>Ga0306920_100005262_pt1 | contig 16689 bp, 14 predicted proteins | sample flu12Cox44000170_FD_204666 | JGI IMG/M metagenome (GOLD analysis project Ga0306920, IMG submission 204666) | Lab enrichment of tropical soil microbial communities from Luquillo Experimental Forest, Puerto Rico - flux4day.12C.oxic.44.000.170 (v2)... | ecosystem: Environmental > Terrestrial >... | reverse complement strand
TCACTGTAGGCGTGTGCCCGTGGCAAGGTCCCGTAGGAGCTTCCTGTAGCTGTCTAGGGAGTGACGGGTTTTATTACTATGGAGTAAGCCAGGCGTATCGGGTTCCGTATGGATTTTAAGACTTCTAGACAAAATGTCGTGCGTTTAACACTCTACGTTTTAGCGGCTGTTAGTCTCTGCTCGCTGGCAATGTCACTGATAGCCATCGCTTTGGTAAACCCGCTCATCCAAACTCGCCTTGGAAGTGAAGAGCCGGACGCTCTCACCCGGACTGACCAAGCGGAACTTTCAGATTGTATCGCTCGAGCGCTTCGCCAAACCAAACGCGACGCGCTAGTTGTTTCTTTGGACGATTACGAGCGGGTTACTAACTTCTGCGGACATGTAACTTATGCACTGAACAAATTAGCTGGAATGGATGTCACCACAGAAACCTTTCGTCGCCAACTGTTTGATACACGGCTAATTCTCTTTATGGTTCTAATTCTTACCTTGTCAGGTGTTGGACTCGCGACAATTCAGTTGCTCGCTTCGTATAAGCTCGCTTCCGCTGGACATGGAAACGCGCTCGAGGCACAGAGCGAAATAACTTTGGAAAAAAACAAAGTATCGCTCAAATCCTCCGTAACAGGGCTTATTATCCTTGTAGTATCTCTCGCTTTCTTCATCGTGTATGTAAAATGGGTTTACCCGATTACTCCTGTCAGTATGGGCGATTCACCCCAACAGCAGATGATAATGCCTCTGCCTAGTCCGCTACAAGGGCAATATGCACCGGCAGTGCAAAGTCCGACGTCGTCTGTCAACGATAGTACCTCCCTCGGAAAGGCAAATTCGATGGCGGTTGAATCTCCTGATTCAACGAATCGTCACAAGAATGTAGGGAGCGCCGAGAAAAAGTAGCTTTAATCTCATACTCCATTGTCGGCGATGTCCTAAAGCCTGTTGAAAATTAGAGTGGCGGCGTTCCTCGCCCGATCACATGATCGGGCTGCTGAATGAGGAGGAGGCCGCCGTGAGGAAGAATGGCAAGAGTGAGCCGCTAAGGGAAGCTGCGGGGCAGGGACAGTTGTGGTTGCAATTGCCGGGGCTGGTGCGCGAAGCGTTGTATGAGACGGTAATGGCCGCGGGCCTGGCATGTGTTGATGAAGTGCTGGAAGCAGAACGAAGCGGGTTATGTGGACCACGCTATCAGCATCTGCCTGGGCGCCAGAGGTTGCGCGCCGGCCATGTCGCCAGCTCGCTAGTCCTGGGTGGACGGCGGGTGGCAGTAAGCCGGCCGCGCGCACGCAGTGTTGACGGCCGCGAACTGAGCTTGCCGAGTTGGCGCGAGTGGAGCATGCGAGATCCGCTTACCGAGCGGGCGGTGGAGCAGATGGTGTTGGGTGTATCGACCCGGCGCTATGCACGGTCCCTGGAACCGCTGCCGTCAACCGCCAGCGTGCGCGGCATCAGCAAGAGTGCGGTGAGTGAACGGTTTGTATACGGAACCGAGCGCAAGTTGGCCGAGCTGATGAGCCGCGAGCTCGGCAAACTTTCCTTTACCGCACTGTTCATTGATGGCGTGCACTTCGGCGAACACGTGGTGCTGGCGGCGGTAGGGGTCGACGACCACGGTGAAAAGCACGTGCTCGGGCTGCGTGAGGGTGCTACCGAAAATTCGGCGGCGTGCAAAGCGCTGCTGGCAGATCTGATCGAGCGCGGGCTGGACACCGAGCACTCATTGTTAATTGTGATCGATGGCGCGAAAGCATTGCACAAGGCAGTTGTAGAAGTATTTGGCGCGAGAGCATTGATCCAGCGCTGCCGCGAGCACAAGAAACGCAACGTGAGCGAGGCCTTGCCGGAGCGGCTGCGCGCCTCGGTGCGAACGCCGAGACAGTCATAAACCCGCCAAGCTCACCACCCGCCGGATTATGAATCCCTTGCGCGCCTGAAAACCCGCCAATTCATTAAAGAATTCAGCGTGCTGGGGCCGAAGTGGGGCTAACATTCCTTCCGTCATCGCCTACAAAGCTTCGTTGTACGCGCTGCTTATGAACGCATGTTCGCGATTGCGCCAAGCTAAGAGCCGGGCGCTGGGCGCCGAGCGTACTACATGGCCGTGTAGCCGTCGGCGCGAAAATGGTAGCCCCGAGTTCGGCCTTATAAAGGGAAATTCGCTAGGAAGCCCGGAGGTTTCTCGTCGCTCGAAGGACAGGGAATCTACGGCGGCCTGGAACTGCCGCTAAAGATGGGATCTCCTACCCCTTAACGTTTCCTACAAAGAGGCGCGAAAATATACACACATGGAAACAGCGCTGACAGCGGACGCCGTGTAGCCGTCGACGGGAAAATGGTAGCCCTGAGTTCGACCTTATTAAGGGAAATTCGCTAGGAAGCCCGGAGGTTTCTCGTCGCTCGAGGGACAGAAAATCTACGGCGGCTTGGAACTGCCGCCAAAGATGAGACCTCCGGGTGAGCGGTCCGGGTCGTTCAAATTTTATTGGCGCTCTACGTGGTCGGTACGACTCAGGCGTTCGATGATTACGACGTCGGGGCTTTTGCCGTTGCGACTTCTCACAACCCCTATCGCTTTGATGCCGAAGTATATGGTGAAGATGAGTGCCGCAACGCCGAGCAACATGAAAAAGGACGTCCAGCTCGCTCCCTTCACGCCGAGCGCATCTTTGAAATCTGCAGTAAGCATCGTGAGAATGATGGACAGAAGTATTCCGGCTGGAATTGCCCACCGTTCTTGGCTTTTCAGATCTTCTTGGTAGTCTCGGATTGCTAACTTCACCTTATCCGCAGTCGTTAGGATGTAATCTTGTCCAATGTACCCGCCAGAAGTTGATGCTGCTACGTTTCGCTTCCCTTGAAGCTCTCCGATAAGGCTCAAAATATCGATCGTCGCAGTTAGAGGGCCGGGAGCAGTTACGGTGCCGGTAGCGGTTACAGTGCCGGGAGGAGTAGCGGTGCCGGGAGCAGTTACGGTGCCGGGAGCAGTTACGGTGCCGGGAGGGGTTACAGTGCCGGGAGGAGTTACGGTGCCGGGACCTCCTGCACTGCCGGTCGCAGTCCCAGTGCCGGGACCAGCTCCGGTGGCGGTACTAGTTCCAGACGCCGCTCCTGACCCGGTGGAGCCTTTATCCGCCATCATTGTCTCGCCTGCCCCCGTCGCCCGCTGGTCGGTCGCTCACCTGCTGATCGCTGCTTTGGCTTTGATATATCGTGAATTGCAATGTCTTCTCGACACCAGCCTGGAAAACCCGATACTGAAGATAAAGGGTCCTACCATACGCGTGAGCGAACTGAAGAGGACGCTCGCTTCCTGATCCCAACGGATTGTTGAAATTAAAAAGACTGAGACGTACAGCAAGTGGCTCGTGCTCATCTAAGGCTGCGTCAGCGCGGGGGCTAGGTGGTTGAGCTGGGTCCGAGACGTGCTCATCCACAAAGCTGAATATGACCTTGAGCCGGCCCTTCTTTTGAGGTTGGTTCTGGTCAGGGGGTAATTCTCCTCCGCTACTGGCGAGTGCCAGCGGCGCAGTGAGCGGGCTAAAAACGATCTCGATAGGGCTACCTCTGAATGAGGTGACAATGCCGCTAGCGACAACGTCCACGGGGCCAGAAGCAGCTTGATAGTCGGGCATAAGAGTATTGCGTATACCGCAAACGCCGAGGCCGAGCAAACCCCACAACACGTGCTGTCTAGCCCGGCGAATCCTGCGGAGCGGATTTGGGATCATCCTCTGCGCTGCAAAAAGCCCGCATACTTCCCAGGCAATTTACCGGACTAGGCCGAACTGCGGCTAACATTCCTTCGCGTCATGGCTACCGAGCCTTACCGTACGCCAGGCTTGAATATGGGCGAGCGTTCGCGCCTGTCTTAACGTTCCCTACAAAGAGGGGCGAAAATAAACACATGGAAACTCCACTGACAACGGATGGACGCGGTATCCAGCACCGGCTTTACGCTAAATCCGAACGTGCCGTTAAGGCGCGCAACCAGGGTGTGCGGCGCATCATGAAGCACATGCTCACGATTGCGCCCTGGCTAAGCGATACCGACCGCGCAGCACTACGGGCGTGGTGCGAATTGGAATGGCTTACCCGGCGCGTCATGTTGGTTTTGACACAACCCGACCTGGAAGCCAGGGGGCGAGTGCCGAGGGCGGGACTTGAACCCGCATGTGGTTGCCCACGGTGGATTTTGAGTCCACTGCGTCTGCCGTTTCGCCACCTCGGCAATTCAACGGCGGGGGCGCCATTGGCCCCTATTGCGGTAGAGATTGTGCCAGAGCGGTGGGCGAGCCGACAAGCGGTGAGCCCGGCATCCCTACCCTTACCCCACCCCTTCGGATCGCCCAGGGCTGTGCCCAGTTGCGCACGGCCCTCGCTTACAGCGCTCATCATGGCAGCGCAAGCGCGCGCAAGCGAAACTTTTACCCCTGAGAGCCTCATATTTGATTGGCGCATCGACCACTTGTCGCTTACGGTGATCCATTGATTCCGCGGGATTGAATTCAACGTTGAGCGCCCATGCCCACCCGCTGAACGCACGTGCGCGCGAGATATATCGAGACTTGTGCGCTACGAATGCCCTGATGACGGATGATTACCAATTGCGCATCCGCATCGAGCTTTCCTCGATTCGCGCTTTCTACTCACATAGCCTGACGATGCCCCGTGAGTTAAATAAAGAGGGCAGACCCGACTCGAATGAGCTACGACGACCACGACGAACATCTGGCCGTGTTCCAACGGCGCCTGGAGCAGTTACAGGAGCGCTACACCTTTGGCGAGGCGGCGATGAGGCTGGCGCTGGAGCAGGCAGAGCTTGCCGTGCGGGATGGCGAAGTACCGGTCGGGGCAGTCGTCGTGGCCGGGCGGCGCGTGATTGCCGCCGCACACAATCTGCCCGTCAGTCTCCGCGATCCGACCGCGCATGCGGAGATCCTCGCTATCCGCGATGCCGCTGCTCATTTAGGTGAATACCGGCTCGTCGACACCTCGATTTTCGTGACGCTGGAGCCGTGCGTGATGTGTATCGGCGCCATTCTGAATGCACGCATCGCCCACGTCTACTATGGGGCGCGTGACGAGAAGGCCGGCTCCTTGGGTTCAGTTTATGATATCGGCCGCGACGGCCGCCTCAACCATCGTATCGAAGTATATGGCGGCATCCTTGGTGCGGAATGTGCGAGTATACTGGCCCAGTTCTTCGAATCCCGCCGCCGGTGAGCATGGTGCGCGCCGAGCAGGGTTCACAACTACCAAGTCGGCAAATCACGCCGAACGATGTTGGCGGCGGGTTCGCTCTTAGACGTTATGCGTGGCAGTAATCTCAGATTTTCAGGAAAATTTCGCGGCTGCCTTCGACCGTTAGCTTTTTGACTGAACTGACGCGATCGCTGAATTGCGCCAGGGTCGTCAATTCACTCGAACCGATATCTACCAGCACGGCAAAGATACTGAACTTGAGTTCCTCTTTGCGCCGGCGCAATTCGGCCAGCCACTCCGGGGCAACCTGGCATTCGCCGTCGGTTATCACAACGATATCGCCCCGCTTCAGCTTCTTGTCTTCTAGGAGGCTGACTGCCGCATCGATTGGCGCCTGAAAATCGGTGCCCCCGCCAGGAAAGTATTCGGCCATTTCGAGCACTCTACTCAGTTCCGGTTGATAGCGGCGCTTGTTGTTCAAGTCGAGCACTTTCAGACTTTCCGGACCGGACGAGAACAGCACCGCCCGGAACAAACGGCGCTGCCGCCGCGCGATATCCATCAGGGTCAGGCTCACGGCCTTCGCCCATAGCTCCTTGTCCCCCTGCATCGACGAGCTGACGTCGATACAAACGACCATCGGACCCTTGCCCTTCTGTTCGTCTTCGCGCAAGCGGTACTGCAGTACCTCGCCTTCGAGCAGCCGGCGCATGAAATCTGCCCGCAAGCCCGGATGATGCAGCGCGATCAATTCGGCAGGAATCAGGCGGCCGAGTTCCGAGCCTCGCTCGACGTCGTAGGCTTCCGCCACACCGCGGTCGAGTGTACGACGCCGCAAAGCGCGGGCGTCCTGCTTGAAGCGGCCGACCAGCCGCGCGAGTTCGCCGAGCTTCTTGTTGCGCGCGAGGCGGCGGCCCAATTCCAGCCGCTCACCAGCCGGAAGACGGCCGCCCTGGCCGAATTCGAGGCTGAAATCATGGCTATCCTGCGCAACCCGGTCGATTTCTTCCGACAATTGCGCACTGCGGAGCTGCAGCCGCTTGATCTCGCCGCGGTCACCATGACGGAACTGTTCCTCGAAGATGCGGGTCTTCTGGTTGAGCCTCGCTTCCGCGACCTGGGCCGCGCGCGCGGCGGCGTCCTTGAGTTCCTCGATTTTTCTTTGCAGGTCTTTGTCGGCGGGTTGTGCTGCCGAATCCTGCTTATGCTGCTCGGACAATTCGGTCGCATTCTTGAGCGCGGCTGCAGTCTGCTCGAGCTCTTCTTCCTGATGCTTAAGATCCCACAAGTCGAGCATCTCGCGCCGGTTAACCAGTTTCTCCTCGCGAACCGTTTCGAGCACCTGTTCACCCAGCACCAGCGCGGCGATAACAGCCTTGTCCTCTTCCAGCAGCGTTCGCGATTTGAGCATTTCGAACCCGGGGGTAGGAACCAGTTGCTGCAGGATCGTGCGATTCAGGATGGCGCTCCGACGGACGGCGTCGGCCGGCAACCAGACGAGATTGTATTTGAACAAGCCGAAGAACAGGTCCTCGAGCAGCGTGCCGAAATATGGCACCAGCATCTCGCCCGATTCAATGAGGTTCCGAATCGACGGCGCGCTCAGACCCAGCTCACTCCACGCCCGGCGGTCGTAACTATCGCTTTCGAGCCACGCTGCGTTGTTCGGCACCTGCGGGATATAGAATTTCCGCGGCTTTAATCGTTTGCGCGTCTGTGGCATACGAGGAGGCTCTACGTCAAAACATTATCAGGCGCGATTTGCTCGCGAAAAGTGACTTCGACGAAAATCATCCGGGTACAGAGCGTAAAAGTACTTGAATAACGCCCACGATGCGTAACAAGATCGTTCAGCGCCGCCAGCATCAACCAAGCGGCTGGTTAAGGTGAAGCTGATTGTCTGATATGCGAGCGAGCAGCAAGCACGATGAATTGCCTCGGCGTCAGCATTCCTTGTTATTAGCCGCCATCCATGAATTTATAGCAACCGCACAGCCGGTCGGTTCCCATCAACTCGCGGCCCATTACTCGGTGGGAGTTCGCGCAGCAATGGTGCGGAATCTGATGGCCGAACTGGATGAATCCGGCTACCTGCTGCAGCCACATATCTCAGCCGGCCGGGTGCCGACCGAGCGCGCCTTTCGTTACTTCGTCGACCATCTGACCCTGCCCCCAATTCGGTTCGCCGACCGCACCCAGATCGAGCTGCACTATTCGGCTCCCGCCGGCGATTCGGCCGGAGTGATCCGCGATACTTCGCGGTTGCTTGCGCTCATGACCGGACAGGCCGCGGTGGTAACGGCGCCGCGGCTCGAATCCGTGCAGCTCAAGCAAGTGCAGTTGCTTAGACTACGCGAACACGAGGTGTTGGCAATTTTCGTCGTCGCCACCGGCGGCGTGCACCACCGCCTTTTGCGTGCCGAGGCCGATTATGGGCAGCCCGACCTCGATCGCATGTCGGGTTATCTGAACGAATCGCTTGGCGGACGCACACTCGAGCAGGCACGCGAATGGATCGCTGAGCAGCTCAAGCAGGAGAGTGCGTTGTATGATCAAATCAGGCGCGCCGCGCTGGTGATGGGCGGGGCCATCGCCCGCGACCTTTCGCCCGCGGAAATCTACGTGGAAGGCAGCAGCAAGGCGGTCGATCAACCGGAGTTCGCCGATCCGGCCAGGATGCGCGAGCTGCTACGTGCGCTTGATGACAAAACGGCGCTGCTCGATCTGCTGCAACGTGCCCTAACCGAGAGCGGACTGCTGGTCTCGATCGGCTCCGAGAACCTTGACGCACGGCTGTCTGGCTTGAGCGTGGTCGCGAGCCCTTATATCAGCGGCGCTCATCCGCTGGGCAGTTTGGCCGTGGTCGGTCCAGTGCGGATGGATTACGAGCGCGTGATCCCGCTGGTGACCTATACCGCCCGCGCCCTGTCGCGCGCGCTGGAGCATTGAGGCGCTGCCTAAAACCTCGAATTGTACTCGAAGCGCAGTGCCAACGCGCTGAGTTCAGGTGCCCGAGCCGGCCAGCGTCAGTTCCACCCGCCGGTTCTGCGCCTGCCCGTCCGCCGTGTCGTTCGAGGCCACCGGGTCGGCGTCGCCGAAGCCCTGCGCTGACACCAAAGCCGGGTTGACTCCCCGCGAGACCATGAAATTCATCACGTTGTCAGCCCGCTTCTGTGACAAAATCAGGTTGCTGGTGATGCCCTGGCGCTTGAGCCCTGGGCCGATCGGCACATTGTCCGTGTAGCCATTCACCATAATCTTGGTTTGCTGCATGGGAGCCAGGATGGGGATCATTTTCCCCATGGTCTGCTGCGCTTGAACCGGCATTTGCCAGTCGCCCGAGGGAAACAGCAGATCATCGTTGACGGTGACCCTGATGGCGTTTTGCAGCCGCTCGATATGCATCTGCTTGGCGCTGATCTCCGACGACATCGTCTGGTTGAGCTGGTCATACCGTGCCTGCAGCGCGTCATACTTCTGTTGCGACACGCAGCCGGCCAGCAGCAGGGCGGTGAGCGTCATCGTGGCGCGCCAAGTGAACTTCAATCCGGACATTTGCAGTCTCCTTCCCGGTTTCACGCAATTCGCAGATAAATCGTGCCGCGGAACACTTAATCGCGAATGGAACGTAGGCATATAAGCAAAAGGAGAGCGGTTAACGCTATCGCACCTTAGTCCTATATCCGAATTTCAAAGCTCCGAAAGATATTCCGCGCGGGCCGAAACTTGAATCTTGAAACGACGGTCCGATGGCCGGGGGCTATAGCTCGACGTGCAGCCGCGCACTCAGCACCACCACCGGGCCGCGCGCCCGATTGTAGCCGGGATCGTCGAGGTACTGCACGTCCAGCGCTGCAAAGAACCCGCTATGCACCGGAATCGGGAAGTTGTAGTAAGTCTCCATAATTTTCTCGGGGCCGTAAGTCAGCCGCCCGTCGCCGAGAAGAAAGCCGAGTCCACCTCGGGCCAAATATTCGTGATGGTTATGCGAGATGCCGTTGCCGACGAAGGCCACGCCCCATTTGTCGCGCGGACGGTGCCATAGTAACCCGCGGATATCGCCGCCGAACGCGATGGTTTGATCCACTTCGGTATAGTTCCAGGATTCATGCTGGCCCTCGTTCCATCCGGCGCGGATGAAGCCGCGCGAGCCCCACGCCAAATCCTGCTCGGCATTCATGGCGAAGCCATACTTGAGCGAAATCTGCTGCGGATGGTTGTCGATTTCAGGCGTCGGCGTTGTGCCCCTGAGAAACTGGTCGATGGCTTGATGGTAATTGCCCATATTGGCGAAATTAGTAAAGGCCACTAGGCCGATGGCTGTATTTCTCACACTGAAGAGGCTTGGCCAAAGGTCCAATTCATAGTTCTCGGAATGCGCATCCTGCAGATCCTTTTGTAGCGTCATCCCATTGGGCCGTTTTGACAGAAGCGCCTCGGCGAACCGGAATGACCACCAGCGATCAACAAAATCGGCCACCAGGCCCCAGGTGTAACCGCGCGTATCGGCCGCATAGTCGTACGCGCCGGTATCCACTACGCACCAGTTCATGAACTGCATATGGCTGTCCCCGGCTACCGCGTTCTCATCAAAGAAATCCGTCGTGCTGAATTTGCCGGCATTGAGGTCAATCCGTCGCGAGGGCAGGACTGTCAATAAAGAGAGCGGGGTTCGCTCGCTTTGAATAGTGTCGCCGGTCAACGGAATCACCTGGTGAAGCTCGGCGCGCGCGATATACGGCGTCTCGTCAAGCGATGGGCTTCGGGTTGCGTCGGCGTTCGGAAAGCCGGCGAGTCCGACGACCTGACTGAGGCCACTCCCGCCGGCGCTTTCTACGTCCAGCAGCGCCTCGGTGGTGCTGGTTGGCTGCAAACCCGTGTACAAAGTCAGGACGACTGAGGCTGCCTGCTCGGATGCGCGTTCGAAACTGTTCTGCCCGCCGTAGGCGGCCGGGAAACGCGGGTGCCACTGGAAGATAGAATTGCCTTGTCCTGAGACCCAAAAGGGCGAGGTCTGCGAGTGGGGAAAGACCGTATCCTGGCCGGTGTCGTAGCTAATCTGAGAGTAGGCGGGCGTGGCCCAGAACCACAGGGATGCTGCGAATCCCGCGAGCAGACATGGGCACAACGGCGACCTCATTGAAGCGAATATCGAGGTTGAGGCGGTTTTGATCAACTGAGTTGTTTCGGGATTGTGTCTTCGCCCAATTTTCGCCAGAATATCGGAGAGGTGTATCGCACCAACGGAGACGACTTGCGCCCAGCAAATTAGGCCGCGCAATGCGTATTGTAGGAGCGTCGCGAGCGCGCGCATATGGGCAGCGTGCGTATTCAAACAAGGGCAGGATTTTATGGCGACACTGACTAAACGGCAAAAGCAGATGGTTGATTATCTGGAGAATTACATCGAGCAGCACGGATACGCGCCGACCCTGGCCGAAGTCGGGGAGTATTTCGGGCTTTCCTCGCTCGCCACCGTCCACAAACATCTGCGCAACCTCGAAAACAAGGGCTTCATCCGCCGAATGCATAACCATAGCCGGGCGCTGGAGATTGCCAGCAAGAGCAATGGCGGTCCGGCTGCGCGCGAATTACCGCTGTTGGGTCAGGTCGCCGCGGGGGCGCCGATTGACGCGATCGAGGGGAACGACACGATTTCGGTGCCGGAGCAGTTCGTCCGGCGCGACAACACTTTCTGTCTGCGCGTCAAGGGCGAGTCAATGGTAGACGAGGGTATCCGCGACGGCGACTACATTATTGTCGAAGGCCGTGATGCGGCAAACCAGGGCGAAACGGTGGTCGCCCTAATCGGTGATGAGGCGACGGTCAAGAAATTCTATCGCGAAGCTGACGGCCGAATACGGCTGCAGCCGGCGAATCCGTCGATGGACCCGATCTATCTGCCCGAAGACAGATTGCAAATTCGGGGTGTGGTGGTAGGGCTGATGCGCCATTATCGATGATGACGCAGGTCGCAGGTGCTCACCGGACTTCGGTGAATGAAGCACGGGCTTCTCCTGCGGGTGGCTCGCGCGGCTCGATTGGCTGAAAGTTCAGCAGCAGCGGTTGTGCTCGCGAAACCGGTGGGCGAGGGCTGCTTTAAATGCCGCGGCCTGCTCGCGGCGGGAGTGGAATTTCTGAGCTCCACACTGATTTCCGCCACGGTTCAATCGCCTTAACTCGGCGTAAAATTCGTGCGCGACCATGGTTACTTCCCGAACCAACGCAGGCGGCCATCTGAACAACGCTGTGCCGTGAGCAAGACGATCGTTTTTAAGTTGATGCTTCATGCGGCGGCCTCTTCCTCGCGAGCGATGCGGTCCTCCGCACCGAGCAGCAGTCGCGTCCATAGCCGTACCGAGTCGGCCAGGACAATCCATACCACGAGGACAAAAACCGCCGTCATCAACGCGTCGATCCGATCGTTCCAAATAAGCCGGTTGATCTCCGCGGTGCGCGCCGCGCTAACTGCAGGACGAGCCAGTTCCGCCTCGAGCAGTGCAGCGTGTGCGAGAAACCCCACATTCGCAGCTCCGCTCATGATTTTCTCGAAGCCGGCCGTCATGGTGACACTGAACAACCATAACAGCGGCGCCAGGGTCACCCAGGCGTAGCGCGCTTTGCGCTGGCGGATGATCGCGCTCGTCGCAACACATAGCGCAATAGTTGCGAGCATCTGGTTGGCGATGCCGAACAACGGCCACAAGGAATTGATGCCGCCGAGCGGGTCGATCGTGCCGAAATAGAGGAAGTAACCCCAAGCCCCCACTACCAAAGCCGAAGTGACGAGAATATTCGGGTAAGAGCCGCTGTTGCCCAGCGGTTTCCATAAATTTCCCAGCAAATCCTGAAGCATGAAGCGCGCAACGCGGGTGCCGGCATCGAGCGTGCTCAGAATAAATAACGCCTCGAACATAATCGCAAAATGGTACCAGACCGCGACCACTGCGCCTCCGCTCAGCGAACCTGCAAAGATCTGCGCCATCGCGACAGCTAGCGAGGGTGCGCCGCCGGTGCGCGAGAACAGTGACGTCTCGCCCATCGATGCAGCGAGGTGATTCATGGCCTGCAGGCTGACCGGGAATCCCCACGAACTGATTTTGGCGCATGCAGCAGCGCCATGGCCGACCACGCCGGCGGGCGAGTTGATGGCGAAATATACACCCGGTTCCAGCATCACCGCAGCGATCAGCGCCATCACCGCCACGAACGACTCCATTATCATGCACCCGTAGCCTACCAGCCGCGCGTCGCGCTCGTCCTGCAGCATTTTCGGAGTAGTGCCCGACGCGATCAGCGAATGGAACCCGGAAATCGCACCGCACGCGACCGTGATAAACGCAAATGGAAATACTTGGCCCCCGAATACCGGACCGTTGCCGTCAACGAATCGAGTAAGCGCCGGCATCAAAGTCACGGGATGGAGCGCAACGATCCCGATTGCGAGCGCGACGATAGTTCCAATCTTGATGAAGGCGGAAAGATAATCGCGCGGGGCGAGCAGCAGCCAAATCGGTAGTACCGACGCAAGAAAGCCATAGCCGATAATCCACACCGCAAGCTGCGGGGCGTCCAGGTTAAACCAATCGCCGAAAGTGAGCTCCCCCGTGCAACGGCCGCCTATGACCGCGAGCATGATTAACGCCAAGCCGAGAAGCGAGGCTTCGATGATCCGTCCCGGGCGCACGTAGGTCATGTAAATTCCAACCACCATCGAGATCGGAACGGTTGCGGCGACGGTCGAACTGGCCCAGATGCTGTGCTTCATCGCGTTGACCACCACCAGTCCCAGCACCGCAATCAGAATCACCATGATCAACAGCACCCCGGCCAGTGCGGTGAAGCCGCCTACCGGCCCGATCTCGTCGCGCGCCATATTGCCCAACGAGCGTCCGTCGCGCCTCAGTGAATAACCCAGGATGACGAAGTCCTGCACGCAACCGCCGAGCACGGCGCCGATTATGATCCAAAGCGTAGAGGGCAGATAGCCGAATTGGGCAGCGAGGATGGGTCCCACCAACGGTCCTGGTCCGGCGATAGCAGCGAAATGATGACCGAAGGTGATCCATCGCGGAGTCGGCACATAGTCACGGCTATTATTGAGCCGCACAGCCGGAGTTGGGCGTGAACCGTCGAGTTCGAGAACGCGGCGAGCGACAAACCCGGAATAAAAGCGATAGCCTAGAGAGTAAATGCAAACGGCCGCGATGATGAACCATAGCGTGCTGGGCTGTTGCTCGCCGCGCGCAAATGCGATCAGTGCCAGCGCATAAGCGCCCAGAGCGGCCACCGCCGCCCACAGTAGGTAGCGACCGGCTTTCACGCCGCGGCCGCAGTTGAGGATGGTTCCGGGAAAAGGTTCAAGAAGCCATGCTATGCCGATTTATCGGCCTTGGTATCGACCGCGGTGGTTTCCGAAGTGGCAGCTACAGTTGGCGTAGGCGCGCTGACCGTCGCGCCGACCGTTCTCGTTGCTTGCGGTGACTGCTCGGGCTCACTCATAGCTTTTTTGAAATCACGGATAGCCCGGCCGAGCGCGCCACCGACATCGCCGAGTTTGGCGGGACCAAAAATCACGAGAATGATCAGCAGCAAAATGAGCAAATGCGAGGGCGCGAAAATATCCATAACGGTTCTCCAACCGGCCAGAGCAGCCAGTATGTCTGTTCAAGCTTAGCCGGGTAGCCGATGAGTTGCCACCACGGTGCTTTCATGAACGCGATTGCTTCATACCGCGTGGGCCGAAGGCTTGGATAACTGAGGCTGACCCTCATTCTCCAGGCGGTAGCGTTGAATCTTGCGGTAGAGCGTGGACAAATGGATCCCGAGCATCTGCGCCGCCTTGACCTTGTCGCCTTTGACCTGGTTCAAGATCCTGCGCATGTGCTCGCGCTCGAGTTCCTCGAGCGTCATTCCTGGAGTGTCCGAATCGTTGCCATTGGCTGGCAGCGCCTCGTGCAATTTATCCGGCAAATCGTGGGTATGGATGACGTCGGTCTCGGCGAGAATGGCGGCACGCTCGATCGTGTTTTCGAGTTCGCGCACATTTCCCGGCCATCGATAGTTCATCAACAAGCGCATCGCGCCTTTGGAAAAACGCATCGGTGACCGTCCCAGCGGTTTCTCGTATTTGCGCAGAAAATGATTGGCGAGCAAAGTGACGTCGTCTTTGCGTTCGTGCAGCGAGGGGAGACGGATCGTAATCACGTTGATTCGATAAAGCAGCTCTTCGCGGAACCTGCCCTCGCTCACTTCTTTGGCCAGATCCTTGTTGGTGGCGCAGATCACACGGACATCAAACTTGACTGGTTCATTGGAACCGAGCGGATAACATTCCCGCTCCTGTAATGCCCGCAGCAGTTTGACCTGCAAGGCCAACGGCATGTCGCCGATTTCGTCGAACAGAACGGTGCCCTTGTCGGCTGCCTTAAGCAATCCAGTCTTGTCCTGCATCGCGCCGGTAAATGCGCCGCGTTTGTAGCCGAAAAGCTCGCTTTCGAGCAAATTTTCGGGCAGTGCACCACAATTGATCGGTAAAAAGCGCTTGTTGGCGCGTTCGGAGTTTTCGTGCAGGGCGCGCGCGATCAATTCCTTGCCGGTGCCCGATTCACCCACGATCAGGACGCTGGCATCGGTGCGAGCGACTTTTTCCATCATGCGGAATACCTGCTGGATGGCATCACAGGTACCGATGATGTTTTCGAACCTGTATTTCTCGTGCAGCTCGCGGCGCAGGAAGCGATTCTCGTGAAACAGCGCCTTTTGCGCCAGGGCATTGCGCACCACCGCTTTGAGATGATCATTGGCGAAGGGCTTGGTGATGTAATCGTAAGCCCCTTTGCGCAGGGCCTCGACCGCCGACTCGACGCTGGCATATGCAGTGACTATGATGCCCATCACCTCGGGGTCGAGGTCGCGAATCCGCCCCAGCAGATCGAGCCCGCTGCCGCCACTGCTGAGATTGAGGTCAAGAATCGCCAGATCGATTTTCTCGGCTTCGAAAATGCCGAGGGCAGCTGCTGCAGTGTTGGCTTCGAGCACTTCGTAACCGTCGCTGCGCAGCAACTGAACAATGATCGAGCGCATCAGCTGCTCGTCCTCGACCACCAGGATGCGGTAGGCACCGCGTTCCGCCGAGGGCCATCGCTGGCCGTTATCGAGCGTTTCGCCATTCATTGGGCCACCGCAGAATTTTGATGCAGCGGGTTTTCGCTGCGGACCGGCAGGCAGATCGTGATCGTGGTGCCATGCCCAACCTTACTCTCGACGCGGATCGTACCCTGGTTGGTGAGCACAATGCTCTGGCATAGCGACAGCCCCAGGCCTACGCCGGCTCCTGCCGCTTTGGTGGTGAAGAATGGATCGAAGACCCGCTCGAGATTGTCCGGCTCAATCCCGCAGCCATTATCCACCACGCGCATCAAAACGCGTCCGTCACCTTGTGGAGTGCGCGCGTTTTCCGTGATGACACGAATCGCGCCATTACCGTTTTGAGTGGCGTCGGCAGCATTAAACAGCAGATTCAGCAGCACCTGCTGGATGCCGTTATGGTCGGCATAGGGTTTACTGAGGTCGGCGGCCAATGACGGTTCAATCCGAATCCCGTCGAAGCGGCGGTTGTATGCGACCAGCCGCAGGGTTTCGCCGACCATCTCGTTCAGGTCGAGCGGCTTGCGCTCGGGCGGAGCCGGGCGCGCAAAATTGACCAAATCCTTGAGCGTGGTCGCGATCCGGGTGATTTGCGATAAAATCGTGCGCAATGCGGTCAGCCGCTCCGGATCGCTTTCGCCAGGCAACAGTGATTGTACCAATGAGGAGATAGACGCCAGCGGATTGTTGACCTCATGCGCAACGCCGCTGGCAAAAGTACCCGCCGCCGCCAAACGCTCCGCCTTGAGCAGCGAGTCCAGCATCTCGTGGCGCTGGGTGACATCGTGCAGGATCATCTGAATCGATTTGCGCTTGCCTGACGAGATCAACGCCGAATTAACGTCGAGAAACTTGCCGTCCATGGGGCAGTCGAGCACTTGGTCCGAGCCGCGCTCGATCACCGCACGCAGATGGTCCAAAACCGCTTGCTGCATCTCCGGTGGAACGTGTTTCGTTAAGGGCTGGCCGATAGACGGCACGTCGCGTTCGAATGCCATAGCGGCGGAGTTGGCGGCGAGTATAACAAGTGTTTCCGGGTCGATTTCAAAGATCGGGTCAGGAGCATGATCGATAGAATTGCGGTACTTCTCCTCCGACTCTTTGAGCGCCCGCTCGCGCGATTCGATATAGAAACCGTCCACCATTAGGCGCCGCTCGTCAATTGACGCAACCACCGTATCGCGCACGACTTTCATCAGGCATGTCTGACGCTTGCGCCCGACATGCCCGAGAATCACCTGCTTTAAAGCGATATGGAAAACGTTGAATTCCGACGGTTTCGCCCGCGCCAGCATCCCTTCCTGACAATGGCGCCGGAGGTAGACGTAGGTGCGC
>Ga0306920_100005260_pt1 | contig 16690 bp, 17 predicted proteins | sample flu12Cox44000170_FD_204666 | JGI IMG/M metagenome (GOLD analysis project Ga0306920, IMG submission 204666) | Lab enrichment of tropical soil microbial communities from Luquillo Experimental Forest, Puerto Rico - flux4day.12C.oxic.44.000.170 (v2)... | ecosystem: Environmental > Terrestrial >... | reverse complement strand
AACAGCGCGCGGTGGTTTTCCCAGCTCGGGTCGCTGATCGCGACCTTGGCGTTCGCGTTCACGCGCTTGAGGAAGTCGGCGCCGATCTTCAGTGCGCCCGTGCCGCCCAGCGCCTGCGCCGTGACGACGCGGCCTGCTGCGATCAGCGGCGAATCGTCGCCGAGCAGGAGCTTCTGCACGGCGGCGTCATAGGCGGCGAGGCCTTCGATCGGCAGATAGCCGCGCGGCAGGCCGGCTTCCACGCGGGCCTTTTCCGCTTCGCGCACCGCGCGCAGCAGCGGAATCTTGCCTTCCTCGTTGGTGTACACGCCCACGCCGAGGTTCACCTTGGTCGCGCGTGCATCGGCGTTATAGGCTTCGTTCAGACCCAGAATCGGGTCGCGGGGGGCGAGTTCGACAGCGGAAAAGAGGGACATGATCGTTCGGCAAAAGTGAAGGGAGATCGGTTGGGCCACAAGCGCCGGCCACGGAACTCGCTATTGTAACGAATCCTCAAGCCGGATTTCCGCCGAATTGCCATTCGCCGCGCCGCTTTCAGGGCGATTTCCGGCGCGCCCGGCCGATTTCCGGCGCGCGGCCGAATGCGCTGCCAAACTACGACTCGCGCCCGCGCGCCGCGTGGCCCTTGCAGCGCCGCCCGCCGCGCCCCATCTAGCATCACTGCCCACCCCGGCTCGCCGTTCGGCAAGATCAGGCGAGACGCTAGAATAGTTGTTTGCTCCGCGCACAGGATGTCACCCATGTCCGACCACACCGTCGCCGACGCGCCCGCGCTCGACGAGTCGAAGTTCGTCCAGTACGAAGGCTCGCCGTTCCAGCTCTACCAGCCGTACCTGCCGGCCGGCGACCAGCCGACGGCCATCGAAACGCTCGTGGAAGGCGTGGGAGACGGCCTCTCGTTCCAGACGCTGCTCGGCGTGACGGGCTCGGGCAAGACCTACACGATGGCGAACACGATCGCGCGCCTGGGGCGCCCGGCCATCGTGTTCGCGCCGAACAAGACGCTCGCTGCGCAGCTCTACGCCGAGTTCCGCGAGTTCTTTCCGCGCAACGCCGTCGAGTACTTCGTCTCGTACTACGACTACTACCAGCCGGAAGCCTATGTGCCGCAGCGCGATCTCTTCATCGAGAAGGATTCGTCGATCAACGAGCACATCGAGCAGATGCGCCTGTCGGCCACCAAGAGCCTGATGGAGCGGCGCGACGTGGTGATCGTCGCGACGGTTTCGGCGATCTACGGTATCGGCAATCCGTCCGAGTACCACCAGATGATTCTCACGCTGCGCCACGGCGACAAGCTCGGCCAGCGCGACGTCATCGCGCGCCTGATCGCGATGCAGTACACGCGCAACGAACAGGACTTCCAGCGCGGCACATTTCGCGTGCGGGGCGACACCATCGACATCTTCCCGGCCGAGCACGCCGAAATGGCCGTGCGCGTGGAGCTGTTCGACGACGAAGTGGAAACGCTGCAGCTCTTCGATCCGCTCACGGGCCGCGTGCGCCAGAAAATTCCGCGCTTCACGGTGTATCCGTCGTCGCACTACGTGACGCCGCGCGAGACCGTGCTGCGCGCCGTCGAAACCATCAAGTCCGAGCTGCGCGAGCGCCTCGAGTTCTTCCATACGGAGGGCAAGCTCGTGGAGGCGCAGCGTCTCGAGCAGCGCACGCGGTTCGACCTTGAAATGCTCCAGGAGCTGGGCTTCTGCAAGGGCATCGAGAACTACTCGCGGCACTTTTCGGGCGCGCTGCCCGGCGAGCCGCCGCCCACACTCGTCGATTACCTGCCGACCGACGCGATGATGTTCCTCGACGAATCGCACGTGCTGATCGGCCAGTTGAACGGCATGTACAACGGCGACCGCGCGCGCAAGGAAAATCTCGTCGATTACGGCTTCCGCCTGCCTTCGGCGCTCGATAACCGGCCGCTCAAGTTCAACGAGTTCGAGCGCAAGATGCGCCAGGTGGTGTTCGTCTCGGCCACGCCCGCCGACTACGAGAAGAAGGTCACGGGCCAGATCGCCGAGCAGGTGGTGCGGCCCACGGGCCTCGTGGACCCGGTGATCGAGGTGCGGCCCGCATCGACGCAGGTGGACGACGTGCTCGGCGAGATCAACGAGCGCGTGGCTGCCGGCGAGCGCGTGCTGGTCACCACGCTCACCAAGCGCATGGCCGAGCAGCTCACCGAGTTTCTCGCCGACCACGGCGTGAAGGTGCGCTACCTGCACAGCGACATCGACACCGTCGAGCGCGTGGAGATCATCCGCGACCTGCGTCTGGGCACGTTCGACGTGCTGGTGGGCATCAACCTGCTGCGCGAGGGGCTCGACATTCCCGAGGTCTCGCTCGTGGCGATTCTCGACGCCGACAAGGAAGGCTTTCTGCGCGCCGAGCGCTCGCTCATCCAGACGATCGGCCGCGCGGCGCGCAACGTGAACGGCAAGGCGATTCTCTACGGCGACCGCATCACCGACTCGATGCGCAAGGCGATCGACGAGACCGAGCGCCGCCGCCACAAGCAGATGGCCTTCAACGAGGAGCACGGCATCGTGCCGCGCGGCGTGGTCAAGCGCATCAAGGACATCATCGACGGCGTCTACAACGTGGACGAGGCGCGCGCCGAACTGCGCGAGGAGCAGGAGCGCGCGAAGTTCGAGGATATGTCGGAAAAGCAGATCGCCAGGGAAATCAAGAAGCTCGAAAAGCAGATGATGGACTACGCGAAGAACCTCGAATTCGAGAAGGCCGCACAGACGCGCGACCAGCTCGCCCTGCTGCGCCAGCGCGTGTTCGGGGCGAACGTGGGCGACCATCCGATCTGAGCGCTTGCGAGTTCGTCGGCGGGCAGGGCGGCCTGGTCGTCGCCCTGCGCCCCGTTTGGGCGCTGGATCCTTCGATTGCCTTTCGTTTGAGTCTGACCCTGAAACGGGGCTGCGAAGCGCCGTAAGCCTGTGTTAACAAATCGCTGTTAAAACCCTGTTCCGCTCAGGCTTTTCGTGTCGCCAACTTTGTTCCCCATCTGCATCAGTGTTAAACTTCGGCATTATTGAGAATTGTTCGCATTAACGTTTTTACGTAGATGCGGAAAGGCTCAGTGGGAAGTCACCCTCATATAAAAACCAGGAGTTTCGATGCGGATTCACTCTCTCTTGCGCGGCACCGCCGTTATCGCGGCTGCTACGGCGGCATTTGCGGCCAACGCGGCTGAATACCCGATCGGCAAGCACCAGATCCAGGGCGGCATGGAAATCGGCGCCGTCTATCTGCAGCCGATCACGATGGAGCCGGAAGGCATGATGCGCAAGGCATCGGATTCGGATATCCACCTCGAGTCGGACATCCACGCGGTCAAGAACAACCCGACCGGTTTCGCCGAAGGCGACTGGATGCCGTATCTGCAGGTGCGTTACGAGCTGACCAAGCCGGGTTCGAGCTATGTGCAAAAGGGCGACCTGATGCCGATGGTCGCGAACGACGGCCCGCACTACGGCGACAACGTCAAGCTGGCGGGCCCGGGCAAGTACCACCTGAAGCTGATCGTGGAAGCGCCGATGCAGATGGGCCATATGGCGTTTGGCCGTCACGTCGACAAGGAAACGGGCGTGGGTCCGTGGTTCAAGCCGATCACGCTGGAATACGACTTCCCGTTCGCGGGCATCGGCAAGAAGGGCGGTTACTAAGCCACGCAGTGCAGACGGTGGCGGCGCGCGCCTGAAGGCGCCGCCGCTTTCGTGAGAAGCAGCAAGGAGCAGGTAAGAGCAATGACTGGAATCCGGAAATTCGTGGCGCTCGCGCTCAGCGCGTCTCTTGCAATGTCGCTGGCCGGCGTGGCCACGGTGGCGCAAGCCGAAGATATGCCGACGTTCAAGCTCGAAATGACCGACGGCAAGCTCAATCCCGCGCGCATCGAAGTGCCGGCGGGCAAGCGCATCAAGATCGAGGTGCGCAACACGGGCAAGGGCGCGGCGGAGTTCGAGAGCGTTCAGTTGCGCAAGGAGAAGGTGCTGGCGCCGGGCTCGGACTCGTTCGTCGTGATCGCGCCGCTCGATCCGGGCGAGTACAAGTTTTTCGACGATTTCCATCAGCAGGCGCAGGGCGTGATCGTTGCCAAATGAGCGGTGCCAGATGCGCGTCGCGAAGCAAGGCCGCTGGCGAGTATCGCCAGTAGCAGGAGGTGTTGAATGGGTCAGGTGATGTTCATCGTATGGCGGGAGAGCGTCGAGGCGCTGCTCGTCGTCGGGATTCTGTATGCGTGGCTGAAGAACGGCGACGCGGATGCGCGGCGCGGCGTGCCGTACCTTTGGGGCGGCGTGGCGCTCGGCATGGTCGCCGCCGTCGCGCTCGGCGCGGCGCTGGTCGGGTTTACCGAGGTGCTGTCGGGCGACGCGCAGGATTATTTCCAGACCGGCATGGTGCTGGTGGCGTGCGTGCTGATCGTGCAGATGGTGCTGTGGATGAAGCAGCACGGGCGCACGCTCAAGCGCGACATGGAAGCGTCGCTGGAACAGAGCACGCGCGACGCGAACTGGTGGGGCGTGACGATTCTCGTCGCGCTCGCCATCGCGCGTGAAGGCAGCGAGACGGTGATCTTTCTCTACGGCCTTGGCTTCGGGCAGTCGGGCCACGTGGACGCGAGCCAGTATTTCGCCGTGCTGATCGGCCTTGCGCTCGCGTTGCTCACGTTCTACCTGCTGCAACTGGGCGGCAAGGTGTTCTCGTGGCGGCTCTTCTTCCGCATCACGGAGATCATGCTGCTGTTCCTCGGCGCGGGCCTGTTCCAGACCGGGGTGGACAAGCTGATCGACAAGGAAATCCTGCCGACGATCGCCGGTCAGGTGTGGAACTCCTCGGCGATCCTCGACGATTCGAGCACGTTCGGCTCGCTCGTCGCGACGCTCACGGGCTACCGCGCGCATCCGGCGCTCATGAACCTGATCGCCTACGCCGTGTACTGGCTCGTGGTCTGGTTCCTCGTGCGGCGCGCCACCGGCCGCGCAGGCGCGGTCGCGAAGAGGAAGGCCGCATGAGTTGTGCATCCGCCCGCCCGGCGCAGGCAACGGGGCGCCCTGGCAAGCTCGCCCAGGCGGGCCAGTGGATGCAACGTCACGGCGCGGTGATCCGCGCCGTGCAGTGGGTCGTGGTCGCCGTCTATGCGTTCCTGATTCTCGTGCCGGCGGCGATGCCGCTGCCCGGCGACACGGCGCATCTCTGGAGCAACCTCACGCTCGCGGCGCAGTTCGTGTTCTGGGGCATCTGGTGGCCGTTCGTGCTGCTTTCGATGGTGATGCTCGGCCGCGTGTGGTGCGGTGTGCTGTGCCCCGAAGGCGCGCTCACCGAGTTCGCCAGCAGGTTCGGGCGCGGCAGGGCGATTCCGCACTGGATGCGCTGGGGCGGCTGGCCCTTCGTGGCGTTCGGCCTCACCACGATCTACGGACAGATGGTGAGCGTCTACCAGTACCCCAAGGCGGTGCTGCTGGTGCTGGGCGGATCGACGCTCGGCGCCATGGTGATCGGTTTTCTGTACGGGCGCGAGAAGCGCGTCTGGTGCAAGTATCTCTGCCCCGTGAACGGGGTTTTCGCGCTACTGGCGCGTCTCGCGCCGTTTCGCTACAAGGTCGACGAAGACGCCTGGCGCAACTCCTATACGCACGGCGAGCATGGCGGGCATCGTGTGATTCCCGTGAATTGCGCGCCGCTCGTGCCGCTGCGCAACATGAAGGGCGCCGCGCAGTGCCATATGTGCGGACGCTGCAGCGGCCACCGCGACGCCATCGCGCTCTCGTGGCGCTCGCCCGCGGAAGAAGTGGTGGAACTCGGCGACAGCCAGGCGAGCCCCTGGGACACCGCGCTGATCCTCTACGGCCTGCTGGGCGTCGCGATCGGCGCGTTCCACTGGACCGGTTCGCCGTGGTTCGTCGGCATCAAGCAGTGGCTCGCGGGCTGGCTCATCGACCGCGATATCACCTGGCCGCTCGAGACCAACGCGCCGTGGTTCCTGCTGACGCATTACCCCGAGCAGAGCGACGTCTTTTCGTGGCTCGATGGCGCGATGATCGTCGGCTACATCGTCGCGACGGGGCTCGTCTACGGCACGGCGCTTTTCGCGATTCTCGCGGGCTCGACGGCCGTGCTCGGGCGCTTCGAGATGCGGCGTCTGCATCACTTCGCGCAGTCGCTGATTCCGCTTGCCGGCGCGGGCGTGTTCCTCGGCCTCTCGGCCACGACGCTCTCGCTCCTGCGCGCCGAGCACGTGCCGCTCGACTGGGCCGCCGAGGTGCGCATTGCGATCCTCGTCATCACGAACCTTTGGAGCGCCTGGCTCGCGTGGCGCGTGACGGGGCGCTATAGCCGCCGCTTCTGGCAGCGTGCGCTCGCGCTTGCGGGCTTTGCGCTCGCGCTCGCCGTCGTGGACAGCGCGTGGTGGCTGATGTTCTGGGGCTGGGTGCGCTGAGCATGCTTCGACGATTCTTCGTCTGCCGCTGATATACGCGACATACGCGGGATCAGCGCGTCGCGGCACAAGTCTGGGTGTTACTCTCGAAACCGGGTTGGCTATTTCGCCAAACCCGGTTTTTGACTTTTCGGAGAGACGCATGCGAACGCGAGCAGTACTGACCGACGAAGACGTGATCCGGGTAGCCGACGCAGCCGTCGCGCACGCCCGCTCGAATGAATGGAACGTGACGATCGCCATCGTCGATGATGGCGGCCATCTGCTGTATTTGCGCCGCCTCGACAGCGCACCGCCCGTCACCGCGGAGATCGCCGTGGCCAAGGCTCGCACCGCGTCGCTGGGCCGCCGCGAGAGCAAGGTGTACGAGGACGTGATCAAGCAGGGCCGCACGGCGTTCCTGAGTGCGCCGCTCACCGGCATGCTGGAAGGCGGCGTACCCGTGATCGTGAAGGGCGATGTGATTGGCGCGGTGGGGGTCTCGGGCGTGAAGTCCGATCAGGATGCCGCCATTGCGCGCGCGGGCATAGCGGCGCTCGGGGTGGAGTAAGCCTGGCCATCGTCACGCCTGACGACGCCAGAAAAAACAAAAGCCGCGGACTGATGCCGCGGCGCTTGTCTCGGGCGGCTCGCGCTTCGCGCGCCGCCTCAATCAGAGGTGAGAACAAAAAAATGGCTTGGCTTGCTTCGACGGCTGGCTTGAAGCTTGAAGGATGTCTGCACGAAGGGGTCTAGATCTCGCGTGCAAGCCGTCGTAGCTGGCTAATGCCCCAACGCCTCTCGGGGGAGGCGGTCCCCACAATACCCGGTTGAAAACTGCTCGAACCTACTTCGTCAGGATCAGCTTGCCGAGCCGGGTGGCCCGCAACTGATACGTCTCGCCGTTGTGCATGATGCTCACGTGGCTGCGGCCTTGCAGCAGCGCCGCGCTATCAAGCGTTCGCTCGCTGCTTGCGGTGGCGCTCGCCGTTTCGATGCTCTTGCGCGGTTTCGGCTGGGCAACGGCGGGCTTGGGCCGCGCGCCGGTCAACGCCGAGCCGCCAAGGCGGCGCAAGCTTAGCGTGGAGGTGCGGTTCGGTTCGGTCATGAACGTGACGTCTTTGTCTCGATTCGATGGAATAATTCTAAATGATAATCGTTCACATTTGCAACTGTGAGATATTCATCGAAAATGACAACCGATAGCCTGAGCGCAAAGCAGGGCGCCGCGGGCTGAATCGAGGTCGTCGACCCGCGCGGGGAGGGCCGACGACCTCGACCGGGTTCAGTGCAGCGCGTTCGGCGCGCTGCCATCGCCCTGCACGAACTGGCGGATGAGACGCACGGTGTCGATATCCGATTCGCGATACGCCGACTTCACGATCTCCGAAGTCTGTCGATCGTCTTCGGTGTCGGCGGTCGGCAGCGTCGTGCGGTACTCGAAGCGCAGAAAGAGCTGCAGCGGATCGGGCTGCTCGATCGTCATCGTGAGCGAGCCGCCCACGTACTCGGCCGTCGCCATGATGTCGTAGCGCACGCTCTCGTTGGGTGTGAGCGTGACGCGGTCGCGCACCGTGGCGTGGCCGTAGTGCAGCTCGCGCTCCAACGTGCTATCGGTGCGCGAAAGGATCGTGCAGCTGTCGAGGCCGATCACGAAGAGCTGCGGCTGCTCCGCGCGCAGCACGAGCCCTTCCCAGAGCTGCTCGCGCGTCATGGCCTCGACGAGCGGGTTCAGCGGGTCGTTGATCTGGATGAGGTGTTCGAAATTCAAGGCGGCGCCTTCCTGTGTCTGTGTCCGTCCGCCGACGCTCAGGCGACGACGAGACCCGTGCGGATCGCGATCGTGTTCGTGAGGACCTTGTGCACCGGGCAGTTGTTGGCGATCTGCAGCAGGCGCTCGCGCTGCGCTTCGGTGAGCGCGCCTTCGAGCGCGATCTGGCGATCGATCTTCGTGCCTTCGTTGCCGGTTTCCATGGAGAGCTTGACGCGTACGCCTTCGAGGGGCCACTCCTTGCGTTGTGCGTACATCTTCAGCGTGATGGAGGTGCAGGCGCCGAGGCTCGAGAGCAGCAGCGAGAAGGGCGACGGTCCGCGGTCGCCGCCGCCGAGCGAGGCGGGCTCGTCGGCGATCCAGGTGTGTGTGCCGTCGTCGAACTGAACCTGGTAGTTCGTCGAGCCAATGTGTGCGGTGACTGCGGGTTCGGCCATGCGCTCCTCGCGGGCGGGACGGTTAAAGAGGGACGGGCGCGCGCCGGCGGTGCGCGCCCCGGAAGCCTTATTGTGACGGAAAGCGGGCGGGCCTGTGGAGAGGCTTCGGAACCCGCGCCGCGGCGCGCCTCAGTGAGCGATGCGCCCCATGCGCCCGGCCTGATAGTCGAGCACGGCCTGGCGGATCTCCTGCTCCGTGTTCATCACGAACGGACCGTAGCGCACGACCGGTTCGTTCAGCGGCACGCCGCCGATCAGCAGCACTTCGAGCGGAGCGTTCGCGTCGGCCGGGGCGGCGAGCGTGACGGTGTCGCCGTCGCTGGCGAAGGTCACCATCTGCCGGGCTTCGATGGCTTGCGCTTGCGGGCCGTAGAGGCCGGTGCCCGAGAGGCCATAGGCGAACACGCGATACTCGGCCGGCACTGGCTGCTCCACGCGCGCGCCGGGCGCGAGCGTGAAGTGCTGGTAGAGGATGGGCGTGCGCGTTTCGATAGCGGCCCTGGCGCCCAGCGCCTCGCCCGCGATCACCTTCACCGTGACCTTGCCGTCCTTCGAGCGGCCTACCGGAATCTGCTCCGTCGGCAGCTCCTGGTAGCGCGGCGCGATCATCTTGTCGCGCGCGGGCAGGTTCACCCACAGCTGCAGGCCGTGCATGCGGCCGCCGGTGCGCGTGAATTCGGGGTCGGGCATCTCGCTGTGGATCACGCCCGCGCCGGCCGTCATCCATTGCACGTCACCTGGGCGCAGCGTGCCCGAGTGGCCCGCGGAGTCCTTGTGACCGAAGCGGCCCTCGACCATATAGGTGACGGTTTCGAAGCCGCGATGCGGGTGGTCGGGCGCACCCTTGGCCTCGCCGGGCGCGTAGTCGACGGGGCCCATTTCGTCGAGCAGCAGGAACGGATCGAAGTCCATCAGCGCTCGGGTGGGAAACGGCCGATGAACGATGAATCCGCCACCCTCGGTGGTGCGAACCGCGGGATAAACGCGTTCGATCGTACGGGTCGTGGTCATGGATATCACCTCGAATTGTGGGAATTGCGTCATATGCGAAACAAACCGCTATTATAGGTAGCCAATTTGGCCTGTTTTACGGCCCTATCGCAATGGATTGTCCCATCGCTGGAACGACGACATGAAAATCGATTCGCATAACCTGAACGACCTGATGTACTTCTCGCAGGTGATCGAGCATGGCGGCTTTTCCGCCGCCGAACGCGTGCTCGGCATCTCGAAGTCGCGTCTGTCGCGCCGGGTGAGCGAACTCGAGGCTTCGCTCGGCGTGCGTCTTTTGCAGCGCTCCACGCGCAAGCTCGCGCTCACCGAAGCGGGCCAGCTCTTCTACGAGCATTGCCGCGCGATGCTTGCCGAGGCGCAGGCCGCGGTGAACGTCGTTCAGTCGCTGCGCTCGTCGCCGCGCGGCACGGTGCGCGTGAGCGTGCCGGTCACGCTTTCGCAAACCATCTTTTCGCAGATCATTCCGGAATTCATGCACCGCTACCCCGAGGTGCGGGTGGTGATGCGCGTGACGAACCGCGTGATCGACCTGTTCGAAGATTCCGTGGATATCGCGCTGCGCGTGCGCTCGGAACCGCCCCAGAACGCCAATATCGTGGTGCGGCCGCTGTGGCGCACCGAACAGATGCTGGTCGGCGCGCCGAGCCTGCTCGCGCAGAACGCGCCGCCGCTCACGCCCGACGACCTCTCGCGCTTCGAGACGCTCGATACGCCCACGAGCGACGGTCGCCACGTGTTCCAGCTGATCGCACCGGACGGCACGCGTCATTCGCACGAGCACGAGCCGCGCCTCATCAGTGCGGACCTGACCACGATCCGCGAGGCCGCTTTGCAAGGCCTGGGCATCGCGGCAATGCCTGAAATGATGTACGGCGCCGCGCTGCGCACGGGCAAGCTTTCACCGGTGATGCCGGGCTGGACGCTGCCGGTGCCGCAGCTCTATGCGGTATTTCTCTCGCGCCAGGGTATGGTTCCCGCCGTACGCGCCTTCGTCGATTACCTCGTGGAAGTGCTCGACGCCGACAAAAGCTTGCAGCAGGAATGTCCACTGAGAAGCGAAATGCACGGCGAAGGGCAGGGCGCACCGAGCGCACAGGGCAGCGGATTGTCGAACACGAAGCGCGCGAGCAAGATCGAAACCGCGTGAAGCTTTGCGAACATGCACGTGCGTGCGCTTGTATGAAGCATGGTCCTCACGCAGTGGATTTATGCACAACGTACAGCGCCATTTGTTTTTAGTCATTCAAGCGCGGCCGGCCATCGCTACATTCAATGGCCTAACTCTTGTAGGCGCCAGGCGAGAGGAATATATTGAAGTCCTTCTCACCAAGCACCGGTCTTGAGTGGGAATTGATGGCCGCTATCATAGTGGGCCTTCAGGGCCGAAAGCGCAGTCCGTGTTGCCCACGGCAGTCGCATGTGCCGGCGTGAACCGATCGATTGTCGGGGAGTTGCCGCCACCGCCCGAGTGCGCCGCGTGCGCAAGAAAAAAGGCCTTCATCTGACGATGAAGGCCTTTTACTTTGTACAGCTGAATCAAGCGCGCTGCGCTCAGTGACGTGCTCAGTGATGCGCGGGATCGGTGACGAAACCGAGCTTCGTGAGGCCGCCGCCTTGCGCAGCGGACATCACCTGCGCCACCCGTTCGTATTGCACCTTGCGGTCCGCGTTCAGATGCAACTCCGGCTGCGGCGTGCTTTGCGCCGCTGCCGCGATCTTCTGGTTCAGCGCCGCGTCGTCGACCTTCGTGCCGTCCCACAGCACGGTGCCATCTGCTTCGATCGACACGTTGATCTGTGCGGGCTTCGCGTCTTCCTTCTGGCTGCTCGCGTGCGGCAGGTCGATCTTCACTGCGTGACGGATCACAGGAATCGTCACCATGAAAACGATCAGGAGAACCAACATGACGTCGACGAGCGGCGTCATGTTGATTTCGTTCATCAGGCCGTCGTCGTCGTCGTTGGCAAAGGGGCTCATCGCCATGATGCTTGCCTCCGCTCTTAGTGGCTGCGTGCGGCGACACGCAGGCTGCTCGTGTTGCCGTCCAACGCCCGGCCGCGGGCCGTCGACGAGAGGCGCGCGCCCGTCACGAAGAAGGCATGCAGGCCGTGCGCGAAGCGGTTGAGCTTCGTGACGATCGCCTTGTTGGCGCGCGTGAGCGCGTTGTAGCCGAGCACCGCGGGAATCGCGACGAAGAGGCCGAACGCGGTCATGATGAGCGCTTCACCCACGGGGCCGGCCACGGCGTCGATCGAGGTCTGGCCGGTCGCGCCGATCGTTAGCAGTGCGTGATAGATGCCCCACACCGTGCCGAACAGGCCGACGAACGGCGCCGTGCTGCCGATCGAGGCAAGGATGGCGAGTCCGCTTTGCATCTTCGCGACCGAGTCGTCCATCGTGTCCTTCAGGCAGCGCGTGACCCAGTCGGACACGTCCATGCGGTCGTGCAGATGCGGCTGCGTCTGGTGATGGTGATCGGCGGCTTCCTGGCCCGAGAGCGCGAGCGCGAGGAACGGGTTGTCTTCGCGCGTGCCGCTGCCGAGCTTCTTCACGCCGTCGGCGAGATCGTCCGAGTGCCAGAACTGCTGCTCGGCGTTCTTCGTGAGGCGCTTGAGGCGCGCGACGTTCCAGCCCTTCACGACGATCACGCACCACGACAGCACCGACATGATCAACAGCGCGAGCGCGATGCCGCGTGTCACGAAATCCCCTTGCGCCCAGACGTGGGCGATACCGTAGTTCTGCATTCTCGATCCTCTTTATTCAATTCATGAAGGCGTGTGGCTTCAGCCGGTCAATCGTGCAGGCTGAAGTCGAAGGGTTGCGTGTAGGCCGCGCGCACGGCTTCGCCGTTTTCCAGGTACGGCTTGCACGAGCTTTGGCGCATGGCGTCCACGGCGGCGTCGTCGAGGCGGCTGTAGCCGCTCGACTTCTTCAGTTCGATGTTCTCGATCTTGCCCGTGAGGCCGACGACGAAGTGCACGAAGGCCGTGCCCGTTTCGCCGCGGCGGCGCGAGAGCGTCGGGTAGTCGGGTTGCACGATGCGGCAGTCGAGGTGCGAGACGTTCTTCGGCGCCGTGAGCGCCATGGTCGGCCTGGCGTCGGTGGCCGCCGCGGACTGCGCTGCGGGTGCGGGCGCGGCTGGAGCCGGCGGCGTGGGAGCGGCGGGCGCGGGCGATTCGATCGCGTGCTGCGAAGGCGCTTCGGCCACCGGCAGCGGAGTTGGCCTGGGCTTGGGCTGGACCTTGGGCTTCTCGCGCGTCACGTGCGGGAGGGGCAAGGGCCGCGGTGGCGTGGGCGTGGATTGAATCGCGGCCGGCGCGGCCACCGGAGCGGGCTTGAGCAACTCGGCCGTGATGGTCTGCGACTGGAGTGCGACGGGCGTCACGGGTTCGCGCTTCATCAGCACGACGCCAATGAGCGCGGCATGCAGCGCGACCACGATCGTGCTTGCGGTGACGACGCGGCGATTGACGCGAACTGAGGGAGCCGGCAGCGTGCCAGCGATGGTTTGGAAAGCCTGCATGTTAGCGTGGCTGCCATGCGGACGACGGCGCGCCGGCGAACCAGCGCGTCGTGCCGGGCAGCTTTATTTGCGAAAGATCAACAGCGAGATGCACAGCGTCGTAATGAATCCGATCAGCAATTCCATCCTGACCTCCTTTGAGGGTCATGAGCGGTAGCTGGCTGGTCGGGAGACGGGCTTGCTGTCGGCGGCGGTTTGATGTCCGCCGCGCCCGGTGCGGCAACGGCATCTGGCCAAGCGGGCGGACGGGGTGGGCGCGCATCCGTGGCGGGACGCGCGCCATGGCTTCAGGCAGCCTTGCGCTCGTAAAACGTGAGCGGGACGACGTGGGGAACCACCTGGGGAACCACGGCGGGGCTTTGCATCACTCCGCAGCGGCTCGCACAGGCGCCGCTTTGCGCCATCACGTCGCGAACGGATTCTTCGCACTTGCCGCAGCAGGTCGCGACGCCGAGTTCGAATTGCAGCTCGTCGAAGGAATCCATGCCTTCCGCGATGGAGGCGCGGATCGTCCGGTCGGAGACGGACTTGCAAACGCAGACAATCATGATGGACCGCAATAGAGAGAGTTAATGCGAATTATTATCATTATGTTTGATGGCTTTGGCAAGCGCCCAGACAGAATTTTTGTAACAAAACCGGATGCTTAGCAGGGGTTTTGCTTTCCGTCAGAAAAAGGCGGGGGAGGCGGCAGCGCCCTGGTGGCCCGATTGGCGGGGTGCGAAGCGGCTACGGAGGGCGATGGCTCCAAGACAATAGGCGCCGTCAGAGGAGCCTGCCTGCGGCGATTTGACCGGCGCCGGCTGGCGTCGCACAGATGAGGCAGGCGCGCAAAAACGGGGTTGAAACCGGAGTGTCCAGCGGCGAGCCGGGAACGGAGAACGGGAAAGCGGGGAAGCGCGCCCGGCGTCGCGCCGGCGCGTCAGGCCGCGTTCGCTTCGAGTTCGCGTGTGCGCCGCGAAGGGATGGCAACGCGCTCGACGCCGGCGTCGAGGCCGAGCAGCGCCGCCGCCAGTTCGCGCAAATGCGCGCCGTCGCTCGTCGAGCAGAAGCGGATGTCGTCGGCGCCCGCATGCTCGCCGCTCGCGCACATCCCGTGCTGGCCGAGCACGCGTTCGAGCTGCCGTGCAATGGCGATGCTCGTATCGACGAGCGTCATGCGTTCGCCGACGATCGAACGGATCGCGGTGTCGAGGAACGGGTAGTGCGTGCAGCCCAGCACGAGCGTGTCGGCGCCTGCGTCGAGCATGGGCTCGACATACGCGCGCAGCAACGCGAGCAACTCGGGCGAACCGATGTCGCAGCGCTCCACGGCCTCCACGAGTCCATGCCCCGGCTGGCAAAGCACGCGAAGGTCGGCCGCGTGGCGCTCGACGAGCGTCTGAAAGCGCGCACTGCGCAGCGTGACCTGGGTGGCGAGTACGCCGGCCACGCGCGTTTTCGAAGCCAGCGCCGCCGGCTTGATGCCCGGCTCCACGCCGACGAGCGGGATGGAGAGCCGCTCGCGCACGAGCGCGATGGACTGCGCCGTGGCCGTGTTGCACGCCACCACCAGCGCCTTCGCACCTTGCGCGACGAGCCATTCGCCGATCGCGAGCGTGCGGTCGGCGATGAAGTCGTCGTCGCGCTGGCCGTAGGGCGCGTAGCGCGAGTCGGCGACATAGACGATCCGTTCCGCGGGCAGCAGCGCGCGCACGGCGCGCAGCACCGAAAGCCCGCCGAGACCGGAGTCGAAGATGCCGACAGGCGCGGCGCTGGAAGATGCCGGTTGGTTCACGGGGATGGGCGCAAAAGTGTCGGGGTGCACCCGCAAGTCGGACGGATGCGTGCTCGCGCGAGGCGTGCGATCAGGATTCTACCGAACCCATGGCCGACTGCTGGTAGTTCTGGATGCCAACCTTGTCGATGAGGTCGAGCTGCGTCTCGAGCCAGTCGATATGCTCTTCGGTGTCGTCGAGTATCGTTACGAAGATTTCGCGCGAAACGAAATCGCGCACGGATTCGCAATAGACGATGGCTTCCTTGCAGGTGGACTGCGAAATCTGTTCGAGCTTCAGATCGCACTCGATGATTTCCTTGGTCTCCTCGCCAATCAGCAGCTTATGGAGATCCTGGAGGTTCGGCAGACCGTCGAGCATGAAAATGCGCTCGATGAGCATATCGGCATGCTTCATTTCGCCGATCGATTCGTCATATTCGTGCTTGCCGAGTTTTTCGAGACCCCAGTGCTTGTACATGCGGGCATGCAGGAAATACTGATTGATGGCCGTGAGCTCGTTCTTGAGCTGTGCATTCAGATATTCGATGACCTTCTTGTCGCCTTGCATAATCTTTCCTTTCTTGGTGGGGCGGAGACTGGTTCCCAACAATAAACGCTCAATACGCAAATGCCAAGACCAAACCCGCGCTGAATTGCGCTAAATATCGGCGATTTGCGAAGCGCGGGGAATTCGTCCTGGTATGCGGTGCGCTATTCAAAAAAAACCGGGGCGCGAGGCCCCGGTTTTAACAGGCATCAGGTATGCATCAAACCGTGGCGACCGGAATCTTGCCGATTTTCGCCTGCCATTCGGCGGGGCCGGTCTTGTGGACCGAGGTGCCCGACGAATCGACGGCAACGGTCACCGGCATGTCCTGCACGTCGAACTCGTAGATGGCTTCCATGCCGAGGTCTTCGAACGCGAGGACCTTCGAGCCGCGAATCGCCTTCGAGACGAGGTACGCCGCGCCGCCCACGGCCATCAGGTACGCGGCCTTGTGCTTCTTGATCGCCTCGATCGCCACGGGGCCGCGCTCGGCCTTGCCGACCATCGAGATGAGGCCCGTCTGCGAGAGCATCAGTTCGGTGAACTTGTCCATGCGGGTGGCGGTGGTGGGGCCTGCCGGGCCGACCACTTCGTCGCGCACCGGATCGACCGGGCCGACGTAGTAGATCACGCGGTTCTTGAAGTCCACCGGCAGCTTCTCGCCCTTCGCGAGCATGTCCGCAATGCGCTTGTGTGCCGCGTCGCGGCCCGTGAGCATCTTGCCCGAGAGCAGGAGCGTCTGGCCCGGCTTCCACGAAGCGACTTCTTCCGGCGTGAGCGTGTTGAGGTCCACGCGCTTGCTGGTTTCCGTGTTCGGTTCCCAGTTGACCTTCGGCCATGCGTCGAGCGAGGGCGCTTCGAGCTTTGCCGGGCCCGAGCCGTCGAGCACGAAGTGCGCGTGGCGCGTGGCGGCGCAGTTCGGGATCATCGCGACGGGCTTCGAAGCCGCGTGCGTGGCCGTGGCCATGATCTTCACGTCGAGCACAGTGGCGAGACCGCCCAGACCCTGCGCGCCAATGCCGAGCGCGTTGACCTTCTCGTGCAGTTCGACGCGCAACTCTTCCACCCAGTCCTTCGGACCGCGCTTGATGATGTCCTGGATGTCGATCGACTCCATGAGCGATTCCTTCGCCATCAGCATCGCCTTTTCAGCGGTGCCGCCGATGCCGATGCCGAGCATGCCCGGCGGGCACCAGCCCGCGCCCA
>Ga0306920_100005259_pt1 | contig 16690 bp, 15 predicted proteins | sample flu12Cox44000170_FD_204666 | JGI IMG/M metagenome (GOLD analysis project Ga0306920, IMG submission 204666) | Lab enrichment of tropical soil microbial communities from Luquillo Experimental Forest, Puerto Rico - flux4day.12C.oxic.44.000.170 (v2)... | ecosystem: Environmental > Terrestrial >... | reverse complement strand
ACCGTAGGCGGCGACGTTGGTCTGCCCTGCGAGCAGCACATCGCGTGTACAACTCGATAGCGTGAATCGTCCCATGTTCACCGTGATCAGATTCGTCTCATCGATCGATGTCGAATCCCACGCGCCGGGCACCGTTTCGGCGAACCCCGTAGGGGCTTCGTTTTGCACGGTGCCCCGCGACGAGAGCGCCGCAGCGTCGTTTCCGACAAACAACTCCGCGCCAGGGAACGGCGACGCATAGCCGCTCATGGCTACATAGAGCCCGGCATTGTTGTCGGCATCCTGAAGGATCGGCCCGTCGATGATCTGCGCATTGGTTGGCGGCGGGAGTGCCATCACTTGCAACGCCGGGAGCGTCGGAGATCCGATAGCCTGCTGCGTGTAGATCGTCGCGTCGGCCGGCGAAAGCTCCCACTGCAAAAGCGTTCCGGTGTCTGTGACCTTGGACAGTCGCCAGAGTTGGAATGTGCCCTGCGGGTATTCGACCGTGACGCCATCACCAGCGCTCAGATAGGCCCACTTGCGCGACACCTGTGCAGTGCGCCGATTGCGCTCGTTCCAGGCGTCATAGAGCAGCATTTGCGCGACAGACGCAGCGAAGTCCGCCGAGCAGGCCAACGGCAGATCTACCGTCTGATCGTTGCGCGTCAGGTCCGTGCTGCGCCGCGCAGTCTCGGTGACGGTCTGATAGTCATAGGCCGAGTTGATGTAGTTGACCGCAACGCTCGATGGAAGTTCGGCCTCTTGCGTGCGCGTGAGCGGCATCGGATCGCCGGGCGTTCCGTTCCCGTCGACACAACCCAGTTCGTTATAGGTGACCGTCGCCATAGACGTGATGGCTGCGCGCTTGAAGAACTTTACCTTTCCATCCTCGTCCACAGCATCGATGGCGCAGGCAGTGAGCAGGGGCTGCAGGTTGTTGCGAGCACTCGCGACGTTGGCGGCGAGGTAGCCCCATGCCGTATCCTGCAGAGTGCTCACGTCGATCTGCGCCGTCGTCAATCCCGCCTTGGTGCATTGGTCGCTGATGATGCCGCCGACAGAAACAGCGACGGGTGTGAAGGATGCGAAGACCGTCAGTTTGTACGAGCCGTCCGCGTGCGGCCCCGTGACGGCCTGCGAGCCATCGGTCCAGAAGACCGGATTTGCCGCAACGCCACCAGAACCAGAACTCCACAACGGCAGCGCGGAGCACCGCAAATTCCATGTGCCCGTCGAATTGAGTTTGTAGACGCTTCCGTTGACTCCGCTACCACCGGGATAGAGGAAAAGATACGTTCCAGTCGCGTCCACCTGAACGGCGCACGAGAGAGAAGCCCAGCTTCCGGCCGGCCCCGCGATCGTGTTGATGATGTTGCCATTTGAGTCGTAGATGACCAGCGAGATCGTCCCGGAGGGGTAGCCACTGCAGCACACCGCATAGAGGGCGCCAGAGTAGTAGGCGATGGCGCCCCCGTAGCCCGAAAGCGGCGCCCCGACGACGTATGAGCCCCCACCACCCATGATGAAGGGCGTCCCACCGTAGGCGGAGCCCGTCGTCATGAATGCGTAGCCCCCGCTCACCGGGTCATAGGCTGCGCCGGCATGATTGTCCCAGCCTCCACTCAGCGCCGAGGTCGGCATGCTTGCCAGTTGGACAGCAACGCCCGTCGACATATCGACGGTTTCGATGAAATAGGTCAGAGCGTTCGGTCCCGACTGCGGATTCCTGGACCGCATTACCTGGTACTTGCTCCCAGCAACGGCCCGCGGAAGTCCCATGTTGGTGGCGGCCGGGTAGGATGATCCGCCGCAACTTCTCGTGTAGCCAGCGCCGCAGGCGAAGAAGGTGACTTGCGGCGTGGCACCTGTGTCCACGGCGTAATGCCATGCGCCCTCGCTGGTGCAAATGCCGCCAGCCGCTTGCGCGCCCATGCTCACAGGCGAAACAACGTTCTGGACGGATACGGATGAACTCAGGCTTGTGGACGCCTCGAAACTGAACTGCGGCACGCGCCCACCAGGACATTCGACCGCGATCATGCGAACGTAGGCAATCCCTCGATAGGCGGGAACGTTGCCCACGCCTTCCCAGCTCTCGATGATCGGGTCCGGCAGTTGCGACTCGTCGCCGTAGTAGAGCTGGACGTTAGCGAAGAGGTTGCTCGCACTGGCAAGGGCCGAAGCCAGCGGTGCGCCGCTCGATGCGTCATAGATCAGTCGGCCGTCCTGCCAGATCTTGCGGATTCCAGTGATCGGCCCGTAGCATAGGGCAATCGCCATGTGGACGTAATACTTGTAGCTGGTGTTGCTCGCACCGCCGCCCTTCCCCGCCGTCTGCGTCGTGCCGATCTCCAGCTTGTCGGTCGACCAGATGACGTTGCCGCCGACGCGCATGGTTCCGTAGACGGTCGGGATCGCCCCGCCGTAGGTGCTGACCTGGACCTTCAGGTCATCCAGGCGCGGGCCTTGGGTGTTCGATCCGCTCTTGTCGAGCATGCCGCCCACGGCACTTCCGAGCGCTGCACCGCCGAGCACCGACATGCCCCCCGTGAAGTAGGCAAGCGCTGCCCCCGCGATGGCGCCGAGGATGCGGCCGTTGTTTCCGCTGCTCATTCGATCACCTCGGGAAAGCGGAAGCACCCGCGCACGCGCGCCACCCAGTCATCGGCGAAGCGATGCTCCACCACGCGGCGCGGTGCCTGCGAATAGGCGTGGATCAGCGACAGGCCGCCATACAGATAGTCCCCGACGAAGGCGAGATGCCGATTGGCGTCGAAGGCCATCACAACGACATCTCCAGGGCGAAGATCGGCAAGGTCAACCGCCTGCATGTGCTCGCGGCACAAGGCCAGCATCGTTTCGTCGGTCGCCTGCGGCGCATAGTCAGCGGTGTCGAACTCGGTCAGGCCGAGCTCGTGCGCCACCTTGAGGATCAGGCCGGCGCAGTCGACGCCCTCGCGCGACCTTCCTTGATGTTCCCAGCGGGTGCCGATCCAGGCCCGCGCGGCCGTGCAGATGTCCGCACCAGAAACAGAAAGGGCTCCCGAAGGAGCCCCGTTGTCGATCTCGGCGCCGGTCATAGCTGCGTCCCCTGCGTGCCGCCGAGCCCGAGGATCTTGTCGGAGCCAGGCACAGACGGAAAGCCGCGGAAGTTCACCACGTTGTTGAACTTCGTCTTGCAATGCCCGTTGTAGAGCGTGCTCGCGGGTGGCGTGATGATGTAGGGGTCATTGATGCCCACGGTGCCGGATGGCAGCGTCGCGAGCACGAAGCTCCCCACCGCCGAGGCGATGATGTTGTAGGCCTTCCCACTGTTCGCGCCGCCCGTGAACAACATCGAGCCGCCTGCGAAATAGCCCGCAGCCTCGGTGCGCGACGTGTCATAGATCGTGTAGTTGCCGGTGAGCGGAAGACTCACCGCGCCAAGCGCCGATTGATTGCCCTTGAGCGTCTTGCGGCACCCCGCAATCGCGGTGTATGTGTCGCCAACTGCGGGGTTGTATGGGAGCGGGAGCGCGAGTTTGAACTGACCGCCCACGAACGAAAGCACCTCCATGGAGATCCCGGCATTCGCGCCCGTGTTGATGGTGAGCACGCCGTTTCCAAACCAGTCGGCCGCCTCACCGCGGCCCGTATCGGCGATCGTCCGGCGATCGGTGACGCCGGTCAGCGTGCCGGTGACCGTGAAGGATGCGAGGTTCACCTTGCACTTCGAGTCACCGAGGTTCGCGGTGCAATTCGGGGTGTAGAGGTTGCCGATCTGCTGCTGGAGCGTTTGGGTTAGGCCGCGTTGCTCTGCCTTGAATCCGGTCCGTCCGACGCTGATGTTCCCGAGCGCGCCGGTCGCCAGGATCATCCGGCCCATGCTGAGGTCTTGGAAGTTGACCTCGAAGACCACATAGGCGCATCCATCCCACTGTGCCGCGAGCGCCTGCGCCTCGGTCAGCGTGTTGCCGGTCAACATGCCAGCCATTTCGCTGTTGACGACCGCGCCGCCGTTTTGCTGCTCGATCGCCGCGAGATTCATCCCGTCGACGGCCTTGTAGACCTCACCGGCATACGTGAGATCCTTTCCGGCATTGGTGACCGTGAAGACGGCGCCGTCTCGGCGTTGGAACCTCCAGCACCGCGCGATGGTACGGGTCTGTCCCGCCTGGTGCGCGAGGAGCGCTGTGGATGCGGCCTTCACTCCCGGACCTCCACAAGCTGGACGTTGTTCACGCCAATGAAGCGGCCGGCGCTCGGACCGGCGACGACAAGTTCCCAGTCGATCTCATCGTTTTGGAACTGAACTGGCACATAGAAGCCGCCAGTCCATGCCAAGGAGTCGGCCGGCTGCGGATATTTCACGCCCTGCCCTGCCGGGTTGATCGTCTTGCCTGCGGTGTTGGTGCTCACCGTATAGACGGCACCGACGATGTTGGTGATCGTGTGATTCAGGTTGTTCACGACGGCAGCGTCCGCGCCGGTCAGGCCCTGCAGCCAGAGCTGACCACCGACAACCATTCCGGGGAGCGCCGCCGCGAGGGTGATGTTCGTTGACGAGCCGACGCTGATGTTCGTGACGTTCTGCGATGCGTCGGCGACGAAGGTCACGATGCCGGTCGTCTGGTCGAAGGTCGCGTTGCCAGCTCCCGCGCCGATGGTCACCGGTAGGCCGGCGCGCACCGGCACGACGGTTGACTTCGGCCGCTTGATGGTCCGGTCACGCGTGCGCGTGCTGCCGAGGCTGGTATAGCGGTTCATCAATTGATAGGTCGGAACGCCGTAGCCCGCGCCGATCAATCCGACTGCCGAGCCGTTGAGCAGCGGCTGCATCAGGCCATTGGCCGCCGCGTTGTCGGTCGGGTCTTCCATGAGGAAGCCCGACGCGCCGCCGTCGGTGGCTTCAAACAAGCCAAGCAGGGTCTGCCACACGCTCAGCGGCGCAGGGATGAAGCCGATCTCATACTCGCGCAACGTCGTGAGCGAAATGGAGGTCACCGTCATGAAGCCGGCTTGATTCGACACCCGGTCATTGACACGCTTGTTCTTGCCATGGATGCCAGCGGCGAGGACGCTGTTCGGCATCACGACATCGGCTAGGACTGCGACCATCAGGAATGCCTCGCTTCAGAAATGCGGATCTGTCGAGCGGCTGCGGCGCCCCATTGACCCGCCGTTTTCGTGTCGGTGCCCTTGGGAACATTCATGACAACCTGGATCGGGCGACCGCCTGCCGCTTGTTGTTGAGACGAGGACGAGCCGCTCAGATTGCCGCCCATCACGCCGCTCACGAACCCGCCATCGGCATAGCCGCGGCGGTTGAGGCGGTCGAGGAAGTTGACGCCGAGCCGAGAGGTGCTCTCGGCCGTCATCACGTATTCGCCCTTGTGGACGACGCCGGCCGGTTGGAACTTGCCGCCCGCTCCGGTGTAGCCACCGCTTGCCCATCCCATCGACGAGATCAACGAGCCGAGCGCATCGCCGCCGTCCGCGCCGACGCCGTTCGCCACAGACAGCGCGCTCCCGATCGAAGATCCACCCATGGCTGCCGCCGCCGTAGCTGCCGCCTCCGCCAGAGCAGTGATCGAAGTCGCCGCGGTCGTGGCGCTGCTCGCGAGCGCCGCATTCGCGCTGGAGCCGGTCGCCTTTCCTCCAAGGCCCATCGCACCGGTCCAGTTCTCCCCGGTGGTCTTATTGCTGGTCAAGCCGCCGAGGATCTTCCCGATCAGGGAACTGCCATTCTGCAAACTACCCTGCAGCCATTCGGCGATCGGCTTCGTGATCTGCTGCTCGACGATCCCGCGCGTGATCTGTTCGGCGATGTGCTTGCCGACATCCTTGAAGGACTTGCCCTTGTCGCCCATCAAGGCGCCAGTGATCGAATCCGTGATACCAGCGAGGCCGGTCGTCAGCAATTGATTCGCGCGCGTGGCGGCGTCGTTGACGTGGTCGATGTAGTTCGCAAGCGCCTTCGTGGCACCGTTCGACCAGTTCTCGCGCGCCGCCGCCTCGTCGGCGTAGAACTTCTTCTGCGCATCCAACTCTGTCTGCAGCGCTGCTTTCAACTCGGCGACCGCGTTCCGATACTTGTCGGTGTCGAAGGCGTTGTGCTTGTCATTGGAAGCGTCCGCCGTCTGCTTATCCAACTGCAGCTTGTACTGATTGAATTCCTTGTAGATCGACTTCTGCGCCTCGACCTCCTGGCGCGCGCGGTCGCCAAGGCCAGCCGTCGACAGGAGCCGGTCGTACTGCTCGCGTCGGTTTGCGTTGGCAGACTGATAAGTCCGCGTGATCGCCTCCAGCTGCTTGGAATATGCGACCTCACGCTCGACGAGCTTTGCCGCTTCCTTCTTCTTCTCGATCTCCTTGTCAAGCGCGACGTTGAGACTGAGTTGCGCGTTGATCGCGTCCTTGTTGGCGAGCAGGCTCTTTTGGTCCGCCGTCAGGATCTTCTTTTCCTTCAGGTCGGCGACGAGTTGAAGGAACTTGGCCTGCTCCTTCTGTGCCTCCGTGAGCTTGTCTTCGCCGGCCAGTTGCGCCTTGAGGGAGGCTTCGGTCTGGCGCAGCGTCTCAAGCATGCGGGTCGCGGCGTCGTCGGTATAAGCCTTGGGCGCGCCCTTCTTCTCAGCGGCTGCAATCTGCTCATTGACGCCTTCGATCGCGCCCCGGAGTTTCCTCGCCTGCTCACTCTCCTTGCCATAGAGCTCGACCGACTTGTTGAGCGACACATTGAAGTTGTCGCGCTGCTGCTTGAGCTCTCGGATCCGCTCGGCCTGGCTCTTGTACGAATTCGCAGCAACCAGCGACCGCTTGATGTCGTCATCGACGGGATTGGTTGCGGGGGCGGCGGCCTTCGGCGTTGGAAGGGGATCTCCCCAACTTCCGGTCGCGCCTCCAGTCTGCTCCGGTTGCGCCTTCGGTCCAAGGGCACGAATGCCCCTCATCACCAGACCATTGAGACCGCCAGAGAATGCGCCGCTCCACTTTTTCTCAAACTCAGGGAGATACCTGACAAGCTCGGTCACCCGGCCAAGCAGGATGCCGGCAGCATCCGCCGCATCCTTCAGACCCCGCGTCTGGCCGATGTGCTGCATGGATTCTTCCCATGCCCTCCCGAGGTCGGTCGTCGCCTTTTCCAGCGGCGTCATGCCCTTGTCCGCGAGGCCCTTGACGGATGCCTCCAGCGCTTCCATCAGCACACGCTGCGCGCCGGCCAGGTCATTCTGCTGCGTCATCTTTTCGATCTGCAGCAATTGGGTGCTCGTGAGCGTGCCGAGCGTGGCGTCGAGGGCCTTGGCGCCCTTCTCCGGGTCAGCGAACGCCTGCGCCAATGCCTTCGCCGCGGCCGGCGCTTCGGTGCCCGTCGCCCTCGCATAGTCAGCGGTGATCTTGACCAGATCCGCAAATAAGGCGCCGCCGATCTGGTGGACCTTGGTGAACTCGGAGACGACCTCCGTCGCGGCCTCCCGCGTGACACCGGGCATCAGCGCCAGTTCGTGAATGAAGGTCTTGAGTTGATCCGTCGACAGCAACCCGGCGCGGCCACTGGCCGCGAGTTGCGTCGCCAAGGTGTTGAGCGACCGCTGCAGAAGTTCGGCATGCGCCACCGCCGCGCCGAAGCCAGCGAGCGCCGCCGTCACACCAAGAATCGCGAGCGATGTCTTGCTGAAGAGAAGACCGGCCGCACCCGTGCGCTCGCCGAGGACCAGCAGCGAACCGCCGAAGCGGCTGAAGTTCCCCTGGCTCAGTTCATGAGCCAGCACCAGCAATTCACGCTTCGCGCCGGCCGTCTTGAAGCCCATTTCCTCCGCGCCGTGACCGGCCTCTTCGAACTTGCGCTTCGCGTCGGTCAATTGATCGAGGATCGGACGGATCGCATCGACGTTGACGCCGCGCTGATTCGCGAGCTGCTCATAGAACTTCGCGCTCGAGCGGCCGCCGGCCTCGAAGGCCGCGATCTGCCGCTGGATGGATGCAACGAGGTTCTTGGTGGCAGCCTCGACCTTCTGAGACGAGCCGCCCGCACCGTTGCCGATGCTGTCGACGGCTGTGGACGCTTGCTTTCCAGCGGTCGTAGCTGCCACACCGACGTCGGCCAGCGACTTCTTGACGCGGCCGACACCGGCCTCGACGCCGGTCGTGTCGGCGGCGAAGACAATCTGCTGGGTAAGGTCGCCTGCCATTTCAGTCCTTGTGCATATGCGAGAGCGCCGCGCCTTCCATGACGCGGAGGTCGTCAAAAACGTGCGGCCAGTCGGCGCGCGGTATGTCAGTCAGCCGAAAGACCAGCGGCAGGACGCCGTAGTCGAGGCCGGTCCTCCCGGCCATGCCGACACGCCATTGCGTGCCCATGGCGGCGAAAACCTTCACGGCGCTCTCGTTGTCGGGCCAGATTTCGACATCAGGATCGCGGCCGGCCATGTCCTCTGCGGTGAACCCCCACGCCGATTCCGCGGCGGTGACTTTCGTCTCATGGGTCACCAAGGCAATGGCGGCCTCCGTCAGTTTTTTTCCTTGGCCTTCGTCAGTGCGTCGAGGTAGGTCGTCCAGACGGCATTGGGGGCGCCGTAGTAGTTCTCGACCAGAAGACCCACGTTCTCGGCGGTGAACTCGTCTTCGAGTTCCCATCCGGTCGCCAAGCTCATGATCAGGTCGGCGTCGCCGCTGTCCTTCATGCTCTCGGCAAATGACGCCAGTTCCTTGCGGCCCCGATGGCGAAACGTGAACTCGACTTCGACCGGGTCGGAACCCGGGACCGGGATCGCGACCTTCGCGGAGAAGGTCGGATCAGGCTGCAGCTTGAGCTTTGCCATTACGAGGTGTACCGGACCGGCTCGTTGAGCAGCGACAGCGTCAACTTGACGGCCATCAACTGGTTGACCGTCATCGACGGAACGCGGTTGAGGCTGACATAGCAGTTGTAGTAGAGCGGCGCACCGTTGGCGAGCACGATCTTCATGGCGCGCTGCAAGCGGTCGTCGTTCGCGGCCGAGCAGAGTTGGTAGCCGGCGAGCGTCGGATCGTCGGCCAGTTCGATCTGCAGATCGTAGGGGTTCTTGACGGTGGGCATCCGCAATTGCGTGTCGGCTTCGAGAAGCTGATACGTGAGGAACTGCTGATCGCCGCCGCTGGTCGAGGTCTGGATGATCTGCTGAAGTTGGGTCCAGCCGGTGATCTTGCGCACCGAGCCGCCGCCGCTGCCAGGGGCATAGATGCTCGTGATCGTGGAGTCGAGACCCTCGTAGCTGAAATTCGTGCCGGTCGGCGCAAGGACGCGGGCAACCTTGTTGTTGAAGCGCGACCAGCCGGACGTGACTTCGACGATGTCGCCAGCAACAAAGGTGTTCGTCGCGGTGGCGACGGGCGGAGCCGCATTGCTCAATGCCGAAACGGTGACGGGAGTCCCGTAGCCGCTCGCCATAAAGATGGTCGAGCCATTGGGGAGAGTCAAGCTCATGATTGGGGCCTTTCAGAAACGAAAAAACCCGCCGAAGCGGGTTGGTGGACGAGCCCGGAGCGGGCAGAAAAGCCCGCTCAAGGCGGGCCGGGTTGGAAACTCAGGTCAGTACCAGATCGAAAAGTCTTGGCGCGTGCCGTACAGCAAGAGGTCTTCTTCGAAGACGGCCGTCATGGCGCCGAGCACATAGCCGCGCAGGGTCGTGCTCGACGTGATGGCATCCTCAACGGCGCGCGCGAGATTGGCGACGCTCTGCCGGTTGACATCCCAGCAATTGACTTGGATGCGCGCATTGCGCTTACCGGCCGTGGTGCTCTCCAGCAGGTTCACGGCTTGGCCGCCGACTTGTTGATAGGTGATGTATGGCTTCGCGACGCCCTGCGGCGCGGTGTCCGGGAACACGCGCGTCGATGGCACAAGGCCGTTCAAGGCGCTGAAAATGTTTGCTTCGAGCGTCATGCGGTCCCCGCGAGCAACTTCCGAAGGCCCTCTTCCATGACGGCGTTTGCAGCCTCAACTGCTGCCGTGGCCTTGTTGTCAAACGCAGGCCGCTGGAATGGATGCGCCGGAGTCCACTTCGGCTGCAGCGGCCCATACTTGCCGACCTTCTTCGACCAGTGGCCGTACTCAATCAGATGCCCGTGCGGGGCCTTCCTGCGGTTCCATGTGATGTGATAGGTGGCGTGGCCGTTGCGACTGTTGTCCACGCTGTAGACCTGATAGATGGAAAGCTTCAGCGTGCCCAGCGGGATCTCTTGACCGCTCTTTGTCGTGTGGCCCTTCTCAGCCACGGGAACGAGCTGAAGCATCTCGTCATAGAAGACCTGGGCGCCAGCTTGAGCAGCCGGCCGCGTCAGCGCCTCGACGCCACCCTTTAGCGAATTCATGGCCGCGTCGACCTTCGCCGTGTCAAACTTGATCGAGATCGAATCAGACATACTTCAGGCCCTCTGCGCATGACATCTCGATCGTCTTGTTTCGCTCATCGACGTTCAAAGCGCCCGCGATGTCGAAGTAGCGCGTCACGCCGCCATTGACGTAGACCGCCCGCATGCCGCCTACCTTGATAGGATCGGCCAGCAGAACTGTGTAGCGCACTGTGATCGTGTGCGTAACTTGCGACTGCGCGGACTGAGCGATCAGCAGTTCGCGACCGCTCAGGGCTTGGATGTCGGCCGGCACACCGGTCATGTAGTCCGACCACGTCGTGACCTGTTGCCCCGCGGCATCTTGCGTGGCGCTGCGCGACTGGATAGAGATCCGGCGCCGAAGATCGCCAGCCCTCATAGCCAATAATCCGGAGGGTTGAAACTCCGCAGCGAGTAGCCATCGAGCAGCCCCTGGATATAGGGGAGGACTTCGACTTTGCCGCGGTTGAGCACCGCGACCATCTCTCGGTTTTCGTAGAAGGTGCCCGTCGTCAGCAAGATCCAATGCAGGATTCCGGACGGGACGTTGGTTCCTGCGCTGCCATAGCCGGCCGTAAAGACGACATTCACGGCATTGACGCGGTTCTGTGTCGCCGGCCAGGTGATTCCGGGAGCCGGCACCACGCGCGCCGGCTCGCTGATCTTGTCGAGGACGTACTGCGACGGGTCGAGCGTCTGCAGCGTGCCGCTCGGGTCATAGTACTGGATGCTCGCCACCGATTGAACCGGCGAGCGAGGCAGGTAGATTTCATACCCCGTTGTTCCATCGGGGCGGCTGACGGTCAGCGGGCCGGGACCGACGCCCCAGCTCGGACCGTACCAATTCGCGGACGCCGTGTTCAGCGACGGATTGGGAAAGGCGTCCATCGTTAGGGTGATGCCCTGCGTGATCAACGCCCTCCACAGCACCTGCTCTGCAGCCTCGCGCGCCTTGGTCAGCAGCATCGTGATCAGCGCGTCTTCTGCGGTATCGATGACCCGCAGGGACTGCTTCACGACGGGATCTGTGACCAGAAGCGGCTCGACTGCCGGCGCCGTCGTTACCTGAAATGGCATTCGCTACTCCGTTGAATCGGGCGCGACACCGAAGCGCCGCGCCCTTGTGCCCGATCAGGAAACCGAGAACTTGGCGACCTTGATCGCTTCGCTGTCGATCACCGCGCCACCGACCCGCTTGGTCGTGTAGAAGCCGATATACGGCTTGTTGGTGAACGGGTCGCGAATGACGCGGGTGCCGATGCGGTCAACGATCAGGTAGCCGTTCTTGAAGTTGCCGAAGGCGATCGAGAACGCGTTTGCGGCGATGGCCGGCATGTCTTCGGCTTCCACCACCTCCCAACCCAGGATCGAAGCCGGAACTTCCGGCGACGTCACGGGGTTGAAGATATAGCGGCCACCGGAGTCCTTGAATGCGGCTGCCTGGAACAGCACCGACTTCGCCATGACCCACTTCGCGCCTTGGCGCTGGCCCTTCTTCAGCTTTCCTGCGAGCGTGAAGAACAGGTCTGCAGGGTTCGAAGCGGCCCATCCGCCAGCCACACCGGTCGGCACGTACTGGATCGAGCCGAAGGCACGGGTGCCGTCATCGGTCGCCAGAGGCGTGCCAGCCAAGAAGCCGGTCGGCTGGTTCGTGCCGTTGCCAGACACGAAAGCCGCACCCTCCGCACGCGCGAACTCGGTCGCGACCTGGTCGGCGAGCCACGACTCGGCGTTGAAGAACGCATCGTCGAGCATCTGCTGGGTGGCCTGCGGGTTGGCGTAGAGCTCGCCCATCGTTGGCTTGATGTCGGCCAGCGTCGGCGTGGTGGTCGCGGTGCGAGCGGCCGTTTCACCCACCCACCCCGAGGCCGTACCGCGCAGGTTGACCAGCTTGTGGAAGTCGCTGGTGCTGATCTGCTGCACCGAAGCGATCGCGCGGATCGGGCTGATGTTGACCAGCAGCTCCTGAATCATCGTGTCGATGACCTTCGGGACCGCATAGCCACCATCAGCACCCGAGTTGGTCGTGATGGCAAGCGCTTTCTGCTCGATGCTGACGTCGAAGTCCTTGCCTTTGCGCATGTAGCCGCTGAAGGCTTCCTTGTGCTCGGCCTGGAGCTTCTCAGCGTCGGATTGGCCGCCGAAGCCGGGGCGGTTGCCCTTGGCTTCCATCAACTCAAGCAGTTCCTTGACTTCCTTCTGCGACTTGGCGACATCGTCGAAGGCCTTTTCCATCTCGGCGATCTTGTCGCCTTGGGTCTTGGTCTTCGACTCGTTGATTTCCTTGAACGCTTCGAAAGCCTTGTTCGAATCTTCGATGGCCTTCTGGACTGCGGACATATCAGACATGGGAATTCCTTTCGGGAATAAAAAAACCGCCTCAAGGGCGGTTTGCGGTTTGTGAAGTGGCGGCGTCAGGCCAGGAGAGCCGTTCGCTTTTCGAGAAGTGCAGCAATCGCTTTCATCTCCGCGCTGTCATCTGGTTTCGCGGCCTCACGCCGCGCAATCGCAAACAGTCGGGAAACAAGGGCTTTCGCCTCCGAGCGGGAAACGCCGCCTACCTCGCGCAGGTACAGCTCGGCGCCGCTCAGGTCGCCGATTTCTTCGATGGTTTTCACTGCGGCGATGCGCGCCGCGTCATTCATGGGGAAGGTGACGACCGAGACCTCGAACAGTTCGAATTCCTTGATCGTGCGGATCTGGCTTTTCGAGTCGTACTCGTCGACGGTGCAGAAGCCGCCGATCGACAAGCCAGAAATCGCGCCCATCTTCATCAGTTCGAAGGCTTCAGCGCCGCGTTGCGTCTTGAGCGCGAGTTGACCCTGCACGACCAAGCCGGCGTCCGTCTCTTGAAGGCTCTTATAGGCACCGATCGGCTCGCCCTGGCGGTGCTGCCACAGGAGCGCCGGCATGCGACCCTTCGCCTGCAGATTCGCAAGGCTCTGCGTGAATGCGCCCTTCGCGACGATGTCGTTGCCCTGGTCGAGATTGCCGAAGACAGAACCAAGGCCAGTGAAGACGCCCGTGTCGGACATCTCCTTGACCTCAAACGGAGTATCAATTTGACGCATTGGTGTTTCCTTCGGCGGTGCCATCATCCTTCGGCTCTTCGCCTTCGGCGAGGTCTTGCGCCTCATCCGGATCTTCGGTGCCGTCAGTCATGTTCAGCGGGATCAATGGGGTATCGAGGCCGTCGATCGGGTTCAGCGAGATCCCCAGTTCACTTTCGGCTGCCCGCGCCTCATTGCGGGTCATCCAACCCCACTGAATGCCGTTTGTGTAGTAGGCGGCACGACTGGCCGAGTCACCGCGCAGGAGCGATGCAATGTCGAACTTGATCGAATGAGTCTGCTTATCCTGCGTCGTGAACAGATCGCGCCGAATGGCCTTCTCGATGCGGTTCAGCCACGGCATGAGCGAGAACTTCACGAATTCGAGACTCATGTGCTCGATGTTCGAGAAGGTCGCGTGCTCCAGGTCGTTGATCATGTGCGCCGGCACGCGGAAAAGACCCGCAATCTCGGCCCTTTGGTACTTCCGGGTGTCCAAAAACTGAGCGTCGTCGCTGTTCATCGACACCTTCGAAAACTTCGTCCCCTCCTCCAGAAGAGCCGTTTTGTGGGCGTTTTCGCCCGTGCTTGAGGCGTCAAACGACTCTTTCAGGCGCTTATAGGCCACATCGGAGAGCTTGTTCGGCACTTCCAGCACGCCGCCAGGCTTCGCGCCGTTGCGGAACAACTGGCCGCCGAACTTCTCGGTCGCCAGCGCCAAACCGATCGACTCGCGCGCATATGCAATCGGACTGATCCCGAGCCAGCCGTTCATGGTGAGGCCCTTGATGTGCAGGATCTGGTTCCGCGGCACTTCGCGCGTGCCGCCCTCCTCCGTCCCGACCCGATAGGTCACGTTGTTCTGCGCATCCATCTGCACCAGACACATGTCTGGGTGCAGCGGGATCAACTCGACGACCTTCCCCGAGCGCGTGCGGTTGACCCATGCATAGGCGTTGCCGCGCAAATTGAGATGCATGACCAGCATCTCGAGGAATTCGACGCTGGTCTGATATTCGTTCGGCTGATAGTGCAGCAGATCCCAGAGCGGATGCTTCTCGTCCTTCGTGCGCGCCCCGTTGCCACCCTTCGTGTACATGCATAGGGGCAGCATGCCGACCGATTCGGACAAAACCTTGATGCAGCCGTACACCGCGGCGGCCTGCATCGCGTTCTGAGGGTTGACGACGATGCCTGACGCACTGACGCCGCCGCCGAATGCCCAGCCCAGATAGCGCTCGAGGACGCCCCAGTCCGGGTTCGCGCTCTTGCGCAGCGGCGCGGTGATGCGTTCCCAGAAGTTCAAACCATCCTCACTTCATCGGTTTCATACATGCTTGGACTTTGATCGACAGCCGAGGGCATCACGCCGACAGCCATGGCAAGCGCCACCATCCCGTCGATGCGGCCGGTGGTCTTACCCTTGATAAATTTCCGGTTTTCGGCCGGGTCGGTCTGCACCGTCGCATTCGCGGCGCACATGGAAAGCACTGGATGGTTCCCGTGCCGTAACTTCTTGCCGAGAAGCATCGACTCAAGCGAGCGAATGGCCGGCGACATGCTCGCGAAGCCTTGCCCGAAGTCGATGAATCGCTCTAGTTCCTCGTCCGAGAAGCCTGCTTTCACAAGCCAGGGCTTCAAAAACTTCATGTTGTATCGGTCGAACGCCAGTGCGAGCACGTTGTACCGATCGAACACGCCGCGAAGGTGCTCCGCAACGAATTCGTACTCGATCGACGCGCCCGGCGTCGTCAAAAGATGCCCCTGCTTGGCCCAAAGGTCATACGGCACGCGATCGGCGCGCGACTTCTCGGCCAAACCCTCTTCCGGCAGCCAAAACGTCGGCTGCACGTCACCATCCGGCGAAGCAAGCACAAGCGCCGTCAAATCAGACACGCTCGAGAGGTCAAGACCGGCAAAAACATCCTCGCCAGCCAGATCTCGCGGCTCGGCGCCGTTGCCCTCCCACACTGCGCGCGGCACAAATGGGTTCCGGGCCTCGACGCGCTGATTCAAGATCAGGTTCCGGAAGCTCGCCTCTCGGCTTGGCATCCGCTTCGCGTCGCTCGCCTGCCTTCCGACCTCCTCCTTGTTCATGAAGTCGTCGAAATGCGGATTTGCGGCTCGGATCGCCTTCAGGCCGAACGGATCGAGATCCAGCGGCGCCGTATATAGCTCGACCTTGTTCCGCGGCTCCGCGCCTGTCAGAGCATCATCGATCAGCAGGCTCAAAAGGTCCGCATCAGTCGGCGCCTGCGTGCTGATCACGATCGAAAGCGGCTGATCCTGCGCCGCAGACGCCGTTTCCAGCGCCTCATACAGTTCCGAGCGCGGCCCTTTGACCTGGCCGAGCTCGTCGTGCACCACGAAGACCGGCGAAAGACCGTAGGCCGTCGCCGCATCCGCACTCAAAGCGCGATACAGAGTGCCTAATTCAGGGCAGAAAAGTTGCTTCGCGGTGTCCCGAATGGTCACCACATCCGACAGATCCGGCGACATCCGGACCACTTTCGCCGCCAGAGCAAACAGAATCGCGGCCTGGTCGCGCGATTGCGCCGCGCTGTAGAGCTGCGAATTGGGCCGAGCCTCGGGTCCGCATAGGTGCAGCAGCAAAAGGAAGCTCGACAGCGCCGTTTTCGCATTCTTACGCGCCATAGACAGGATGAATGTCCGCGTCGGCGAGTCGTAGATGCGCTTGATCCATTTCCTCTGATGCTTCGTCAGCTTGACCGCACGCCCGACCAGTTTGCCTTCAGGAATCCGGCAGTGCGCCTCGATCCACGCGATGTTTCGGTCGCCGCGACTCAATTTCCGGCTGGCTCGGGCAGTTCCCACGGCTTTCTCTTCTTCGATTGGGCGGCCAGCGTCCTGCCGACCGTCGACGGATGCTCGACAGCCTGGCGCGTGATGCGGAGTCGGGTCGCCAGCGACGATGCGGCACGGCTTTCGCGCTCAGCCATCGCTAGAAGGCGGTCGTATCGCTTCAGGCCCTCGTCATCAGCCATCCATGAACGATCGAAACTCCCGATCTCGTCGGCCAGTATTCGCGCTTGAACAATGTGACGGCAGTACAACTCAAGCAGCGGCGCATGCGTGGGGCTGAATGCCTCAGCCGGCTGATCGTTCACAACCTCAAGCCACACGCCCTGCTCCGCGTCGCTCATGTGCGCGGAGGGCCGAAGCCTCTCCGTCGCCGTCACGGATGCAGCTATAGCCACGACAGCCATCGAAGCCGCCGATTTCCGCCCTCGCTGCATCATTTGTTAGCGCCCATTTACCTTTTTTGTCCCGATTTAGGAAAATTCGGG
>Ga0306920_100005257_pt1 | contig 16695 bp, 12 predicted proteins | sample flu12Cox44000170_FD_204666 | JGI IMG/M metagenome (GOLD analysis project Ga0306920, IMG submission 204666) | Lab enrichment of tropical soil microbial communities from Luquillo Experimental Forest, Puerto Rico - flux4day.12C.oxic.44.000.170 (v2)... | ecosystem: Environmental > Terrestrial >... | reverse complement strand
AGGGCCAGAGTGCGTTGCGCGAAACGGGCGATGCTGGCCAGTATCTGGTCCGCCGTCTTAGTCCAGACGAACGGTTTGGGATTCTCGTTGTGCGTGGCGAGGAACTCTTGAATGGCGGTTTCCAACTCGCGGACACTACGATGGACACCACGACGAAGTTGCTTGCTGGTGAGTTCCGCGAACCACCGCTCCACCAGGTTCATCCAAGATCCGTAAGTGGGAGTAAAGTGCAGGTGGTAGCGCGGCCGCTTGGCGAGCCAGTTGCGGATCAGAGAGGTCTTGTGGGTGCCGTAGTTGTCGATGATGATGTGCACGTCGAGATCGGCGGGAACCTGGGCGTCGACAACATCGAGAAACTTGCGGAACTCCAGGGACCGATGCCGACGATGTAGGCGGCCAATGACTCGACTGGTCTTCACTTCCAGTGCGGCAAAAAGACAGGTCGTGCCGTGCCGTTTGTAGTCATGGGTTCGCCGCTCGGCCTGCCCCGGGCGCATAGGGAGCAGCGGTTGCGTGCGGTCCAACGCCTGGATCTGCGATTTCTCGTCCAAGCACAACACCACCGCATGATCCGGTGGATTCATATACAGGCCCACAATGTCGCGCACCTTCTCCACCAGCAACGGGTCGGGCGACAGTTTGAAGGTTTCGCTACGATGTGGTTGGAGTCCAAAGGCGCGCCAGATCCGGTTGATCGTGGCTCGGCTCAGGCCGCTGGCGGTGGCCATCTGCCGCGTACTCCAATGGGTAGCCCCGCGCGGCTTGCTTTCTAAAGTACGCACCACAACCTCCTCCACTTGGGCATCGCTGATCTGACGTGGTGCACCAGGTCGCGGTTCGTCGTAGAGGCCATCCAGTCGCTGTTTCAGGAAGCGCGTGCGCCACTTGCCCACGGTCGTGGGAGAACAACGCAACTGGAGGGCCACGGTCTTGCTGTCGCGTTCCTCACAGGCCAACAGGATCCGTGCCCGCCGGGCTAGACCGGGTGCCGTGCGGGAGCGATGAGCCAGAGATTCCAGACGTTCTCGTTCTTCCGCCGTGATGTGCAGGGCTGCCTTGGGTCGACCAGTGCGCATGTCGTGTCCTCCTGTATCTTAATACGCATGCGCTCTTCATTTATTACACATATTTCTGAGACAGGAGACTAGCAGCTTGTGGTGAAAGTCAGTGTATGTAACCTAGAGTAACTTCACAGCGCTCGAAATCTCTGTACAATGCGAAGCAGATTTTCGGAGAGCTGCTGATGGGAATGGGAACAAAGCGACGAAGACAACGGCAAGAGCAGATGTGGATCGCACACCAGGCGTTGGCGAAAGGGCCGGCGCATCCGTTTTACCAACGGGTGAATGAATTGTTAGAAGAGAAGAAGTTTGACGAGTTTGTGGAGAGAGTGCGCGAAGTTTTACGCGGAAACGATGGGGCGGCCGTCGGTAGCGCCGGGGATCTATTTTCGTTTGTTGCTGGTGGGATATTTTGAAGGCATCGATTCCGAGCGGGGGATCGCCTGGCGGGCGGCGGATTCCCTGGGGCTGCGGAAGTTTTTGAGAATCAGCCTAGACGAACAAACTCCCGATCATTCCACGATCTCGCGGACGCGACGGCTGATTGATGTGGAGACGCACCGCAAAGTGTTCTTTTGGATTTTGGAAGTGTTGCGAGACCAAGGACTGTTGAAAGGCAAGACGGTAGGAGTTGACGCGACCACGCTGGAAGCCAACGCGGCGATGCGTTCGATCGTGCGGCGCGACACGGGCGAGAGCTACGAGGAATTTTTAAAAGGGCTGGCGAAGGAATCGGGAATCGAGACGCCCACGCGCGAAGACCTGGCACGAGTGGATCGCACACGGAAGAACAAGGCCAGCAATGATGATTGGGTGAATCCACATGATGAAGATGCACGGATCACCAAGATGAAAGATGGTCGGACGCATTTGGCACACAAAGCTGAGCACGCGGTGGATTTCGAAAGTGGGGCGGTGTTGGCGGTGACCCTGCAAGGAGCCGATCAGGGAGATACGACGACGGTAGTGGAGACCTTGGCGCAAGCGGGTGAAAACGTAGCGGAGTTGATCCGCACCGAGGAACCGAGCTCGAAACCGAAGGCCAATCTGAAAGGCATCGAAGAGGTTGTTGGCGACAAGGGCTACCATAGCGGGGAAACTCTGACCACGCTGCAGAACGTGGAAGTGCGGACTTACATCTCGGAGAAGAAGCAGGCGGGTAGGCGACATTGGGAAGGTAAGGCCGAACAGCAGCGGGCCACTTACGCGAATCGGCGACACATTCAGGGAACCAATGGCAAGCAGTTACTCCGCAAACGCGGGGAATTGCTCGAGCGCAGTTTCGCACATTGCTACGATACCGGCGGAATGAGAAGGACGCATCTGCGAGGGCACGCGAACATTTTCAAGCGACTACTGATTCACGTCGGGGCGTTCAACCTGAGCTTGATCTTTCGCTCGCTTTTGGGGTCGGGCACTCCGCGAGAGTTGAGAAATCGTGAGTCCGCCCTTCTTTTTCTGCTTCTTTGGCTCTTCCATGGTCCTTCAAGGCCCGCACGTCGAACAAGCTCTTACCCTCGATCAGCAAAATTCGGATGGCGGCGAAATCATCGCCATCTCAGATATAAGCTCCGCCACTCAGGCAAACCGAATTCCGCCACGGGCTGCTAGACATTGCCGAGGCGAATCTCTTCCGCCAAATGCTCACTGGCGCGCAGCGCGAGTGCCATAATCGTGCCGGTGATGGGCTTTTCCGGATGAGATGTAAAGCACGCTGCGTCGACGACGAGCAGATTATTGATGTCGTGGCAGCGATTCCATTTGTCGAGCACGGACGTTTTCGGGTCATCGCCCATGCGAGCGCCGCCGGCCTCGTGCGTCACGCTTCCCAGCGGGTAGGGATTTCGCTTTGGATAAGGAAAAATCTCCGCACCGGAGGCCTTCAGGATTTCCTCCATCTGCGCGTACATTTCGTCGCGAATCGCAAAGGCGTGATCGTATTCGGCATTAGTGTGAAAACGCACCTGCGGAATGCCGTAGCGGTCGGTCAATCCCTCTCGATCAATTTCGACGTAGTTCCAAGCGAACGGTAGCCCTTCTCCATAGCCGTCCATGGTAAAACCGGCGGGATATAGTTCCTTGATTCGCCTCTTGTATGCGGAGCCGAAGCCCGGCAGGCTCGCGCCGGCACCGGGGCCCATCCCGCACCCCGTGTAGAACGTAAATCGGTAGCCTCGCAAAAACTTGTCGCTCTTGCGCCCGTAATTGTAGCGGGGAATGTAGATGCTGGGACCGCCCGGACCATCGTCGTTCGTCGTGGGCAGGCCGGCAAGCTGCGGAAAATATCCCTCGATTGCGTTGAAAGCCACGTGTTCCATCAAATAGCGACCCAAGGTGCCGCTGGAATTCGCCAGTCCCTGAGGGAATTCGCGCGTGCGCGAATTGAATAGAATCCGTATGGACTCGATCATGGATGCGCCGAGGACCACTGCCTTCCCATAGGCTTCGTACTCCTGACGGTTGGCGGTATCGATGAAGGACACGCCACGCGCTTTCCCCGTCGCGCGATCAAGCAAGACCCGGTGCACAGCCGCGTTCGGCCGCAGCGTAAAATTCTTCAGCTTTTGCAATTTTGGAAAGAGCACTTCGAGTGTGCTAAAGCGTGAAGCCGTGTCGCATCCGAAATTGCACGCGCCACAATAGTGGCAAGCACGGCGCCCGTCGTAGGGCTTGCTCAGTACGGCCAACGGAAAGAATGTGGTTTTGATCCGCAGCTTGGCCGCGCCCTTTTTGATCAGCCACTCGCCGCAGCGTGGACGAAACGGCGGCAGAACGTTCTTACTGACCGGCGTGTTGTAAACCTCCTCGCCTCCACCGGCCACGCCGATCAGCGTTTCGATCTTGTCGTAGTATGGCGCCACGTCTTCATAGCTGATGGGCCAATCCTCGCCGAAACCGTCCTGTAAACTCTTCGGCTTGAAGTCCAGAGGACCAAAGCGCGCGCACTCGCGGCCCCATAGCAAAGTCCGCCCGCCGACGGCTCGCAACCGTGTCCAGGTGAACTTGGCGCCCGGCGCCAGAGCGTAGGGATCAGCTTGCGGCGTGGTATAAAGATTTTCAGTCCACTCGTTGATTTTCCATTCCATGCCCTGGGGCAACTTGCCGTATTTTCCTGGCTTGCCGTTTCCGCGAAAAGGCCACTTGTAAGGAAGTTTGTGATTATGAAAAGCCTGATGAGGCTCGAGCATCGGTCCCGCTTCCAGGCACAAAATCTTCAACCCGCGCACGGCAAGCGCGTATGCGGCCACGCCTCCAGACGCCCCGGAGCCAACCACAATGACGTCATACGTGGGAACCGGGCTCAATGAAATCTCCTGTGTGTTGCGCACTGCAAGTTCAAAGCGAGCATTCAGGCACTGGAATACTTACGGCAAAGCCCCTTGACTTTGTCCATTAACTTCGGCACGCCCGTCGAGGGATCCTCTTCCGCCTCGTATTCCGCCGACATATATCCCTTGTAACCAGCCTGAGCATAGAGCCGCCACACGCGATCCAAATCAATCGGCTGCCTCGTGAAGCCGAATACGTCGCGAATATGCGTGTGCGTGGCGTACGGGATGCACGCTTGAATGTCTGAGTACATCTCCTCGTCGGTTTTTGCCTCGAAGTTCGAAATATCGAGGTTGATGCCGGCATACGGCGAGTCCACGCGGCGCAGAATTTCCAACGCGGTCGACGCGCGCACGGGAATGGCTGAATGAGTTTCGATGCCTAAGGTAATGCCCTTCTTGGCGGAATAATCGCAAGCAGACTTCCACGTTTCGGCGACCCACTCAATCGCCTGCTTCTCCGTCGCGCCTGCCGGAACTTCGCCGCCGAATACGCGGACGTGCGGTGCCCCCAAGAGGTTCGCCGCGTCCACCCAGTGCTGAATATTGCGGACTTCCTCAGCTCGCTTACTGGCATCGGCCTGACACATGTTGCAGCGAATGGCGATGCCGGAAAGAGGCATGCCGTTCCGGAATGCCAAGCGGCGCAACGAAGTCAAGTATTCCGGCTGCGTCGATTTCAGCCAATAGGTCGTAATGTCAACGCTGTGCGATTGCAGCTCGACGGCTTTTACGATGAAGTCTTCCATAGTCAGCGAGCCAGCTTTGAAATGTTTGAGGTACGAATAAGCGCAGCAGCCGGGGAACAATCGCGCTTGCTTAGCTGCAGGATCGGGCACGTTGGCCAGCGCAGCCACAGGATGCACGGCCGGCAATACAGCCGCGCCTCCGGCAGCCGCCAGGAACTCACGGCGGAATATGGCTTTGCTCATATGAACCTCCCAACTCTCCTGCATAATGGCCGCACACTTCGGGTCAGCTTTGATGCTCCGGGTGTGTGCAGCCCGGAAACTCGCTGAAATAATTCATGCCCTGATAGTTCAGCACATCGAGTAGCCCCAGCTTTGATGTGTAAAAACCTTCAACGGTCATTTCTTTAACTAGTCGGAAGAATTCGTAGCCTTCGTGGGGGGCCTCTGGATCTCTTTCCGGAAGGCTCATTTCCGTTAACAACGTCACGCGATCTGCTTCCGAAGCGTCACGGAACGCTTTCCCAAGCTGTTTCTTGCTTTCGCGCTCGAGCAAGACTAGTCCGTCCGTCCATGCGCGTTGCAGCGAAGGCTCAAGCTCCTCCGCCGAAAAAACGACAAAGTCGATGTAGTCGGCAACCTTTGCCTCTTTGGCGCCCGGCTGATCGTCGGTAGGAAGGATCATTTCGGTGAGGAGTTTCACAGTCTCAAATTCCTCGGGATTGAAAAAATGAGGCGTGTAGGGCGCGTCGGGAGCGGCGGCGTCCTGAATGGTTACGAGATGGTGATGCCCATCTGCGTGAATAGCGGTTGTCGGCAGCCAGGACGCCAAAAACTCGCGCCCGGCCGCAGTAGCAGCCAACATACCCAAACACTTCAGCGCGCCTCTTCGCGAGATTTCATTCTGGCTCATGGCTCCGAGAGACCTTTGCGCGAGGTTTGCCCGAAATTCGTCTACGCCGTGGGCGCGTGGTCGAGAATGGCTTCGCTCTTTGGATCCCAATAGATCTTCTGGCCCGTCCAGTAGGCGCGCGTGGCCATCATGCACGCGACGGAATGCGAAAATCCGTGGTGCACCGTGGCATTCGGCTGCTTCCGAGAGCGCAGGCAATCGAGCCAGTTGGTCATGTGCGAGGGATCTTCGTCACCGATGAATGTTGGCGGGAGCGAAGAATCGCCGGGCAGCAAAACATCTTTCACTCCGCGCCGCTTGTCCACCGTCGGATCGTCTTCGTGATTTCCCTTTTCCTCTACGATTTGCCAACGAGGACTCCCTTCGCCTCCATGATTCATCAGCGTCGCGCTCTTGCCCATAATCCTGGTAAAGCTGGGGGAGTCATTGCCAAAGCTTGTCGAATAGCTAACCAGCAGGCCTCGCGAATACGTGAACAGCGCCTGGAAGGTGTCGGGATTCTCGCGGCCATCATGCCAGGCAAAAATCCCACCGTTGGAGACTACGGATTCCGGACAATTCTCGTCCAAAAAGAAATGACTCAAATCAATGCCATGGCTCATCCACTGATCCGGAATGCCGCTGGAGAATTCGCGGTATAAGCGGAACTCGAAATAAAGCTGCGGATCGAAAGGCCGCACGGGCTTGGTCATCAGCCACGCGTGCCAGTCGGTATCCGCTTCACGGATCATCTTTACCTCGGGCCGGCCGCGCCAGCGAGGGCCGTGATAGTTCCACTCGATCTCGTACTTGGAGACATCGCCCAAAACTTTCGAGCGAATCTGATCACGCACAGCAATCTGGAACGGTTCGCTCCGATGCTGCGTGCCGACCTGAACGATCAGGTTGCGGGCTAGCACGGCATCGCGAGCGGCTTTGACCTCCTCCAGCACGTTGCCCATGGGCTTTTCAACGTAGGCGTCTTTTCCGGCTTCGGCCGTCAGTTTCGAAATCGCCGAATGCGAATGCTCGGGCGTGGAAATCACTACGGCGTCGACGTCTTTTAGAGCGAGCAACTCCTGTGGATGCTTGAGCGCTCGAGGCGCCTTGCCATACCGCTTCTCATTGGCCGCAACCGCGCGCTCGAGGTTGTGGCTCCACAGATCGCAAACCGCAGTCATCTCCACGTTTTGTGAGTCCTTGAGTCGCGCAACAATGCCGTCGAGTTCGCTGCCACGATTGCCTATGCCGATGTGACCCAGCGAAATTCTGGCATTTGCTCCAGCGATACGCGAATACGACAGTGCCGTACTGTTCAACGCTGCGCTTCCGGCCGCGACAACCGTGCTCTTCTGCAGAAATTCTCTCCGATTCAATTTGTTATCTGAGCTGTCCATGGACTCCCCCCTGCACAAAACTTTCCCCGGATTCCACCGCATCCAGGAGACAGCCTTATTTTACACGCAGGCCAGTCCGGCAATCCCAGCATCTTGGCCAGCGTGCCGCCCGTGATCATCTTCGAGCGGGTCGCTAGATGGGCAGGAATGCCGTGTGCCCGGCCTCTACAGCAGCTTTCCTGAACCCTGGCGGAGCGTTACGATACGATCGCACTTAACGCTCTCAAATCTCTCCTTCGATCCGTCCGGCCAGCTCACCTGCACGGCCTCGATTTCCGGTTGGTCTCCCAAACCGAAGTGGACGCGCACGTCGTTCGCGCTTAGATAACTCGAATCCGTATGAACACGCCCTACTAGCGCGACGTTGCCGCGCCGGATGACGGTTACGCGCGCGCCGATTGCAAAGCGATTCACTTTTTCTGCCTCAAGCTTTACCGTGAGCCAGTGTCGGCGCTGGCCTATCTGATTGCGAAGCAGCCGAACCGGGCCGTTATTGTTCGCAACGACGATATCAATAGCGCCGTCGTTGTCGATGTCACCGAAAGCGGCGGCACGGCTAACCTCTGATATTTGGAACACCGAACCGGCTTCGGGCGACACATGGCGCAACTGCCTACCGCGGCCCTCGTTATGAAATAACTGCTTGGGCTGGGCATATCGGGATCCGCGGGCGGGCGATGCGTCTCGGAGCGTGACGCCACCGTTGGCAATGAAAAGATCCAGCCAGCCGTCGTTGTCATAGTCGAACCATTGGGTGCCAAAACCCGTGTAGCCGAATGTCGGTCGCAGCAGTCCGAAATCAGCGGTGGCGTCATCGAACTGTCCGTGAGCATCGCCGCGAAAAACGGTGACGCCTTCGCCGGTGAGATTGGTCACCAGCAACACCAGGCCGCCGTTATTTTCAACATCCGCGAGCGTGACTCCCATGCCGGCTTTTGCCAGCCCATCCATGCTGTAAGCGACGCCCATGTCCAGCGCCGATTCCCGGAATGTACCGTCTCCTTGGTTAAGCCAGAGGAGATTGGCGGAGGTGTCGTTGGCGACGTAGATATCGGTGAGGCCGTCGCCGTTGAAGTCCGCACATAGCACGCCGAGAGCCGGCCCATACGAGCTGTTGATGCGACAGGCTTCCGTGATGTCTTCGAACTTCCCGTTCCCGAGATTGCGGAACAATCGCGACGGAACGGCGTGATACATTTTCGGCGTGCAATAGTCAGGCTCGCCAGCCAGCGAGGAGCAGCCACGATTGCCTTCGACCGTGAAATCGACGTAGTTGCAGACAAACAGATCAAGCCAACCGTCGCCATCCACGTCAACCCATGCCGCGCTAGTGGACCAGTGAGTATCGTCCACCCCAGCGTGTCGCGTCACGTCCGTAAACGTCCCGTCACCATTATTGTGATAAAGAACGTTGTGGCCGAAATTCGTGACGTACAAATCGAGAAAGCCGTCATTATCGTAGTCTCCAGCGGCTACGCCCATGCCATACCCAATATGTCCCACGCCAGCCTTTTCAGTAACATCAACGAAGCGCAATTCGCCCGTTTCTGCCAGCAGATTCTTGAAGAGCCGGCTTCCTGGCTTCCAGCCCGATGGCGGGGGCGACAGGAGTTTGCCTCGGTGGTCCAACCGCGAGCCTTGCACGAGATAGATATCGAGATCGCCATCGTTGTCATAATCGAGCAGAGCCACGCCCGCACCCATAATCTCGGGCATGTAGTGGCGGCCTGTGGCGAAGTTGAAATGCTGGAAATTGAGCCCGACCTCGGTCGCTACGTCCCGGAACGCAGGAGACGCCTGCGCCCAGACGCGCGGGACGCCGAGGCCGAACGCGGCGAGCGCTTTCAGAAGATCGCGGCGGCGCAGCGGGCCTCCTCGTCCGCTCCCCGACGGTCGCAGACTTGTGCTAGTGGTTCAGCGCGGAACCACAGTTCGTGAAACCCTGTGCGCGTCGGGCACGGCCGGCGCACTCTACTATTCTGCACTCTGCAGCGCCCTCAGGTCGCGATCGATACTCACCAATAACTCGGACTGCCCGTAGCGGGAGGCGGCATCCCGCGCACGCTGAAGATACTCAAGTGCGTGTGCACGATCTCCGACGCGGGCGTAAGTCGCGCCGAGCGCATAAAGGTAGACTGGCGTCTTGTCATCCTCTGGCGTCAGCGCGCGCTGGAATTGCTGGATGGCCTCATCGTATTTCTGCTGGTTAACCAAAATGCGGCCGAGATGAAAGCGAGCGAGCGGATAATCCGGACGATCCCTAATGGCCGCCCGAAATTCTTTCTCCGCGGCGGCCAGGCGGCCCAATTGCTCGTAAATGGCACCCAGGTTGTTGTGAGCCTCGGCATAATCGGGGTTAATCTCGAGGGCACGCAGGTATGCTTTTTCCGCCTCATCGAAATGCTTTTGCATGTAAAGCAGTACTCCGTAGTTGTACCAAGCATCAGATCGGCCGGGGTTTAGTCTCGTAGCCGCTTCGAAATGCTGTTTAGCCTTACCCGCATCACCAGCCCGGCCATATAAAGATATGAGATTCACATGCGCCTGCACGTTACCGGGATCGGTGGCCAGCGCGGCTGCGTGCTCGCGAATGGCTTCGTCGAGCAGGCCCGCTTTTTCCAGTTCCGCGCCGCGCTCGAGGTGCGCCTGCGAGCTTAGATTCAGCTCGTGGATCCGCTGAAATAGCGGATCGTCGAGCGGCGGCTCGCTTGTGACATTCTTCATGTAAGCTGCGATGTGCCGTTCGGCTTCCGGTTTGCGGCCCAGGCTGCGAAGCTCCGCGGCGAGCGCAAAATGTGCGGCACCGTAAGCCGGGAACAGCTCCCACGCCTTGCCGTAAGATTCAATGGCCGCCGCATGGTCGCCCTGCGCTGTTTGCGCCCGCCCCAGGCCATACCACGCCTGCGGACATTCGCGCCGGTCGTCTAGAATACGCCAGTAGAGCGCGGCCGCGCCATTCCAGTCGGGAACAGCGGTCAGGCTTTCCGCAAGGCGCACCTCGGCGGCTAAGTCGCCGGGGCGAATTTGGAGCGCTGACTGCAATGTTTTCACGGCAGAATCGAATGCTCCCTGGGCCATTTGCACAGTGCCGAGGAGATAAAGCCAATCAAAATTCTGTGGATCTAGCGAATGTGCGCGGGTATAGGCGCCCTCGGCCGCATCGTACAGCTGGTAGGCGTGAAGCGTCATTGCCAGTGCGCCGACGATTGCAGGATCGCGCGGCTGCTCCCTGGCTTTCCGTTCTGCCAGCTCGACCTGAGCCCGAATGACTGGCAGAAAACCGGACGTGTCGACCTGCGGCTGCTCCGGCAGGCGTTGACCTTGCGCACGTACACACAGCGCGGCGAGCGCAAAGAAGAGACCGCACGAACACACACGTGTAAGGCCATTGTATTGGCCAGTGGCGGCTGCTCGCTTACCGCTTACCACTGGAAGCGGATGCCCAGGCGGAACTGGCGCTCGTCAATGCCCTCGCGTGCCAGGTCGCAATTTCCATTTATGCCGCCATTAAATGTCATAAAGGAACCAGGATCGGTCACGCGGCCGGTTGTTGGATCGTAGGCGTTTGCGTCACCAAGGGAATTGTCGAGAGCGTTACTGCAGAAGTGAGGCGTGTTCGTGAAGTTGAACGCCTCGGCCCGGAACTGTATGTGCATGCGCTCTTTCACCGCGAAATCGCGGAATATCCCGAAATCCCAATTAAACACTCCTGGGCCGCGCAGATTATTAAAGCCATTGTTACCGAGAGAGCCGCTGAGGCAAGATCCCGGATTGTTGGGGTCATACGTTTCCCCAAAAGCAAACGGATCGTACCAAAAACCGGATGTACTGCCGATCTTTTTCGGTTTCCCGAACGAATTGCTCATCGGCGGAGAATTGCCCGGCCAGGCGGCGCCACAGTCGCCCAAAACCGTGAACGGCGTACCGCTAAAGAGGCCGATCAAATTGTTAACCTGCCATCCGGACACCACAGCTGTGAGAGCGCCTTTGCCGCCCAGCCACTTCTGGCCTTTGCCAAACGGCAGGTCCCATACGCTCGTGATTGCGACGTTGTGCGTGAGGTCAAATCCAGTCGGCGCCCGATTCATATTCATGTAAGCTTGCGACTGGATGTTCGGAGTGGAGGAGCTGGAGTCTACAAAATTGATACTTTTGCCCCACGTGTAGTTCACGTTTAGCATCAAGCCCTTGCTGAAGCGGCGCCTTAAAGAGGCCTGAAGCGAATCGTAGTGGCCGGTGCCGAGGGGCTCGAGGAATGTGGTTGCCGCAGTTCGTCCCCATTGTTGCAGAAGGGGTTGAGTGGCCGTGTTCGTAAAGGGGATCTGCCCAGCATTGATGTCGATGAAACCGAGCTGGCGGACGGAGCGGGTTCCAACGTAGCCAGCCTCTCCAGTAAAGCCCCAGCCGATTTCTTTTTGCAACGTCAGGTTCCAGGATTGAATATATCCGCGGCGCAGGTTCTTCGGTTGACCTTCAAAGCCAACATCCAGAGGTAAATCTAGAATCCCGCTGCTGGGTATGGTGACAGGCGGGATGGCCGGAAGCCCTTGTGCAAGCCTAGTTGCCGGAGTGAAGGCGTTCGGAGTCTGGATCCCGAACGGTTCCATAATCGGGTAGTTATTCCGCATCAACTCCAGGCCCTCGTACGGGTCGTTGATCAGGGCATAGCCCGTGCGAATGACAAACGTTTCGGTGGGTCGCCAGGCAATGCCGAGCCGTGGCGAGAAGCGCTTCTTGCTGATTTCCGTGCCGCAGCCGGCCGGCACTTGCCCCATGCCGCAGATCAGAACTTTGTTGATGGTTGGGTCATAACGCTCTAAACCGCGATCCGTGCGGGTTGGATAGGGAAAGTACTCCCAGCGGATGCCATAGGAGACGGTCAGGTGTGGCGTTAGATTGTAGCGGTCACGGATGTAAGCGCTGTACAGCATTGAGCGGATGTGATACGCGTCGGGGAATTGCAGTGACTTGCTAGCCTGGTCAGGCAAGCCGAGCAAGAAGGCTGCATAGCTGTTCGCACGATTGGTCTTGCTGCTCGTGGTGCACCCCGCGAGCGGATCCTTGCACTGCCCCGTGATCTCCTGCCCGAAGTCAAATCCGCCTTGCGACCCGTAAAATGTGCCGCCGCCGATCCATTCCGCCTGCGTTTGATTTAGGCCTTGGCGGTAAATGTCTGTCCCAAATCGGACGTTATGCCTGCCACGGGTCCAGTTGAAGTTCACAACGTATTGATACTGTGGGTCGTGCCGGTAATACGGCATGAAATTCGTGTTATTGCCAATGATCGCAAAATCGCTGGTGCCGCTGTTAAATTGAAATTCGGGCCAGCCACTTTCGAACTTGCGAGTGCCATTTGTTCCAGGGATACCTAATACATTGAGACCGACATTCGTGCCGAGCCCGACTTGCTCAGAATTGGTCCCCTGTTTCGTAAAACCGAAATAGGCATCCATAATGAAGTTCGGCTTGAACGTGTAGGTCGCGCCGAAAGTCGTGCTGTAAGTTTCACCGTGCCCGTGGCCGGGATTACTGCTACCGCCAATCGGCCTTCCCTGAGCCCCTGTAGATTGGAAAACAGTGGGCGTGAAGTCTGAGTAATGGAGAAAGCTGAACCGCCCGAAAACATTGAATTTTTGGTTGATGTTCCAGTTCACTTTGGTGTCAAGGGTATGGCGGTCAAACCTGAAGCCGCCTGAGGAGAAATAGTTGTTTTTCAAACCGGGCAGATTCGGCTCCGGCCATAGAGCATTGATCTTTTGCGCAATCAGTCCTGACGGTGTATTTAGGAGGCTGGCCGGAATAATGTTCTCGCAGGTCGGATTGGTGGCGGTAACGCATCGCGGGTCGCCGGGCGCCGTCATCGGCTGCCTTTGAGACGGATCAGCAAGCGCAGTCCCCGACGCGTCAGTGTAGGGGTTATAAATAATGATCCCGTTCGCCAAAAATTGTGAGAAATCGCCAGCCTTCATGGCGTCTATTGGCACCGTCACTTTTCGCGATACGTTGCGGTGATCGGAACTGCCTTCATAGCTGAGAAAATAGAAGAGCTTGTCCTTCTTGATCGGGCCGCCGATCGTGCCGCCAAACTGGTTATATATGAGCAACGGTTTTTGCGATTGACCTGGGGGAATTTCTTGCGGCCACGCTTTCAGGTGCTGGTTGCTGTGGTATTCGAAGGCCGAACCGTGTACCGCATTCGTACCGCTCTTGATTTGCACGTTGATCGTTGCGCCTCCGGCCAAGCCTTGCTCCGCGTCGAAGCTGCTGGTGACTACGTTGACCTCCTCGATCGACTCGAGCGCTGGAATATAGGAAACGATGTGCGGCAACTGCACGGTAGTGGAGCTCACGCCGTCGATGCGTGTATTGTTCTGATCGTCGCTGGTGCCGTTCACGTGAAATTCTAGCGAGCGGGACGGATTAGTCGGAATCGAATGCGAGTTGAAAGGTGGCGCGACGCCGGGCAACGTGCGGTAAAGCTGCTGGTAATTGCGCCCAAGCGGAACGGGAAGATTCTCCAACTCCACGGAACTGACGTTGGCGCGCGTTTCGGCGCGGTCGGTTTGGAGCTCTGGTGCTTCGACGGTGACAGTAACTGACTGTTCCATGCTCCCGACCTCGAGCTTCACATCGGTGCGCTCTATATTGTTGGCCTCAACGACAAGATCTCGCCGCTCGAAGGTCTTGAAGCCAGCCGCCGCCACTTTGATGGTGTACGCGCCGGGCTGAAGGGTCACGAAGTTGTATTCGCCGACCCCATTTGTAGTCGTGCCGGCCGCCACACCGGTACCCTGGTTGGTGGCAGTGACTGTTGCTCCCGGGATCACTGACCCCTTCTGATCCACCACATTGCCGACAATGGACCCGTACAGCACTTGTGCAGAAGCTGGACGTGCACCAGTCAGCGCGATCGCTAGGCCAATCGTGCAAATCGCAAGGACTAGTCGACAAAAGAAAGCTGGTCCAAAGCTCGACACAGATCGAAACGCAACCTTATGAAGACACATATAGCCTCCTGGAAAGGAGAGAGTCAGATTATCCAGAGTAAATTTTGGGGGCAAAATCCTGCAGACCGATATTGCAGAATGTAGACGCACTCGCGTTGCCAATCGCATACGTCATCAGGTCGCTCGCTACCTGGATGGCGTTTGGCTTTGCTATATAGCAAGCAAAACGGCGCGTGTCAACGACTTTGAAGACAAGGAACCGTCGGGTCTTTCATACTGTGCTGTGGTGCGCAAAAACTCTGTCGCTCTCGCATCTCTCTGAGAAATCTTGGCATGGATACAATTGGCGTCCCGGTTTTTCCACGATGCCGCAACCCGCTCGAAGACAGAAATCGGCGCAGAATCCTCGGGAGACGTAACAAATGGAATTACCTTTCAATCCGCTCGGCGATAACTCGGGGGGACCGATCCCGCCAGTCGATCCCGCAGACCTCCGGCGTGTCCGTGGCGAATTCCTACAAGGGCGTTAAGAAGTCGGCTCTGCCTCGTAACAACTCGTGTTGGTCGATCTTGGACGGATGACTCATCCGGGTTGCGGTGGCTTGTGACGGTTTCGTCCACGCATGGATCTCTCGGAACTCGTCCATCATTTCTTCATGCCGCCATCGGTGTCTGAAACAATCCACGACAGTGCGATCGCCATCGATAGGAACCGAAATGGAGTACACCTGCTGTTGGACCCGGTTCCGGCGGTCGCCCATTCCGTGCGCTATGAGTCCGATGCTGGTTCTAATACAGTTGGAAACCTCCAAGCTTAGCTTCCAGGTCCGCGGCGGTCCAAAACAACGTTCGATCAAGATACTCTCGCCGGACCGTCCCGATCAGTCTCTCCACAAACGGATGCGATAGCGGAACATAAGGCGCGGTTTTGATTTCCTGGACTTCCAGGATCCGCAGATTCGCCTGCCACTGATGAAACCGATACAGCGGATCATGATCCGAGCTGAGATATTTCGGCAGCGTTTGGGCGCCAATCGCCCGACCAAACATCAGGCATAACGCCACTCCGTCCACCACACCGCGGTGAACGGCAAACCCCACAATCCGTCGAGTAAATTGATCCATCACCACCAGAACCCAGTGCGTTCGTAAGATTGCCGATTCACATCGAAACAGATCGGTCGACCATAGCGAGTCTTTCGCGTGGCTAATCAAGAAAGCCACGACGGACCGCCGGACCCGAACTCCGGTCGGAAGTGCGTTCCCAGAATCCGGCGGACCACATCCTTGTCGACCTCGACGCCGAACGCCAGCGTCATTTGCTGGGCAATTCGCTTACAGCCTCAGGTCGGATTTCGCCGTTTCATTTCCACAACCGCATCGATCCATTCTTTTAGCGGACCTTTGGGACCGGGCCGAGATCGGCGTTGGGGGAGAACAGCAGGTGGTACTTTTGCTTCGTCAGCATCTTGTGAAAATGCAAAAGAGTCGAAGCTTTCAGGACGACGGCGGACCGTAAGCCGGACGCATCAGCAGCGTACATAAGCCGACAATGACCCGGTCCGACGTCCGAAGGTTGGGGGCGCGCTCCGATCGCGATCGAGAATTAGGACTTGGTGTCGCATCAAGACGGATTCGGTAACAACGGAACGGAGCCCACCTGGCCGAGCGAGCCGGAATAGGCCCGACTTCGTTGACCGCGGTGTGACGATCACATGCAGAAACAGAGTGAACATGTCACGCATGTGACGGATCGTATCAGACTTAAAAACTTCAGGAATTCACGGCGCTTGCGGAATTCACCACCCACACGTCCCGAAGCACGCGCAACGGCTGCCTGCTGAAATCGCAAGCGCTGCAGGAGAATCTGCGCCTTGAGCGCGTTTCCATTCGCAACTTGCAAATCCTTTCTCAATAACCGGACCTCCGCAATCAAGCCTTGCATCCCCTGCGGTTCGTTCTGAATGGATTGAGTCGATTGACCCAAGCCGCATGTGGCCAGCAAGAAACAAAATACGAAAAAGAAAGGTCGACGCATGGTTCACCTCTGATTCGTAATTCCGAGATTGAGGACAAGAAAGTATATCCTCAGGAGGACTATGCAGTTTTCATCTGGTTTACCGTACGGCGTTCGCGCCGTGCGCGAGTTCATTGTGAGCGGTCAGTCGTTGCACATGAACGTCAACGCAGAGGCAGACCGCGCATTTTGTTTGGCGCTTGAGAAAAAGCGGAGAGAAATCTTGAGAGCGCCATGCAGCGGAATTTCTATCGGTTGCGGAAAGTGGCGTAAGCGGCAAAGCACAAAACTCCGTTTACAGCAGGCCGGGACCCTAATCCGGGTCCATCCCGCCGCGCATCCCGCATCCCCAATGGTCAAAAT
>Ga0306920_100005256_pt1 | contig 16695 bp, 10 predicted proteins | sample flu12Cox44000170_FD_204666 | JGI IMG/M metagenome (GOLD analysis project Ga0306920, IMG submission 204666) | Lab enrichment of tropical soil microbial communities from Luquillo Experimental Forest, Puerto Rico - flux4day.12C.oxic.44.000.170 (v2)... | ecosystem: Environmental > Terrestrial >... | reverse complement strand
AGCTCTGGATCGCTTCCTCCGGCAGCCCCGCAATCTTATAGACCCAGCCTCTGCAGTACCACGCCCAATATGAATTGGGGTTGAGCGCGACCGCCCGGTCTGCCATTTCGATCGCACGTTCACTATCACCGACCACGAACGCCGAGAATAAGGCAGCCCATGCTAACGTGTCTGGATCGCCATCGTCGCGGCTCAATGTCAGGCGAAGAAGTCGAACTGCTTCCTTGCGGTCGAATTGCGGATCGACAGCATAGCCCAAGAGGACGTTGAGCACGTGACAGCTACCTGCCAGAGCCGAGACAAGAACGAACCCAGGGTCCAGCTCCAAGGCACGATGAGCCAGCCTTATGGCCTCGGCCACCCCTTCGCGGGTCGTTGGGTAAAGCTGCTGTACCGCGCGGAGATAATAATCATATGCGGTGAGGTCCTCCGGTCGCCGCCTCGCCGCCATGGCAATTTCTGCTTGCAGCAATCTTGGCCGGATAGCTGAGACAACGGCGACCGTTACGTCGTCCTGGAGAGCGAAGATGTCTATCAGATCACGCTCGAACCTGTCTGCCCAAATGTGCGCTCCGGTCACCGCATCGATCAACTGTCCCGCGATGCGAACTTTCCCTGACGCCTTGCGCACAGACCCCTCAAGGACGTAGCGGACGCCAAGCTTTCGTCCGACCTCCTTGATATCGACCGCTTTGCCTTTGAAGGTGAAGCTCGAATTACGGGCGATCACGAAACACCATTTGAACGACAGCGCGGTGATGATCTCCTCAACCATTCCATCCGCGAAGTAATCCTGCTCAGGATCTCCGCTCATGTTCTCGAACGGCAGCACGGCGATGGAGGGCTTGTCGGGAAGTGGCGGGGCCGGACTCAGCCAATCGCTCAGTGCGTCAAACGCTCCCGCGCGTACAGCATAAGAGCGGACCGGCTTGGAGATGTTCTTGAGCTGCTGTTCGCCCCGGTCCTCGAAGCCAGCGTCCAGCTTGCCTTCGACTTCGCTGTACACCTTCTCGGAAATCAGGATGCCGCCCGGATCGGCGACCCCCTCTAGCCGGACCGCAAGGTTGATCCCGTCGCCAAAAAGATCGCCGTCATCCCCGACGATAACCTCCCCGAGATTGATCCCAATGCGTAGCTTAAGGGGGCTTCGGCCTGACGCGATGCTTTCTTGTATCTCCACCGCGCATCGCACCGCAGCCGACGGACTTGCAAACTCAGCCAACGCGCCGTCACCCGTGGTCCTGATCAGTCGCCCGTCGTGGCGGGAGAGGCCAGGCTCGATTACTTCGCACTTCAGCCGCTCGAACTCGGCGTATGTCGCTTCCTCAGCGCGTTGCATCAACGCTGAGTAACCGACCACGTCGGCGGCCAAGATCGCCGCTAGTCGCCTTTGAACCCGCTGCTCGGTCACAGCCCCTCCGAACGACCAGATTAACTGGTTATTTCTGACGGCGTGTAATCAAACGCCGCGCGCCCCTACGGTTCCAGAGCCTCCCCTTGGGCACGCCGCTGGGGCAAGGAGGAGCCTAGCACTTTGTTGCCGGACATGTGTCGGGCAATCGACTCCCTTTTTATCAGGGGGGCCCCTCCCGCTACCAAGCTTCTGCGGGTGCTACGGTTCGCTAGTTATGATCGCCTAGCCCTAGCCCGCCGGCAAGAAGACCCGATCGCCGGTATCAAATATTCCCGAGCGACCAGCATCGTCAGCTCCGCTTACAAGCGTCATGGGCGCATTCTTGAGACGGCCAAGCGCCTTGGCAACCTTAAGGCTGATGACGAGTTCGAATTTGGTCGGTAGCTGGACCGGCAGTTCGCCTGGCTTGGCACCCTTCAGGATCAGGTCGACATATGATGCCGCGCGCCGGTACGTATCAACTAGATCGAGTCCGTATGAAATGAAGCCGCCAGCCGTCGTGAAGACGCGGTACGGGTAGACTGCCGGCAAACGATACCGAGCCGCCAGCGCAATGATGAGATCACGATGGAGAACTGTGACGATGTTTGGTAGGACGATCGAGGCACCATTTGGCTGTTGCGCAAACGCATCGACGGCGCGCTCAAGCTCGGCCGCGTCGGTGACGGCGGCGCGCCTGACCTGCACGACGATTCTCCTCTTTTAAAATCTCCATTTTGCGTTCCCAGCCGCCGCGATTGTAGCCGCTTTTTTTTCCATCGCCGCGAACGACCCGATGGCACGGAATCTTCGAGTCAAAATTGTGCGACATGATCATTCCCACTGCACGCGCAGCCTTCGGATTGCCGGCCTTGGTCGCGACTTGTTTGTAGGTCATCGTTTTGCCCTTGGGAATTTTTTTCACGACCGCGCGCACACGGTCAGAAAAGCGTTGCTGTTTTTTCGTCATAGGCAACCCTCGATCTAACCTAGTTTGCGCAACCGCTGCACAAAGGCGGCAGTCCGCTGGTTCCGCGCCGAAGATGTGCTCTCGCCCAAGAGCCCGATGGTCGGCAGCTTCGCCGGCTGCTGCGCACACCCCGCGAGCGGCCACGCAGCCGCACTGCCGATGAGCGTGATGACCTCGCGCCGTTTTAGCTGACCGAAGTGCATCTGCAGCCCTTAGCCAACTCCGGGCAGCATACCGCATCGGGGAGGATCAAGTCAGCGCCTCGCTGCAGTGCGAGATTTCGACCCGGCCTACGTCAGCTCAGGGTCAATAGTTCGCATAAGCCCCCGACAGGGGCTGCGACCCGTACCGCCGGATTGATCCGTAAGCGGACGTAAACGAACCCGGCTCAGGCGTGCCGATTGTTCGTCATCGGTGACCAATCCGGCCTCACGTCGGCGCCGATATGGCCGCATCACGACCATCCGCCGAAAACGCGCACCGGCGCCTCATCTGGATCAGGGTCATTGAGCGTTTCAACTAACCAGGATTACGCAGAGGCTGATGATCTTCGCTGACGGGTGACGCGGCAACGGCAGGACTGACGGCCAGAACGATAGTCGCTCGATTTCGTTGTGATCTGGATCACACGGCACACCCGTAGCCGCAACGCGGTGTGACCTAGCTCACAGCTCGGGCGGGCGCTCGAAAAAAAGGCGCCTACGGCGCTCGCCGGCGCAGCGCGCCAGGCGATGCACGCGCCGGACGTGATCGAGACGCTTCACAAGCAGGGCTACGAGCCGCTCGACGCCGGGCCGGACGAGTTTGCGGTGTTCATCCGCAGCGAGATCACCCGTTGGTCTGCCGTCGCGCGCGCCGCCGGGCTGAAGAGTTAGACTGCACCGATCGGGCGATGGCAGTGCGTCACGGTGCTTGCTCGACTTCCGGAATTGGGGTCAATGGCGGCGGTCCCAGAGCCTACCCGCTATCTCTGCAGTGCCTCAGAAAGCGGACCTACAGCGGCGCAACCCGCATGGCTCTTGCGTGCCAATTCCCGGCGTGAGCAGATGCAGCAAACGATCTGGGCGGTTGCGCGATTATTCGATCGCCTCGTCGGCGCGAGGCGAGGGCAAGGAAAGCAGCGGCAACTCGAAGACCGTCCAGTAAGGGGATTTCGCGGAACGGGTGATTTGGAATATCCGCCTGGAATTTTCTGGATTACTGCGGCTCGATGTTGGCAGTCCGGATCACCTTGCGCCACTTCTCGGTTTCAGTGGTGACGAGTCTGCCGAAGTCGGCGGGCGAGCCCGCAAGCACAGTGCCACCCAGGTCGGCGAGCCGCGCCTTGATCTTGGGGTCGGCAAGGCCCGCGTTGATCTCCGTGTTGAGCCTGCCGATGATCTCGGCTGGCGTGTTCCTGGGCGCGCCGACACCAAACAGGGAGAATGCCTCATAACCCGGCACGAACTCGCTTAAAGTCGGGATGTTGGGAAGCCCCTCCCAGCGGGTTGCAGTCGTGACTGCCAATGCGCGCAGCTTCCCGGCCCTGATGTGCTCGATTGTCGCGACCGGGGCGGGAAACGACACCTGCACTCGTCCAGCGAGCAAATCAGCGATCACTGGCGGGTCACCACGATACGGTACATGGACCATCTCGACGCCAGTCATTGTTTCACCAGCGAGATGGGGTATGGTCCCAATGCCGGGCGAGCCCATGCCGATCCCAGTCTGAAAGAGGGCGCCGCCAAATTTGGCGTGCATAGGGTCTTTTAGGCGACAAGGGGGCCGGGGGTCGGTCGTCCTGGTTGCGCTTAGGGACGTTAACGCGCTTCCGTCGAAAGGGATGCCGGTTGCTCCCAATAAGCGCGCCACCTGCACCGGCGACCACTTCCCGCCGCGCACCGCATGAATGCCCCGCTCCTCGATGCCCGCTGCAACGGCCCGCAATGGCGTAGCGCCGCCCGCCTGCTGACCGCCAGCGAACTTGCGCGAAGCACATTGCTCGGGCTACGGATTTCTGAACGGACCGGATCAATTGCGCTGTGCAACAAACCTTCCGGCGCCGCGGGTTATCCTAGGCAATACCTATTCTGTGCACTACAGCAAGCTGGCCGCCAATGCGGGGTCTTGTGTCACCTACGCTGCCCGATTGTGATCGCTGACCGATTCCGCCGCGGCACGCGCCAATCGCAGTGCGCCGTCGACGGCATCGCCGACGGGTACAACAAGACGATGCCGCGTGGTGTCCTCCAGCCATGGCTCGATCGCTGTGGCAAGGCTGCCAGTGAGGGACAGACGATCAGCCCCAAAGGTGACGAGCCGATGAGCGAGTGTATCGATGTGCCTGCCGGCGAGCCGCAGGAGCTCAACGGCCACAGGGTCATTGGCTGAAGCATGTTCGACAATCGCTGGCGCAAACGTTGCGAAGTCCCGGGGCAACGCGCTGGTCATCCAACGCACGATCGCATGTGGGTTTGACCGAAACTTCTCAAACAGACGCGAAAGCAGATCCGTCCACGGGATGCGCCCGTCGTGAGCCCACAAAGTACGGCGCAACGCCTCACAGCCGAGCCAAGCACCGCTTCCTTCGTCTGAGACCGGCCAACCCCAGCCACCGACCCGATATTCCCGCTCATTGAGCTCCGCCCAGCCAATGCTGCCGGTGCCGATCACGATAATGCCGCCATTACGTCCCCCATGTGCGCCCACGCAGGCCGCCTGCGCGTCCGTAACGAAAACCGTCTTGCGATAAGGATGCTTGCGCCGTCGCGCAGCGCCCAAGTCGGTTGGCTCACTGGCTCCCGCCAAACCCAGGCAAGCGACGATTCTTCCAAAGTCGCGGGGCGACAATCCCGCCTGATTCATGCATTGGGTTGTGGCATGAAGGACCGAAGCAAAGCTTTGATCCAGACCGAGACGAATATTGGCAGGGCCCCCAGTCCCTTCGCCAAGCTTCGCCCCCGATAGGCTACAAAGGCGAGCACGGCAGCGGCTACCTCCGCCATCGATGCCGAGCAGAAGCACGTCCCTCACGGCGTTCATTTCCGATCGTCCTTTAACCCGTTTGGTCGGTATTGAGGTGGGGGACTTTGTCAAAACTGAGCCTAACGGGCTTAGTCACCGAAATGTCACGCTCGATTCCGCTTCGGGCAGTCGCCTGCGAGCTGCTCTTTCCATTTCATCATGCTGGCCCTGCGTCCGTTCTGCCGCAATTAGCCTGCGGACGCTGCAACGGCCCTTGCGGCTGCATCGCCTGCACTCGACGCGCAGCACATTGAGCTTCCCTCGATGCGACCGAATATGAGATAGGTTCGGTCAAAAGCGGCGGTCACCGCGCCGCAACATTGGTGTGTCAGCTTCAATCTGAATTAGCGGACATAAAAAGCGTAACGCCACCCTTCGGGCCAGCATGAACCCGAGAACGCAGGGGGAGCGGGCATAGTCACAGCCACTCGCGCTCGGTGCACTCGTCCTGATGCGTTACGGTCGCCGATGTGCGCCATCCGCGCCACGCCATGTTGGTGACGCAGCAGCGCTGGCAGGAGGCACATTCCCCCGAGCGCGGCTCAGCTGCCCTGCACCTTGACGTAGCGGCCCGGCGCCGGCTCGATCTCCGGAAACTGCGGAGCGCCGAGCTGCGAGCGCGCCGGAACGGGGTTGCCGGCCCAATGCTTGAGCCATGCGCTCCAGTCGCTCCACCAGCTTCCGGCACCTCCTGCGCGGTCGCCAGCCACCCCTGCGCGTCTCCACCGGGCCTGCCGTCGATCCAGTGACTTCGCTTGTTGCGCGCTGCCGGGTTGATGACGCCGGCAATGTGCCCGCTCGCGGCCAAGGTGAAGCGCACCGGGCCCTTTACCAGCATGGTCGTGCGGTAGGCCGTCTGCCAGGGAACGATGTGATCCTCGCGGCTCGCCAGCACATAGGCGGGAACCTTGATCTCGCCGAGATCGACGGGGACGTCGCACTGGACTGTCCTTCCGGGGACGCAGACGTTGTTCTCCAGGTACGTGTTGCGCACGTACCAGCAGTACATCGGGCCCGGCAGGTTGGTGCTGTCGGCGTTCCAGTAGAGAATGTCGAACGCGTCGGGCTGGCGCCCTTCCAGATAGTTGCCGACCACGTAGGGCCAGATCAGGTCATTCCCGCGCAGCGTCGAGAAGACGAAGCCAAGCTCGCGTCCCGGCACCACCCCGCCGCTCCCGATGGTCTGCTCGCGCGCGGCGACGCTCGCCTCGTCGATAAGCAGACCGATCTCTCCGGACTCGCTGAAATCGAGCATGGTCGTGAGAAATGTCAGGCTCGCGATCTTTTCCTCGCCGCGTCCCACCAGCACCGCCGCGGCGCAGCCGAGCAGAGTGCCGCCGACGCAAAAGCCGAGCGCATTGACCTTGTCCGTTTGCGCGACCGCGAGCGCCACGTCGACGGCGCGGATGACGCCAAGCTCGAGGTAATCGTCCCAGGTCAGATGGCCCTGCTCGGTACCGACGTTGCGCCACGACACCATGAACACGGTATGTCCCTGCTCGACGACGTAGCGCACGAACGAGTTGGCAGGCTGCAGATCGAGCACGTAGAACTTGTTGATGGCAGGCGGGATGATGACCAGCGGCCGCTCGCTTACAGTCTCAGTGAGCGGCTGGTACTGGATGACCTGGATCAGCTCATTCTCGAAGATGACGGCGCCCGGCGTGATCGCGAGATTGCCGCCGACCTCGAAGGCCTTCTCGTCGGTCATCGAGATGCGGCCCTTGCTGATGTCGTCGATCAGGTTCTTGATCCCGGTCGCCAGGCTTTCGCCGCCGGTCTCCATCGCCAGCCGCAGCGAGTGCGGATTGCCGGCGAGGTAGTTGGAAGGGCTGAGCGCGTCCAGAATCTGGCGCGCAAAGAAGCTCAGCCGGCGCCGCGTTCGCTCGTCGCCGCCGGCGCGGTCAATGAGAGAGTTCACATAAGTTGAATTGATCAGATAGGACTGTTTCAGAAAATCGTGGAACGGGCTCTTCTGCCAGTCCTCCTCCGCAAACCGGCGGTCGCCCTTGGCCGGCAGAATCTGCTCGGCGGCGGTCTGCATCATGGTGCTCAGCCAGAGCGCGCCCATCTGCGCGATGTAGTCCTGCTGCACATGCGCGAGCTCGGCAAAGCGCTGGAAGTCGCCGCTGCGCCCGCTTTCGCCCAGGAGCTCGGTCGCTAGATGCAGCATCAGCGACTGGTTGGCCTGCGTGAAGCTGGAGATGTATTCGACCGGCACCGGGTTGTTCATGGCGCCCTCCTTACAGAATGCTCGGAAAAGCCGGGATCAGTCCGGGGGCCGCAACGCGGTGTGGTCGAGGGCGTCGCGGCGCGGCCGATCTCCCATTGGCTCCTCCCTAGATGTGTGTTTCGCTGACGTTGAGGCAGTCGCGGTTTACCTCTCCCCGCAGGGGAGAGGTCGGAATGTGCGCGTCGCGCGCGCACATTCCGGGTGAGGGGGTCACAAGCCGCCATCGATCCGGCCCCCCTCACCCGGATCGCGCAAGCGCGATCCGACCTCTCCCCTGCGGGGAGAGGTGCCGCGAGCTGCAAGACCGCGTGATGATCGAACGTCATCGAGATCTGCGCTAATGCCCACGTCCGCGCGTGGCGGATGCTTTATTTCTTCTTCATCGGCGGCAGGTCGGTGCAGACGCCTTCGAACGCTTCAGCCGCCATGCCGATCGACTCCGACAAGGTCGGGTGCGGGTGGATGGTCTTGCCGATATCCACGGGATCGCAACCCATCTCGACGGCGAGGCAGACCTCTCCGATCAGGTCTCCGGCATGGGTGCCGACGATGCCGCCGCCCAGCACGCGATGGCTGGATTCGTCGAAGAGGAGCTTGGTGAAGCCCTCGTCGCGGCCGTTGGCGATCGCGCGGCCCGACGCCGCCCACGGGAAGACGGCCTTGCCGTACTTTATCCCCTGCGCCTTGCATTGCTCCTCGGTGAGGCCGGCCCATGCGACTTCCGGATCGGTATAGGCAACCGAGGGGATCTGGCGCGCTTCGAAGACGCTGTTCCTGCCCGCGGCCGTCTCCGCCGCCACATGGCCTTCATGCACCGCCTTGTGCGCCAGCATCGGCTGGCCCACGATATCGCCGATGGCGAAGATGTGCGGCATGTTGGTGCGCATCTGCCTGTCCACGGGAATGAATCCGCGCTCGCTCACCGCCACGCCGGCCTTCTCGGCATCGATATTCCTGCCGTTCGGGCTGCGTCCGACGGCGACCAGCACCATGTCGTAGAGCTGCGGCTGCGCCGGCGCCTTCTCTCCTTCGAAGCGCACCTTGATGCCCTCCGGCGTTGCCTCCGCCGCCACCGTCTTGGTCTTGAGCATCACCTTGTCGAAGCGGCCGGCGTTCTTCTTCTCCCACACCTTCACCAGATCGCGGTCGGCGCCCGTCATCAATCCGTCGAGCATCTCCACCACGTCGATGCGCGTGCCGAGCGTGGAGTAGACGGTCGCCATCTCGAGCCCGATGATGCCGCCGCCGATGACCAGCATGGATCTCGGCAGCCCGCGCAGCTCCAGCGCGCCGGTCGAATCCACAACACGCGGATCGTCGGGGATGAAGGGGAGCCGGATCGCCTGCGATCCCGCCGCAATGATCGCCCGGTCGAATTTCACGACTTTGCGGCCGGCGCCGTTCTTCGGCACGACCTCGACGTGATGGGGATCGAGGAAGGCGCCGATCCCTTCCATGACCGTGACCTTGCGCGCCTTGGCCATGCCGGCAAGGCCGCCGGTCAGCCTGCCCACCACCTTCTCCTTGTGGCTGCGCAGCTTGTCGAGATCGATCTGCGGCGCCGAATAGGAGATGCCGTGCGCGGCCATCCCCTTGACTTCATCCATGATCGCTGCCGTGTGCAGCAGCGCCTTGGACGGGATGCAGCCGACGTTGAGGCAGACGCCGCCGAGCGTGGGATAGCGTTCCACCAGCACCGTGCTCATGCCGAGATCGGCTGAGCGGAATGCAGCGGAGTATCCGCCGGGCCCCGCTCCGAGCACCAGCATGTCGCATTCCACGTCGGCGTCGCCGTCGTGCCGCGCTGCCGTGGGCGCCTGCGGCCGCTGCCCGGCCGGCGCCGTCGCGGGCACGGCGGCGGCCATCCCGGTCGTGAGCGTGAGGATGAGGCTTCCCTCGCTCACCTTGTCGCCGACCTTGACGGTCACGTCCTTGACTGTGCCCGCCGCGGGCGAAGGCACTTCCATGGATGCCTTGTCGGATTCCAGCGTGATCAGCGGATCCTCCGGCTTGACCTGATCGCCGCTTTTCACCGCCACCTCGATGACGGGCACGTCCTTGAAATCGCCGATGTCGGGAACGCGCACCTCAATCGCGGTGTAGACGCCGGAGGCCGCGCCGTAATCGGCGACCGGCGCGCCTTCGCCGGTCGCGTGTCCCTCGCCCTTGACCGTCTGCCGCGGCCCCACGCCTGCCGGCGCCGCCTCGGCCTCGGCGATGAGGATGAGCGCGCCCTCGGAAACCTTGTCTCCCACCTTGACCCTGATCTCCTTCACCACTCCATCGAGCGGGGAGGGCACGTCCATCGAGGCCTTGTCCGATTCGAGCGTGATCAGCGGCTGCTCGGTCTTCACCGCCTCGCCGGGCCGCACCAGCACCTCGATGACAGGCACGTCCTTGAAGTCGCCGATGTCCGGGACTTTCACTTCAATGAGGTCTGCCATGGTCGAATGCCTCTACATCAGCGCGCGCCGCATGTCGGCAAGCAGGCTTGCGAAATGCACATTGAAGCGCGCTGCCGCCGCGCCGTCGATCACGCGATGGTCCCACGACAGCGAGAGCGGCTGCATGAGGCGCGGCGTTGCCTGCTTGCCGTCCCAGACCATCTTATGAAACGACCGGCACGCTCCCATGATGGCCACTTCCGGTGCGTTGATGATCGGCGTGAAATAGGTGCCGCCGATGCCGCCGAGGCTCGATATGCTGAACGTGCCGCCCTGCATCTGGTCCGGCTTGAGCTTGCCGTCGCGCGCGAGCCTGGCGAGCTCGCCCATCTCCCTGGCGATCTCGATGATGCCCTTCTTGTCGGCATCGCGAATGACCGGCACCAGCAGGCCCTGCGGCGTGTCGGCGGCAAAGCCGATGTGATAATATTTCTTCAGGATGAGGTTGTCGCCCTCGAGCGAGGAGTTGAACTCCGGGAATTTCCGCAGCGACGTCACCGCCGCCTTGATCATGAAGGCGAGCATGCTCACCCGCACGCCGGACTTCTCGTTCTCCTTGTTGAGGCGAACGCGGAACTCCTCGAGTTCGGTGATGTCGGCCTCGTCGTGGCTGGTGACGTGCGGGATCATCACCCAGTTGCGATGCAGGTTCGCGGCCGAGATTTTCTTGATGCGCGAGAGCGGCTTGCTCTCGACCGGACCGAACTTGGCGAAATCGACCTTCGGCCAGGGCAGGAGATCGAGGCCGGCTGCGCCCGCTGCTGCCGGCGCGCTCGGCTTTGCGGCCGCCGCGGGGGCGGGGGCGAACGCGTCCACATCGGCCGGGAGAATGCGGCCGCGCGGACCGCTGCCCTTGACCTTTCGCAGATCGATGCCGCGCTCGCGCGCGCGCTTGCGCACCGAGGGCCCCGCGTAGGGGAGGTCCGCCCAATTGTCGGAGATGCTCTTGTCGGCGGTGCCGGGCGCGGCCGCCGCAGGAGCAGCCAGGCTTGGAGCCGCAGCCGCCGCGGGCGCAGGCACCGGCGCTGCCGGCGTGCGACGCGCCGGGGCAGCAGCCGCGGCGGCATCGGTGACCAGGGTGAGGATGGTGCTGCCCTCGCTGACCCGATCGCCGACCTTGACCTTGAGCTCGGCAACGGTGCCGGCGAGCGGGGAGGGCACGTCCATGGAGGCCTTGTCGGATTCGAGCGTCAGCAGCGGCTGCTCCGGGGCGATGCTGTCGCCCGGCTTGACCATGATCTCGATGATCGGCACGTCCTTGAAATCACCGATGTCGGGAACGCGCACTTCGGCGACGCCCGCGGGCGCGCTGGTCGGTGCCGGCGGTGCCGAAACGGCAGGTTTCACCGGCTCGGGCGCGGCGGCTGCCCCATCGACTTCAAGCATCAGGATGGGCGATCCCTCGCTGACCTTGTCGCCGATCTTGACCGCAAGCGACTTGACCACGCCCGCGGCCGGGGAGGGGACCTCCATGGACGCCTTGTCCGATTCGAGCGTGACCAGCGGCGCCTCGGCCGTAATGTGCTCGCCCGGCTTCACCGCAATCTCGATGATCGGCACCTCCTTGAAGTCGCCGATATCGGGGACGCGAATCTCCCTCAACTCACTCATGGCACTGCCCTCAGCGAACGCAGGTCATCTCAAAGTGCGCTCCGATGATGTTGGATCCGCGCGAGCCGCAAACTCGGTTATCCCTCCCCCTTGTGGGGAAGTGAGTCGCGCGCGACGCTGCCGGTGCCCCCCTCACCCGGCGCCTTCGGCGCCGACCTCTCCCCGCTGGGGCGAGGTGTCGGGTCCGCTGCTCGTGCAGCGAAACTCTTAGTCCGCGAAAGATGTTCTCAGACCGTGCCTCACACGCGGTTGACCTCTCCCCGGTGGGGAGAGGTCGCGAGCGAAGCGAGCGGGTGAGGGGGGCCGCAGTCGAAGTAAGTGCGATACCCATCAAGGAGTGCGGTGAACACCGAATCTGTCGCGCTGACGACACCAACTTCACGGTTGCGCTCCTCCTGCCGTAATCACGAGCGCTTGCTGCTCACATCTTCCACGGCGGCGATCTTTCAGGATCGATACCGAATTTGGCGATGGCGGCCTCGACCTTGCTCGCGGGAATTGCGCCCTCGTCGGAAAGCGCCTTGAGCGCCGCGACCGCGACATAGTGGCGGTCCACTTCGAAGAACCTGCGCAGCGCGACCCGGTAGTCGCTCCGCCCGAACCCGTCGGTGCCGAGACAGACGTAACGGCGCCCAACGTACGGCCTGATCTGTTCGGCAAACGCCCGCATGTAATCCGTGGCCGCGACGACAGGTCCTTGCCGTGAGGCGAGGCACTGCTCGACATGGCTGCGGCGCGGCGGCTGCACGGGATGCAGCAGGTTCCAGCGCTCCGTCTCGAGGCCGTTGCGACGCAGCTCGTTGAAGCTGGGGCAGCTCCAGATGTCGGAGAGGACGCCGAAGTCCTGCGCCAGCAATTCCGCCCCGGCGATCACCTCGCGCAGGATGGTGCCGCAGCCCATCAGCTGTACGCGCGGCCCCTTGCCGTCCCCGGCGTCGCGGAAGAGATACATGCCGCGACGGATTCCCTCCTCCGCGCCATTGGGCATCGCGGGATGGGAATAGTTCTCGTTCATCAGGGTGATGTAGTAGTAGACATCCTCCTGATCCCTGAACATGCGCTTGAGCCCGTCCTGGATGATGACCGCGACCTCATAGGCGAAGGTCGGGTCGTACGACACGCAGTTGGGGATGGTCGATGAGAGCACGTGGCTGTGCCCGTCCTCGTGCTGGAGCCCCTCGCCGTTGAGCGTGGTGCGTCCGGCGGTGCCGCCCAGGAGGAAGCCGCGAGAGCGCATGTCGCCCGCCGCCCAGGCGAGGTCGCCCACGCGCTGGAGGCCGAACATCGAGTAGTAGATGTAGAACGGGATCATCGGCGCGTTGCTGGTGCTGTAGGACGTGGCGGCGGCAATCCACGACGACATGGCACCCGCCTCGTTGATGCCCTCCTGCAGCATCTGGCCCGACTTGTCCTCACGGTAGAACATGAGCTGATCGGCATCCTGCGGCCTGTAGAGCTGGCCGAGCTGCGAGAAGATCCCCAGCTGGCGGAACATGCCTTCCATGCCGAAGGTGCGGGATTCGTCGGGGACGATCGGCACGATGAACCTGCCGATCGCCTTGTCGCGCAGCAGCGTGTTGAGGATGCGCACGAACGCCATGGTGGTTGAAATCTCGCGGTTCTCGGTGCTGGCGAGCTGCGCGCTCAGTGCCGAGAGCTCCGGCATGTCCAGCGCCTTGGAGGTTCGCCGCCGCTGGGGCAGCGCCCCGCCGAGCGCCGCGCGCCGCTCGCGCAGGTATTTGAGCTCGGGGCTCCCCTCGGACAGGGTGAGGAGCGGGATGCTCTCGATCTTCTCGTCGGAGACCGGAATGGCGAAGCGGTCGCGGAACTTGCGCAACGCTTCAAGACCCATCTTCTTCTGCTGGTGGGTGATGTTCTGACCTTCGCCGGCCTCGCCCATGCCGTAGCCCTTCACCGTCTTGGCAAGGATGACGGTCGGCTCGCCGGTGTGCTTCACGGCGGCGGCGTAGGCGGCGTAGACCTTGACCGGATCGGAGCCGCCGCGCCGCAGCGCCCAGATCTGGTCGTCAGTCCAGTCCTTCACCAGCGCCGCAGTCTCGGGGTACTTGCCGAAGAAATGCTGGCGGACGTAGGCGCCGTTCTTGGACTTGAAATCCTGGTATTCGCCGTCGACGCATTCCTCCATGCGCTGGCGCAGCATGCCGGAGGCATCCCTCGCCAGCAGCGGATCCCAGTCGCTGCTCCACAACACCTTGATGACGTTCCAGCCGGCGCCGCGGAAAACGCGCTCGAGCTCCTGGATGATCTTCCCGTTGCCGCGCACCGGGCCGTCGAGGCGCTGCAGATTGCAGTTGATGACGAAAATGAGATTGTCGAGGCGCTCGCGCCCGGCGAGCGACACCGCCCCAAGCGACTCCGGCTCGTCCATCTCGCCGTCGCCCATGAACGCCCACACCTTTCGCCCGGCGGTGTCGGCGATGCCGCGCCCGTGCAGATATTTGAGGAAGCGCGCCTGATAGATTGCCATCAGCGGCCCCAGTCCCATGGACACGGTGGGGAACTGCCAGAATTCCGGCATCAGCCAAGGGTGGGGATAGGAGGAGAGGCCGCGACCGCCGGTCTCCTGGCGAAAGTTGAGAAGCTGCTCCTCGCTCAGCCGCCCTTCGAGGAAGGCGCGCGCGTAGACCCCCGGCCCCGAATGACCCTGGATGTAGACGAGGTCGCCCGCATGCTTGTCCGACGGTGCGTGCCAGAAGTGACCGAAGCCGATGTCGTAGAGCGTGGCCGCCGACTGGAAGCTCGCGATGTGGCCGCCGAGCTCGGACGATTCCTTGTTGGCGCGCAGGACGATCGCCACCGCGTTCCAGCGGATGATGGAGCGGATGCGATGCTCAATGGCGCGATCCCAGCTCGCGCGCTCCTCCCGCTCCGGCGGGATCGTATTGACGTAGGGGGTATTGAGCGCGAACGGCGCGCTCACGCCGGCGCGGTGCGCCTCCTCGGTCAGCCGCTCCAGCAGGAACGAGGCCCGCTCCGGGCCCTGGTAACGCAGCACGGCGCGCAGCGAATCGATCCATTCGCCTGTTTCGACGGTATCGGGATCGGTTCTCGCCAGCATGACCTCCTCCCATCACTGAGTTCGTTGGTTTTGTTCGGACGGGAGTGTGGAGCAAAATAATCGAATAGTCACCCGCACGCTTCACGGCATTGATGCGAAGCGGCCCGACGTGAGCATGATAGCCGCCGATGCGCTGCGGATCAGGAAGCGCGCTGCAAACACGTCCTGGGTCTCTCGCCGGACGTTTACCCGCAGAGGGCTTTTGGCCAAACGAACCTGACGGCAGATCGCCCCTAACTATCTCTGATTGTATGATTATTAATTTGCACGCGAGCACCCCCGTTTTTGCAAAACGAACCCAAAGTTCCGTCGTAGCTGCGGCTCATCCGAGCTTCTGATCGGCCGCCTCCTCGACCGGAGAAGGGATGGGGCCGGGAGTGCGCCGGGCGAGCTCCTCGCCCACATCGTCCGGCATGCGCGCGAAGACGAAGCATGCGCTCGCCGCGATCACGGCGATGATCACGAAGGCGGGCCGGAAGTCGGCGGCGGTGATCACGGAGCGCCCGTGCGCCCACAACGTGAGATCGACCGCCAGCGCGCCGATGGCAACGCCGACCGAGATCGAGAGCTGCTGCGCGACGGCAGCGAGCGAGGTGGCGCGGCTCATGCGATGGTAGTCCACGTCGGCATAGGCAATGGTGTTGATGCTGGTGAACTGCAGCGAGCGGAAGAAGCCGCCGACAATCAGAACTGCGACGATCCAGGCAAAGGACACCCCCGGCACGAAGGTCGCGCAGGCCGCCACCAGGCAGGCGCTGATCAGCGCGTTGACCGTGAGCGCGCGGCGAAATCCGAATTGGCGCAGGATAATGGGAATGACGGTCTTCATGCCCATGGCGCCGACCACGTTGGAGAGCGTGATCAGGCCCGACTGAAACGCGGTCAGGCCGAATCCGAGCTGGAGAAGAAGCGGCAGCAGAAACGGCAGCGCCCCGATGCCGGAGCGGTAGATGAAGCCGCCGATGACGGCGGCGCGCATCGAGGGAAGCTCGAGCAGGGTGAGATCGAGCACCGGGGCAGCGGTGCGCCGCGCGTGCACGACATAGCCGTAGCTCGCTGCCGCCCCACCGGCGATCAGCGCCAGTGTCACCGGGAGCGGCAGGAAATCGAGCCCCAGCACCGAGCCGCCGAAGGCGAGCCCGCCGATGCCGAGCCCCGCCAGCAGCATGCCGAGCGGGTCGAACGGATCGGGCGCCTGCGCGCGCACGTCCTCGATGAAGATGGTCGTGAGCACGATGCCGGCGAGCCCGATCGGGATGTTGATCAGGAAGATCCAGTGCCAGGATATGAAGGTGGTGATGAAGCCGCCGAGCGGGGGGCCGAGCAGCGGGCCGATCAGCGCCGGCAGCGTCACCCAGATCATGGCGTTGATCAGCTCGCGTTTGCCCACGCTGCGCACGAGGATGAGGCGCGCCACCGGCGTCATCATCGCCCCGCCCATTCCCTCGACCATGCGCGCCATCACGAAGTGCGCGAGCGAGCCCGAGAGCGCGCAGCCGATCGATCCGAGCATGAACACTGCGATCGCGCCGCGAAACACCGTGCGCGCGCCGAAGCGGTCGGCGGTCCAGCCGCTCACCGGGATGAAGACGGCAAGCGAGAGCAGGTAGGAGGTGACGGCAAGCTTGAGCGCCAGCGGGTTGGTGCCGATGTCGCGCGCGATCGCCGGCAGCGAGGTCGCAATGACGGTGGAATCCATGTTTTCCATGAACAGAGCGACCGCCACGATCAGCGGCACGATGCGCTTGCCCGGCATGGAAAATGACCGAATTCGAGTTGTCGCCTCGCAGCTTTAGAGCGATTCGCGGGGCAGATGTCGAATCGCCCTCCTGGCATGGGCAGACGCGGGCATTGTGTTGCGGCGGCCCCATCCTACATACGGGCATGCGTTCGGACCGGATTGCACGCGTGGCCAAAATTCGTCCTGAGTTCCGGTGGATTGCCGCAAAGGAGCTAGGATTC
>Ga0306920_100005254_pt1 | contig 16700 bp, 12 predicted proteins | sample flu12Cox44000170_FD_204666 | JGI IMG/M metagenome (GOLD analysis project Ga0306920, IMG submission 204666) | Lab enrichment of tropical soil microbial communities from Luquillo Experimental Forest, Puerto Rico - flux4day.12C.oxic.44.000.170 (v2)... | ecosystem: Environmental > Terrestrial >... | reverse complement strand
GGATTACTCGTTCTCGTGCCCTCGGCGGCACCCGTAGCATCCGGCGAACCTCGAACTCCGATCGCCAAACTCCAAAGTCCGATCGGCGAATGGCCAACCGTGAATGGCGAACGCCGCACGGTGATTGCTGAAAGCAATCGTTATTTTCTGATTCTCGATCCATACTTTTATCGATCCCCTCTTGTCTTGCCGGTGGAAGGCACAAAAGAAACTGTTCTTACATTTTATCGCGCCGTTGACGACGAGACACTTGTCCCGGCCAAATCTCAGGAACTCAGCGACCAGGAACAAGCCGCAGCAAAAAGACAGACCGAAAGTCATGCGCGAAAATTGCTCGAAATGATCAGACCCGAGGTCATCAGAGACAGCCACGGAGTAATCACCGCATTGCGTATCCACAGCTCTGATCCCACTCTTTCTGGAATTCTCCTTCTGCCGGACATCGGCAATCATTACGCAAATCTCCTCGGGCCTGACTGCTATTTTGCGGTACCAAACCGCCAAACGGTTTTGCTCTTTCCCAGGCTCGCGTCTGACATTCAGTCCTTTTCTCCGCTTGTGCACAGCCTTTATCACAATGATCCGTGGCCGATCTCGACAGAGATCTTCGAAATCACCAATGGAAAGCTTCGGGCAAGCGGACAGTTCAGTGAAGAGTTCTGAGGGGTAGAAGACAGAATACAGAAGACAGAAATCAGAATGCAGAATGCAGGAGGTGCGGGAGTTCAGGAGGCACGAATCGGAGAGCGATGCAAAAAAGAAGCTTCGTGGCGAGTGTCCCGCCCGCGCCGCCGGGTCATGCTACCCATGTTCTGCGCTTCTTGCGGGTTTTCAGACTTCTGTCTTCTGACTTCTGATTTCTGTATTCTGTATTCTTCCAATCACTGTTCCCGGACGAGGTCCCAGTTTTTTGCGAAATATGAAATGCCAGACCAAAGCGTGAGGGCGACGGTGAAGCAGACAAGGAAGAAGGCTGTTGCGTGAAGAAACGCGGAAAGCCGCGGGTCCAGGGGAGTGCCGATCGCGATAAGCAGCAGACAGTATAGGATCGTTATGATTTGCCAGACCGTCTTATGCTTTCCAAGGCGCTCGGCTGGCAAAACCTTTCCGTGAGCCGCTGCGATCAGGCGAAGTCCGGTAATCAAAAATTCTCGACTCACAATGATGATAACCGCCCAGGCGGGAAGTGTGCCCAGCGAAACCAGGCAGATAAAAGCCGACATTGTCATAATTTTGTCCACCAGAGGATCCATCAATTTTCCAAAATCGGTAATCAAATTGAACTTTCGCGCGATGTATCCGTCGGCATAGTCTGTCACGCTCCCGAGAATAAAAATCACAAGCGCCATGAGTTTGGATCCCGGGAAATCTACGCTCAGGGCAAAAACGAACGGAAACATTAGCAGCAACCGTAGAACGGTCAGTCGATTGGGAAGATTCATGCCATCTGAACCTGCAGGTAGACTGGATGCTTCCAGATCGGAACAGCAATTTTCAACTGCTCGATAATCTGACTATTGCCCTCGAAAGCAGCTCGACGGTGCCGCGCGCTCACCCGTACAAACAACGAAGCTTCACCCACCGCGACAAATCCGATCCGATGATAAATCAGCACCTGCTGGAGGTTGTGTTGCGATTTCGCCTGCTCCGCAATCACCAGGAGCTGGCGTTCAGCCATCGGCTGAAAAGCTTCGTATCGGATGCCTTCGATCAGGCGGTTCCCTTCCAGTGCCCGTACCACGCCAAAAAAGTCGACGACCGCGCCTTCCGTCTGCGAAAAACTCGGCTGTACAGCGTTTATCGGATCGCCGTTCACTCTTATATCACAAAACTCCATTTGCTAAGCTTCCAGGTATTTTAGATACTCGGAGACACGGACATTCAACTCAATCTTCAGCCCCCAAACGCATGAATTTATCAGATATCGGACTAATCGGCCTTGCTGTCATGGGCGAAAATCTTGTGCTCAACATGGAGAGCAAGGGTTTTTCCGCTTCGGTTTATAATCGGACGACGGAAGTTACGGACAAGTTTGCATCCGGACGCGGTGCTGGAAAGCGCATTACGGCGACTCGTTCTATCAAAGAGTTTGTCGGTAGTCTGGCAAAGCCGCGCAAAATGATGATCATGGTCAAGGCCGGCGCTGCGGTAGACGCGGTCATCGATCAGCTGCTGCCCCATCTGGAAGCCGGCGACGTCGTTATCGACGGAGGCAATTCTTTGTACACCGATACACAGCGTCGCGAGGAAGCCCTGGCGGCAAAAGGCTTGAACTATCTCGGAATTGGCGTTTCCGGCGGCGAAGAGGGAGCGCTAAAAGGTCCATCGCTCATGCCGGGAGGGACCAAAGAGGCGTGGGAAATAGTCGCCCCGATCTATCGCAAGATCGCGGCGCAGGTCGAAGGCGAACCTTGCTGCAGATATATGGGTACCGGGGGCGCGGGACACTACGTGAAGATGGTGCATAACGGGATCGAGTATGGGGATATGCAGCTCATTTGCGAAGCCTACGCAATTCTCCGCGATCTACTCGGCCTCACTCCGGACGAGCTTCACGACGTTTTCGACACGTGGAACAAGGGAGATCTCGATAGCTTCCTCATCGAAATCACGGCAAATATCTTCAAAAAGAAAGATCCCCAGACCGGCAAAGCGCTCGTGGACGTCATTCTCGACAAGGCTGGTCAGAAGGGGACCGGGAAATGGACTTTGCAATCCGCGATTGACCTGGGCGTGGTTGTCTCGACGATCAACGCAGCCGTCGAAGCGAGGGTTCTTTCATCGATGAAAGAACAACGCGTTCGGGCTTCCAAACAGCTTCCCGCCCCTGCGGTGCTGCACTACGACGGCGACCGCCAGCAGTTGATTGATGCGGTTCGCGATGCTTTGTATGCCTCAAAGATTATTTCTTATGCGCAAGGATTTACGCTGTTCGCCGCGGCTGCCAAGCACTTCAAATGGAACCTCAACTTTGGAGACATCGCGACAATCTGGCGCGGCGGCTGCATCATTCGCGCGAAGTTCCTGAATCGAATCAAAGAAGCTTTTGATCGTAACCCGCAACTGGAAAACCTGATGCTGGATTCATTTTTTGGTTCAATTCTCGAAAAAAGTCAGGCGAACTGGCGCCTCGCCGTATCCCTCGCGACGCGGGCGGGCGTTGCTGTGCCCGCATTCGGGGCATCACTTGCGTATTTTGATAGCTATCGTCAGGAGCGATTGCCGGCCAATCTGCTGCAGGCGCAACGGGACTATTTTGGAGCGCACACTTACGAACGAATTGACAAACCTGGCACATTTCACACCGAGTGGCTTGGGTAGAAACCGGAAAATTCGATCGACATCATCAGTTTTGGGGCTCTTCAAACGGACCTTCGAATGTCTGGCATAGTTGGTTTGTGCCGATGTCCGGATGTCGGGCTCGAAAATGTTGCACGCCAAGGCTCGGGTAGTTTTTCGGGTCGCAAAGCCACAGAAAAGCGGCTCGACATGGAAAAAGAATGAAATTGATCAACGGAAAGGCTGTTGCGGAACGGATCAATAAAGAGACTCGCGCAAAGGTTGAAGAACTAAAGAGACGGGGAATAACCCCGGGGCTCGCTGTTGTGCTTGTTGGCGATGATCCCGCTTCGGCTGCCTATGTCCGCAACAAGGACAAAACTTCGAAGGAACTCGGCTTTTACTCAAAGAAGAGCGAGCTGCAGGCTGCCACGACGCAGCAGGAACTGCTGGAAACCGTGCACGCGTTGAATGCCGATCCGGCTATTCACGGCATCCTGGTTCAGTCACCTCAACCTCCACAGATCAAAGAGGAAGAAATCGTGCGGGCGATTGACCCGGCGAAAGATGTGGACGGGTTCCATCCGATCAATGTAGGCAAATTGGCGATGGGCGATCTGACTGCGCTCGTTCCGTGCACTCCTTTGGGTTGCCAGCGCCTGATGACCGAAAGCGGTATCGAGATCTCCGGGGCGCACGTAGTTGTTATTGGCAGGAGCATGCTTGTCGGTAAGCCGCTGGCATTGCTTCTGATGAGGAAAGGAAAGGGCGGCGATGCCACGGTGACTATCGCCCATTCGCGGAGTCGCAACCTGCCGGAGATCACTCGGAGCGCGGACATTGTTGTGGCTGCGATCGGGAGAGCGGAATTTGTGCGATCCGACTTTATAAGAGAAGGTGCGGTAGTAATTGATGTCGGGATAAACCGTGTCGGCGATCCAGCGAAGCCGAAGGGTTACCGTCTCACCGGAGACGTAGCATTTGACGAGGTCGCGCCGAAAACGGCTGCAATAACCCCCGTCCCCGGAGGGGTTGGTCCGATGACAGTGGCAATGTTGATGGCTAACACTGTCACCGCCTGCCAAAACCAGACGGGATCGGTCGTCTAATCATGCATTCATTTCACTATCAGCGAGGTAAGTTGACCTGCGAGTCGTATTCGTTGGATAAGGCTGCAGAACAGTATGGCACGCCGCTTTATGTCTATAGCACGCAAACCATCGCGGATCATTACCAACGGCTCGATCAGTCATTGCACAATTTGAGTCACCAAATTTGTTATGCGGTCAAAGCAAATTCAAATTTGGCGGTTATGCGTCTGCTGGCTGAGCGCGGCGCCGGATTCGACATTGTCTCCGGTGGGGAACTTTATCGTGTGATCAAGGCAGGCGGAAATCCGCTTAAATGTACTTTCGCAGGAGTCGGAAAAAGCCGCGAGGAAATCGAATACGCACTTCGATGCGAGGTGTTGAGTTTCAATGTTGAATCCGAGCAGGAATTAGCTGTCATCAGCGAAATTGCGAAGTCACTAAACAAACGAGCCCCTGTCGCGATTCGGGTGAATCCCGGCGTTTCGCCAAATACCCATAAATATATCAGCACCGGAAAGGCGGAGGACAAGTTCGGCATCGGGATCGATCGCGCGGCACAGGTCTACCGGAAAGCTCAGACGCTACCCAATGTCACGATCCGCGGCGTGCAAATGCATATCGGGTCACAAATTGTCGAAACAAAGCCATTCGTCCATGCAATCGAAAAAATGTTGCCGCTCGTGAGACTTCTGAAGTCGGCGTACGGTATTGAATTTTTCAGCATCGGTGGCGGAATCGGAATTGTCTACAAGGGTTCACTCGAAAGCGGCGATGAAGTCTGGTGGAGAGACCGCTCTAAACATGGTTTGACCATCGACCAGTACGCGGGAGCAGCTGTTCCTCTGCTTAAGGATCTGGGCATCCGAATCCTGCTGGAACCCGGCCGCTTCATCGTTGGTAATGCCGGCGTGCTCCTGACCCGGGTCTTGTACGTCAAGCCAACACCAGGGAAGACTTTTGTGATCGTCGACGCCGGGATGAACGATCTTATACGTCCCGCTTTGTATCAGGGATATCATGAGGTTGTCTCTGTGCGGGAATCAAAGGATCGCGGCTTCCTGCAGGCCGACGTTGTTGGGCCCGTATGTGAAACTGGTGATTTCTTTGCGCTCGATCGCGAAATCAGGGAGGTCGAGCCCGGGGAAATTTTGGCGTTAATGAGCACTGGCGCCTATGGATTCACGATGGCCTCGAATTACAATTCCAGGCCGCTGCCTGCCGAGGTGCTCGTATCTGGAACGGAAGCGAAGCTCATCAGGCGAAGACAGACTTACGCCGATCTCATAGCCCAAGAGATAATAGAGGACTGAACTGAAAGGGTATCGGTTGGATATGCGGCCCCGGAGGAAGATTCGATTTAACGACCTTTATTGACCTGGAGATGCCTGCGGTCCCTCGCAGCCGGGCGATGTAGGGAAGGCAACGTTTTGCGGTGCCGACGGAGCGGCGCCCTCCAGGAAATTGGCTTCTCCGTCACTTGCACAAGTCACGGAACTGCAGGCATTTGTAGTCCTATCTATCTACTAACGGGCTAACATCGGTCGTGCCCTGTACAATTCTTCGATCTCCTCTCGCGGGAGGCTGGTGCAGCCGTCCAGGTCGAGCGTGCGTAAGTCGGTGAGGCCGGTCAGCGGCGAAAGGTCGCTGAGGCCGGTGCAGCCGTGCAGGGAGAGCCCGCTTAACCGGGTCAGGCCGGCCAGCGGCGAAAGGTCACTTAGGCCAGTGCAGTAGTCCAGGTAGAGCGTATGTAACTCAGTGAGGCCGGCCAGCGGCGAAAGGTCGCTAAGGCCACTGCAACCGCTCAGGGAGAGCCAGTCTAGCCGGGGCAGGCCAGCCAGAGGCGAAAGGTGACTGAGGCCAGTGCAGTAGTCCAGGAAGAGCGCACGTAACCGGGGGAGGCCGGCAAGTGGCGAAAGGTCGCTAACGCCGGTGCAGTCGCTGAGGTCAAGCGAGCTTAACTGGGGGAGCCCGCCAAGCGGCGAAAGGTCACTGAGACCGGTGCAGCCGCTCAGGGAGAGCGCGCGTAACTGGGCGAGCCCGGCAAGTGGCGTAAGGTCACTGAGACCGGTGCAGCCGCTCAGGAAGAGCGTGCGTAACTGCGGGAGCCCGGCAAGTGGCGTAAGGTCACTAAGGCCGGTGCAGCCGCTCAGGGAGAGATTGGTCGCCTGCTGATTTTCTGCTACGCGTTTCAACACCGCCGCCGCCTGGGCAACGGAACTCGGTCGAGCTAGAAGGTATCTTGCAATTGCGTTGTCCTGCGGCAATTCGCCGGCAGTCTGCTTCTGAGAGCGGAGTTCCCAAGTCCAGCATAGCTCTAGCAACTTATCGCGGACAGAATCATCGAAAGAGACGTGCGGATTCACTGACAACGCGGCCACCAGCGCCACCATCTGAGCGAATGGGTGCGACTCGTTCTTCCGACCAGTCGATCTCAACTCGTCGATCGTTGGAACCGCGAAGTCGCTCCAGAGAGCTTCGTCGCGCTTCCAGTCGAACAGCCGTACCAGCAGCCGCTTGGGAAGCACTTGTGAAGTGAGCGTGGCGCTTTCCCACAAAAAAATCAGCGTCTCACGCCAAAGAGCCTGACCTGCATAACGGCGGACGTCTTGAAGGCGCGTGCCATGTTCCTCGTTCTCGTCATCGAGTTCCAGCCAATCGGGATCGCAAACGCAGTCCCGCAAGAACTGGGCGGCGAAGTACTCCTGGAAAGAGAGATGGATGAAGGCATAGCGGTCACGTCCGGAGGCGTCCTGCCCGCGCGGCAGAAGCAAACCACTGCGCCGCCCAGCGTATTCTAGGAACAACTCGGCGATGCGGCGTGGTTCGTCTCCACTTTCAGGCTTAATGACTTCGGATAATACATCAAGCAGATCATCACGATCGATAAGACCTTCGCTAGTCACCCCCCCTTCCAACTGCGTGCCCCGCCGGCGCTAGAGATGCCAGCCGATGGCGGCCAGCCAGCGACGCATCTCTTCGACGCTGTGCGGGATTGGCCGCAGGTGATCGAGTCCCCGCTCCTTGTCGAGGGTGCCGAGATAGGCATCGGAAATGAAGTTGTAGAGCAATGCGCGTCCGTCAGGTAGCTCAGCTCGGACGCGGTAGATAAGCGCCACCATTGTCAGCAAGTGCGGTAGCCGAGCAAGGCTGCGCACTCCATGACTTTGGCGCAAGGCAACGAGAAATTGACTGGGCCGAGTCCCCGCGAGGTGAGGATTCCTTTCATGTTGCCGCCACCATAATCTGGTGAATTGCTCGACCTGCGCGTCGCTAAAAGGGGTTATGTAGAAGCGCTCAAGCACACCTGTCTTTAGCTTCAGGTCCTGCTGAGCCATCGCCTTATCGGAAATTATGCAGCTCTCGATCGACTGATCGAAGCCCGGCGCAAATAGATGAGCCGAGTCAATCGGAGCAACCTCTTCGCCTTCGAATGGCACCTCCTCATACCCGACTATCCGTGAAGTCATGACCCACCGACAGCGCGGGTAGCGGCGCATCCCTTCCCAAACAGCCTCGCGCAGGGCCTTCCGGGTCTCGACGTTGCCGATTTCGTCGATTCCATCGAGCAGAAAGAAAGCCTGCCCGCTTGCGAGGATCTGGCCAAGGAGCGACGCTTCGAACTGTTTGTGCCTTTTCCGCTCATCTTGAAGCTGTGTGGCCACAGGCCGGCTTAGGAAAAGATCCAGCAGTTTCTGCCATCGCTTCTCGGCGCTACGCAAACGTGCGAACTCGCGATCGAAGCCGAGTTCACGGAGCACCATGGGAATCGGTACCAGGGGACCATCAATCCGGCTAAGAGGGCTGTCACTCCCGCGACTCAGGGCGACGCAGATCCAGTTGACGACGGTGCTTTTCCCGGAGCCCGGGTCGCCAAGCAGCAGGATCCGCGGGTACTGCGAAAGTGCCATGGCAAGGGGTTGCGTGGGTGGCGGTGGCGTGCTTTCCATGACGTCTGGCGCCAGATGCTGTGGCCCGAGATGAGGCTCAACGAAAAGCCTCTCCAGAGGGACGTCGGTTGAAGTGTCACGAAGTGCCGCCAGCGAGAGGAATTTCACATACCCGTGCCAGTCGAAGACGTCCCCCAGATAGTGAATGAGAACGTTATTCCGATGTGGTTCGATGAACTTTTCGGTAAGCGGCTGCGCCGTGAAAATGATTGCGGTGGGCATAGCTCAAGCGCGCGGCAGGTTGAGGTAACGCGCCATCATGTCGTAGGTGACGCTGTTGCGCCGCATTGGATCGGTCGCGGCGAGCAGAAGCTCCTGGATTCGGAATACGTTGAGGTGGACGGGATCGGCGAAGACACGCACTCGAGATTCTCCGCCCGGAGTGGCCGATTTCTCAGGGTCGGTCTTTGCGACCTCGGTAGGAAAGCGAAGAGACCCAAGCAATTTAAGATAGTCGGACGCTTTTTCGGGTAGTTGAGTTTTCCCGCCAAGCCAGTTAAGTAGTTCGACCCACGCTCCCGAGGAGGTTTGCAGATAACGAAGCAGCTCCGGATGAAAGTGGTAAATAGTTGCTGCAATAAGCAGAGCGTCGGCCTCGGTATCCGACGCAGGGAGGTCTTTGTCGGAGCTCGCCTCTTCACGCCAACCATAGGCACTGAGTTGGCGAATAGTGTTGGCGATGCCCTTAATCTTGCGTGGATTAGCCGGTAAACAATCAAACTCTTTAGCAGTCTTTTCGATGGCTTCGCGCAGCGTGTTGGGGAGCGGCGTGGTCATCTGCTTATCAGCGTAAATAGGATCAGCGAGCCAAAGCCTTAACAGTCGGGAACGGTCTGATGTATTGGGAAACGGAAGCTTCCAAGTAAATGTACAAAGCTTTTCCAGATACTCTGCGGCTTCGGCACGCTTCTCCGAAGGTCCGTCCTTTGTGTCGGCACCTGGGAGCAGGGGCGCAATTGCCTGCTCGATCTGGCGGAGATTGATGCCCAGCACAAATACGCATTGTGGGAGCGAGAGGTGGATCTTGATACCTTCGAGCAAGCGAAACGCTGCGGCTGGATCACATCGGTCAAGATCGTCGATTATCACACACACGCGATTGCGCTCGTTGGAGCCTAAGAGTCTGTAGATGGCATCCTTCAGTTGCCTGCGGATGTGGTCCGTAGTGAGACGTCCGTGAAGGTGTTCTTCATCCCATGCCTTGCCGGCCGCCTCCATCTCTGAAATTGGATTCTTAAACTTGATTCCGGCTTTCCCACCGGTACCGAGCGGAGCCGCCTGCATCTCAAGGCTTACTTGATCAATGGCCGTGAACAGTCCCCTGACCATCATCGTTCCTAACTTATCTAGCTTCTTCGCAATTGCTTTATGTCTTGGGAGCTGCCTGCATATTTCCTGTAACAGGGCAACTACGGGAGATTCTTCATGCTGATAACGAAAGGCCTCGAACCAAACTGTGAAGACATTTTGGATATAGTCGCATTTGCGTTTGTAATTCTTTTCCGCTTCAGGAAGCAATAAGCACTTGCCAGTGAGTTCGTGCTCGAGCTTGCAAAGGAAACTGGTCTTGCCCGAACCCCAGTCCCCGTGGATACCGAAAACTAGCGGAGGATTACCTGTGGCGATTTCCCGGGCGACCTGCTCGAGTAGCGCTTCGCGCCCCAGTTTATCCTCAAAGGTAGGAAAATCGCTGTGCGTGGGGAGACAGGCAGTCATATTTCAATCAAAAGTTTGCAGACACGTTCATTCAAGCCGGAACTTAGCAGAGATGAACATTCCAGTAGAGAGCGATCTGGAGGGTTGTGATCCCAAAAATTGTCTCGCAACAACGGCTGCGAGGGACCGCATCTCCTGGTCAATAACGGCCAGGAAAACTCTGATTCAAGAACTGGCTCTTCCATTCTTCCACCCTTCCACCCTTCCATTCCTCATTCTTCCACCCTTCCATTCTTTCAGTGGACGGCTGCAACCACCCGAAATCAACGAGGCGCGAGCGCTGCCCCCCGCTCGTAGTTGAGGTAAGGGCCCAACCAGCGTTCCACCTCCTCGAGCGGCATCCCTTTCCGCCGTTGATAATCCAGAACCTGGTCTCGGCCGATTTTTCCCACGCCGAAATACTTCGCTTGCGGATGGCCAAAATAAAGGCCGCTCACGGAAGCACCGGGCCACATCGCGAAACTTTCGGTCAAATGAATGCCCGCGTTCTTTTCCGCGGCGAGCAGATCAAATAAAATTTGCTTTTCGCTGTGATCCGGACAGGCAGGATACCCGGCTGCAGGCCGAATACCACGATAAGCCTCTCTGATCAGGTCTTCCTTCGAAAGATTCTCTTCCCTTCCATAACCCCACTCGCTTCGCACACGTTCGTGGAGGAATTCGGCGAATGCTTCGGCGAGTCGGTCGGCAAGCGCCTTGGCCATTATGCTGTTGTAGTCGTCGTGCTCAGCTTCGAACTGTTTGGCCAGTTCATCCGCCCCGTGCCCCGCTGTCACCGCAAATGCTCCAAGATAATCGGCTCGCCCCGAACCTAAGGGCGCGATAAAATCGGCTAGCGAATGACAATACTGATTCGCCGGCTTGTCCATCTGCTGACGCAACATATGAAAGGTTGTCAACACCGAGGAACGCGATTCATCGTCATAGAGTTCGATATCGTCCCCAGTGGAATTCGCAGGCCAAAACCCGTAGACTGCCCGCGCGGTTAGAAGCTTTCCATTGACAATATCCTGAAGCAGTTTTTGCGCGTCTTCAAAGAGCTGCCGCGCTTGCCCGCCAACGTCCGGATCATCAAAAATCCTGGGGAAACGGCCGCGCAATTCCCAGGTATGAAAAAAGGGCGACCAGTCAATGTAGGGAACCAATTCCTCGAGAGGTTGATTTGCTATTACCCGGCGCCCTGTAAATAGCGGAACATCGATTCGGCTGGCATCCCAATCAATAGGCGTTGCACGTTCGCGTGCACGGCCGATCGAAAGGAGCGCCTTCTCGGCATTTCTGGCGGCGTATTCATCTCGCAATCGTTGTTGATCGCGTAGGTTCTTATCCACAAAATCGGGCTTCAATTCGTCGCTGATCAGCGCGCTTACCACTCCCGCCGCCCGAGATGCATCCAGAACATGGACCGTTGTACCGCTATAGTGTGGTGCAATCTTTACCGCAGTATGGGCCCTACTGGTTGTTGCACCACCAATCAGGAGAGGTACCGCAAAGCGGAGTCGCTCCATTTCCTGAGCCACATGCGCCATCTCGTCCAGTGAAGGAGTAATCAAGCCACTCAACCCGATCAGGTCCACACCTTCGGCCCTTGCGGTCTCCAGAATTTTTTCGGCAGTCACCATGACGCCCAGATCGATCACTTCAAAATTGTTGCAGCCGAGAACCACGGAAACAATGTTCTTGCCGATGTCATGGACGTCGCCCTTAACCGTAGCCATCAAAACCTTGGCTTGCGCCCGCTGTAGCGTCTGATTCGCCTTTTCCGCTTCCATAAACGGGGTCAGATACGCCACGGATTTTTTCATCACGCGTGCGCTCTTGACTACCTGGGGCAGAAACATCTTACCGGCTCCAAACAGATCTCCCACTACGCTCATGCCTGACATCAGAGGCCCTTCAATTACCGCAAGCGGCTTTCCGTATTTCTGCCTTGCTTCTTCGGTATCCTCGTCAATGTAGTCGATTATCCCTTTAACAAGCGCGTGCGCGAGCCGCTCCTCAACTGACGCCGATCGCCAAAGTTCACTTTTTGCCTCCGTCTTGGACGATATTTTGACTTTTTCCGCAAATTCGACGAGCCGCTCAGTTGCGTCCGGACGGCGGTTGAGAAGTACGTCTTCAACCAGTTCGAGCAAATCCTTTGGAATTTCATCGTAAACCGCCAATTGACCGGCGTTCACGATTCCCATATCGAGTCCGGCGTTGATGGCGTGGTAAAGGAATGCCGCATGCATCGCCTCGCGTACCACGTTGTTTCCGCGAAACGAGAACGAGATATTGCTGACGCCGCCACTCACCCGGCAATGGGGCAGGTTCTCTTTGATCCAGCGGGTGGCCGCAATGAAATCAACGGCGTAATTGTTGTGCTCCTCCAAACCGGTCGCGACCGTCAGGATGTTGGGGTCAAAGACAATGTCCTCAGGCGGAAAACCGATCTCATCAGTCAAAATTCGATAAGCCCTGGAACAGATCTCCACTCGACGCGCGAGACTGTCTGCTTGCCCCTTTTCATCAAAAGCCATTACCACCACCGCCGCACCGTAACGCCGGATGAGTCGAGCCTGCTTTTTGAATTTCTCTTCCCCTTCCTTGAGACTGATCGAATTAACCATCCCTTTCCCTTGGACGCACTGTAAACCGGCCTCCAGGACGCTCCAGCGCGAGCTATCCAACATAAAAGGCACGCGGGCGATGTCAGGCTCCGCAGCGATGAGATTGAGGAATTTCACCATCGCCGCTTCAGAATCAATCATGCCCTCGTCCATGTTGATGTCGATGAGATTCGCGCCGCCGGCAACCTGCTGCTGAGCAACGGCCAAGGCGCCGTCATAGTTACCGGCCAAAATCAACTTCGAAAACTTTGGCGATCCGGTGATGTTCGTTCGCTCACCAATGACGGTGAAACCCTGACCCACGGTGTACGGTTCCAGCCCGCTCAGCCGGGTGGCCCGGGGCAATTCGGGCAGTTTACGCGGCGCCACATCTCTGACGGTTGCGGCAAGCATGGCGATGTGCTCCGGCGTAGTGCCGCAGCAACCGCCGACGATGTTTAACCAACCGCATTCCGCCCATTCCCGCAGCTGGGGCGCAAAACTATACGGCGTCTCTGGAAATCCGGTCGGCGATAACGGATCGGGCAGACCGGCATTTGGATAGCAGGAGACATAGATAGGCGCAATTCGCGAAAGTTCTTCAATATAAGGTCGCAATTCCTTCGGGCCTAGAGCGCAATTGAGTCCGACGCTGAGCAACGGTGCGTGCGAAATCGAAATCCAGAAGGCTTCTGTCGTCTGGCCTGTCAATGTCCGCCCGCTGGCATCCGTAATTGTGCCGGAAGCCATGATCGGGATCCGATACCCCAGTTTTTCAAATTCTTCTTCGATTGCGAACAGTGCGGCCTTCAGGTTGAGCGTATCGAATGTTGTCTCCACAAGAAGGAGATCGACACCACCTTCGATGAGCGCGCCAACTTGTGTTTGATAGGCCTCTTTAACCTGCGCCCAGGTGACATCCCTCTTACCCGGATCATGGACATCACGGGAAATCGAAAGGGTGCGGTTTAGCGGCCCAATCGAACCGGCTACGTACCTCTTCCGGTTCGAATCCCCTTGCGTGAAATTTTGAACCGCGTTTTTTGCCAGGCGAGCTGCGGCCCGATTGATCTCTGGTACAAAATCCTGGAGCCCGAAATCCGCCTGTGAGATGACCGTCGCGTTAAATGTGTTGGTCTCGATGATATCGGCACCCGCCGCCAAATAGTCGTGGTGAATTTTCTGGATAAAATCGGGCCGCGTAAGGCACAGAACGTCGTTATTATTTTTCAGATTTATCGGATGGTCGGCAAAGCGCGCTCCACGGTAATCTTCCTCGCGAAGTTTCAATTGCTGGACCATGGTTCCAAGTGCGCCGTCGAGGATCAGGATCCGCTTTTGGAGTGCATCAATGATATCGAAGGAGTGGGCTTTGGGCAGTTGTGTATCCATGGGGCTGAAAGGCGAACTTAACACCGTGGGGGCGATGGCGCAAAGGAATAGATTGATCCATCAAGATATATTGATGGATCAACCCAAAAATACGCCTATTTACGCGAATCTTTCCCGTCGGGATCCGGACCATGCCTCAACTCCCGCGGTAGGTCGTGTGGCTCCAAGGTGAGCAAAGCAAAGGAACATGGTAATGCTCCTTGTCTTCGTAGATCGCGAAATGGATCACCATTTTGTCGAGAAATGGGGATCGGGCAACGTCACACCCCGTGCCTTGAAGTAGTCGGCGACGTGAAACACCAGTTGATAGCGGCCAATCGCCCCTGCCCCTAGCACCGGCAGCAACGCCTCGCTGATGCGACCTTCGACGTTCGTGGCCGCGCTTTTTAGTAGTCCGTAGCTTTCACCCTCGAGCTTCAGAAATTCGGTCTTCATACCGTCCGCCGGCACGCCATGGTAGGTATCCAGGACGTGGGTGCTGAGGCGGCTCTTCGGAGGTTCCTCCGCAGAGGCGTTATCGGACGCTGCGAGAGCGGCTAAGGCGGCGCTACCGATGAGGAAGTCTCTCCGGCTGACTTCACCAGTGCTCATTGTGATTTTATCCGTACTCATTGCGATTAACGGCTTGATGATTTTGCCCAAATGACCTATTCAACTGCCGCGATAGGTGGAATAGCTCCACGGGGTGACTAGCAGCGGGATGTGATACGCCTGGCCCGCGTCAGAAATCGCGAAGCGAACAGGCACTTTATCGAGAAATGGGGGATCGGGCAGCTTGACACCCAGGTCACGATAGTAGTCAGCGACATGGAAAAGCAGCTCATAGCCACCAATCTGGAATGGCAGCGGGCGCGGCGAAGCCGGCGAGATTTGCCACGGAATTGATCAGAGCAATTCCGCAAGCTGCCGCCGAGCCGGACAGAAAAAGGTTCGGCAACTGCCAGAAAACCGGAATAGCGCTCATTGTGCTGACGATTGAAACAGTGAGTGCCACCAGGGATAGAATTGGACTCGAATTAAGAATCAGACCGAGCAGCAAACCGGTCGGGAATCATTTGGTTTAGAGCAAGATATCCGCAGCAACGGCCACCACGAAAACCACACTCACAAAAGCGTTACTTTGGAAAAAAGCCTTGTTGATGCCGGCAACATCAAGCCGGGCGGCTGCCCGATGCTCGTAGACCAACGCACCTAACACCAATATCAGCGCCACGAAGTAGATTCTCCCCAGGCCCCCAACTATTCCGAAGACAACGAGGCAGATGAGTAAAACGGCATGCATCAACTGCGCAAGACGCAGACTCCCAGGGACGCCATATTTGACCACCATCGAACCCAAACCCTTCCCACGATCGAAGTCGTAATCCTGAATCGCGTATATCAGGTCGAATCCAATAAGCCAAAACAGCACACCCGCGCCCAAAACCAACGGTGGAACCGCGAACTGTCCCCTCACCGCCAGCCAGGCGCCAATCGGGGCGATTCCCAGCGCTAACCCGAGAAAAACTTGCGTAAACGAGGTAAAACGCTTCGTCAGCGAATAAAAGAAGATAATGGCGAGCGCAACAGGAGAAAGGAGAAAACAAAGGGAATTGATGAACCAGCAAACCAGAATAAAAGCGGCGGCAGAAAATGCCACAAGGGACCAACCAACCCGCTTGGAAACGAGCAGGTGTCTTGCTGCCGTGCGTGGGTTCTCCTTGTCAATCTCCCAGTCGGCCATGCGATTGAATGCCATCGCGGCAGTTCTAGCGAAGACCATCGCCAGGACGATAAGCAACATGACCCGCGTCGCGGGCAAGCCGCGCGAGGCAACGATCATCGAACCGATGGCAAACGGCAATGCGAATACCGTGTGGGAAAATCGGACGAATTTCAGAATTCTTTCGACATATTCGATCACGGGCTCGCTGATTCCCACCGGTCGGTTCCCCATGCGACCAATTGACTCACCATCTTTTCTCCATCGAATACAAAAAACCCGGAGAACGATTCCCCGTCAAGCATCCGGGGCAGCCAGAGCCTGTCATCTTCCCACATTTCGTCCAACGGCAATCTTTGCAAATCGAACCAGACGGGCGCAGCTTCCCCTGTTTCAACAGCTCGACCGTGAAAACGGAAAGCTACGAAAACCGAACAGAACAAGCTATACCCGTCCAGAAATTGGAAGTGAAGTTCCCCTCGCTTGACTGGATCGATCAGCGCGATCCCAAGTTCTTCATGAGCTTCGCGCAGGATACCTGTTAACGGCGACTCACCCGGCTCAAGCCTTCCGCCCACTCCATTAATCTTGCCGGCGCCGAGTCCCCGCTTCTTTCGGATCATTAAGACTCGCTCACCGTCCCGAACAAAACAGAGGGTCGCCGATTGCTTTGGTTTCCACGACGACCAGTCAGTCATCTTTGTGTCCTGACCCCGAAATAAGCATATCTTTCGTTGCGATCAAAATGGGCCGTCGGCAAGGCGGCGTAGGCGAAGCGTCCTCGCTTTGCTTTTTCGGAAGAGGGCAAAGCGAGGACGCTTCGCCTACACAATTCAACTCTCTGGGCGAAGGACATGCCTATTTCGGGGACAGGGCACTAGCATAAGGTCGCGGTCACAAAATATCCTCCGCGGGGACACGTAAACCTTCTTTCGGCGGAACAGCGGGCCGAAACCCCTTGTAACTCAGACGTGCGCCATGA
>Ga0306920_100005253_pt1 | contig 16704 bp, 13 predicted proteins | sample flu12Cox44000170_FD_204666 | JGI IMG/M metagenome (GOLD analysis project Ga0306920, IMG submission 204666) | Lab enrichment of tropical soil microbial communities from Luquillo Experimental Forest, Puerto Rico - flux4day.12C.oxic.44.000.170 (v2)... | ecosystem: Environmental > Terrestrial >... | reverse complement strand
GCCGCCGATGCCGGAGGTTGCGACGCCGCTGCCGCCAATACCCGACTTCTCAACACCACTGCCGCCGATGCCAGAGGTTGCGACGCCGCTGCCGCCAATACCCGACTTCTCAACACCACTGCCGCCGATGCCAGAGGTTGCGACGCCGCTGCCGCCAATACCCGACTTCTCAACACCACTGCCGCCGATGCCAGAGGTTGCGACGCCGCTGCCGCCAATACCAGAGGTATTCTCAGGCGGTCCGGCCCATGCACCGCTACCGCTTACTAGGCACAGAACGCTAGCAAGTGCGATGAAAGGTCGGACCCCGCGCACACGATTCTGTGAGTTCATTTTTTCGGTCCCCGATAATTTAGAACATCGATAACGCCCTCATCGGCGTCACCCTGAGCGTCTGTTGATTCTTCTTTTGTTGGACTTTCAGCTGACCCCATGAAGTAAGGCCCGACGACCTGCGCGCCGGTCCTTGTGAGGTCTGCCCGTGCAATAGCGCCATCTCTCCCTAGCAGTCCTTCGAGGCTGGCGCTTTCAACGTATTGAAAGACGACCACCCCGACGCGTTTTCCGTTCTCAGCCGTGGGTTTCTGTTGTTGTAGCCAGCTATCGAGAGACTCGAGCAATGCCTGCCCTTCTCTGCGCGCCTTCAACCGAAATTCGTTCTCGGCCTCCTCACTGATCGCGAAGTCGGCGCTTACGTGCCGATCGACGCGACGGGACTCTGGCTCTTGCGTCTGGAAGTTGCAGTCAAGCGTTTCTGTGAAATTCTTCACCATGCGACCAAGTCGCTCGGTGGCCGCGCGAGAGAGGGGCTCTGGAAGGTACGCACGCGCGAGAGGACGCGCGCGCTTGCTGTCCTCAGACAACTGTACCGCTCCCAAGTCAACGAGCTCTTTCAATAGCTCGCTGGGCTTTAGAGTGGGCGCGCACTCTTTCGCCAAACTCACAAATGTGTATTCGTCGCGTCCGCCAGTAATTTTTAATTCGCGAGGTGTTCCACCAAACTGCAAGCTGTAGCGATCGTCCAAATGCCACGTCGTGAGTAACCTAGTAACTTGATCGAGAGTGCTGGGCTCAACAGGAGGTGCAGATTCCAGCTGGCCGCGGAGGCGCTCGACTTCCCGCTCAGGGAAGCCGGTGAAGATTCTTAGACGAGCGGCAGTGATTGGCTGCTTACGCTCGGTCAACACGTTTATGGTCGCTGCAACGTAAGCTCGCTTGATGATTTCGACGGCGCTGTTACCGCCAATGCCTTGGCGGACGAGCATTCGTGCGATTGGCTCAAGGAGAACCTCTACCGCACGCGGTAGGGGTGACTTGTCGAGCTCACCATCGAGGGCGCTATTCTGATTATTGAGACCCATGTCACATAATGATCGCTTGGGGCGTGGCTTATGACAAGTGACTGTTGCAAAAAGAAATCTTGACGAGTCGATGACAACAGTTATTTCTGCTGCAGCGCACCAAACCGACGGTGAGCCACCCTGGGGCGACCGACGGGACGCCGAGCGTCAGAGACTAGAGAATCACTGATAGAACAAAGCCTTAGTTGGCCGCTGCCCGGTCCGTGTGCGTGCCAACGTGCGAGCCAACTGACTTGTATCGACGACGCCTTACGTCGCGACTCCTCTGGCCAGTTGTGTACCCCTCATGTATCAGGGGCGCCTCACGATTGACGAAGGTTCATCGTCCAGCGCTCTGCACGGGAGCTGCCGAACATCCCAGCTCGCGAATGGGACGTTCCACAGGTGTCATTGGCCCTAAATTGGCAAGTTTCTGCCAAGCGCAGCGACTCCGGATAAGAACAAAGTGACAGCCAATTGAAACGGGGAAACAACTGGAACAACCTGCATTCGAGCTGCTTATTGGATAAAGCTCAATTGGCAGACTCGATGATCCCAGCGTAAATTGAGGAATGGAATTTGTAGCAAATTATCCAATTGGGGATTTTTCGAGACTCCTTGCCCTCACTCGCTTGCACAGGTAACTGACTAAACGCGTGGGGCGATGGGCAACTCATCCAAGGCGACCGCACTGAGGGTGGCACAGGCCACTTTCGAGGGGCTGGCGCCCCTATTGATACAGCACGGAATTCGGAGTCCAGAGGTGGAAGCACTGCTGCGTGCTGTATGCGTTCACGCCGCCGCAAAGACTCAAGACAAGGGACGGCGACCCAACGTCTCACGCATCTCCGTCAAGGCAGGCGTCGACCGGCACACGGTAGCAGCAATTTTGAAGGAATCCCCAAATGTTGATAAGGCGCCGACTGCACGACGAGATGTGCTCAGCCGAGTAATTGACGGTTGGTTCTCGGATCCTGAATACAGCGACAAAGGCAATCCTCGAGACCTGGACATTCGAGATCCCAATTCCAAGGGACGGAGCGTTTGGACTCTCGTCCAGCGTTACGCACCCGGCGTCTGGCCGCGCTTGATAGTTGACGAGCTGATAAGAGTGGATTACGTCGAGACGCTGCCCACCGGTCAACTGCGATGGCGGCGAGCACCGAGCGCTAAGTTAGTTTCGAAACGCTCGAATCGAGAAAGCTCTGGCGAGCTAATGCGTGACGCCGTGCGTGCTCTTTTCAGCGATACCGCTCGACCCGCTGGACGGCGCGTGTGGCGGACGGCTCAGAGTGTTGAGATAAACGAGCAAGACCTCCCACTCGTGCGGAAAATGCTGCGTGAACGACTAAATACGATGTTCGCGTGGATAACCGATGAACTGAATAGCGCACGCTGGGGGCGCGACAATGCTAAAGCGAAGAACCGAGTACGCGTTGGGATCAGCGGATTCACATTCGAAGAAACCCTTGCAAAGGGTGCGGCCAATGAAATCGCCACGAAAGACCACTCAGCAAAGCCCTAAGCCAACCGGTCGGCCAATCAGGGCTACGAAGCCACCCTCACGCGCAGCGCTCAATGCTCTCCTGAGCGAAACGATAAGCTTTCTTCTCGCGGCGGGCCTGCCACGGCGAAGTCTGGCATCCAAGTTGCGTAAAGAATCGCGTCGACTTGGAGCGGGAGCGCGACTACGCCGCCCGAGTGCTACGAAGCCGGTTATGTGGGGGCACGAGCACCTAGGCGAAATTGCCGGAGTCGTGCACGACTGGCACCGTCAAGCGGCATACACAAGTAGGAGAAGTGGGGAACCTCGAGCGTTGCTTGCAGCAGAACTTAGGGGATTGATCGGTAGGCGTCTTCCCAGTGAGCGAATAGCTTCAACTCTGCGATGGATGATCTCCAACGGAATCATTAGGCACCGCAAGGACCGGCGATTCACGCTCTCGATGGGCCGTCAGGTTGTCCTAAAGGGGCGCACAATGCCTACGGAGCGGGCAGCAGCTTTGGTTCCACAGTATCTCAGAATATCCTTGCGCAACGCCGATACGGTCAATCCTCATGCCCGTGATATCGACCGGGATGCCCGGGTGTTTTTTCTTCCCGAGAAGTGGCTCGGACTGTGGCGAGTAGTGGCACGCGAGCGGACGGAAGCGTTCCTCGAAGGTGTCGATAACTGGCTTGAAGACCACTCCCGGCCGGACGGCTCCGGCCGCGTGCGAGAGGTCGCTTTGCATTGCTATGGTTTCACTGGGGAACCACGCCTACTGAAGTTAAGCGGCACGACAAATGGCGGCCGCGTCGTGAGGACGCAATGACTTCTATCGACCCTGCAGTGCAGCACCTGCTGCACACGACTGCACGACGCGAAATTGATGTGCCAATTCTGACTCCTCGCCTAGAACTGCGTCCGTTTCGGGAGTCAGACGTCGACGGAATAGCTGCCCTGCTAGCCGATCGTGAAGCAACTAAGTTTATCGGTAACGTGAAGTCTCGAGAGGCTGCGGCAGATTCTGTCCGTACCATGCGCGAAGCATTCGCCGCGCGCGGATGGGGCACCCTCGCAGTAATTCCGCGTGGTGAGGAGGGTTGCGTGGGTTACTGTGGGGCGCGCCCTCTCGCACATACCGCCGAAATTGAGATCGCCTTTGCCCTACAGCATCGCTGCTGGAACAGGGGATACGCGACCGAAGCGGCCGCTGCGTCAATTGACGCTGCGTTCAATAGCCTCGGAATTAAATCGATCGTCGCTACAGTCTATCCCGACAACAAACCGAGCCTTCGCGTACTAGAAAAGCTTGGTATGAGACTCGAATCTGAGGTATTCGGTCATTGGCCGATGACGACGGCGCTGCTGTTTAGGATACATGCTGAAAAGTGGTTCCACCAGCGCACAGCTCGGACTCTCGTAGACAGGGCGCCGTAACGCTAGAGCCCTCACGTTCTCTCGCCCGGCTCAAACAGCCGCCGGTGCTCGAGAATCGCGTAGCGATCGGTCATGCCGGCGATGTAATCCGCCACCGCGCGGGCCCGCCCAGCAGCACCGTGGGCGCCTTCGGCCCCCAGGGCGAGGTCGCGGTGTTCGGTTGGCATGAGGCTCACGTCCTTGAAGAAGGCCTCGAACAGCTCCTGCACCACGCGCCGCGCCTTGGATGTCATACGCAGCACCTTGTAGTGACGGTAGACATGCTCGCGCAGGAAAGCCTTGAGCTCGAGATGCTCCTCGTAGCAGGCGTCGCTCAGCATCGCCAACGGCTTCGACTGCCGGCGCACCTCGTCGATTGACCTCGGCTTAACCCGCGCCAGCTGTGCCTGTGTGGCGCGAATGAAATCGACCACCAGGTAATTGATCATGCGCCGGATGATCTCGTGCACCAGGCGCCGCTCCTTCAGCTCCGGATAGTGTGCGACCACGGCATCGTACTGACGGCGGAACAGGCGCGTCTCGCGCAGCCCGGACAAATCCAGCAGCCCCGCGCGGATGCCGTCGTCAACGTCGTGATTGTTGTAGGCGATCTCGTCGGCAAGATTGGCGATCTGTGCTTCGAGACCTGGCTGACCGCGCTTGATGAAGCGCTCGCCAAGCTCCCCGAGCTGGCGGGCATTACGCAACGAGCAGTGCTTGAGGATGCCCTCGCGACACTCGAAAGTGAGATTGAGTCCGCGGAAGGCCGCGTAGCGCTCCTCGAGCTCATCCACCACGCGCAGCGACTGCAGGTTGTGCTCGAAGCCGCCGTAGTCGCGCATGCACTCATTCAGAGCGTCCTGCCCGGCATGTCCGAAGGGGGTATGCCCCAGGTCATGGGCAAGACAGATCGCTTCGGTGAGCGTCTCATTGAGACTCAGTGCGAGGGCGACCGAGCGGGCGATCTGCGCTACCTCGATCGAATGCGTCACGCGCGTGCGATAGAGATCGCCTTCGTGATTGACGAACACCTGCGTCTTGTAGACGAGCCGCCGAAAAGCATTGGCGTGGATGATGCGGTCGCGGTCGCGCTGGAACTCGCTGCGAAACTCGGGCTTTGGCTCCGGATAGCGCCGCCCGCGGGACTCCTCGTCGTGCGCCGCGTAGGGCGCCAGCGTCCCGGTCGCGGTGACGTCGTTCATCCGCCGCCTCCGACGTTCGCGGCGAGCGTGCGCGTCAATGCCTCGTGTGGATAATCGGCGGTGACGAAGGCATCGCCGATCTTCCGCAGCAGCACCAGGCGCAGTCGCCCGCCCAGTACCTTCTTGTCGATGCGCATATGCCCGAGTGCCGCCTCGGGCGAAACACCAGCGATGCGGGTAGGTAGACCCGCGCGCTCGATCAGGCGTCGCACGCGGTCGGCTTCCGCGGGCGCGAGGTAGCCGCACGCGGCGGACATGCTGGCCGCCATGACGAGCCCGGCACCGACCGCCTCGCCGTGCAGCCATTGGCGGTAGGCGGTGGCGGACTCGATGGCGTGTCCAAAGGTGTGCCCAAGGTTGAGCAGGGCGCGCTCGCCCTGCTCGCGCTCATCCCGTCCGACTACGGCGGCCTTGATCTCGCACGAGCGGCGGATGATGTGCGCCAATGCCGCCGGGTCGCCAGCCAGCAGCTCTGCGAGGTGGTTTTCGAGCCACTCGAACAGCGCGGCATCGGCAATTAGCCCGTACTTGATGACCTCTGCGAGTCCCGCACGCAGCTCGCGCGCCGGCAACGTGGCGAGAGTCGCTGTGTCGCTGACCACGAGCACGGGCTGGTGGAACGCGCCGATCAGGTTCTTACCGCTGGCATGGTTGACGCCCGTCTTGCCGCCGACTGCCGAATCCACTTGCGCAAGCAGTGTCGTCGGCAGCTGCACGAAGTCGACCCCGCGCTGGTAGCAGGCCGCCGCAAACCCGGCGAGATCGCCCACCACGCCGCCTCCGAGCGCGAGGACGGCACAATCGCGCGCCAGGCGATTGGCGACCAGCACATCGAGCACCCGCGCCGCGTTGCCGAGCGTTTTGTGGGCCTCTCCGTCCGGAAGAATGACTTCGACGGCGCGGCGCCTGCCCAGGCTCGCGGCAAGCGTCGCCAGGTAAAGCGGTGCGACGGTCGTGTTGCTCACGATCAGCAGCTCGCGTGCCTGCAGATGCTGCTGGAACACCTCGGGGCGGGTCAGCAGTCCGCCCGCGATGAGGATCGGATAGCTCCGAGTCCCGAGGTTGACGTTGAGGGTGTCCACGGTCAGATCGTTCACGCCGCGGCCGCAACACGCATGGTGCGCCGCCGCCTCAGTATACGTGAGCGCTGCGCGCGCGATGAGCGGCTAGCGCGGGGGCGGCCGGCTTGCGGCGGCGAGCTCGTGCAACACCTGCTCGGCCACACTGTTGACGCGTCGGCCATCGGTCGTGACGACGATGTCCGCGACCTCGTTGTACAAGGGGGCGCGCGCGTCCATCAGGTGCGAAAGCCGCGTCGCGGCATCGCCGCTGGCAAGCAGTGGACGCCTTCTGCCATAGCGCACGCGTTCGGCCTGTTGCGCCACGGAAGTCTCGAGATAGACGACGCAGCCGCGCTCGCTCAACAGGCGGCGGTTCTCCGCCAGCAACACTGCGCCGCCGCCGGTCGCGAGCACGATGCGCTCGAGCGCCGTAAGGGCTTCGATCGCTTCGCGCTCGCGCTGACGGAAGCCGACCTCGCCCTCCTTATCGAATATGAATGCGATGTCGACGCCGGTGCGCCGTTCAATCTCGGCATCGCTGTCGTGGAAGGGCAGGTGCAGCACGCGGGCAAGGTGGCGGCCGACGGCCGTCTTGCCCGATCCCATCGGGCCGACGAGAAATACGCTGGTCTTGCCGAGCATCGCGGCCGAAGCATACCTAAAATGAACGCGGCCGCCCGAAGGCGGCCGCGCTCAGCTTCCTCGGAAGCGCCGGGGCGCTCAGTTATAGACGTTAACGCCCTCGTGCACGATCTTCGGCGTGATGAAGATCATCAGCTCGTCCTTGTTGTCCTGGTGATTGGTGTTCTTGAACAGGTGCCCAAGGACCGGGATGTCCCCGAGATAGGGCACCTTGGTGTCATCCTCGCGCTGCGTCGTCTCGAGGATGCCGCCGAGCACCACCGTCTGGCCGTCGTTCACCAGCACCTGCGTCGCGATCTCGCGGGTGTTGATCGAGGGGACGTTCACGCCGCCGGACGCCACCACCACGTTGCCGACGCTGTCATCGCGCACGTCGAGGTCCATGATGATGCGGTTGTCGGGCGTGATCTGCGGGGTGACCTTCAGCGACAGCACCGCTTTCTTGAACTGAATCGTGGTCGCGCCGCTCGAGGCGGACTGCTGGTACGGGATTTCCACACCCTGCTCGATGGTCGCCTCCTTCTGGTTGGCGGTGACCACGCGCGGGGACGAGATGATGTTCGCCTGCGTTTCCGCCTGTGCCGCGCTCAGCTCGAGATCGACGATGAAGTTACTGCCGAGGATGCCGAGGGCAAAGCTGCCCGCCGGGTTGGCCACCGGCAGGTTGACGTTGTAGCGGTTGGTCGCACTCGGGATGCCGTAGGTCGGCAGCGGCACGGGGGTGGTGCCGGCGTTGATCGCATTGTTGACGGCGTTCTGCCCGGTGATGAAGGTCGACTGCATCTGATCGAGGCCGGCCGCCGTACCCGTGGTGTAGACCAGGCCGTTCTGGCCGTTCTTCTGCCAGTTGGTCAGGCCAATGATCGCACCGAGCTGGCGCTGGAAGTCATTGGAGACGATGACGATGCGTGCCTCGATCAGCACCTGGCGCACCGGGATGTCGAGCGTCGCCACCAGGCGGCGGACGTCGGCGAGGCGGTCGGCCGTGTCCTGCAGCAGCAGGGTGTTGGTGCGCTCATCCACCGTCACGCTGCCGCGCGGGGAGAGCAGCGAGTTGTTCTGCGACTTGATGAGCGCCTCCATGTCCTTGGCCTTGGCGTAGTTCACCTGCAGGTATTCCGAGCGCAGGGGCGCGAGTTCCTGCACATCCTTCCTCGCGGCCAGGTCTGCCTTCTCGCGCGCCGCCAGCTCGGCCTGCGGGGCGACGATGATGACGTTGTCCTGCTTGCGCTTGTCGAGGCCCTTGGTGCGCAGCACGATGTCGAGCGCCTGGTCCCAGGGGACGTTCTGCAGGCGCAGCGTGACGTTGCCGTTCACCGAATCGCTCACCACGATGTTCTGTCCGCTGGCATCGGCCAGCAGCTGCAGCACGGCGCGCGTCTCGATGTCCTGGAAATTGAGCGTCAGCCGCTCGCCGGAGTACACCGGCTTGTCCTCCTGCGCATTCGCGGCACGGCGCTTCGGTGACACCTCGACCACGTACTGATCGTCCGACTGATAGGCGAGCTGCTCGAAGTCGCCGTTGGCGGAGATCGCGATGCGCGAGCCGTTGCCGATGCGTGTCACGTCGAAGCCCATGACCGGGGTGCCGTAGTCGGTCGCGTCGTAGCGGCGCATGAGGTTGGCCGGCACGCTGGCGTCGCTGAAGTCGACCACCACCTGGTTGCCGACCTGGTGCAGATTGATGTGAATATGCGGATCGGACAGCTTCACCATCACGCGCCCGGCGCCATCGGGACCGCGGCGGAAGTCGATGGCGCGCAGCTCGCGCACGTTGCTGGTGAGGGACGCCGTGCTGGTCGGGGTCACCGTGGCGGTCGCGGCGCTCGCGCCGCCGAGCATGACCACGATGTTGTTCCCGGCCACGCGTGTATCGTAGGGCACGAGCTTGTCGAGGTTCACCACCACACGAGTGCGGTCCTTGGTCTCGGCCGCGACGATGGTGTCGACCCCGGAGGCATGCACGTCGATGCGCTTCGAAGGCATGGCGAGCGTCGTGTTAGGCAGATCGAAGGAGATGCGCGCCGGGTTGTCTATAGTGAAAGACATGGGCTGCGGGGCGGACCCCGACAGGCGCATCGTGATCTGCAACTGCTGTCCCGGCAGGGGTTGCACGTCAACCGACTGCAACGCGGGTTGTTCCGCGCTACGGGCCGGAGCTGCCGGTACCAGGCCAAGTCCCACGGCGAGCGCCAGCGAGGCGGCAGCGCCGAAGAGACGGTTCATCAGGCTGGACGAGTGCATTCTGAAGACTCCCTGCTGGATCTTTATTCGTTCAGGCCGAGCGCGGCGGGGCGCTCCATGTACCCGCCGAGGCTGTCCGGAACGATTTCGATGAGACTGATCTTGGACGGGGTGATGTCGGTGATCTTGCCTTCCGCCTGCCCTATGTGATTGCCGGCGGTGACGCGATGCACGAGCCCGTCCTTGGTTTCCACCAGGCCGTACATCTGGCCGCCGAGGCGCAGCGTGCCGACCATCCGCAAGGTGTCGAGCGAGTACTGCTCGAGGAACTCGCGGCTGCGTTTCTGATCAGGACGCACGCCGGCAAGCCCTGCGCCCGATCCCGGGCTGCTCGGCAGGAAGGGCGAGCGCAGATCCTGGGCCGAGTACACGAAGGTCTCGTACGGCTTGATCTCCGGCAGCGGCTCGACGCGGCCGCCGGGCTCCTTCTTGGTGTCCTCGATGAAACGCGCGAGTTCGTCATCGGCGCTCGAGCAGGCGGTGAGCGTGGCGTATCCACAGGCGAGCGCTACGCTCAGCAGCCGCAGTCCCCAGCGATTGGTGAGGTCAGTCATGGTCAGGCACCCCGATCGCACCGTTCATTCGCTCAACCTGCTCCCGCTCCGGCGGGCTTCGGCCGGTGGGTGATGTCCTTTTTCTTGTCCGCCTCACCCGCGGCGATCTCGTCCTCATCCAGGTAGCGGTAGGTCTTCGCGGTGAGCTCGAGGGACAACTGGTCGTAGGCGTCCTTGTTGTCGGATTTGATGTCGATGTCGTGCAGCGTGACGATGCGCGGCAGTGCCGCGATGCCGCTCACGAACTCGCCGAACTGGTGATAGCTGCCGGTCAGGCGGATCTTGATGGGCAGCTCGGCGTAGAAGTCCTTCTTCTGTTCGGCCTCGGGCTGGAACAGTTTCTCCTGCAGGCCCGCTGCCAGGCCGGTCTGCGAGATGTCCACCAGCAGGCTCGGCACCTCGGTCTTGCCCGGCAGCTGCCGCAGCAGCGCACCGAAGGAGCGCTCAATGTCCTTCAGCTGCTGCTTGTAGAGCTCGAGATTCACCGCCTTGGCGTGCTTGTTGCGGAACTCCTGGCGCAGCCTCTGCTCCTCTTCCTGGCGGCGCTGCAACTCGGGGCGTTGCTCGTTCCACACCAGCAGGTAGATCCCGAGCACCGAGAGCGCGACGAACGCCACCAGGACGGCCCCGGCGCGTACCGGCAGCGGCCAACGGCCGGGGTCGCGCGGATCGAGTGACCGCAGCTCTTCGAGCAGATTCATTGCCGCGCCTCCGGCCCGTTGAGGCTGGCCTTCCTGATCTTGCCCTTGGGAACCTTGCTACCAGTGTCATCCGGCCCGGCAACGGTCACCTGGTCCGCGGTCAGCGTGAAGCTCGAACCGGGGCCCGAGCCCTTGGTGGTCTGCACGACCTCGAGCTCGGGATTGCGCAGCCATTGCGAGCCATCGAGGTTGCGCATGAAGGTCGAGACGCGCGTCGAGGACTGCGCGATTCCTTCGAATTTCAGCCGCATGCCGTTCTGCTTCACCGCGGTGAGGTATACGCCCTCGGGGAGCGTGCGCACGATCTCGTCGAACACGTGCACGATCTCCGGGCGCGAGCGTTGCAGCTTCTCGATGATTTCCATGCGGGCGATGAATTTCTGCTTGGCAGTCTCGAGGCTGTTGATCTCCTCGATTTCCTTGTCGAGCTTCTTGATGGCGACGCGCAGCTCGTTGTTGCGCCGCTGCTGCCCCTCGATCATCGAGCCATAGAGCAGGTAAGCGGCGAACGCGGTGACGCCGGCGGCGAGCGCGGCGATGCCGAGCGCCACGAGGAACGCCAGCTTGCGCTCCTTGCGTTGTGCTTCGCGCCAGGGAAGTAGATTTATACGGGGCATGTCAGTCGAAACTCCGGAGGGCTAGCCCGCAGGCGGTGAGTAGCGCCGTGGCGTCGCGTTGCACCGCCTGCGCCTTGGCGCGCGAGGACAGTTTCATCTGGCCGAGCGGGTCGCCCTTCTCGGCAGCTATACCCACACGGCTCGAAATCACCTCGGCGACACCCGGAATGTTGGCGCAGCCACCGCACACCAGGATCTTCTCCGGCTGCTCGCGTCCGGAGCCCGAGGCCAGATAGAACTGCAGCGAACGGCTCACCTGCTGCGTCATGTCGTCGATGAAAGGGTCGAGCACTTCCGACTGGTAGTTGCCCGGCAGGCCGCCTTCTTTCTTGGCGCGGCCCGCCTCCTCCATCGAGAGCCCATAGGTGCGCATGATCTCCTCGGTGAGCTGCTGGCCGCCGAAGGCGAAGTCACGCGTGTACACCACTTTGAGGTTGCGCAGCACGCTGAAGGTGGTACTGCTCGCACCGAAGTCGACCACCGCGATGGTGCGATCGATGCCGCCATCGGGCATCTGATGCGTCATGAGCTTGCAGGCATTCTCGAGCGCGAAGGCCTCGACGTCGACGATCCGCGCCGCGAGGCCCGCGGACTTCACCGCCGCCTGACGTTGCTCGACGTTCTCGGTGCGCGTCGCCACCAGCAGCACATCGTTGCTCTCGGGATCCTTGTCATTGGGGCCCAGCACTTCGTAGTCGTAACTCACCTCATCCATCGGGAAAGGGATGTACTGATCCGCCTGCATCTCGACCTGCGCCTCGAGTTCGCCGGTGCGCAGCGCGCGCGGCATCTGGATCACCTTGGTGATCGCCGCGTCACCGGAGATGGCCACCGCCACCTCGCCACTCTTTGCGCCCGCGCGCTTCACCGCGCGACGGATCGCCTCGCCGACCGCCTCGGCATCGACAATTGCCTTCTCATTGATGGCGTTCTGGGGCGTGGGCTCGGCCGCATAAGCCTCGACGCGATACTGCCCGCCCGCCATGGCGAGCTCAATGAGCTTCACCGAGGAGGTGGTGATATCGAGTCCCAGGAGGGGGCGGTACTTGCGCTGCAGAAGGAACATTTTTTGTTTCCTTTTCAGGACATTGCGCCTGAAAATGACCGCCCTGTTCTAAAGCCCGGCGCACTATATATCAGTGCACTGTCATATTGAACGTGAGGAGTCTCACGGAACCACGTGCTTGTCGGCGGCAGCCGACGGGCACCGGCGAGACTGCCGAGGGCATCACGCATGGCGCCCGAGCCGTTGCAGAAAAACGAATTCGATCCTGCCCTGTCCAAGTGCCCTGCACGGGGATGCAGTGCCTCCACAGCGGGAGTGAGGCCAGGTGCTGCGGGATGGGGTCGGTCGAAGTATCACTCCTGCAAGTGGCGCGTGACCCGCGCGATCGGAGTGCGCTAACGTTCGGACCGGCAACCCCGCTGTCGTAGGCACTTACGTCCCCGTAGACCGGAGGCTTTGCGTCCCCACCTTTCGGTGAGTTTGCCCAAGAATCGGCGGTTACTATGCAGGGCCCCCGCAGGGAGCGCAAGCAGAGGTAGATAGTTTCTGTGAAATGGAATTGGTTTCGTCTGCTGATTATTGTCCTTGGCAGTGTGACATTCGTCACACTCCTCGGCGGTTATGCCCTGGCGTGCAGCTACGTGTACCTCGTGCCGACGCTGCCGTCGCTCGAAGTGATGCGCAACGTGGAATTGCAGGTGCCGTTGCGCGTCTACACGCGCAGCGGCGCGCTCATCGCCCAGATCGGTGAGCAGCGGCGCATCCCCGTCACCTACGATCAGATCCCGGAGCTGGTCAAGCACGCCTTCATCGCCGCCGAGGACGAGCGCTTCTTCGAGCACCATGGCATCGACTACTTCGGGGTGGTACGCGCGGTGCTGGTCGATTTCATCTCGGGCGACAAGACCCAGGGTGCCAGCACCATCACGATGCAGGCCGCCCGCAACATGTTTCTCAATCTTGACAAGACCTACAAGCGCAAGCTCCAGGAGACCTTCGTCACCTACCGCATGGAGCACGAGTTCACGAAGCAGGAGATCTTCGGGCTGTATCTGAACGTCATCTTCTTCGGCCAGCGCGCCTACGGCGTGGCGGCCGCAGCGGAAGCATTCTTCGGCAAGACCCTCGACAAGCTCGATGTCGCCGAGGCCGCCACCATCGCCGGGGTACCGAAAGCACCCTCGCGCTACAACCCGATCGTCGATCCGGAGCTCGCGACGCAGCGGCGTTCTTACGTGCTGCGGCGCATGCGCGAGCTCGGTTTCATCGATGCCGCGACCGCCGAGGCGGCCAACAAGGAGCCCATGGCAGCCCGCGCTCATGCACCGCTCTATGAGGTGGAAGCACCCTACGTGGCGGAGATGGCGCGGCTCGAGCTGCGGCAGCGCTTCGGACCCTCCGCGGAGAGCACCGGCTACAAGGTCTACACGACCATCGATGGCCGCCTGCAGACGGCCGGCAACCGCGCAGTGCGCGTCGGGCTCATCGAGTACGACCGCCGCCACGGCTGGCGCGGGCCCGCCGGCCACGTCGAGCTGCCCGCACAGGGCGAGGCGGATTACGACGACCTCGTCGACGAGTACTCTGCCATCGGCAATCTTGCGCCGGCGGTCGTGACCGACGTCGCCGAGAAAAACGTGCGCGCCTGGGTGAAGTCGCTCGGCATGGTGCAGATCGATTGGGACGGACTGTCGTGGGCACGCCGCGAGCTGAAGAATGAGGGCGTCGGCCCCGCACCGAAGGACGCGAAACAAGTCCTGAACCGCGGCGATGTGATCTACGTGGTGGCCGACACCTCAGGTCACGCCCAGCTTGCCCAGATCCCGGAGGCGCAGAGCGCGCTCGCGGCTCTCGATCCGAACGATGGCAGCATCGTCGCGCTGGTCGGCGGCTTCGACTACTTCACCAACAAGTACAACCGCGTCACCCAGGCGCGGCGCCTGCCCGGCTCCGGGTTCAAGCCGTTCCTCTATTCGGCGGCGCTCGAGCACGGCCTCACCCCCGCCACGGTGCTGCTCGATGCACCGATTGTGCTCGAGGGCAGCTCGCATGAGGACGAATGGCGCCCGGAGAACTCGACGCGCGAGTTCGGCGGCCCGACGCGGCTGCGCGAAGCGCTGGTGCGCTCGCGCAACCTGGTGTCGATCCGCGTGCTGAAGGACATCGGCATACCGACCGCGGTCGACTATATCAGCCGCTTCGGCTTCGACCCGAAGACCATGCCGCACGACCTCACCCTCGCCCTCGGCACGCTCGAGGCGACGCCGCTCGATGTCGCCGCCGGCTACGCGGTGTTCGCCAACGGTGGCTACAAGGTCTCGCCGTATTTCATCGATCGCATCGAGGACGCGAGCGGCAAGGTGGTGTGGCGCGCGACCCCGCGCATGGCGTGCCCGCAGTGCGATGACAGCGATACCAACACGAGCACCCCGGCGCAGCCGCTGCGGGTCTCCGATCAGGGGCGTGCGGTGGCGAACCTCGATACGACACACGGGGTCACGCGCGGGGAGCCGGCGCGGCTGCCGGAGTCGGAAACCGCCCCACGGGTGATCAGCGCGCAGAACGCCTACGTCATGACCGACATGATGGCGGATGTCATCAAGCGGGGCACCGGGCGGCGGGCGCTGGCGCTCGGACGCAGCGACATCGCCGGCAAGACCGGCACGACCAATGAGGCGAAGGACACCTGGTTCAACGGCTTCACCCGCAACCTGGTCGCCACCGTGTGGGTGGGCTTCGATCAGGAGCGCTCGCTCGGTGAAGCCGAGGAAGGCGCGCGCACCGCGCTCCCGATCTGGATCCAGTTCATGCGCGAGGCGCTGCAGGGGGTCCCTGAGCAGCGACGCGCCATGCCCGATGGCCTCGTGACCTTGCGCATCTCGGCCGAGACCGGCACGCTCGTGAGCGCCGAGAATCCCGACGGCATCCCGGAGCTGTTCATGGTGAATCACCTGCCTTCGGCGGAACAGGCGAGTAACCCGGCGCAGGGACCGGAGGGCCAGGCGAGCAGCGAACCCATCTTCTAGAGGCGTGAGCCACGTGAAGCGACACCCGACGCGCGGCGACAACCTGCGGCGCGCGCTGGCGCAGGAAGCCGCGCGCATCATGGCCGAGCACGGCATCCGCGACTTCCTGGTGGCCAAACGCAAGGCCGCCGAGCGCTTCGGCGTCGCCGATGGCGCGGCGCTCCTGCCAAAGAACAGCGAGATCGAGAGCGCGCTCGCCGAGTACCAGCGGCTCTTCGGCGGCGAGTCGCACCTCACGGCGCTGCATGCGCAGCGGCGCGCTGCGCTCTCCGCGATGCGCTACCTGAATGAATTTTCCCCGCGCCTCGTCGGGGCGGTGCTCTCGGGCACTACGACGCTACACTCGGAGGTGCAGCTGCACCTCTTCGCCGACCGCGCCGAGTCCGTGGCATTGAAGCTCCTCGACCAGGGTATCCCGCACGAGATCACCGAGAAGCGCATGCGCTTCAACGCCGAGCAGGTTCGCGCCTTTCCCGGCGTGCGCTTCGAGATCGACGCCCAGCCGATCGAGGCCACGGTGTTCCCACCGGATGGCATTCGCCAGGCGCCCGTGAGCCCCGTGGACGGCCGTCCGATGCGCCGCGCCAGCACCTTCGAAGTGGAGGCGCTGCTGCAGGAGCAGTGACCGCAAGAGGCGTTCTCACTCGAGTATGTCGTACGCGTAATACGCGCGCTGGGAGGACAGCATGAGCACAGGATCGAGCAGCATTCACTTCGGCGCCGCGGTCTGGCTGGCCGCCGCGACGCTCGCGGCGGCCGCATCCGCAGCGCGTGCAGAGGAGCACGCCCACTGGAGCTACTCGGGAGCGACGGGCCCCGAGCACTGGGCGAGCGAGGACGCCGCGTATGAGGCCTGTGGCAGCGGCAAGCACCAATCGCCGATCGATATCGAGAAGACCAGCGTCGAGGCGCTGCCGCCCATCGAGTTCGCGTATCGACCCATTCCGTTGACAGTGACGGACACCGGACACTCCTTTCAGGTGAACGCCCCGCCGGGCAGTGGTGGCTTCACGGTGGGCGGTGGGCGCTACGATCTGGTGCAATTTCACTTCCATCGGCCGAGCGAAGAGGAGATTCACGGACACCGCCAGGCCATGGTGGTGCACCTCGTACACAAGAACGACAAGGGCGAGCTGGCGGTGGTCGCCGTGCTGATTCAGACGGGCGAGCCGAACGCCTTTCTCGAGGAGGTCTTCGATCACTTCCCGCCGAAGGGGACGACCGAGACGAAGGTCGCGGGGACTACTGTCAACATCGGCGACCTGCTGCCGCAGAGCCACGGCTACTACACCTTCGAGGGGTCACTCACGACCCCACCGTGCACCGAGCAGGTCCGCTGGTTCGTGCTCAAATCGCCGGTGCACGCCTCAAAGGCGCAGGTGCAGCAATTCGCAGCGCGCTACCCGCAT
>Ga0306920_100005252_pt1 | contig 16704 bp, 21 predicted proteins | sample flu12Cox44000170_FD_204666 | JGI IMG/M metagenome (GOLD analysis project Ga0306920, IMG submission 204666) | Lab enrichment of tropical soil microbial communities from Luquillo Experimental Forest, Puerto Rico - flux4day.12C.oxic.44.000.170 (v2)... | ecosystem: Environmental > Terrestrial >... | reverse complement strand
AACGCGCCTTTCCGCCCACCCTGATAGTCCAAAAAGAATGGCCGGCCGTCACGTAGCATCACGTTGCGCGACTGGAAGTCGCGGTAAAGGAAATAGTCGCGGCTGGCGGTCAGCAGAAACCTAGTCAGGCGGCCAAAATCATTTTCCAGCTCCTGTTCGTTGAAGGGAATTCCCGCCAGCTTAAGAAAGTAATACTTAAAGTAATTCAAGTCCCACGCAATCGACTGGCCGTCAAAGCTCGAGCGCGGATAACACACTTTGTAGTTCAGGTCCCGCGAAGCTTCGATCTGGAAGCGCGGCAGTTGCGCCACCACCCTACGGTAAGCCTCCACCACCTCGGGTGCGACGTCGTCTCCTACCCTGTTTTTCGAGAGAAATTGAAACAGCGTCACGTCGCCCAGGTCTTCTTCCAGGTAAGCGCCCGCACCCAGCTCCGATCCGTAAATCTCCGGCACAGGCAGGCCACGGCTGCGGAAGTGCCGCGAGAATTCCAGGAAAGCGACGTTCTCCTCGCGCACGTGATACAAGATACCCACCGCGCTCAGATCCTGGTGGGCGAGCCGAAGGATATTGCGCCCAGACCCTCCCAGTTCGCCCTGCAAAGGCTTTACCCGCTCCACAGGTAGGCGAAAGTGCCGCTCAAAAAGCTGTTTCAGAACATCCATGGATTCTGTTCGCAACCGTCAGCGCTTATTGTCTTGATGGTAATTAACCCACATCACACCTCGAAACACAAATTGTCGTCAGGTCTCAGTGGGAGCGGAAAAACTCGCCTTGCCGACGGGATCAATCTGATCCCGCCGGCGCGAATCCCCTGGCGATTGCCGGATCCGAGACAACGATTTATGATCGATCGATACGCCGTGGCTCGAATGGTTGCCTCCCCTCTGGGAACCACCGCTCTAAAGGCCGCAACTTCGAGTTTGCAAAGACGAAAGGAGAATCAGTGAACAAGGCTCTAGCAGTTCTTCTGGCCGCCGCCGGCTTGCCCCTCGCCGCGCAGTGGCTCAACTATCGCGACCCGCGGATCCCGCGCACTAAGGATGGCAACCCGAACCTGGCGGCCGCGGCGCCGCGCGGGCATGGTAAGCCAGATCTTTCCGGAGTATGGCAAGCCGAACGTACTCCCGAACGGGAACTGGCGGCCGTGCTCGGCGACAACTTTGTCCGCTTGCAAATCGATCCGCAAGACTTCACCAAAAACGTGTTGAATGTCTTTTGGGGCCTGAAACCGGAAGAGGAGCCCTTGCGGCCCGAAGGAGCCGCCGCATACAAGCGCCACCAGGCTACCCCGCTTCAGTATCCGCATACCCAATGTCTCCCGGGCGGTCTGCCTGCGGACATGCTCGTTTTGAGCTTCAAGCTGATCCAAACGCTCCAGGAGACCTTGATTTTGACGGAAATCGGCTCCCCTCCGAGGCAGATCTACACAGATGGGCGCCCGCTGCCCAGAGATCCCGATCCGTCCTGGATGGGGTATTCGATCGGCAAGTGGGAGGGTGATAGCTTCATTGTCCAAACGATCGGCCTCAATGACCGCGGCTGGCTGGACGGATTCGGCCACCCCCGCAGCGAGCGGATGCAGATCACCGAGCGTTACCACCGCCCCGATTTCGGCCACATGGACCTTGAGTTCACCTTCAACGATCCCAAATACTACACCCGACCGTTCAGCTTGAAGGTCGCGCTGAACCTGCTTCCGGATAGCGACCTGCTGGAATACGTCTGTACCGAAAATGAGGCGGATCGCGCTCACCTGGGAAGATGAATGTCCTCGCCTAACCGGTGGAGCAGAACCGTCCCAACGACCTCAGCACTGCTGGTTGGTGGGGGTGACTAAGCCGATGCAAGTTGGGGCCGAACACCGTTACTGGAAACCGGATGCGCCAGTTTGCCCCGGGCCGGTCAGCTTCCATTAACGCCGCTGTTACCGGAAAGGGAATACAATAACCTGCAACCCTGTCTGACTGTTGCGTGTCAACCAGCTATGGACCAGACAATCACTGACCCAACCAAGGCGGAGTTGGATTGGGTGGTGGCCCAAAGACAGGCAGCGAGCCGGTTCGTCGCATCGGCCTCGCCAAATGATGCCGGGCAACCGCTCACACTCACCGCCCTGGATCGGGCCTTCAAGGCGTGGATCTCCGCCGATCCCAAAGATGTGGACGAGATCAACGGCGTCATCAATGCAGTCGGCGTTGCTTTTGGGCAATTCCTCGTGGAAGGTGCCGGTCTTAGGTGGGTGATCGCCACTGACGAACACGGGAGCGATCTTGCAGTGTTCGGGCTTCCCAGTGCAGGAGACGTGCTGGTCTATCCCGCGAATTTCGTTGCCAAGCGGTGGGAGCGGCGGGAAACCGATTTCCTGGTGAGGTCGTATGGCGAGATTGCAGGCGCGGTGCAATCGCTGCGGGCGGAGACCCGTCGCGCGCCACGCCCTTGGTGGAAGTTATAGTGAGCCATTGTTGGTTGCGCGTGACGCTCCGCACGTCCCGCGACCCGGACCTTCGTTCCGTAGGCGCCAGACAAACGCGGCTACCAGAAAGAGATCGACGCGATTCGGTTTGCGCTAGTCAGGTTCCGAAAAACGCCAAACGGATTTATCTGCCGCAGTCAATCATCGGTTTCAGGACTTCTTCTGCTTTCCCAAGGCGGCACTCCGTCCTGTGCCGCGTCCCCTAAGAGTTCATCATTAGCGAGAGGGTGCAATTGTTTCCACGCAGTTGGCTGCCCGAATGAGCCCAATATCCAACCGTTCGGTGATCGGTTGACATCAAAACCGTCCACCCGTTCGGTGCCGAAACTAGATGAGAAGAGGCCCGGCTTGGCGCTCCCCCGAGCCTCACCGCTTCAATGCAGCCCGAATTTCATTAACGATGCGGTAGGCGACCGCGGCCGCGGACTACGGTGACCACTCCTGCGCCGGTTTGTAAATCACCTCGTCCAGCAAGGCTTTATTTGACATTCTTAATTATCTTGCCACCCTTCATCACGAAGACCACTTTGCGCACGTTCGTGATGTCTTCCAAGGGGCTGCCGGACGTAGCGATGATATCCGCCTGCATCCCTGGCGCGATGCTACCGATATGGTCCTGCATGCGCAACGACTCGGCAGCCGTGTACTGGGCCGCCACAAGCGCCGCCATCGGCTGCTGCCCACCATCTCGTACACGGTAGATGAATTCCTCGAAGTTGCGCCCGTGTGCGCCCGCTCCACCGTCGGTTCCGAACACGATCTTCACCTTCTTCGCCAGCGCCCGTTTGAACGTGTCGATCCCGATAGGGATACCCTTCTCCATGTAATCGAATCCGGCTTGGTCAAAGTTTCCGATTCCTAGATAGCGCGCCTTGTTCTCGATGTAGTTATGCAACAGGAGACCGAAGTTCGGATCAAAATACGTGCCGTGTTCCACCATCAGATCGAGCACCTCGTCCGTGAGCCGATTTCCGTGCTCGATCGTGGTGCAGCCAGCGAGAACCGCCGCCCGGGCACCCTCCGGCCCCTGCGCATGGATCATCGCCCGCTTGCCCAGCGCCCGAGCCTCCCCGCAGCCCGCCTCAAGCTGTGCATCCGAAAGAGTCTGTCCTCCTCCCTCCCGAATGCTCTTGGTGGCGAAGATCTTGATCACATCCGCGCCGTCGGCAACGAACTTGCGGACCTTGGCCCGGATCTCATCCGGAGTGCCGTCTAGGATCGCGCCGAGAGAGGTGAGGATCCGAGGCCCAGGCAAAGGGCCTGTTGCAATCCAGTCCCGAAGGTCCTTGTCAATTTCCAAGCCGGGACTCTGTACCGTTGTAAAGCCGGCCGTGAGGGTTGCATAGGCGTTTTCGGCCGCGTATAGCATTGACTGCTGCGGCGTTTCGTTTTTCCCCTTTTGAGCCATGCCGGTCTCGCGATCGAAATGCGTCGCGATGTGGGTGTGCGTATCAATCCAGCCCGGCATGACTGTTAGGCTGGAGAGATTGTAGGTCGCATTCTTAATGGACGGGTCAATCCTGACGATTCGGGAGCCCTCTATGACCAACGTCGTGTTTCGAACCAGGCCACCCCTGCCATCCAACAGGGTGCCGGCACGGATCGTTATATTTTGCGCGTGGAGGATAGCCGTGAAAAACGCAGTGATAACCAAAGTCTTCATGACCTTCACCTCGATATACGGTACCGCTGCTGCTCGCCGTGCGAAAGGCATTCGTTGGCTTGGGGCTTGGACCGTCACTCTCTGCGGTTCGATGCTGCCATGCTTGCGCGCCCCTCCTGACGAAAGAGGCAAGATTTTCCGCCATCATCACCGCCTCTCTCTTTCAAACGCGCGCAACTCCTCGATCTCCTGTTGAAGATTCTCCCGCCCGAGCTTCTTCCTCATGAGGAGGAAGGCTACAGCCCAGATCGCGAGGATCAGGAAGAAGGGAAGAGCATTTAGTAATGGGTGCGGTGGGGCGTTTCGTGCCCCGGTTCCCACAGCAGCCATCACCATGCCCAGTAATAAAAACAAGGGCAGCCCCGACCTCCACCAGCGGTGGAGGTAGTCGCGCCGCCTCTCGAGTTCGCGCCGATAGAACTCGAGGCAGGTGCTGATCGGAGCCTCCTCCGGCAGGCTCTGCGGCCAGATCCACTTGTATGCGTGATATGCAGCATAAATCCCGCACAGACTCAGCAGGCCCCAGCCCATGCGCGCAAGCATCTCGTGGGCCCTGGCGAAGGACCACGCGAAGACGACGCAAAGGATGATCCCGATGATTATCGTGGAGAGCGCTTCAAGACGGGCTCTTGACTGCCGCACGAGCGCCTTACGGCGCAAATCACTTGCTGACATTTTCAACGGCTCCGTTGGCTGGTTTTGCCAGATTTCTTGCGGGTCCTTCATGGGGAAATCACTTGGCATGAAGCCCTCCTTCGACGAACCAGCGTCTCAGGATGTTTTTGATCCGGTGAACTTTCATCCCGATGTTGGCCGGCGATAACCCGGTGAACTCACCGATCGAACTCGCGTCCATTCCCTCGAGATAGGAAACGATGATTTGACGATCGAGCGGTTTCAAGCGCCGGATCAGCATCGAGAGACGATCGAGTGCTTCGGCCTGGGTGGCGGCGAGTTCACCGTGATCACTATTACCGGGCATGGCTTCAATAGACTCGATGCTCACCAGCCTATCCCTGATCCGGCGCTGCCGAATCATGTGGCCGGTGGCTACGTTGTGAGCAACGCGGTACACCCAGGTTCTCAGCGAACATCGGTGGTCAAAATGTGCGAAGCTGCGCCAAAGCTGAAAGTGAATTTCCTGGACCAGGTCACGACGCACCTCGGCATCAAGCTCATAAGCTCGCGCCAGCCGGTCGAGTGATGAACCGTAGGTGTCCGCTGCTTGTTCGTACAGAGAATCTTGGTTCACATCTCCTGCCGGTATGGTTTTGGCCCATGCACGTTTAAGGTAGTTGCTGGCCATTGAGCTTTCTAACAGATTGAATCCTATTTCGGCGGTAAAATAGCTCTCAAACAGCAAATGCCTCGCCTTGAGACAGCGGCTTCGAGGTAAAGTCTTGATTTCACCATAGCCGGAGGTCTGCTGCGCCCCCGAGAGGAGTCTAATTCCTCCCAGCGCCGGAGCTTCTGGGAGTCGTCCCGGTGGGACGCGCTACATCCTCCCTCCCGATAAGCGGGCGAGACATTACCGTAAACTGACCGGCCAAACCGATCTACCTCGGTACTTTCCGGTAGCATGCGCTTCAGCCTTTCTACCGCCCAACAGAATAAACGGTTCGCTAGAAACGAAGAGGAAGGCTCCCGCTACCGCGATTGAGGGCGCCCCGGAGAGCTTGCAGAGATGGTATCCGCGTGATCTGGAATGTCCGCACGCGGGAGAACCGTGGATCTTTTCGGCCGAGTCGCAACGATCCGGCGTAGCAAAACCGCAGCCGGTCACCGAACTATCTCTGCTGAACGGCGACGCCATGGCCGTCCTAGCTCGCCTGTTGGAACGCGCAAGGGCTCTCGGCAGCAGCGAACCCGAGCATTACGTTTTCCCCGCCTGCGAGGAGCGGATTATCGATCCCTAACGCCCGCAGAAGAGTTGGCGCACTGGCGGAGAGAAAATAGCTCGATCCGTTTCATGGGCATGAACACGCGCTTGAACACGCCAGACTGTGACGGCCACCTCAGGGATCCTATGCGTTACTAGCGGAGCTCCGTGCAGAGAGGTGTCGCACCAGCCTTGGATCCGGTTGCCTTGCCCCCTAGCGCCCGGGACTAAATATCAGAGCCGTAAACGAGTAAACTGGAGGAATGCGCTACATCGTTGGTTTGGTTTTGTGTCTCTATTCGGCCGTAACTCTGGCGGCTGATAAGATCGTGATCACCGAAAAGACCTTCGGCTGCGTGCTCGACCTGCCGAAGGTGAGAAACACGCGGATTCAGAACCCCGACCCCGAGAAGCTCAAAGAAGCCATCCGGATTTTTCGGGACAGTGTGCCCGATAAAGAATATCCCACAGGCACAATTCTGCAGCTGATCCCCACCGAGGCGATGGTCAAGCATGATCGAACCGCCTTTCCTAAGACCAACGGATGGGAGTTTTTTGCATTGAACGTATCCGCACAAGGGACGACGATTCAGGACCGTGGGGATAAAGTGATCAACGCGTCTTTGAAGAAGCCCTGTTTGGACTGTCATTCTCCCGCGGCGAAATTCGATTTCGTGTGCGAAAAGGGGCATGGCTGTGCGCCCATTCCGGTCGCGGATGAGCAGATTGCCGCGATGCAAGCCGGTGACCCACGTTGTAAGAAGTAAATCCGGCGTTACCGTGCGAGTTGGCGGACGATTCCAACCGCCCCGCTTGAAGCTCGTCAGTTCCGGAGTCCCGAACATTCAGCCCGTTGCCGATGGATCCTGATCTGTCCGTCATGAATACCAAAGTAAATCCGGCATTGGGAAGGCGCTTTGATATCGCTCAGAGCGCCGATTCTCTCGGTTCCTGACAGCTTTGCGCTGGCGCTCGCGAAAGAGCGCGCCTGGACGCTTGTTATCGGCGATGGGGACTTGTGCGAGCTCGCCACGGGGGAGAATGTCGACTGTCACGGCGTATTGTGGCTACTCGATCGGATGGAGGGAGGCCGGCGTGCGCCTCCAGGGGCTGTATGAAGGGCTCGTAGCTCTAGCTGGCCATCAACGCTGCCGGCTGCCGTACCGGGAAAAATTACGATCCCGCTGGAGCGCTATCGGACCGGGTTGCCGCGATGACGGTCGGGAGCGAGCCTGCTGGCGCGGGCTCAGATTCGCAAATCTGGGGCGAGAGAGCTGAGTTGCCACTGAGGAGAAACTTTCCAAAAGCTGACTTCGGGCCGCCAATCTCCGGATCGCGCGTTACACGACCGGTTGATCATGAAGCATCGGGTTAAACTGAGCGTCAGGGCCTCGCCATGACCCAAAGCGTACCTATATCGCGAAAAACCATCTCTGGCGGTGTAGTTCACAAAATGCCCGCAGATCTAAAAAGAGCACTTGCATCCGATCCGCAGGCATTAATAGCATGGGAGGATATTACACCGCTCGCACGCAACGAGTGGATATGTTGGATTGAGTCAGCTAAGAAAGCAGAAACTAGAAGCCGCCGGCTCGAGTGGGGCTGTTCAAGCTTAAAGGACGGGAAACGACGGCCCTGTTGTTGGCCTGGATGCGCCCACCGTTGAGTCCAACGTGATCAAACGCGACAATCGGACCGCGGACTGGAGGCTGCTAACTTCCTGGTTGCGCGTGATGCACTCGTGACCGTCCCCATCACGGACCTTCGGCGAACACCTGAAAACCAGCTAGGGAGAGACAGGTGACTTCATCGGCCGACGACCGCTATGGCATATTCCAAACTTCGATGCGCCAAGAGAAGCCAACGTTCGGTATTCTGGCGGTCGCCGCCACGAAGTTCGCGTTCAGCGCAACCGGCGACGCTGCGCTTCGATGCGGCGCTCTGCTCGATGTCCGGTCCAGTGAGACCGTGTATAGCGCTGTCGTGCTAGTGTCCAACGGCCTCGTGGTTGGAGCTGGCAAGGGCCTCGCGGTGCCGGCTGGATATAGTGTCGTGGATCTAGGCACTGCCACTTGCCTCCCGGGCCTCATTGATGTGCACGACCCCTTGACCGCCGATCCTGAACTTAAGTCCCTGGAGGAAATGGCCGATAGCGCGTCCGGCCGATTCAGCGGAACATCGAACACCCGGACGAGCTGATTGGGATCGGGATAGGGAAGCGACCGCAAAAGGACCGCATCCACGACGCTGAAGATGGCGGTCTTGGCGCCGATGCCCAAGGCGAGAGTGAGTACAGCGACAGTGGTGAAGCCGGGCGAGTCCCACAGCATACGGAGGCCGTAAAGCAGGTCCCGGGCGAAGTCCTGAATCCACCTCACACGGCAGGTGTCGCGGCACTGCTCTTTGATCCGGTCTAACAGGGCCAAATTCGCGCAGCGCAGCGCGAGCCTCGGCCGCAGCCATGCCCGAAGCCATGGCCTCGCTCGTGAGTTGCTGTATATGAATCTCGATCTCGCATTGAAGTTCCGCGCCGGCATTGAACGACGCAGGAATGAATGAACGCGCCGTTTGACGATCCGAACAATCCGCATAGAGTTCCTTCAGGCGTTCTGGATGAGAAGGTGGACAGCGGAAGAGAGGCGCTTCCAACTTCTGAGTTCACGCTCCAGTTGTTTGCGCCCCTCCGGAGTTAGAGAATAGACTTTCGCCGGCCGTCCGAGATCGGACTCCTCCCAGTTCGCGCAGATCCAGCCTTGATTTTCCAAGCGGTGCAGCGCCGGGTACAAGGAGCCTTGGCCCACGGCCAGGGTATCGCCCGAAAGCGCTTGTATGCGCTTAGCGATACCCCAACCGTGAAGCGGCTTACGGGCGATAGTCTTGAGAATCAGTAGATCGAGTGTTCCCTGTAACAAATCGGACGGTTTGGGCATATCGTCGACCTAGGGCTATCGACAATATACCTCGATTATCGACAACCGGCAAGAGGTAATCCTAGTGCGACGCGGAAGGCCGAAACGACAACTCTACCGCCCCGGTATGCGGCGGAGCCCGGCATGCGCCGTTGTGGCGTTGTCCGTGCGCTGCAGGGAAAGTGTCTCAGAGCGTGCGGCGGGTGACGAGTTTGCCCTCCAGCGCGCCCGCCTGCGGCTCGCGCGGTGTGCATGCATTCGTTGGGTTTTGGAGGGCCGGCGTTCCGCAGGCGATGCGGCCACTCTTTGGGTCCCGCTCATTCAGTGTTCCCTCAAGTTGCCGAATCACCCTACTCGCCGATATGCCCGTGCGGCCGCTATCCCGAAATCCGGTTCTGGGGCATTACTCCCGATAAACGCCCTTGCGACGTCATCGCCGACAGAACAAAGGCACCGCTGGCTCCGCCCACGGCCACGCATGATTCCTGGCGATAACAGCTCATCGCACAACGAACCGCCACCGCGTGCGAAGAGGATTTATCGGAGGAAATCGTTGCAAATGCTCTGGGTGCGCGCTACGCCGTTAGTCGCTGGTGACAGATTCCTCCACGGCGGTTCGATAATCCGATTTCAGTGTTCGAGATTGATGCCATCACCCGTGCGTACTTCCCCGGACGTGAGCACGGTCGCGTAAACCCCGGCGCACTTGTTGTGCTGCTGAACGACACATTTCAAGATTTGGGGGGCCGGTTCGCTGGTGGTGGGGTCGAGCGTGATCATGACGCAACGCTGGTCTACCTCGGTAACGGCGATGCGCGCCTTGTCGCCTATGCGCAAAACCCGGCCAACCCCACTCCAACTCATCGAAGGCCGCGCCGAACTCGAGATTCACAAGCAGGTTTGGCCGAAAGCGCCACGGGTTCGCCTCGGTTTGGGATTCTTCGGCAATGCCTTGCACAGTCTGTTCGCTTATGAGGGAGACGTTAGCGACATCGAACGAGCCGCGATAGTCTCTTAACAAGAAGACCGGTTTTCCGAAACGTTTCTCGATGGCTTGCCGAACCTCGTTGCTCGCGACCAGCCACCGTTCTCCGGCAGGCGTGGTGATAGTCACGGCGGCGTCAGCCGTACCCGCCTTCTCGACTGAAGTCTGCCAACGGAGAAGTTCCGGCATCTCGCGCGCCGTGAGCCACGGGAAAGCGCTTCGCGACTCAGCTTGCACAAATGCAAACCGACGATCCTCCTCAAAGCCCTGGAGGGTCAGAGGAAGGGAGGCGCATGCCTCACCTCGCATGGACTTGACAGGATACCTAGCCACTGCGCGAATCACGCCGACCCTCTGCATCCTGCCTCCTTGTAAACGCCTTGCAGTATTGTATGCCAAGGACGTGAAACGGGCCGACACTCGTGCGCACGGGTGCAGTGAGCAACGGTTTTCGAGCACCGTGGTCATTTCATCGGCTCTCGACGAGGCGGACAAATGACCCTGTCGGCCTAATAGCGTTCAAGGAAACAGGTCATCTCTGGCCGGCTCGCGTTCACCCATAGTTGGCGATAGCAGCCCATCGCACAACGAACCGCCACCGCGCGCGAATGGGATTTCGCAACAGCGATACGCGACCAACACGCCAAGCGCCTGCGCAACCCTAGGGCTGACCTTTCAAACGAAACAGCGCGTAAAGAGAAATGAGCAACGCGATTAATAAGGAGAAAAATAGCAGGACCATCACAAGTGCCAGCCATCTTGTTCGTCGATGCTGTCGCACGTCCTCGCCAACGATGTCCGAGAGACTCTCTTTCGTGATTGCAGCCGCAAAGGAGCCGACCGATGTCGCGAACCTTGGATTCGTCGAGCACCACTTCGTTGGCCTGGAGCCCTCGCAGATCCACGAACAGCGGTTCACTCTGAAGGCTCCTTTGAGTATTGTCGGCAACGCCGTTGTGGCTCTCCCAATCAAAGCCCCCAAATTGAGCGTCCCAGACTATCTCGCCGCCAGTTGGCGCAATCAGGATCTCCTCTGACCGCCGGTGATCACGCCAATATTCTAATTCTCTGCTCATCCAAGCCGAGGTGGCTGCTTCAGTTGATGCAAGAAGTACGACATTCTTCGATCCGTCGAGCGCCTGCGTCAGGGCCGGCCAAAGCCCAGGAGTGGCGGATAGATCTGACGCATCCCGAAATACTCCGATGCTTCGCAACGATACCAAGGCTTGGCAATGGTCTGCAATTCACGTTGCAGAGAGGCGGCCACATGCGAATCGGCTGCATGACTGTAAAGAAGGAACGCTCCGAGTACCCTGATCGCAGAGAATCGGATTCTGCGAGGCCATCTGCCGATGCGGCTGCGGCTTGCCGGTCCGGAGCGAGTCACGTTGGCCGAGATTGCCAAACGGCTTGGACGCAAGGCGCTGAAAGACATCGCGCAAATGGCCAAGCCGGATACCATTCTCGCCTGGTACCGGCGCCTGATTGCGCAGAAGTTTGAAGGATCCCGCCATTTGGCACAATGCCGCCACGGCAAGGGCTCCTCGCTTCTCCGCACTGCAGCCCCGTTCTAAGGGGGGCGATTACGAAACTCAAACTGCGTGATCCGAACGGATGATTCGATGTGAGTGTTGCAATTGGCCAGTTGGGTCCCTTTTTGTGGCCCGACAAAACAGGTTCACACTCACCACGGGACGGTAGCTACGTCTATTGGTTCAGCTTCCCTGCTAGATACGGTCTGCGCTTCATCTTGCGCAACGACGTGGTCCTGCTCGATGGCTGCTCTGCAGATCTTACAGAACAGTCGCCGCGCCTGTAGCGGCAGAACGATTTCCTTCACTAGGAGAACTTTCTCTGTGATTGGTACAGCTACCACCTCCGCATGTTCCGCACAGACAGCCACAGAGCAATGGTGGCATAGCCCGATGGCGTCACGGCGTTGTCCCCTTATAAAACACTCGTAACAAACCATTGCGGTCTCCTTTCCGAAAACGCGGTCGGGGAGCCGCTCGCTTGAGCAGCCGACGATCCGACCGGCTGCACCGTGCTCTACTATGATTTTAACGTGGGGCAAGCCCCACCGATCGCGGCCCGAGACCGGAACAAAAGCACAACCAAGGTTACGCAGACGGACCAATTGTATTGATGATGACTCGGCTCGGCCAGTGCGGAGACCACTGTGAACGCTCATCTGAGACGGCCATGAGAGGAAGCATCTGAGGTGCAATTTTGAAAAATCCCTCCGATTTATTTGGGCACCCGGAAAACCGCAAAAAGCACAACCACACCCGTAGCACGCGCTAGTCCGGGGGCGGGGGTTAACGGTAGGCTATTAGCGGCTAGTCTCATGGTCGGGCGTTCTTATGTCAACTTGACGGCTTTCGCGATTTCGCGGGTAAGTGCGGCCCACGCATTCTAGCCTGTCGACAATCGCCCAAACCGCTAATTCTGCCTTCGTGCTGGGGCCAGAGGAGGTTTTTCATTCCAGGCGATTGACAAGTCTATACTGTGTGCCATACACTGTGCATTGTAAGCTGTTTGTCGCCTGTGATTGTGATCTTCTAAATGGAAGTCCTTGAGAATCTTCGACTGGAACTGCGGCGGGGCTGCCTGGTCTTGGCTGTGCTTGCCAAACTGCGCTCGGAATACCATGGGTATGCATTGAGCAAAGCTCTGGCGGAGAGCGGTCTCGAGGTCGACGAAAACACCTTGTATCCTCTCCTGCGCCGATTGGAAAGCCAACAGCTGCTGGTCAGCGAATGGCGGGTCGAAGACAAACGAAACAAACGCTTCTACCGCCTTTCCGAACAAGGACAGGTGGTGCTGGAACGGCTGCTGGTGGAGTGGCGGAGCATTAACGGAGCGATTGAAAACCTGTTGTCGACATCCTCGGTGGCAGGGAGGAGAAGAGCATGAAGCGGGAACTGACGAGCCAGGAATTGCTGGAGCGATACATATGTACGCCGTGGGAATCGTTCTCGCAGTCTACGTGCTGCGCGCGGGGGATTTACTGACAGCGGGTCCGAACAGGGATCCCACACTGGCAAAGCCGCTGGCGAATCTGAATCAGTTGGCCGGGGGAGTATTGGTGATGACCTGTATTTTTGCGGGGCTGCTGTGTGTGCATAAGTTGCGCCGCTACATACGAAAGAGCGGGCGGCGCTCGGCGCGCAGCGATCATCAGACCGCGTAGGAGAGAAACATGAAGCGGAAATTGACCAAACAGGAATTGCTCGACCGATATGTTTATTCCGTGCAGACGCTGCTGCCACCCGACAAGATGGACGACATTGCGGCGGAAATCAAGTCCAATCTTCAATCGCTGATCGAAGATCGGGCCATGGAAGTGGGGCGGGAACTGCGCCTTGAGGAAGTGAGCGCGATTCTGAAGCAGCACGGTCATCCAAAGGCGGTCGCCAGCCGATACGGTGATCGGCCCGAGCGGGTTCTGATCGGTCCAGGGCTGTTTCCATTCTACTGGTCCACAGTGCGCGCAATCTTCGCCGCGTGGGTGGTGGTCAGACTGGTGGCGGCGTTGGCATTTCGGGGAACTGCGCCCGGCGGCTCGAGCCTGCTGTACTTGAGCCGGGACGTTATGGCGGGCGGATTCCTGATTGGTGCGGGCGTCACTGCGGTGTTTGCCGTCTGGGAATACCTAGAGCTCCCATTCCCATATCCGGAGCGATGGAAACCGGAACATATGCCTCCCGTCCCGCCTTCGATCCGGCAGCCCGGGACTGCCGAACCGCGCCCAGTCGTAAAGATCATGGGCGTCGTCCTGGGGCTCTTCTTTCTTACGATGGCTCTATTCTGGCCCGCGATGTTCTGGGTATGGAATCGAAGAGGAATATTCGGCCCATCGGCGAACGTTTACGCGATGCGGCTGCCATTGTTGCTGCTGGCATTGCTCTGGATTTCTCAGATCTGGCTGAACTCTACGCGCTTTGCTGAAGCCGAATGGGGGCGGTTTCTGCGCGTCGCCGTCAATATCGCGGGATTCGTATCTGCGCTCGTTCTGCTGTACCAGGGCGATTTACTGATAGCCGGTCCGAACATGAATGCCGCGCAAGGCGCCGCGTTAGCGAATCTGAATCGGTTCTTCGCGGTTGTATTGTTGGTGTCCTGCATTTCTTCAAGTCTGCAGTGTGTGCGTGAACTGCGCGGCGTCAGACGAACGACCGGGTGGCGCCTGGGCAGGACGGTGAGCGGCTGAAGCCGCGTCCGCCGAATGATCGAAAACGGAAAGCGAGGGAATACGGATGCGATACGTGTGTCTACTCACCTTCATTCTTCCAGTGACTTTGGCAGCACAGGATGGCGCCGCGATCTACAAAGAGCGCTGTGCCTCTTGTCATGCCGCCGGGGAGGGCCGCACCCCTAAGCAGGATTCCCTCAAGGCGATGAGCGGGCGAGGGCGACGTCCTGCCAAACTGTGACAAGGTGATTTCTCGTTCCTAATCCGGCCAAACTTCCTCGAACACCATTTAGGGCCCGGAGCCTTGCAAGAGATCCGATAGCTTGTTCAAAAGGGCCGTTATCGATAGGAATCGAGGCCGGCTTCCGAATCCCGCTCCTTGCCGGAATACATTGCCAGAACTCACGTTTGCATTCAAAGCGGTCGGCCGGACTCCTCGCTATTTCGCCCGGATTGTTACCGAGGCGATGTGGTTCTCCCATTCCAGTTGGAGCTTACCGGTATTGCCGCTAGCGGTGAGCGTATACTTCAGCTTTTCGATGGGCGCCGACGGCTTCTCCATTTTCATGTCGACGCGGCCCACGTCCATGCTGGCATCGTAGGAATCGCCGTTCTGGCCGGTCTGCTTATTGACGATAAGCTTCCAGTTTGCGGGGTCTTTCACCAGGACGTAAAGCGTATAGGCGCCGGCCGGGACATTGAGGCCGGCGATCTCGAGGTTGACCCCGCTTTGGAGTGTGGTGGCGGCATTTGCTCCGGCGCGCCAGACAGGATAGGTCGAATCTTTCGATACCACTCCGCCATCTCCAAAGATCTGACGGCCGCGCACCGAAGGCGAGGAGTACTTAATCGTGATGGGCTTGCCCGCTATCGTGGCGGACGCTTCGGCGCCCGGGCTCTGGGCAGAAACAAGACCGGCAAGGCCTGTGAGCGCAATAAAGAATTTCTTAAGTGTTCTCATCAACCGATACTATACCGGTTGCAGACCCTTGGGTGTCTCAGGCTGCTCCCTGAGACAGGGCCACCGGATTGGGACGGCCCACAGTTCAGGAGGAGCTGCACCAGCGTGAAGAAGGCGACGGACCCTCGGTGGGCCAATTTCGCGATCGAGCAGCCGATGACGGAGGCCGACTAGGGCCGCGGCCAGAGCCACAGGCGGTGCTCACGCTTGGCTGCTGGACGGATGGGCTGTCCTCAACAGCTATCCGGCGGGACGATTTGCTGTGTCAGGCGATCAACTTTCGAATAGGGCGTGAACCGTTCCCAAGTCCTTTCGCACTGTCGAAGGCGCGGTCCAGGGATGCGGCGGCAGCCACTCCGATACCTCCCCACCTTTCCTTCACAATGCTGAAACGGCGCAGGGCGAGTAAAGCCTGGATCACGCGCGGACAGATAGGGTTTTTGACGTGGCGCTGCACGAACGCTCCGAGCTCGCTCGAAGGCAGGAAATTTTGCTCCGCTGGCCTCGCTCGGTCCGAGCGTCCGCCGCTTCCTCACCTTCACGTCTGCCGCGACCATACCGAACCGCCTCCGCCGGCCCTGAGCAGTGGCGGAGGTGCACACGGACTATGTTCGGATGGACCCTATCGGTTGCTTGCAGTCACACAAAGTCCTAACATATCCCGTAGCATGAAAGCGTTTCTGGCTTCGTGGGCGATGTTCGTGTTTGTGGCAATTCCGCTCGCCGCCCAGGCTCCAGCGCGCCTTCCGCGGACCGCGGATGGCAAGCCGGACCTAAACGGCATCTGGCAGGCGTTGAACACAGCGGCCTGGGACCTGGAGGATCACAGCGGGGCGCTGCACACTCCTCCAGGGCAGGGTGTGGTGGAGGGCGGCGAAATCCCATACCGGCCGGAAGCGATAAAGAAAAAGGCGGAGAACTTTGCCGGCCGCGAGAAATACGATCTGGCGGAAACAGCCTGTTACATGCCCGGCGTGCCGCGGGCCATGTACATGCCCTACCCCTTCGGAATTATCCAGACGCCCAAATTGATCGAAATGAACTTTACCTTCGCCCATGCGCGGCGCAACATCATTGCCGACGGAACACCGCATCCCGATGGATTCCCGGATTTCTGGATGGGCGATTCGCGCGGACGCTGGGAGGGGGACACCCTGGTCGTGGACGTAAAGAACCTGGATGAGCGGACTTGGCTGGATCACGCCGGCAACTACCACAGTGACGCGCTGCATGTGGTCGAGCGCTATACGATCATCGATCCCACGCACATTCAGTACGAGGCCACACTTGAGGATCCCAAGGTGTTCACCCGGCCGTGGAAAATCAACATGATCTTGTATAAGATTCTGGACAAAAACGCGAAGATTCTGGAGTATGAGTGTGTGTACTATCTCCAGGATGAGAAATACGGAAACGCTAAGCCCGTGGTGGTGTCCAATTGAAAATTATCGCTACAGTAATGTTTGCCTTTGTAACGGTCAGTTTGGCGGAGGCGCAAGAGCAGAAATGGGTTGCGCCGCGGACCTCTGACGACCATCCCGATATGCAGGGCGCTTGGGCGCGCCGTGGCACGCGTATCCAAGAGGCGAACGGCCCCGTCTCGCCTTTGGGTGAGTTTTCGAGCACTGGCCAGCCC
>Ga0306920_100005249_pt1 | contig 16707 bp, 17 predicted proteins | sample flu12Cox44000170_FD_204666 | JGI IMG/M metagenome (GOLD analysis project Ga0306920, IMG submission 204666) | Lab enrichment of tropical soil microbial communities from Luquillo Experimental Forest, Puerto Rico - flux4day.12C.oxic.44.000.170 (v2)... | ecosystem: Environmental > Terrestrial >... | reverse complement strand
CCGCTCGTTACCGGGCTTGGCTCGACCACGTGGGATGCGGCCTCAGGGAGACGACGAGCGCAATTTCTACCTGTGGGGCGCGATGGGTGCGGCCGCGATGGTCGGGCTCGGGTTGGCGATTGCCCGGCCCGACTGCCGCGTCCTTGTCGTGACCGGCGACGGCGAAATGCTGATGGGGCTGGGCTCGCTCGCGACGATCGGCGTGCAGCGCCCGCCGAACCTGGCGATTGCCGTCTTCGACAACGGGCATTACGGCGAGACCGGCATGCAGGCAAGCCACACCGCGGCCGGGGTCGGGTTGACCGGTATCGCACGCGCCTGCGGCTTCGAACGGGCGTTCGACATCACCGACGAATCAGGGGTGCGCGAGTTTTCTGCTCATTTACACAACGGTGCTGCCACGGTCTTCGGTTGCATCGCTATCCGCGCCGACGAGCCCCCGCGGGTATTGCCGCCGCGCGATGGCGTTTTATTGAAGAACCGCTTCCGCCGCGCGACGGGCGTGGAAACTTGACCTTGCCGAGCGCCGCGGGTGTAAGTTCAACAATCGCTGCCATCCAAGACCGGAGGAACTTCGTTGTGAGTATCGGATCGCTGCCTCTTGCTCGTTTTACAGTGCTCGATCTGTGCCATGCCCGTGCCGGGCCGACAGCGGTGCGCCAGCTCGCGGACTGGGGCGCCAATGTGATCAAAATCGAGCAACCGGGTGAGTCGCGGGGCGATGTTACGGGCTCGCGGCGCGATGGCTTCGACTTCCAGAACCTGCACCGCAACAAGCGCAGCCTGACCCTCAACCTGAAAACCAAGGAGGGGAAGGCGATCTTCTTCAAACTGGCGGAGAAGGCAGACGTCATCGTCGAGAACTTCCGCTCGGAGGTGAAGTACCGGCTCGGTGTTGATTACGAGGCGGTCAAGAAGGTGAACCCGCGCATCGTCTATGGCAGCATTTCCGGGTTTGGCCAGACTGGGCCCTATGCCAAGCGGCCCGGGGTAGACCAGATCGCTCAGGGCATGGGCGGACTGATGTCAATCACTGGCCTGCCGGGCCAGGGGCCGGTGCGGGTCGGAATTCCGATTGACGATCTGTGCGCCGGACTCTTGCTCGCGCAAGCGATGCTGATGGCGCTGATCGAACGCGAGCAAAGCGGCGTCGGACAATGGGTCCACACCTCGTTGCTCGAGGCACAGATCTTCATGCTCGATTTCCAAGCCTCGCGTTGGCTGATCTCCGGCGAGGTCGCCAAACAGGCCGGCAACGACCACCCGACCGGCATCCCGACCGGCGTCTTTCCGACCTCTGACGGGCAGATCAACATTGCCGCCTCGGGCGACCACATGTTCCGCCGCTTCTGCGAGGCGGCCGACGCAATGGCGCTGCTCGACGACCCCGATTACGCGACCGGGGCACAGCGCTCGAAGAACCGCAAGGCGCTCAACGAGCGGATCGGCGAGATCACCAAACGGCGCCCGGCTGCTTATTGGGTCGAATTAATGAACGAAGTCGGCGTCCCGTGCGGGCCGATCAATACGATCGATCAGACCTTTGCCGACCCGCAGGTGCAGCATCTCGAAATGGCCCGCCCCGTCGATCACCCGAAGCTCGGGTCGATCAAGGTGGTCGGACAAGCGATCAACATGACCCGCACGCCCGAGCCCGCAAAATTGCGGCCGACGCCGGAACTCGGCCAGCACACTGAGGAGGTATTACGCGAGCTCGGCTACAACGATGCGGCGATCGCCGATCTGCACGCCCGGGAAGTCGTGTAAACCCGACCGTCATTGCGAGGACCGTAGCGACGAAGCAATCTCGACCCAGCCACTCCTCGGCCCGAGATTGCTTCGCTGCGCTCGCAATGACATCGGTGACAGAACCCTGAGGAGAGGAAACCATGCTCGATCAGCCCATCACGAGCAAGATGATCGCCGAGAAGGAGGGCGGCATCGGCCGCCTGATCTTCAACAATCCGGCGCGGCACAACGCGGTTTCGCTCGAAATGTGGGAAGCCGTGACGCGGATCCTCGATGATTTCGAAGCGGACGATGCAGTCCGCGTTATTGTCGTCAGCGGCGCTGGCGGCCGGGCATTCGTCTCGGGCGCCGATATTTCCGAATTCAAGGAGAAGCGCGCCTCGGCAGAAGCTGCCGCAGCCTACAGCAAGATCTCCGAGAGCGCGCGGCAACGGCTGCAGGACACGCCAAAGCCGACGATCGCGATGATCCAAGGCTACTGCATCGGCGGCGGGGTCGGCACTGCGCTGGCGTGCGACATGCGGGTCGCCGCCGAGGGCTCGCGTTTTGGCATTCCGGCCGCCAAGCTCGGGCTAGGCTATGCCTATGACGGGATCCGCAGGTTGATCGACCTCGTTGGTCCCGCCTGTGCGCGCGAGATCTTCTACACGGCGCGGCAGTTCAGCGCCGAGGAGGCGCTGCGCATGGGCCTCATCAACCAGCTCGTGCCGGCAGACAGGCTCGAGGGCTATGTCAAGGATTACTGCGAGATGATCGCCGCGAACGCGCCGCTGACGGTCCGCTCGGTCAAAGTCATCGTGCGCGAGGCAATGAAGGACGAAAGCGAGCGCGACCTCGCACTCTGCAAGCGCTTGGTCGAGGAGTGCTTCGCCAGCGAGGATTATGCCGAAGGCCGCACGGCCTTCATGGAAAAGCGCAAGCCCGTCTTCAAAGGGCGGTGACGAGATTGCTTCGTCGCTGAGCTCCTCGCAATGACATCATAATTCAGCGGGTCATTGCGAGGGGAGCGAAGCAATCTCGCTCGGCCTCTTCGGACCTTCCCTATGAAACTTCCCGGCCATAATCGGTACGACTACATCCCGATCTACAAGCGGCCGCAATATGAATGGCCCGGCGGCGCGCGGCTTGCGGTCACGTTCAACAACAATATCGAATATTTCGCCTTTGGCGCTGGTCTGGGCAGCGACTCGACTGGCGCAGCGGCAGCACAGAGCCAGCGGAACTACGCATGGCGCGACTACGGCAACCGCGTCGGCCTTTGGTATTATTTCGATCTGCTCGACGAGTTCGCTCTGCCGGCGGCGCATAATGTCAATTCGGCTGTGCTCGAGCAGTGCCCCGAAATCGTTGAGCGGCTCAACGGGCGCGGCGACGAGTATGTCGGCCATGGGCGGACGAATTCGGAGCGCCAGGATGTGCTGTGGGAGGAGGACGAGGCTCGGCTCATTGCTGAGTGCACGGAGGTTCTGACCCGCCTCTCCGGCAGGCGGCCTAAGGGCTGGCTCGGCCCCTACATCGCGCAGAGCGGCGTGACGTTGGATCTGTTGAAGGAAGCCGGCTACCGATATGTGATGGATTGGGCGATGGACGACCAGCCGGTCTCGATGCGAACCCGCGCCGGGCCGATCCTGTCAGTGCCCTACCCGCTCGAGATCAACGACTCGCCGGCGCTCGTCTTCCGGCACCATACGGGGCGGCAATTCGCCGAGATGGTCGTCGACCAGTTCGATGAGATGCTGGAGCAGTCGCGCAAATACCCGCTGGTGTTCGCGGTTTCTTTGCATCCGTTCATCATTGGCCAGCCTTTCCGCCTGCGCGCCTTCCGGGATGCCGTCCGTCACATCGTACGGCATCGTGATCGGCTGTGGATCACCACGCCCGGCGAGATTGCACGCTACTGCGAAAGCCTGCCAAAAGGAACGATCCCAGGCGCGGATTAGCGCCTCCGGCGCGGCCGCGAGGAAAACGTCTATTTGATTTTGCCACGATGGCCGGTGGAGCATGTGCAAGCCGCGCCGCTGCGCAGCGAGCCGGGAGAGGAAGCCAGTGAGCATCGGTCGTAGGGTGTGACGCACAAATAATATTGCGCAGGCTGCACGCCTTCGCCCCTCGGGTCCTCTCCGCCGAAGATGCGGCCTGGGTAATTGCCTTGTGGGTCGCCATACGAGTTCATCCCGCCGAACGGTCCACTCATGCTGCCGCTCATCCCTCCGCCGGTCATCCCTCCCATACCGCCTCCGGACATGCCACCCATGCCGCCGGCGCCGCCACCCATGCCACCGCTGGTCCCGCCGCTCATGCCGCCGACCAGCACGAAGCGGCTCCCGGCACCAGAGACGTCAGCGTTGGAATGCAAATCGGCGGCCGTCGCTTCCTGACGGGGGATCGACGCAGTCGCAATAAGCACAAGGACCGGAAGCAACTTGTGCACGCGAGCCTCTTATGATTGTCTTTCTACTCAACAGAGTTAATGACGGCGAAGTTATAGTCAAGCAGCGATCCGTGCCATGAGATGAGTCAGAACTGGGCGATCTGCATCGGCATCGACCGTTACGACAATCTGCAATCGCTACAATTTGCGAAACGCGATGCCGAGGCGTTGCGCGAGTTTTTCGAAAAAGAAGCGGGTTTCGACAAAGTTTATTTCTTTGCCGAAGATGCGCCCGCCATCCCGACGGATTTTGGCGAGCCGATGCGTTCGACGCCGAGCGGCGGGACCTTGCGCCGCTTCCTACGCATCAGGTTTGAACAGAAATTCCTCAAACCGAGCGATAATTTCTGGTTCTTTTTCGCCGGTCATGGCCGGCGCGAGAGAGATCGCGATTACATCATGCCGATCGATGCCGATCCCGGGAATGTCGAGGAAACGGCGATCCCCGTCGGCTATATCACCGAGCGCTTGCGGCGCTGCGGTGCCGACAATGTGATCCTGCTGCTGGATGCGTGCCGCAACGAAGGTGCGCGAGACGGGCAGGGTATTGGGGGGGAAGTGCATTCGGGCGTCGTGACAATCGCGTCCTGCAGCCCGAGCGAGCGTTCTTATGAAATCGCCGAACTGCAACACGGCGCTTTTACCTATAGCCTACTCGAGGGCCTGCGCCTGCAAGGCGAAACGAATTGCGCGACGGTCGAACGGCTGGACCTGCATCTGCGGTTTCGGGTTCCGGAACTCTGCGTCAAGTACCACAAGCCGCGCCAGACGCCATACACACATGCCGAGCCGATCGCAAAGCTACATCTGATCCTAGTGCCGAAATTCGCGAACTTGGCGGACATCGGGCCGATCAAGCTCGATGCGTTGCAGGCCGAGACGAACGGCGATCTCGAGACCGCGGAGCAATTGTGGTGGCGGGTCATTGCCGTATCACCGATCGATGCGCAGGCGCATGAGGCGATTAAGCGGATCACGCTGAAACAATCAGCGCCGGCCGCCTCAATTTCGCCCGCGGTCCACGAAGAGTCGACTGGGCGAGAGGCTGCGCCGCCGCAGCGGCGGTTTGCCTCACCAATCAGATTGACGCGGCGGAAGACATTGGCGTTGGCCGCGCTCGCCGCGGCCGGCACGGGCGCGGTAGTCGCAGCCCCTTCGATGAGAAAACTGCTGACGAAACCGTCTCTGCGGACCGTCACTTTCGACGCCGCTACGGTCAATGACCAGGGCGCGCGGAACCCGCCGGAGAAGTACAGTGCCTCAGCATTCACCGAAGCGCTGGGGCCCAGCAGCGGCCTCGACATGGTCTTGATTCCCGCGGGCAGCTTTACAATGGGCTCGCCGGCCGACGAACCTGAGCGGCAGCCGAACGAAGGGCCGCAGCATCACGTCACGCTCGCCTCGTTCTCTATCGGCGCTTCGCCCATTACTCAGGCGCAGTGGTCCGCCGTGGTGTCCGCGCATCCCGATCGGATCCGCCGAGACCTCGACCCGAACCCCTCCTTTTTCAAGGGCATAGACCTGCCCGTCGAGAGTATCACGTGGAACCAGGCCGAGGAGTTCTGTCTGCGCTTAGCGGCGATCACCGGACGGCCATACCGGCTCCCGAGCGAAGCCGAATGGGAGTATGCCTGTCGCGCCGGCACAATAACGCCGTTCGCATACGGCCCCACAATTACGGCCGAACTGGCAAATTATTGTGGGACCGGCGGGGCAGTATGCGGCGAAAGCGACGGCAAGAGCATCGCCACCGATATCTATGCCGGCGTGAAGTACGGGTCAGGCGCTTACGGCCAGGGCCCGCCTGGAATTTTCCGGGCAACGACGACGCGGCCGGGAACATTTCCCGCCAATCGGTTTGGGCTCTACGACATGCACGGCAATGTTTGGGAGTATTGCCTCGACAAGGCGACCGAAAATTATGCGGACGCGCCGCGAGACGGCAGCGCAGAACTTGCCGGCCCGAAGGACAGCGATCGAATACTGCGTGGCGGGTCGTGGTCACACAATCCGGCCATCTGCCGCTCCGCCTTCCGGGATCATATCGAGCCCGGAAACTCAGGCTGGCAAGGCCGCATTGGCCTCAGGGTCGTTTGCCTACTCTAGGGGAAGGGTTGAAGCTCATGGCTGAACAGGCGGGACTCTGGTTTGTCACGGAAGTAGAGACCAGCGAAACCGTTGAGGTCATCGAAGGCGGCCGCAGCTCCGAGGATGTCGGGGGCGGATTCGGCACCGGCGCCGTCCAGGCGGTTCGCAAGAGCCTGACCCAACGGGTACAGATCAGCGCGGACGAGTTGAAGCGGCAGATCGGCAACCTGCTGTCCATCGTCGGCGACGTTTTCGACCAGTCGCGCTCCGAGACCGGGATCGTGTTGGAGGAAATCGAGCTGTCGATCGAGATCAGCTCGGAGGGGCAGGTCAGCATCCTTGGCAGCGGCGGCAAGCTCGAAGGCAAAGGCGGCATCAAGCTCAGCTTCAAGCGCAACCCCGCCAACGCCTGAGCGGGGCTCATCCCACCCCGAGCGGCTCTCCGGGTTGTTTCTTGCCAAGGCGCAACAGTGGCACAAACGCGAAAGCCACGGCAGTAAAGGCCACCGACACGAGGATCAGCGGCGAGAGCTGGCGCTGAAACAAATGTTCATACAGAAAAGACCCGAGGTTTTCGGAGAGGGCACTGGTGAAGTTGGTAACCGACATCAACGCGGCAAAAGCGAAGCCTTCCGCTCGCGGGGGGCAATAATCCGCAGCCAGGCTCAACGTCGCCACAAAGGCGATCATCGTCGCAATACCGGCGAGGAAATTAATCGCTGCCGCCAGCGCCTCATTCCAAAGGAGCAGAAAGGCCCCGGTCGCCGCAATGCCGAGCGCAATGCTCAGGTTCAGCAGCGCCTTTGCCGTAATGCCTTTAAGAAATCGGCGGTAAACCAGCGCTCCGGCGATCCAGCCCGCCGAATTTATCGAGCCGAGGATTCCAATATATTCTTGCGAGAATTTGAGATCGTCCGTCATGTGGTAATAAAGCGGGGTACCGAGCCCCGGGTTGAGGTAATAGACGAATAGGAACAGTGCGATTATCCAAAGATCCCGCAGGGTCAGGGCCGCCAGCAGGCTCGCGAAAGTCCGCCTCATTTCGAGATGATCGATGCGGCTCTTCGCTTCGAGGATCAGAAACCCGCCGGCACAAACTACGATCAACGGAGCGAAGGCAATAATCGCCGCAGCGCTGTGCAACGCCTCGGCCGGGGTCAGCCTCTCGACCAGCTGACCACCAATAAGGGCGCTCGCCATTGCAGCGATGTTGAACCACAGCCATTGCTGATTGACGAAGGCATCGCTGGCGCCCAATTTCTGGCCGTTCTCGACGAGGATGGCACCGCAGATCGTGCTCGATATTGCCATGCCATAGGCGGACAGCAGCAGCGCGATGATGATCTCGCCCGGCGAGGTGATCCGCGTGACCCAGCAATAGGCACCCGCAGCCATCAAGTTCGCGAAAATCAGGTAACTTTTTCGGCGGTAACCGAGCAGCGGCAGAAAGTCCGAGACAATGCCGTAGACCGGCTTGATGATCCAGGGAAGGTTCAGCACCGTCAGATAACCAGTAACCTGAACCGGCGTCCATCCGAGAGTCTGCTTCAGGAAATAATTCAGCGGTTGGGCAATCAACCCGCCGGTCTGCCCGACCCCTTCAACGACATAGACTAGCGCAAAGAACAACATGAGCCGGTTGATCTGCCGGCTCTCGCCATCACGGGTAATGGAGCAGGACCTGGCGCCGAACCCCACCGCGCTCTTATCTGACGGCCACGATGACCTCGATTTCGACCGGGATGCCGCCGGGTAGCGAGCTCATGCCGACCGCGGAGCGCGCGTGCCGACCGCAATCGCCGAACACCTCGACAAACAGGTCGGAGCAGCCATTGACGACCTTTGGATGATCCTCGAAATCGGGTGCGGCGTTCACCATCCCGAGCACCTTGACGATATTCTCCACGCGATCGAGATCGCCGCCCAGCGCGTCCTTAATCGCCGCGATCAGGACCAGCCCCACACCGCGCGCATGCCGATATCCCTCCTCGATCGACATGCCGGCGCCGAGTTTACCTTTCGGCATTTTGCCGTCGGAGCCGTCGGGCGGGCCCTTCCCCGAAAGATACAGCAGGTTGCCCACGCGCTTGGCATGAACGTAGTTCCCGAGCGGACCGCCGACCTGCGGCAAGGTCAGCGCTAACTCCCTCACACGCTGCTCGATGCTCATTTGTGGTCTCCAGCTGTTTCATCGGCACCGATATCGGCCGATCTGTGCGCTGCCGTCCTGATCATAGGCGATCAACTCGGCATTCTTATTCCAAGACCGACAATGTACCTGCGCGACCGAGTCCGCCACATCGCTTGGCGTGTTGTCGGAATACCATCGCAGAGTTATTCCGTCGGAGGATTGGTTGAGCGTCCATGGCGGCCCGCTGCAGGCCGCGAGACAAAACAAAATTGCGATCCAAGCGGCCCGGATCGCAATTTCAGACATCGACCCTATCATGGCGCCCGGGTCGGCCCGCCGCCCGAGTTCCGTCCGGCTCCGGTCAAATGCTGCCAATCGATCGCACCGCCTAGCGTCAACGGCGTGCCGGCCTCTGGCATCGGATATTTGAGTCCGCTCGCGCAGTTGAACAGAATGACCCGGTCGTCAGGCCGGACCCGTCCGTCGGCGAGCGCCCGCTTGTATGCGGCATAGGTCGCGGCGCCCTCTGGGCATAGGAGCAAACCCTCCTCGGCGGCTACTTCCCGCCATGCGTCGGCTATCGCATCGTCGCCGATTGCGATCGCGAACCCGCCGCTGTCGCGCACTGCGCGCAGAATCAGAAAGTCCCCGACCGCCTGCGGCACCCGAATGCCGGCAGCGAAAGTGTGTGCATTCTCCCATCGCGGCGCGTGTTCAACACCTTCCTCCCAAGCCTTCACTATCGGCGCGCAGCCGCTAGCTTGGACCACGACCATGCGCGGCCGCTTCGGGCCGATCCAGCCGATCGCCTCGAGCTCGGCAAAGGCTTTCCACATGCCGATGATCCCGGTGCCGCCACCCGTCGGGTAGAAGATCACGTCCGGGACTATCCAACCGAGCTGTTCGGCAAGTTCGATGCCCATCGTCTTTTTGCCCTCGATGCGGTAGGGCTCTCGCAGGGTCGAGCAATTGAACCAGCCGACTTCTCGCTCGCCTTCGGCGACGAGCTTGCCGCAATCATCGATCAGCCCGTTGACGAGAAAGACCGCGGCGCCCTGCATCGCGATCTCGCGGACATTGACCGGCGGGGTATCCTCGGGACAGAAAACGTAAGCCTTGATGCCGGCGCGTGAACAGTAAGCGGCCATCGCCGCCCCGGCATTGCCGTTGGTCGGCATCGCCATTGTCGTCACGCCGAGTTCCTTGGCCATCGCCACGGCGAGTACCAGACCGCGCGCCTTGAACGAGCCCGTGGGCAGGCGGCCTTCGTCCTTGACCAGAATCTCGCCGACGCCGAGCCGTCCGCCAATGCGCGGCAGCGGGATCAGCGGGGTTACCACCTCGCCGAGAGACACCACATTCTCTGGCCGGCGCACCGGCAGCAGCTCACGATATCGCCAAAGCGTCTGCGGCCGATCGGCGAGCACCTCCCGGTGCAGTGCACGACGGACACCCTCGAGATCGTACCGCACCAACAACGGCCGGCCGGCCTTGGATAGCGTCTGCAATGTGTCGGCGGGATAGCGCTCTCCGGTTAGGCTACACTCCAGATGCGTAACGAATGTCGGCAGCGCGCCGCCCGTCCACTCGACCATCGCACCATCTTGTATTTTCATTTGCGGCATACTTTATGATTTGGCGGTCAGCAGCGCGGTAAATTCGTCGGGCATGCTGAGCATCGGGTAATGCCCGGTGTCGAGCTCGTGCCAGCTGGCGCTGAGCTTGTCGGCCGTGCGGCGCTGGTGTGCTTCCCCAGGATTGGCGGCGCGGCGGCACCAGATTACTGTCGCCGACCATGGCTGGTTCCAGAAATGGTCGAGCTTGACCGGCCTCTCGTAAATCCCGATCGGATGGAGCGTGTAGCGTTCGAGCGCCCGGGAGCGAGTCTCAGGCTCAAGTTCGGCGAAGAGACGGGTTTCGGCGTCCTCCCGGGTCGGGCCGGCGGCAAGCCCGGTCGGCACTGCGGTCGAGCGCCGGACGATGTCGCGGATCCGCTCCCCGTCGAGCAAGGCCAGCGCGTCAACAAATACTAAGCGCGAGATCCGGTCGCGCTGCATCTCGGCGGCGCGGCAAACAACCATGCCGCCCGAACTCGTGCCGACCATTACGACGTCTCGCAAATCCTCGTAGAAGAGGAGATCCGCGATCTCGGCGGCCTGTGTCTCGGTCGTAATGCCAGGACGCAGCGAATGTTTGCGCTCGGCGCAACCGTCCAGGGTCGGCGCGTAGACCGTATGCCCAGCGCCGCGTAGCCGGCTGGCCACCGGCTGCCAGATCCAGCCGCCTTGATATGAGCCGTGGATCAGAACGAAAGTGGTCATCGCGTCAATTCCCTCCGGTTACGTCGATAGTGACGCCGGACACAAAGTCGGCGTCGCTCGAAGCAAGAAAACAGATGACCTTGGCCTGGTCGGCTGCCTCGGCGACGCGGCGCAGCGGAGTGCGGGCGATTTCCGCGGCCTGCGCCTCCTGCGTCCGCTTGTCCCAATGCGGCCGAATGCGCTCGGTCAGGGTGAGGCTCGGCGCGATCGCGTTGATCGTGACGCCGTAAGGCCCCAGTTCGAACGCCAGCTTGCGGGTAAAGGCAATGATGCCGCCCTTCGCCGCGGCATAGGCGCTGCTGCTCGACGCACTGAGGCCGCGGCCGGCAATCGAGGCGAGGTTGACGATTTTGCCATGCCGTCGCCGCTTCATGATCGGGACGACGGCATGAGTGAACAGAAAGGTCCCGCTCAGGTTGAAGGCTATCAGCCGCTGCCATTCGTCAAAGCTCAGCTTTTCCACCTCGGCGCTTGGGTTTGCAACGATCGTGCTGCCGCCGACGGCATTGACCAGGATGTCGATAGCGCCGAACTGCTTCTCAACAGCGGCCACAGTCGTCTCGACCTGATCCTGATCTAGGGCGTCGCAGAGCCGGCCATGTGCCTGGCCGCCTACACTGCCCAACGCGGTTACAGCGCTTTCGAGGCGATCGGGGTGATTATCGACACCGATCACTGTCGCACCCTCGCGGGCCATGATCTCGGCGGTGGCGCGGCCAATGCCGTTGGCGAATGCGGTGATTACAGCGACCTTGTCCTTGAAGCGCATGGCTCCCCCCTCTCAGCTCCGCTATTCTCGGACAGAGACCAGCACGGGAGGGTGCTCAATGCAACTCGGGATTCATCTGCCGCATGCCGGCGAGCAGGCGACGCCGCAGAAGATCCGGCGCGCGGCGATGCAAGCAGAGGATCTCGGTCTCGACGACGTGTGGGTCAGCGAGCACATCATCGTGCCGCGCTCGAGCTTCCCCCGCTCGCCCCTGTTCTACGAGCCGGTGCTGAGCCTGACCTGGGCTGCCGCAGTAACCGAGCGGGTGAGGCTCGGCACCAGTGTGCTGGTATTGCCGATGCGGCACCCGCTGCCGCTCGCGAAGAAGCTGGCGACATTGCAGAATTTCTCGGAGGGCAGACTGATCCTCGGAGCTGGCGTCGGCTGGCTGGAGGCCGAGTTCGCAGCGCTCGGCTCGCCGTTTCGCGAACGCGGGCGGCGCACCGATGAAGGGATCGCGATGATGCGCGCGGTATGGACGCAGGACCCAGTGACGTTCCACAGCAAATACATTCCCGCCGAGATTACCGAGATGACAATGCAGCCATTGCCGCTGCGACCGATCCCGATCTGGTTTGGCGCGCGCTCGGAGGCGGCGTACCGGCGCACCGTAGAGATCGGCGACGGTTGGCACGGCAGCCAGCTGACACCCGAAGAGGCCGCACCAGTCGTGGAGCGGCTGCGCCGCGACCGGCCGGAGCCGGAATTCACGATTTCGATACGAACGCACTGGAACGGTAAGGATCTAGGGGAATTGCGCGACCGTATCGCGGCGTTCGAGGGGGTCGGGGTTCAGCACATCATGGTCGCGCCGGTCAACCGCGAGGTCGACGACTGGGACGCGGTCATTGAAGGCACCGGCAGGCTCGCCTCAAGGATCTAACCCGGAACGATTTGTTGTGCGTGGATCTCTGCCGACATACGCTAGCTATCGGCAGCTTGAACCCAGGAGGTGGTTAGATGGGCTATACGCTCGATCAGTTTTCCGGCGAATGTCATCGTATCCTGTCGCAAGATCAGGGTGTCGAGGGCCGGAAGAAGGTTTGCGCGCTCGTGCAGGACGTCCTGAAGGACGAAGACTTCGTCAAAACTCATCTCCACGACGGCGTGCCGGAACGCAAGATCCTCTACGAGGATCCGGAACTCGGGTTCTGCATTCTCGGTCACGTCAATCATGGAGCAAGAGAGAGCAAGCCGCACGATCATGGTCCGACCTGGGCGATTTACGGCCAAGCGCGTGGCAAGACGATCATGAGCGACTGGGCGATGGTCGAACCGGCCTCCGAGGATCGAGCGGGTAAAGTGCGTCTCGTCAAAGAGTACGCGCTCACCCCGGGTGACGCGCACCTCTACAACGAAGGTGATCTGCACTCGCCGCGGCGCGACGGTCCGACGCGGCTGATCCGGATCGAAGGCAGAAACGTCGAAAAGATCCGGCGTTTAGCTTACGACGCCGTGTGAGAGGGCGCCCAGCGGCACCCTCCGCGATTCGGCCGGGTCAAGATGACGGAGCTGTTGGCGGCCCGCCGAGGATTATATCCACCCGGCGGTCCTGGCCCGGGCTGCCCCCACTGGTGGTCTCTCCGTCGCCGCTGACCGACAGGGAGCTGCGCGGCACGCCGTCCTGCACAAGCGTTGCTGCCACGACACTGGCGCGCTTCAGCGAAAGCTTCTGATTATAGCCCGCCGAGCCTGCGGGGTCGGCAAACCCAGTGACTTGGACATTGGACGGGGTTCCCGCCTTGTATGCATCGGCAGCAAACCGTGCCACCTCCCTCGCTGCCGGGCCCATCAGCGAGCTGTTATAGTCGAAATACACGGTGAACGTTGTCGGCGGAGGTGGTGGCGGCGGCGGGGGTGGAGGGCTCGCGGCCACCGGCGGCGGGGGCGGCTGCTGGGCGCAAGCGGCGACCGCAAGCAACAGGCTCGCGAGGAAAAGTCGTCTCATCTGTCCCTCCCACTGGTTGAATGTGGAAGGTTATGTCGAAATTACCGATCGCGCCAGATGCGACCGTTAATTTTAACGCCCGACGTCGAACTCTCAGCAGCCGGAAGCGGGAACTGATAGCTCTACACGCCGATTCTGCGCGCGGCCCTGTGCTGTGTTGTTCGAAGCAACCGGATTTGTGTCGCCAAACCCCTGCGCCGAGATGAGGTTGGGGTTAAGGCCCTGCGATATAATATATTCCATCACGTTTTGAGCACGCTTTTCCGACAGGATCTGGTTTGAGGTGATACCCTCCCGCTGCAGCGCCGGACCAATCGGAGCATTGTCCGTGTAGCCGCTCACCAGGATCTTGTTCTGCTGCGTCGGCGCTAACTTGGACGCCATATTCGCGATAATCTGCTTTCCTCGATCATTCATCTGCCAACCGCCCGACGGGAATAGCAAGTCACTGTTGACGGTATACTTGATCGCTCCCTGGAGCCGACAGAGCTGCGCCTTATCTGCGGCGACCTGCGCCTGCAGCGCAGAGTTTTGCTGCTGCAGCTGCTGATTTTGGGCCTGGAGCTGATCGTATGCGCTTTGCGAGACGCAGGCGGAGAGGAGGACCGATGCCATTAGTGGCAACAGCGGCAAGCGCCGGTTTCCTAGAAGATATGTCACGCTTCGGTCTCCCCCGTTGGTTGATAACTAAACCCACAACGTCTAGCACTCGCTTCGGCTATCTACAACAGGTCGGATGCAAGGTCTCTTCAACCGCCTGCGACACCCTGGGTATTCACATAAACCGAATAAATCGATTGGCTTGCAGCCATAAAGAGGCGATTTCGCTTGCGCCCGCCAAAACACAGATTGGCGCAGCGCTCGGGTAGGTCGATATGGCCAATCATCGTGGCGTCCGGAGCGAAGATGGCAACTCCGTTGAGCCCCGGGGTCATTCCCCATCCGCACCACAGATTGCCCGCGACATCGCAGCGGAAGCCGTCGGGCGTGCCTTCGCCGGCATTGATGAAGACCCGTCTGTTGGCGAGCTTGGTTCCATCATCGACTACATCGAAAAGACTGATCAACCGCGGCCGGGCTCGCGACTCGACGATATAGAGCCTGCTTTCGTCAGGCGAGAAGCACAGGCCGTTGGGTCCGTTGATATCGCCGGTTACGACCGTTGCGGCACCGGTCCTGCCGTCTACACGATAAACATTGGTCGGCAGTTCCGGCGCGGCCTGCTCGCCCTCGTAATTGCCGAGGATGCCGAACGGCGGATCGGTAAACCAGATCGAACCGTCGGACTTGACGACCACGTCATTTGGCGAATTGAGCCGCTTGCCCTCGTACCGGTCGAGTATGACGGTAATCGACCCGTCATACTCGGTGCGGGTAACCCGGCGTCCCTCATGCTCACAGGTCACAAGCCGCCCCTGCCGGTCGCGGGTATTGCCGTTGGCGTGGTTCGACGGCTTGCGGAAAATGCTGGCTGTGCCTGTTTCCTCGTCCCACCGCATGATGCGGTTGTTGGGAATGTCGCTCCATAACAAATAGCGGCCGTCGCCGAACCACACCGGACCTTCGGCCCACCGATAGCCAGATGCCAGACGCTCGACGGCCGCATTGAAGGGCGGCTTGATGTTCTCAAAGCGCGGATCGAGCGAGCGGATCGCCGGGTCCGGGTAGCTGGCGGCCGGCTCCCATCGCGGAGAGGAAGCGAGCGGCGTCACCGCGCCGAGCGTTGGAGCCGTGCTCGTGTTCATCGTCCTGGTCTTTTGTGAGTTTTCCTCTCCGCCCTCGTGGGGCGGAGAGGAGAGGCGGGTCAGATGATCTTTTCTTCGTGCAAGGCGGCCAACTCGTCCTTCGAGAGGCCGAGCAGCTTCCCATAGACTTCGTCACTATCGGCACCGAGCAATGGCGCGGCGGTGATCGGCACTTTCGAATTGCTCATCTTTACGGGCCAGCCCGGCATCTTGAAATCGCCGCGCACCGGGTGCTTGACGGTGACGAAGATTTCTCGGCGATTCAGCTCGGGATCGTTGGACAGTTCCATCGTGTCCATGATCGCGCCGGCGGGTATGCCCTGCTCGCCGAGTCGCTGCATGACTTCCATCTTGTCGTGATGGATCGTCCATTGGGCGATCATCTCATCGACCAAATGACGGTTCTTGAACCGCTCTTGCGGGCTGTCGAACCGAGCATCGCCGATCAGGTCTTCGCGGCCCATGATTTTCAGGAGCCGCTCCCAATGCTGCGGGTTGGCGCGCGACGTATAGATGTAGCAATAGTCGTTCGGGCCATCGCCTTTGCACTTGTAGGTCTCGCTCGGCGAGTTGGTGCCCATGATGCTTTGATTGCCCATCCGCGGCGCGGCTTTGCCCCAGAGCGCCTGGGCTGCGTAGGAGATGCGGCCGTAATTGATGACGCATTCCTGCATCGCCAACTGGATGCGCTGGCCTTCGCCAGTGAACTGGCGCTGGTAAAGAGCAGCCAGCACGCCGATCGCTCCGTGCAACCCGGTTCCGGTGTCGCCGATCGTCAGCCCGGGCTTGATCGGCCGGCCGTCCGGCTCGCCGGTGATCGACATCGCGCCGCCGGTCGCCTGCGCGATCATGTCGAAGGCGAGGAAGCTCTTGTAAGGGCCGTCCTGCCCGAAGCCCTTGACCTGCGCATAAATGATCCGCGGGTTTATCTCGCGCACGACGTCATAGCCGAAGCCGAGCCGCTCGATGACACCGGGCGCGAAGTTCTCGGCAAACACGTCGGCTTTTTCGATCAATCCGCGCAGCAGGGCCCGGCCCTTTTCGGTCTTCAGATTGGCGGTAACGCTGCGCTTGTTGGCGTTTAGCAGCATAAAATAATGCGAGTCGACACCTTTTTTGTCGGTCGAGGCGCCGCGGCCCTGCTCACCCTTGGTCGGTTCCTCGACTTTGATTACCTCGGCGCCGAGCCATGCCAGGGTCTGCGTTAACGAGGTCCCGGCCTCGAATTGGGTCAGGTCCACCACCCGGACGCCATGCAAGGCGCCGCGTTGCGCAGTATTGGCCTGATCGCTGCTGCCGGGTGCTAAGTCATTAGGCATATGATTCCCTCCTGATCATGACAATTCCCGCGGCGCGCTGCCTGATCCTCTTGGTCAGTCGGCGGCGGGTGAAGAACAAATACGGGCCTTCCTGATGCAAGGATCATTTCCCGGACTGTCAGCCTTATTCGCCGCTCCGTCAACGCCTGTTACGTCGCCTTTACTGATTGGGCGTCCAGGCCAGCGCCCGGATCTCGCTGAATTCG
>Ga0306920_100005246_pt1 | contig 16715 bp, 16 predicted proteins | sample flu12Cox44000170_FD_204666 | JGI IMG/M metagenome (GOLD analysis project Ga0306920, IMG submission 204666) | Lab enrichment of tropical soil microbial communities from Luquillo Experimental Forest, Puerto Rico - flux4day.12C.oxic.44.000.170 (v2)... | ecosystem: Environmental > Terrestrial >... | reverse complement strand
CTGACACTCTACACGACGCCGGTGATCTACCTCTATCTCGAACGTTTCGCCCGCTGGGTCGGCCGTCCATACCGGCCGTCGCGCGTTCAGGAAGCGCTGTCGGATGCCCCGAGACCGGCACTGGCCGAGGGTCGTCAGGGCGCCTCCAACGATTAAGACAGGCGGCGCGCCGTGACCAAAAAGACGGTGGACGGAAGCCGCATCTCTTTGTCTCCGGCATAAGCTGCAAAAGCTTCTGTGATCTCCCGCCTGATCGTCGCGCGAACCGCGTCGCCCGGTTTCTTCTCTTCGATCAGGCGGGCGGATGGGCCCATGATGCAGGCGTGCTCGGCTTCCTCCTCAGGAGTCGAGCTGATGATGTCTGGTGTCTCGCGGTTGATCTCGATATCGGCGAACCCGGCCGTTTCGAGAATGCTTCGCACGTAGTCTCGGTCACTGAACGCCAGCGGGCCCGGCATTCGGGGAGGCGTTGGCGCCGGAGGCCCCAAACGCCGCACAGCGACTTCGTAGGGGATCAACCAGTGCCCGTTCTCCTCGAGCGGTCCCCAACATGCAAAGCACACCCGTCCGCCGGGCCGTGCCGCTGGCAGAAGATTGCGGAAAGCAGCGACCGGATCGGCAAAAAACATGACGCCAAAGCGCGAGGTGATCAGGTCGAAGCAGCCGGTTTCGAAGGGGTACACTTGTGCGTCGCCCCGTACCAGCGTGACATTGCCGAGCCCGCTCGCGGCGAGGCGCTCGCGGGCGCCTGCCAGCATTGGCTCTGATATGTCGACGCCGAGCACCCGACCCCGCTCGTCTACTGCTTCGGCGAGCGGTACCGTAGCGGCGCCGGTGCCGCAGCCGACCTCGAGGACACTTTCGCCAAACGCTACCGCCGATCGCGCCAACAAGAGATCGTTGACTGCGCGCACGCGGCGTTCGACGAAGCCGCCGAGTCCGACCCAGCGCGGGCCGGCGACATTATTCCAATAGTCGCACTGTGCGATGTTGGCGATGCTGCTCTGGCTCATTCCAGGGTATCCCTCAGGTTCAGCTGGATCCGATTTTCAGTCGTCGCGGAACGCGGTTCAACACCACAGATCAGCCATAGGACAGCGCGAAGTAGACGACATAGATCCAGCTGAAGATGCCGTGGATAATTGCCCACAATATCGAGTGGTTGGTGTTGTAGGAGATCGCCATCGCCAGGGCCGAGCCAAAGCTGGCCCCGTACTTCGCCCCCTCCACGCGGACGCTGTATCCCCGCCATCCGTACATCGGCTTCTCCTTTCCGGACTTCGGGTTTACCGTATCGGCCGAGACGCCCAACAATAAGGGAGATCGCATCGTGAAGACGCAAAGTATGACCTGCGGGGAGGTCGAAACGGCGTTGGCCCGGGCGGGGCTCGAGATCCCCGACCGCGAGAAGCCGGAGATCGCTGCTGCCGCCCATTTCATCGAGGAGATGGCCGCTCGCTTGCGCCGTAGGCGCGAGATGGTGGCCGAGCCTGCTCATATCTTCCCGCCTCCGGGAGCATGACGATGGTTCCGGATTTCCTGACGATCGCCGAAGCCGGTGTTCTGATCGCCAAACGCGAGCTCTCCCCGGTAGAGCTCGTGCGGAGCCGCTTGACACGCATCGAGCGGCTCGACGGCAGGCTCAACTCCTTCATCCGGGTGCTCGGTGAGGAGGCGCTCGCCGCGGCCCGATCAGCCGAGGCCGAGATCATCGCCGGACGCTCCCGCGGCCCGCTACACGGGATTCCGATCGGCTTGAAGGACATCTACGAGACCAAGGGGGTCCCGACCACCGGCCATTCGAAGGTCATGATCGACCACGTGCCGCGCGAGGACGCCACTTCGGTTCGGCGACTGACCGAAGCGGGCGCGATCGTGCTCGGCAAGCTCGCGACCCACGAGTTTGCCTTTGGCGGACCGTCCTTCGATCTGCCGTGGCCACCGGCCCGCAACCCGTGGGATACGACCCGCTTTACCGGAGGATCGAGCAGCGGAACCGGGGCTGCTGTTGCCGCCGGCCTCGTCCTCGGCGGCACCGGTAGCGACACGGGCGGGTCGATCCGCGGACCGGCGGCGTATTGCGGGCTTGCCGGCCTCAAGCCGAGCTACGGCCGGATTAGCCGGGCGGGCGTATTGCCGCTCGCCTTCTCGCTCGACCATGCCGGCCCGATGGCGTGGACTGCCGAAGACTGCGCGATCATGCTGCAGGCGATGGCCGGGCACGACCCCCTCGATCCGGCGAGCGCGGTCCGCTCAGTACTAGATTACCGGGCCTCCCTCTCAGGCGAGGTCAAAGGCTTACGCATTGGCCTGATCCGCCATTTCTACGAGACCGACAACCCGGCGAACCGGGTGACACGACAGGGCATCGCGAACGCCGTAAAGGTCTTCGAAGATCTCGGCTGCTCGGTGCGCGAGCTGCGGCTCTCGCCGCTCGCCGATTGGGCCGCTTGCGGCATCATGATCATGCTCTCTGAGAGCTACGCGATCCATGAGGCGACATTGCGCGAGCGCTTTGGCGATTATGGCGAAGCCTTTCGCGACCGGATGGCCCTCGCCGCACTGGTCACGGGTGCCGATTACATCCAGGCGACGCGGCTGCGCCGCGAGCTTGTGGCCGAATTGGCGACGGCGATGAGCCATCTCGATCTCGTCATCACCGCCGCGGCACCGAGCGAGGCGCCCACCTTTGACGCGGTCAGCAAGTTTGCGATCTTTGAGCGCCCGTCGCTGACGATGCCGTTCAACGTGACCGGCAGCCCGGCGATGTCGGTCTGCTGCGGCTATACCGAAGGAGGGCTGCCGCTCGCCTTCCAGCTCGTCGGCAAGCCGTTTGACGAGGCGACGGTTCTCAACGCAGCGCACGCCTACGAACGGGCGACTTCGTGGCGCTCGATTCGGCCGGCCCTGTCCCCCACCTAGACTTGTGCCCGCTCCCATTCGTTACGTAAGCGTGTGTTAATATTGGCCTGTGGCCGGTTCGCTGTCGACGCTATAAGAGCGGGTAATGAGTTCGATCTTCCCTGAGCAGCAAGGCGCCCGAGCGCCCGATCTCGATTACCTCAGGCGGGCGCAGGAACTTGGTCCCGAGCTCGAGGCGGCAGCCGAGGACATCGAACGGCGCCGCGAGCTGCCCGATTCGATCGTCGAGGACTTGATCGAGCGCGGATTGTTTCGCCTGCTACTGCCCCGGGCGCTCGACGGTGCCGAACTGCGGCCCGCAGCCTATGTGGCGGTCATCGAGGAAGTCGCCAAGCACGATGCCAGCGTCGCCTGGTGTCTGGGCCAGGCCTGCGGCTGCACAATGACCGCGGCTTATCTCGATCTCGAGGTAGCCCGCAAGATCTTCGGCGCCAGACGCGGGATCGTCGCATGGGGCCCGCCGGGCCCCGCCGAGGCGCGTGCGGTGCCCGGTGGCTATCGGCTTAGCGGAACCTGGAGCTTTGCCAGCGGCAGCTATCACGCCACCTGGCTCGGCGCTCATGTTGCGATCCTCCGCTCGAGCGGAGCGCCGCAGCTGCGGCCGGACGGCGGCCCGGTCGTGCGTACCTTGCTGTTCCCGAAAGCGAGCGCCGGCTTTACCGATATCTGGCATGTCATCGGCTTGCGCGGCACCGGCAGCGACAGCTACACGGTCACCGATCTGTTCGTGCCCGAGGAGTACACGGTGTTGCGCGACGCCGCAGCCAAGCCACGCCAACCGGGCCTGCTCTACGCCTTCAGCAGCAGCAATATCTACGCATCGGGCTTTGCCGGGGTAGCCCTCGGTATCGCGCGGAGCACGCTCGACGCCTTTGTCGAACTCGCCCGCGACAAGATCCCGCGCGGTGCCAAACGCACCTTGCGCGATAACAACGTGATTCAGGCGCAGGTCTCCCAATCCGAAGCGCGGTTGCGTGGTGCGCGCGCCTTTCTGCTAGGCTCTCTCGACCAGATCTGGAGGGATATCGGTGGGTCGAGAGGGCTGACGGCAGATCACAACACGACCATCCGGCTCGCCTCGACCTGGGCCATCCACCAGGCGCGCGACGTCGTCGACACGGCCTACCACGCGGCGGGGGCGACAGCGATCTTCGAGAGCAACCCCTTCGAGCGGCGGTTCCGTGACATTCACACGGTGATCCAGCAATATCAGGGTCGCCAAGCGCATTTCGAGACGGTGGGCCAAGCATTGCTCGGTCTCGGACCAGAAGGCCCGATGTTCACTTTTTGACCAGCCGAATTCGATCATCGTGACCCGGCAACACTGGACGCTCGACGACATTCCTTGGCAGGCGATCCGCCATGGCTCGGTGGCGCAGGGTGAGGCGTATTTCTATCTGGTGACTGCGGCGTCGCTGATGGAAAGCGCCACCGACCTATATACGGCAAATCTGATCGATTACTTTGCCGATGACGAAGAAGTCACGTCGTGGCTGCAAGAATACTGGCTTCCCGAGGAATTGCAACATGGCCGGGCGCTGCGTCGCTACGTCGAAGTCGCATGGCCGGAATTTGATTGGGAACCCGCGCGCAGAAGGTTCGTCGACGAGTTCAGGCCATTTTGCGACACCGCGCTGGAGCCGACACGCAGCCAGGAGATGGCGTCACGCTGCGTCGTCGAGACCGGCACAGCGAGCTATTACCGAACCCTGTCGCGCGCCAGCCCTGATCCCGTCCTCGCGACGCTGACCCGCCATATCGCCGAAGACGAGGTGCGGCACTACAAGCATTTCTATCGCTATTTTCGCAAATATCGAGATCTGGAAATGCTACGGCGGACCGCGATCCTGCCGGCGCTGTGGCGGCGGCTCAGGATGACCGGCGGCGACGACAGCTTTATCGTCCTCAAGCATGTCCATGCTGCCCATCATCCGGGCGAACACTTCGATACCGACGTGTATCGCCGCATCCGGCGTGGGTGCCGTGCCGCCGTTCGCGACCACTTTCCACACGAGATGAGCGTGCGGATGCTGTTGAAGCCGCTCGGCCTGGGTCCGCGAGCCCAGCGCCTTACCGTGCCGGTGGCTGCGGCGGTCGCCCGGCGCGTCGTACCGTAAAGAGCGCCCAGCCTCACAAGTCAGGCGGCGAAATCGATCAGCTGGCGCACCGGCGCGCCGGATTTGAGCGCGGCAAACCCTTCGTTTATCTGAGCAAGCTTGAGCTTTCCCGAGATCAGGTGGTCGAGCTTTAGCCGTCCCTGCCGCCACAATGACAGCAGCCGCGGCATGTCGACCCGGAAGCGGTTGCCGCCCATCGAGGTGCCCTGCAATTTGCGGTCGCGCAGAAAGTCGAAGCCGTGCAATTCGATCTTTACGCCCAACGGCACCATGCCGATGATCGTCGCGGTACCCCCGGGACGGAGCATGCCGAAGGCCTGCTCGGCGGTGCTCTTGGTGCCAAGCGCCTCGAACGAGTAGTGCACACCGCCGCCGGTCATGTCCCTGACCGCTTTGACCGGGTCGGCATTGCTGGCGTTCAGGGTGTCGGTGGCACCGAGCTCGCGCGCGAGCTCGAGCTTTGAGGCCACGGTGTCGATCGCGATGATGCGCTCGGCACCGGCGAGTGCCGCACCGTTGACCGCCGACAGCCCGACCCCGCCGCAGCCGATCACTGCTACCGTCGCACCCGGCTCGACCTTCGCGGCATTGAACACCGCACCGACCCCGGTCATGACGCCGCAGCCGACCAGTGCCGCGCGATCGAGCGGGATGTCGGGGTCGATCTTCACCATCGAATTTTCGTGCACCAGCATCTGCTCGCCGAACGAGGAGAGATTGAGAAACTGGTTCATCAATTCGCCGCCCTTCCACGACAGGCGGCGCGAGACACCTGGCGGCATCTTGACCTCGGTGTTCTCGCATAAATTCGGGTGGCCGGTGACGCATTGCGGGCAGGTGCCGCAGAACACCGAGAGGCAGGTGATCACATGGTCGCCCGGCTTGACATAGGTGACACCGTCGCCGACTGCCTCGACCACCCCTGCAGATTCATGGCCCAGCACGCAGGGTGTCGGATGCGGATAGAGCCCCTCGATAAAATGCAGATCGCTGTGGCATAGCCCGGCAAAGGCGGTGCGCAACAACACCTCGCGGGGCCCAGGCCTGGTCAGCGCAACCTCTTCGATCGTCAAGGGCTGGTTCGGGGCGTGCAGAACGGCGGCTTTCATCGCAGGCTTACTCCTGGAAATTGAGGCTCAGGCCGGGCTCGGGCCAGTCCATCGCTGCGAGCTGACCATTGGCGGAAAGGGTTACGTAGGCGGTCTTCATGTCTCGGCCGCCAAAGCAGATGTTGGTCGGGTAAACATCGGGCATCTTGACCTGACGCACGACCCTGCCGTCCGGCGAAATTACGGTGATCTGGCCGGTGATCAAGGTCGCCACCGCGATATTGCCGGAGGCTTCGACGGCTAGGCTGTCAAAGCGCTGAAAGCCGGGCAGCCCGCATACCAGCCGGCCGGTATAGGGTGCCGGAAACGGCTCCTGGCGCAATACCCCCGGCTCGACGATGTCGAAAGCGAAGAGCCGCGAGCTCTCGGTGTCGGCGACGTAGACGGTCCTCTCGTCGGGCGACAGCCCGACCCCGTTTGGGCTCAGCATCGGGTGGACCAGCTCGACGATCTTCGAGCCGTCGGGCAAGGCGTAGTAGAGCCCGCCATGATCGCGGTCGCGCCCGCGCCGCTTGCCGAGATCAGTGAAGTAAAATCCGCCCTGGCGATCAAAGACGATGTCGTTTGGCGCCGACAATTTGTGGCCACCGCATTGGCTATAGAGAACACGCATTTCGCCGGTGCGCGGATCTATCCGCTGGACGTAGCCGCACTGGTAATTCTTCGCCGGCCCGGTCGCGAGGAAGCTGCCTGAGGCATATTCGGCGCCGCCGTTGTTGCACAGATAGAGCGCGCCGTCGGGCCCTCGGGCCAGCCCGTTTGGCCCACCGCCGGCAACGGTTACCGTCGATTTCGTGCCGTCGGATGCGACACGTGTGACGGTACCGCCGGCGATTTCGCCCAAAATGACGGAACCGTCGGCCATCGCCACGGGCCCTTCCGGAAACCGCAACCCGGTTGCTACCACCCGGACATCGGCCATCGCGTCCTCCCCTTTTGCGCCCAGCAATTTTGTCGCCTCGATCGCCGAAGCGTCAAGCGGACCCGTACCTGCCCGACAGGCGTCGATGGCCCAATCGACCCGGTCCTTGCCAAAGTAGCGCTGACCATTGACGACGACGGTCGGCACACCGGGACATCGCAGCGGCTCGAATTCGTTGAGAGCGTTTCTCACCTCGCCGCCCGGGCCGGGTTCGGCTAGCCTCGCCACTAGGTCGTCGGCGTCGAGGCCAGCGCGCTCGGCGGCCCAGCGAATGGTTTCGGGCTCGTTGACGTCGAGCCCCTGGACCCAGACTGCTTCGAACAAGGCCTGATCGAGCGGGCCACGCTTTCCGGCATCGACCGAGTAGAAGGCGCGGGCCGGCAATTCCTCGCGATCGTAGACCAAGGCCGCCCAACGCGCGGCGCGCCGGTGGAAGATTTCCGGGTCCGGATAGACGAATGGGATCGAGAAGCGCTCCGCCCAGCGCCGGCAGTCTTCGCGAAGATAGGAGCCAACGTTGCGGTTCTCTTTGCCGCCGAGCAATTCGGCAACCATCACGCCGCGCTCACGCGGGATGTAGATCGGCCGGCGGACCAGCTGAACTCCCGCCAGGTTTGCCAGCGCGCACCGCAGCAGAAGATAGGCGTTCGGCGAGTGGTAGATGGTGTAGCTGTAGACCGTGATTGTCATTCAATCGGCTCGCGCTGGTTCCCACTATATCGCCGCGCGGCGCCAACGACGTATAGTCTCCGCTTTACTTCAGGAGGGGCTTGCGATGGCGATCGAGCACGAAGTCGCAGTCAAACCGGACATCGCGTTTGCCGAGCACGATGGTGTGAAGCTGCTCGGCGACCTTTATCTGCCGAAAGGATTGAGCCGGGCGCCGGTGCTGGTCGGCGTGCATGGCGGCGGCTGGCAACTCGGCGACCGCAAATTCTATCGCCATTGGGGCGGCTATCTCGCCAAGCACGGTTACGCAGTGTTCGCGATCGAATACCGGCTCATGAAGCAGGGGATCAAGACTTGGCCCGGGGTAGTCGCCGATTGCAAAGCTGCGGTGCAGTTCGTGCGCGCCAGCTCTGGCGATTTCGGCCTCGATCCGGACCGCGTTGGATTGATCGGCGACTCGGCGGGCGCGCATCTGTCGGCATTGGTGGCGCTGGCGGGTGATGAACCGCCGTTCTCCAACCAATATTGCAACGACCTCTATGCTGCGACCCGCGCCAATGTCAAAGCCGTCATCGGCTTCTACGGCGTCTATGACATGGTGGCGCAATGGGAGCACGACCAGATCACACGCCCGCGCGATTCGGTGACCGAGAAACTGCTCGGCTGTCCGCCAATGGTCAGCCGCCGGACATTTTTTGAAGCTTCGCCCTTGAGCTACGCCACGCTTGACAAGAACAGCACGCGCTTCCTGCTGATCTACGGCCGGGAAGACGACATCGTCGACCCGGCCACCCAGTCGGAGAGGTTCCTGACTGCGCTCAAGCAGGCCGGCTTTTTCGCACGCACGATCGTGGTGCCGGGCGCCGGCCATTTCTGGAGCGCCGATCCGGTCGAGGAGCCCGGCAGCTTTGGCGCTTATGCCGCCCCGAGGATGCTCCGTTTTCTCGCCGCCGCACTCTGAGACACATCGATCAATCCAGGGTCTCCCGGTAAGACCAGATCGCTATCGCGCCTACCACCAACGTGAATGCCGCGATCGGCCACAATTCGGGGAGGATCTCCGTGGCACCGTTGCCCTTGAGCAGGATGCCCCGCACAACGCGCAGCGCATGCGTGGTCGGGAAGATCTCGCCCGCCCACTGCGCCCAAGCCGGCATGCCATAGAACGGAAACATGAAACCGGACAGAAGGATCGACGGCAGCAACGTGAACTGCGCCATCTGCATGGCCTGCATCTGGCTCGTCGCAATCGTCGAAAAAGTAAAGCCCAGAGCAAGATTGCTGGCGATAAAGAGCCCCAACGCCAGCAGCAGCAGAAACAGCGAGCCGCGCACCGGCAGATCGAAGACGGCTGCCGAAATCGCCATGATCAGCACGACCTGAACGTAGCCGATGGCGATATAGGGGACGATTTTGGCGACCATGACCTCGATGGGCCTGACCGGCATCGCCAGTAGGTTCTCCATCGTCCCGCGCTCGCGCTCGCGGGTGATCGACAGGGTCGTGATGATCAATGTCGAAAACATCAGGACAATGCAGACGAGCCCGGGCACTATGTTGAGGACGGTCAGCTGCTCTGGGTTGTACCGTGCGTGCACAACGAACTGGAATGGCGGCTTTGCCGGTTCGGATTGCAATTTTGGCGGCAGGTCGCGGTTGAGCGTCGCAGTGAGGGATCCGAGTGCCGCGGTCGCATTGCCGATGGCCGAAGGATCGGTTGCATCGGCATCCACTAGGATCGATGGCGTCTCGCCCCGATCGACCGACCGCTCGAAATTGGGGGGGATATTGATGACGAACAGGACTTCGCCCTCGGCCAGTGCCCGCTCCGCCGCCGCCTCGGAGGTGAATGGCCGGATATCGTAATAGCCGGTATTGCGCAGCGCCGCGACGATGGTGCGGACGTACTGCGAATGCTCGGACGACAAGAGGCCGGTCGGCAGATGTTTCGGTCGGTGTTTATTGCGTATCCGAACAAGAAGAGCTGCATCACCGGAAGGGCGATGATCAAGCGCAACGTCATTGGATCGCGCCGGACCTGGATCCACTCCTTGTTCAGCACGGCAAGAAATCGGCTCCAGGAAAACCGGTTCATCGTGGGCTGCTCGATTAGTCTGTCGTCACCCCCGCGGAAGCGGGGGTCCAGAGCTGGCGCTGAGGCCTTTGGGCTCTGGATTCCCGCTTTCGCGCGAATGACGAGTTGAACTCAACAGGTGAATGAAGACGTCCTCGAGCCGCGGCTCGACCTCGTACCAGCTCAGTGAAGCATCGCCGAAATCGGCGATCGCTTGCTCGAGCGCCGTCCGGTCGCTGCCCGCGACATGGACCGTTCGCCCAAAAACCGCGGCGGCTTCGATGCCGGACACCCGCCGCAACCGGCGCGCGGCTTCGTCGAGGGCTTGTCCGGTGGCCTCGTAGGTTACAAGACCGGAGTTGCGCACCACCTGGTCGGGGGCACCTTGCGCGACGATATGGCCGTCCGAAAGATAGACGATGCGCTCACACCGTTCGGCCTCGTCCATGTAGTGCGTCGAGACCAGCGTGGTCAGACCTTCGCCCGCCATGTCGTGAATGAGGTCCCAAAATTCGCGCCTGGCTTCGGCGTCGACCCCGGCGGTGGGCTCATCGAGCAGCAGCAGCTTTGGCTCGTGCAATACGCAGGCGGCAAGCGACAGCCTCTGCTTCCAACCCCCCGAGAGGTGCCCGGCCAGCTGATCTCTTCGCCCGGCGAGCCCCATCCGTTCCAAAATCCCCTGCACTGCCCGCTGCCGGCCGCCTAGCTGGTAGACGCGGGCGACGAAATCGAGGTTCTCGAAGACCGTGAGATCCTCGTAGAGGCTGAAGCGCTGGGTCATGTAGCCGACCTGGCGGCGAATGCGCGGCGCGTCAGCGACGATGTCCAACCCGAGACAGGTTCCAGTCCCGCCGTCGGGTGTCAGCAGACCGCAGAGCATGCGGATCGTCGTCGTCTTGCCGCTGCCATTGGCGCCGAGAAAGCCGCACACCTCACCGGCCGCCACCTGCAAATTCAGCCCGTGCACGACTTTGTGCGCGCCAAAGCTTTTCTGCAGATCGCGTACATCGATGACGAGTTCGGTCATTGCCCGGCTCCGCTCCCGGCGGGGCGAACGTCGATTGGCTGGCCCGGGTTGAGGAGCGCGGCCTGATCAGGTCGCGGGCGTGCCTCGATACGATAGATAAGCTTTGCCCGGGTCGACTCGCTGTAGATGACCGGAGGGGTGTATTCGGCGGTCGGGGAGATAAAGGAGATGGTTCCGGTAAGCCCGGGCCGACATCCGTCGCAGCCGAACAAGACCTTGTCGCCGCGATGCAGCTGCGACAAGCCGGTCTCGGGTACAAAGAAGCGGACGAAGATGTTCTGCGGCGGCAGGATCGACACGACGGGGGCACCTGCCGCCATCGTTTCGCCGGGTTGCGCCAGCACGTCCGCAATACGGCCGCCGACGGGCGCCGTGACGGTGCGCTGCGCTAACCGCCACTCGGCCATCGCCACAGCTGCCTGCGCCGCAGCCACTGCCGCGCGCTGTGCCTCGATCTCGCGGTCCCGCCCCATCGGCGCCCGCGCCTGGGCAACCGCTGCTTCCGCATGCTGAGCCTTGGCCTCCGCCGACCGGTAGTCCGCGCGACGCTGGTCGACGGTTTGCGCGGTGGCGTATCCGGTGCGCATCAGCGCCTCGTCACGCTGGAGATCCGCCCGAGCGCGTTCGAGGGTCGAGCGGGCATCGGTCAGGTTAGCCTCGGCCTGTGCGACCTCGGTCGGCTTGCTTGCTGTTTCGAGATTGGCGAGCTGCTCCTGGGCCTGGGCGAACTGGCGCATCGCCTGGTCGCGAGCAGCGCGTTCATGTGTATCATCTTGGGTAAAAAGCGGAGCGCCTATAGCGATCTGATCGCCGCGGGCCACGGAGATGGTGGTCAGCATTCCTTGTTCGACCGGTGCCACCTTGACGTAGTCGGCTTCGGCATAGCCTTGCCACGCCGGCGAGCTGGTGCTGCGCTGCTGCGACCACCACAGCCAGCCGATGCCAATCCCGAGAATGGCGATGACCACGATCAACAATCGCATGCGGTACCTTTACAATACGATATCGTATCGTATCTGATCTCTAAAAATGGGCACCTCGACCAAATCCGGCAACTCTGCTACCTCGATCGGACGACCACGAAGCCCGGTGGTCGATCAGGCGATCCTGCGCGCAGCTTTGGAGCTCTTCATCGAGCATGGCGTCGCCGGAGCGAGCATCGAGAGGATCGCGAAGCATGCCGGGGTCGCAAAAACCAGCATCTACCGCCGCTGGTCGAGCCGCGAAGCTTTGCTCGCCCAGGCGATCGAGGCCGCGCGAAATGCGACCGGTTATACGGTCGATCTGCTGGACCGTACCCCGCCGCAAGACTTTGTCAGGCTGCTGGTCGATGTGTGCGAGGTTGTGGGCCGTCCGGAAATCCGCAAACTGATGACGCGACTCGTCGGCTCGATACCGGATTACCCAAAGCTCATCGAGGTCTACCGCGAGACCTATTACCTGCCGCGACGCCAGGCTTTTGGCCGCGCCTTGGAGCGCGTCCGAGCAGCCGGTCTGCTCACTAAAGAGATCGATCTCGACGCGTTGGCCGACATGATCATCGGGGCGGTGGTCTACCGTCTGATCATCTCCGCACCGCAAGATGATCCGGTCCCCGAACTTCGGGGTCACATGATCAGCCTGTTGCGCCAAGCCGGCTTTGATGTTTCTGCGGTCGCGTGTCTGTAGTAATCCGTCATTCCTGCGAAAGCAGCCCCCGGATTAGCCGACGCCGGAGGATCGCGAGCGAAGCCCCGGGGGCACGGTACAACGACCCAGCGCCTGCCCGAGGTTGACGGGAGGGGTGAGAGGAAAGCATGCGTATCGAGATCATCTGCACTGGCGACGAAGTTCTGACCGGCAAGATCGTCAACACGAATTTCAGCTATATGAGCCAGAAGCTCGAGGATTTCGGGCTGTCGGTCGCCTGGGGGACGACCGTCGGCGACGATCGCGAGGAATTGCTCGCCGCGTTCCAGCTGTCGGCCGAGCGGGCTGACGCGGTCATCGTCAATGGCGGTCTCGGGCCGACCATCGACGATCTCTCGCAGGAAATCGCCGCACGTGCGGCCGGCGTCGATCTGGTCCTCAACGAGGACTGGCTGCAGCGCATGGAAGATTTTTTCCACCGCCGCAACCGGGTCATGTCGGCAAACAATCGCAAGCAGGCGATGCTGCCCTCGACCGCCGAGATCCTCGACAACCCGATCGGCACTGCTTGCGGTTTTGCACTCGACATCGGCAAGGCCCGGTTCTTCTTCACCCCCGGTGTGCCCCGCGAATTGCGCCGCATGCTCGAAGAGCAGATCATCCCTCGCCTTTTGGCGCGTGGTGGGTCACCCTCGGCGATCCACTTGAAGCGCTTTCATTCCTATGGGCTCGGCGAGTCGCATGTCGATCAGCTGCTGGCCGGAGTCGAAGGCCTCGTCCGCGACGGCAGCGTCAAGCTCGGCTTTCGCACCCACTACCCGCAGATCGAGACCAAGTTGACGGCGCGCGGCACCGATATGGACGAGATCCGGCGCAAGCTGGCGCCGGTCGAGACGGAGGTGCGCAAGCGGCTCGGCAATTTCATTCTTGGGGAGGACGACCAGACACTCGAAGGCGTCGTGCTCGACGCGCTCGCCTCAGCGGAAGGCTCGCTAGCGGTGGTTGAGACCTTTACCGCCGGCCAGATCGCCGCCCGCATTGCCCATCTCCCAGGCGCCGAGAAGGTATTCCGCCGCGGTCTGGTCGCCCGCGATCCGGCCGAGCTCGCCGCCGCTCTCGGTCTCGACGGCGCGCTGATATCGGGTGAAATGAGCCGCGAGACGGCTGAACGGGTAGCGCAGGCGATGCGGCAGGAGACCGGCACGAGCCACGCGCTCGCCGTGCTGATCGAGGTCGATGAGGGTCCCGACCGCATCGATTTCGGCGGCAGCATCCATCTTGCGATCGCCTCGGGAAAAGGGGCGGAATCCCGACGCTCGCGCATCTATGGCGGCCGCGACTGGGTGCGGCTCGGTGCGGTCGAGCTCGGCCTCGACTGCCTGCGTCGTTACCTGCAGGGCCTCCCGGTCACCGAGCGCACCGATTTCGAGCGGGTGTGAGCCGGACGAAACGCTCCCTCGCCCGGCCGTCGCCCGTCCTTGCGACGGCGCCGCCTCGCGTCATCTCGGTTGGTTCGGTGCGGTGATCGCCATTGACCGTCAGCGTTCGCCCAAGCAATCTATCGAATTCATCCGTGCAGGCGACGCCCATGTTCGACCTTGATCTGTTCATTGCCGATCTGCGTGCGGCGCTCGCCGAGCGGTCCCGTCAGGCGTTGAAAGAGGTCGTCGCGCGCGCCGTCTGCGACCCCGCCTCTCTCCTTCGCCGGGTCGGCGAACCGGATCAGCCTGCGGTCAGGGTGCTGTATCAGGCTGCCGACCTCACGGTCCTCAACGTGATCTGGGCGCCGAAACAAGTCACACTGCCCCACGACCACCGGATGTCGGCGGTTATCGGCATGTATGGCGGTCGAGAGGACAACACGTTCTGGCGGCGGGTTTCTAACCCGACGAAATTCCAGATCGCGCCCGCCGGCGGCCAGGCCCTCGGACCCGGCGATGTCATGTTGCTCGGCCGCGACGTGATCCATTCCGTTGTCAACCCATTGGCCAAGATCAGCGGCGCCATTCACGTTTACGACGGAGAATTCCTCACCGCGCAGCGCAGCATGTGGGATGCCGAAACACTGGTGGAAAAGCCCTACGACATCAGCGCCGTCACGACCGGCATGCCGTTGCAAGGTGCACGATAGAGGATAGCGCGCGCCACTACGGGCTCGGCGCCCAGTCGACAACAGGCGGGTCTGACTAGTCGTCCGCCGCCGCGGGAAGTGGCTGTCGGCGCGGCCCGCGGACCAGCAACAAAAGCGGCAGGCAGACCAGGATGACGATCAGCATCAGCGCAAAATCGTCGTTATAGGCGACCATCGCGGCCTGTCGAGTGACCTCATGATTGAGTGCCGCGATCCCGGACGGGTCTGTCAGACTGAACGGTGCCGTCAGGTAGGGCGCCTGAGCCAGCGGGTTGTCCGGGCGCAGGTGCTCGACGAGAGTCGAATGAACGATCTGGGTATTTTGCGTAAGCTGTGTCTCGAGGATGGCGATTCCGATGCTGCCGCCGAGCATGCGCGTCAGGGCGCGGATCGCGGTTCCCTGGGTCAGGATGTGGTGCGGCAGCCCGGAGAGCGCCAAAAGATTGAGCGGCACAAAGGTGCAGCCGAGCCCGAAACCCTGGGCGAACCCGGCAAACAAGATCGGTCCCGACCCCATATACAGCGAAAAACCGGTCATCTGCCACAACGAGGCCGCGGTTATCAGAAACCCGACCAGGATGAACAACCGATTGTCCATCCGGTTGATCATTCGGGCGACCAGAAACATCGCCAGCATTGTGCCGAACCCACGCGGCGCCATCATCCAGCCGGCGTCGAACACCGGATAGTTCATTAGCACCTGCATCATCGACGGCATCAGCGCCAAGGTGCCGCTGAGGATTATGCCAACCCCGAACATCAGCAGGCTGCCAACGACAAAATTCGGGCTCTTTAGCAATTCGCGGTTTACAAACGAGCGCTCTCCAGTCGTCATCGTGTGGACGACGAACAGGTAGAAGCACAATGCCGCGATCGTCGCCTCGATCCAGATTTCGCTCGAGTGGAACCAGTCTTTGATCTGGCCGCGGTCGAGCATCAATTGCAGCGAGCCGACCGCGATGCTCAGCGTCGCGAACCCGAACATGTCGAATTGTTCGCGCCGCATCGTGCGGGTCTGACGGATAAAAACGAAGATGCCGAGCGCGCACAACGCCCCGACCGGCAGGTTGATGTAGAAGCACCAGCGCCAGCCGAGGTTCTCGGTCAACCATCCGCCGAGGGTCGGGCCGACGATCGGCCCCATCATCGCGCCGGTGCTGAAGATCGCCATTGCGTAGCCATGGCGCTCACGCGGATAGATCGTGAACAGCGTGGTTTGGCCGAGCGGCACCAGCCCTGCACTGCACACCCCTTGCAGAATCCGAAAAAGCACCAGTTGCGTGAGGCTCGTTGCGGCGCCGCACAACGCCGAGGCGATGGTGAATCCGATGACCGAGGCGAGAAAGATGTATTTGACGCCAAAATGGCCGGCGAGCCATCCGGTCAGTGGCATCATGATCGCCGAAGCGACGATATAGGACGTCAACACCCACGAGATCTGGTCTTGCGCCGCCGACATGCTGCCCTGGATGTGCGGCAGGCAGACATTGACGATCGTCGTATCGAGCCCCTGCATGACGCAAGCGCAGATGATCGTCGCGGTGGTCGCTGCCCGGTTGGCAACCGCCGGGGTGTTTTCCCCCCTCACGCCTCGCACCTTTGCGCTGATCGCCGTCCAGCGCCACGCCGCAGAGCCGGCCGGTTTGCCTGGCGCAACAAACGCAACCGCGGCAATGAAACCAAAGCTATGACGACCATCTTCTCGAAAATCATTTTTATACAGGTAACCATCACCGCTTGTCGTGTCACCATCCAGAGCATCGCCGGACTGGAGTGGTGATTCTGGAATTCGCCGCAGCTCTTTCTCGTCACCCCGGCGCAGGCGGGGTCCATCTCTGCCATGGATACCGGCCGGAGTTTATCCTCGGGCCGCGTGCAGCGCGGACCCGTGGGCCGGTATGACCGAGTACAGGCCTCAATGAATGATGCGAGCTTCTTGTTTAGCATACTAGAGCCGCGCCATGCCTCGACGTTGCGGCCTGCCTGGGAGGACGCTATAGCTCGCGGATGGATACCGAAATCGTGCTCGTCCACAGCTCCGACCTGCATGTGGACGAGGATCGGGCTGCCGGCTCGCCTAACGGCGATGGGGCGGCGGGGTTGCGCGCGGTGCTT
>Ga0306920_100005245_pt1 | contig 16715 bp, 17 predicted proteins | sample flu12Cox44000170_FD_204666 | JGI IMG/M metagenome (GOLD analysis project Ga0306920, IMG submission 204666) | Lab enrichment of tropical soil microbial communities from Luquillo Experimental Forest, Puerto Rico - flux4day.12C.oxic.44.000.170 (v2)... | ecosystem: Environmental > Terrestrial >... | reverse complement strand
GCAGATCCACGACGAGGTCGCGCCGCTCCTTGAAGCTGCGGTTGTGGACCGGGATAAAATCCTGCGGCCCGGTCAGCGCCTCGATCGCCGCGGCCTGGCTGATCGAGCACGGGTTGGCGGTCGAGTTCGACTGGATGGCACCCATCGCCTTGATCAGCGGCTTCGGGCCCCCGGCATAGCCGATGCGCCAGCCGGTCATGCAATAAGCCTTTGACACGCCGTTGACGGTCAGGGTCCGCTCGTAGAGGCGCGGCTCGATCTGGGCGATCGTCCGGTACTCGAAACCGTCGTAGACGAGATGCTCGTACATGTCGTCGGTCATGATCCAGACCTGCGGGTGGCGCAGCAGCACCTCGGCCACCGCCCGCAGATCCGTCTCGCTATACGCAGCTCCGGTCGGGTTTGACGGTGAGTTGAGGATCAACCATTTTGTGCGCGGGGTGATCGCCACCTCGAGGTCCTCGGGCCGCAGCCGGAAGCCGTTATTCTGCGGGCAAGCGACCGGGACCGGGGTGCCGTCGCACAGCAGCACCATCTCCGGATAGGACACCCAGAAGGGTGCCGGGATCACGACCTCGTCGCCCGGATTGACCGTGGCCACCAGCGCATTGTAGAGCGCCTGCTTGCCGCCCGAGCTGATCGTGATCTGCGAGGTCTCGTAATCGAGCCCGTTCTCGCGCTTGAACTTGGCGGCCACCGCCCGCTTTAGCTCGATCGACCCGTCGAACACGGTATAGCGCGTCTCGCCGCGCCGCATCGCCGCGATCGCCGCCTCCTGGATATTGGGCGGCGTATCGAAATCGGGCTCGCCGACCGACAGGCTGATGATGTCGCGTCCCGCCGCCTTCAACTCGGTGGCGAGTGCCGTCATCGCCATGGTCGGCGAAGGTTTTACGCGGGCGAGACGATCGGCGAGGAAGGACATGACAGGCCTGAGGTTCTAAGAGGACAACGCTGAAAGCTATACGTGAAGCCGGCCGGTGTGAAGCCGGTTCCCGCCCCGCGTTTCTTGATACCGATCGGCTGGTGCAATACGGTCGAGCGCGAACTTCGAGGGTGAAGACATGGACAAATTCAGCTGCACCAGGTCCTTGGGCGAGGAAATCTATTACGCGACGTTAGTCGCCGAAAATGAACAGCAAGCACGAGAAATGGCGCTTGCTGAGACCAACAAGAAATTTTCAAAAAGCGGCGGCCGTCTCAGAGAATGGAGTGTGAGGGTTCTCGAATCGGATGTCGACGGCCCCGCGCGCATCATCGATTGCGGCTACCGCGAAGCGTAGCAATGGTTCGGGCGCATCCGTCAGAACCCGGGGGGCGATGACTGGCCGCAGAATTGCCCAACTCGCAAGCTACACTCTCGGCCGATCATAGAGGCACGAGCCAGCGCGGCGGTGGGTTGCCGCAACCTGAAGGAGAATTTTTGCTGCTGATTTGCTGCAGATGCAGCAGAGTGAAATAATTTACTCAACCATATATTGCAAGATTCCAAGTGCCGCCCACACCGACCGGCAAAGCTTCGGTCGGTGGTATGCACATGGCCTCGCCTCGCCTATATACCGAGAGGCGCGCTGCTTGTCCGGTGTGGGGGATGAAATCGGCTGACGCATTGGATTTGATCACGATGCTGCCGTTGATGGCGGCCGAGCGCCCGCAGAGCGACATCGGCCGGCCATACCGGCTGGAGTCCGAGTTTCAGCCGGCCGGCGATCAGCCGCAGGCGATCGACGAGCTCTGCCAGGGGATCGCCGGCGACGAACGCAACCAAGTGCTGCTCGGTGTCACCGGCTCGGGTAAGACCTTTACGATGGCGCATGTCATCGAGCGGTGCCGGCGTCCGGCGATCATCCTCGCCCCGAACAAGACCTTGGCGGCGCAGCTTTATGGCGAGATGAAGAGCTTCTTCCCGGACAATGCGGTCGAATACTTCGTCTCCTATTACGATTATTATCAGCCCGAGGCGTACGTCCCGCGCACGGACACCTATGTCGAAAAGGAATCCTCGCTCAACGAGCAGATCGATCGGATGCGCCATTCCGCGACGCGGGCGATTCTCGAGCGGCGCGACGTCGTCGTCGTCGCCTCGGTCTCCTGCATCTATGGCATCGGCTCGGTCGAGACCTATTCGCAAATGACGCTGTCGCTGGCCAAGGGCGACCGCATCAATCGCACCCAGCTCTTGGCGCGGTTTGTCGAGCTCCAGTACCGGCGCAACGACCATAACTTCTTCCGCGGCTCCTTCCGGGTGCGCGGCGACACGGTCGAGCTGTTTCCGGCGCATTACGAGGACCGCGCCTGGCGAATCTCGCTGTTTGGCGACGAGGTCGAAGCGATCCACGAAATCGACCCGCTGACCGGCGAGAAGACGGCGACATTGCAGTCGGTCAAAGTCTACGCCAACAGCCACTACGTCACGCCGCGCCCGACCCTGCTGCAGGCCATCGAGCAGATCAAGCGCGACTTGAAGATTCGTCTCGGCGAGCTGCACACTGAGGGAAAATTGCTCGAGGCGCAACGGCTCGAGCAACGCACCACTTATGACCTCGAAATGATCGAGGCGACCGGCAGCTGCGCCGGGATCGAGAACTATTCGCGCTATCTAACCGGCCGCAAGCCGGGCGAGCCGCCGCCGACCTTCTTCGAGTATATGCCGCGCGACGCGCTGGTGTTCGTCGACGAAAGCCACGTCACCGTGCCGCAATTGGGCGGGATGTTTCGCGGCGACTGGATGCGCAAGTCGACCCTGGCGGAATACGGCTTCCGACTGCCGTCATGCACCGACAACCGGCCGCTCAAATTCGAGGAATGGGAGGCGATGCGCGGGCAGACAATCTTTGTCTCCGCCACGCCGGGACCCTGGGAGATGCAGCGCGCCGGTGGTGTCTTTGTCGAGCAGATCGTCCGTCCGACCGGCCTCGTCGACCCGCCCTGCATCATGCGGCCGGTCGAGAACCAGGTCGACGATCTGATGGCGGAATGCCGCGAGGCGGCGGCCGGCGGTCATCGGGTCATGGTCACCACCCTGACCAAGCGAATGGCCGAAGCGCTGACCGAATACTTGCACGAGGCCGGGCTGCGCGTGCGCTACATGCATTCCGACGTGGACACGCTCGAGCGCATCGAGATCATCCGCGACCTGCGTCTCGGCGTGTTCGACGTGCTGATCGGGATCAACCTGCTGCGCGAGGGGCTCGACATTCCCGAGTGCGCCCTGATGGCCGTGCTGGATGCCGACAAGGAGGGCTATCTGCGCTCGCGGACCTCGCTGATCCAGACGATTGGGCGGGCGGCGCGGCACATCGATGGCCGGGCGATCCTCTATGCCGACCGGATGACCGATAGCCTCAAGGCGGCGATCGACGAGACCAACCGCCGGCGCGAAAAGCAGCAGGCCTACAACGCGGCGCATGGGATCACGCCCGAGAGCGTGCGCCGCGGCATCGCCGACATTCTCGAAAGCGTCTACGAACGCGATCACTTGACCTTCGGGCTGTCGGAGGGTGAAGCCGCTCATTACCAAGGGGCGGATCTGAAGACCGTGATCGCCGATCTCGAAAAGCGCATGCGCGAAGCTGCCGCGGATCTCGAATTCGAGGAGGCGGCACGGCTGCGCGACGAGATCCGCCGCCTCGAACAGGCCGATCTCGGCCTTGCCGTCGAGCCTGCGAGCAGGGCAGTGGGTGGGGGACGAGGCACCGACGCCCCGCGCGGCCGATCGATGGCCGGACGAGCCGGCGTTTCGGCACGCGAGGTGGCGCGCGCCAAGATGCGGGCGCGACAGGAGCAAAGGGGGCGCCGTGCCCGCCGCTGAGCCCGAGCATGAGGAGCTTACTGGGGCGATGCCGGTGCTCGCCGTCCCCAAAGCGGCGCTGGTTACCGGAGGCGCGAGACGGATCGGCCGGGCCCTCGCCTTGGCGCTCGCCGAGGATGGATTTGCTGTGGCCATTCACCATCATCGCTCTTACGCGGCGGCCGAGAAGCTGGTAGGATTGATCCGCAGCGACGGCGGGATGGCAGTCACACTCGCGGCCGATCTGGGCGACGAGGGCGCGGTCAGGGAGCTATTGCCGCGCGCCGAACAGGCGCTCGGGCCGATTGGCTGCCTGGTCAACAATGCCGCCGTCTTTTGCGCCGATACCGTTGAAACCGTTACGCGCGAAAGCTGGGATCTGCATCTCGCGGTCAATCTGCGAGCGCCGTTCCTGCTGATTCAGGATTTTGCAAAGAGGCTGCCGAAGAGCTCGAGCGGTGTCATCGTCAACCTGCTGGACCAGCGGGTGTGGTCGCTTACTCCCTATTTCGTGTCCTATACGCTGTCGAAGGCCGGGTTGTGGACCTTGACCCAGACAATGGCGCTCGCCTTAGCGCCGCGTATCCGGGTCAACGGCATCGGACCCGGTCCCACATTGCCAAGCCCGCGGCAGAGCGTCGAGGAATTCGCCAGGCAATGCGCCACGATGCCGTTGCGTCGCGGCACCAGCCCCCAAGAGATTGCTGCGGCCCTGCGCTATATACTGTCGGCGCCGGCGATGACCGGTCAGATGATCGCCCTCGACGGCGGGCAGCATCTCGGATGGGCGCAATCGCAGCGGTCGCCGATTATCGAATAGGGGTTCGCGCTATGCGGAAATGGGATGCTCTCCGGACGCCGATGCTAACCCGAGGAATTGGCTCGACTCTTTGCTGTCGATCGGGCGGGCCGACGAATTGTTCACAGGCATTGTGACAACGGCACAACAACACCGCAAAAGATCCGGCTGTCGGATGGCTCCAAAAAAATTAACCATTGGATCGGAAAATATCGTTAAATCAATCACTTATAATATTGCCTAAAATTTAATCAAAATGTCCAAAATTGGGCGGGCTCTACAATCTCGGTTCGCTCGTTCCAAGTTTTCAACAGAGTTATCCACCGATTTCGTGGATATATGGAAATCAGATGGCGCCTCAACCGGTTGACGATCCAATGACGGGACCGATTGACGAAATTATGACGGAGGCGCGGGTGGATGCATCCTCCGCGGGGCGCCTTGCACGGCGAACAAAGACCCCGCCGATGGATCCGCGGCGCGCCCCGGGAGCATTCGCCGGTGCCTCGCAGACGGTCGAGAAAAGAGACGCGGCAAGGGTTGATGGGCCTGCCCCGGTACATCTACTGCCGAGAGGGATCGCCGCCGGCACCGCGGCAATCCGAGAGGCGCTCAGGACAATGCCGGCGCAGCCCGGCGTCTATCGCATGCTCGACCGAAAGGGGGATGTGCTTTACGTCGGCAAAGCACGCAATCTGAAAGGCCGGGTCCAGAACTACGCTCACCCTGCCGGGCTGTCGACCCGCCTGTACCGGATGATCGCCGAAACTGCGGCGCTCGAGGTCGTCGTTACCCACACAGAGGCCGAGGCGCTGCTGCTCGAATGCAACATGATCAAGCGGCTGATGCCGCGCTACAACGTATTATTGCGCGACGACAAGTCGTTTCCGTTTATCCATCTCAGCGCCGATCACGACTTTCCGCAGCTCACCAAATACCGCGGCGCGCGAACCCAGGAGGGCAGCTATTTCGGTCCCTTCGCCTCGGCGGGCGCGGTCAATCGCACTCTTGTAACCCTGCAAAAAGCTTTTCTGTTGCGCTCCTGCAGCGACAGCATTTTCGCCGCTCGAACCCGCCCTTGCCTGCTCTACCAAATCAAGCGGTGCAGCGCCCCTTGCGTCGGCCGCATCAGCCCTGAGGACTATGCGACCTTAATAGACCAGGCCCGCGTTTTTTTGTCAGGCCGCGGCGATCACATACAGCAACGGTTGGCGGCCGAGATGCAGGCCGCGGCCGAGACGCTCGATTTCGAGGCGGCAGCGCTGATCCGTGATCGCATCCGCGCCTTGTCGCTGGTCCAGGGACATCAAGAGATCCATGTACCAGGGATCGTCGACGCCGATGTGATTGCCGCGCATCAGGCCGGCGGGCAGACCTGCGTGCAGGTCTTCTTCTTTCGCGGGGGCCAGAATTGGGGCAATCGCGCCTATTTCCCGAGCCACGACCGCCAGCTCACCGTCGAGGAGGTGCTGACCTCGTTTGTCGGTCAGTTTTACGACAATCGCGCCAAACCCCCTCTCGTCTTGCTCAGTCATCGGCTGGTCGAGCACGAGCTGGTGGGGGAGGCTCTATCGCTGCGCGGCGCGCGCGTGACCCTGACGGTGCCGCGGCGCGGCGAGAAGCGGAAGCTCGTCGGCCGCATAGTCGCTGCGGCCCGCGAAGCGCTCGGCCGACGTCTGTCGGAGAGTGCCTCGCAACGTCAATTGCTCGACGGCGTCGCCGCTGCATTCGGCCTCGAAGGTCCGCTCAACCGCATCGAGGTCTATGACAACAGCCACATCCAGGGCACGAATGCGGTTGGGGCGATGATCGTTGCGGGCTCGGACGGGCTGATCAAGAACGCCTATCGGAAATTCACGATCCGCGGTGTCGCAACGGCACAGGCTAGCTCCGGCGCCGCGCTCTCTCCCCCCTCGAGCGAGGTTTCCGCGGGCGGCGACGATTACGCGATGATGCGCGAAGTGCTGCAACGCCGCTTTGCCCGGGCCCTCAAGGAAGATCCGGAACGCGATCGGGGTATGTGGCCTGATCTCGTGCTGATCGACGGCGGCCTAGGACAGCTCAATGTCGCTCAGGGCGTCTTTGACGAGCTCGGTATCGACGACATCGCGATCGGCGCAATAGCCAAAGGGCCCGACCGCAACGCCGGCCGCGAGCGCTTCTTTCTGCCCGGCCGAGCGTCATTCTCGCTCGACCCGCGTGACTCCGTGCTCTATTTTCTGCAACGCCTGCGCGACGAGGCGCACCGCTTCGCGATCGGTACGCACCGCGCCAAGCGAACTAAGGCGTTGGGGAGTTCGCCGCTCGACGAGATCGTCGGCATCGGCGCGCGGCGCAAGCGCGCGTTGCTGCACCATTTCGGCTCGGCGCGAGCCGTCGCCCGCGCCGGCCTCGGCGAGCTGGAGCGGGTCGCCGGGATCAGCAAGACCGTGGCGAAAAAGGTTCATGATCATTTCCACGGCGATGGATAAGATGGCCGCCATTCATCTTCGTCTTCTGTCCCACCGGGAGTGATGCGTGCTGCTCACCAGCCTTCCCAACCTGCTGACCTTATCGCGCATCCTTGTAATACCGGTCGTGATCGGGAGTTTTTATGTGCCGGGCGACTACGCCCGTTGGTTTGCCTGCGCATTGTTCTCGGCGGCTGCGGTAACCGATTGGCTCGACGGGCACATGGCACGGCGTTGGCAGCAGCAGTCGGAAATCGGCCGCTTCCTCGACCCGATCGCCGACAAGCTGCTGGTCTCGGCGACGCTGTTCATGCTGACCGCGTTCGGCCGTCTTTCGGCGGAGGCGGTGCTGCCGGCGCTAGTGATCCTGTGCCGCGAAATTTTGGTGTCGGGATTGCGCGAGTACCTTGCCGGCCTGCGCGTCGGTATGCCGGTGTCGCGGCTCGCCAAGTGGAAGACCGTCATCCAGATGATCGCGATCGCGATATTGATCGTCGGCGACGCAGGCCCCGGATTTCTGCCGGTCGCCGCAATCGGCGAGACACTGTTGTGGATTGCCGCATCGCTGACTTTGGTTACTGGTTATGACTACCTGCAGGCCGGCCTCCGACACATGACCGGCGCGCCGCTCGCCGGCCCGATGAGCCGCCGCAAATCGCAGCATTTGGCGTAAGGTGACGTTGCGGGCGGGATTGTCGGCCCCCAAGTGAGTCCGAAAGGACGGGCAGCGATGCGGGTTTTCGGTCTCGCCGGCTGGAGCGGAAGCGGCAAGACGACACTTTTGACGGCGCTGATTCCCGAGCTCGTTTCCCGCGGCATCACCGTCTCGACGCTCAAACATGCGCATCACGCCTTCGATGTCGACCAGCCCGGCAAGGATTCGTGGCGGCATCGCCAGGCGGGCGCGCGTGAGGTGATGATTTCCTCGCAAAATCGTTGGGCGCTGATGCATGAGCTGCGCGGCGAGCGCGAGCCCACGCTCGAGGAGCTGGTTCGGCGGATGAGCCCAGCCGATCTTCTCCTTGTCGAGGGGTTCAAGCACTATACTCATCCGAAGATCGAGGTCTACCGTCCTTCGTTGGGAAAACCCCTTCTGCATCCTGAAGACCCATCAGTCGTCGCAATCGCGTCCGACGAGATGATGCCCGGGCTCAGCCTGCCTTGGTTGCCGCGGTCCGATATAAGCGCGGTCGCCACCTTCATCCTCGGTCACGGGGGGTGTCATCGATGACCCAGCTGAGCGACGATTGCTTTGCCTTCGGCGGTGACTTGCTGACCGTTGCGAGCGCCCTCGCCCAGATCCAAGCGCGCGTCGCGCCGGTCGTCGAGACCGAGACAGTGCCGTTGCAAGTGGCCGCCGGCCGGATTCTCGCGCGCGACATCATCGCGACGATGAACCTGCCGCCGCACGACAATAGCGCGGTCGATGGCTATGCGGTCGCGCACGCCGATTTGACCGCCGGCCGCGACACCCTTATGCCGGTTACCGGAAGGGCGGCGGCCGGCCACCCGCTCGATCGGCCCATGCGGCGCGGCGAGGCGATCCGCATTTTTACCGGTGCGCCGATGCCTGAGGGTGCCGACACCGTAATGATGCAGGAGGATTGCGCTTTCGAAGCCGGGCACGTCCTGATCAGGCCCGGGATCCGGCCGGGGGCGAACCGCCGTTACGCTGGCGAGGATGTAGCCGCAGGCGAGGTCGCGCTTCCGGCGGGGCGACGGTTGCGGGCGCCCGATCTGGGCCTCGGCGCGGCCCTTGGTCATCGCGAGCTGTACGTCTTTCGACCGTTGCGCGTGGCGCTGTTGTCGACGGGTGACGAGATCCGCGATCCGGGAGCGCCGCTGCCCCAGGGTGCCGTCTATGACGCCAACCGCTTCATGCTCGCGGCGCTTCTCGGCCGGTTTGGTTGTGCGGTGACCGATTTTGGCATCCGTCCCGATCGCGAGGCGGCACTCGTCGACGCGCTCGCCACGGCGAGCGCCGAGCACGATTTGATCGTCACCTCGGGTGGCGTCTCGACCGGCGAGGAGGACCATGTCAAATCGGCGGTCGAGAGGCTCGGCACCCTGCATTTCTGGCGGCTCGCGATCAAGCCCGGGCGACCGGTGGCGCTCGGCCAGGTCGGTGGCGTGCCGCTAATCGGGCTCCCCGGAAACCCGGTCGCCGTGATCGTGACGTTCCTCGTCCTGGCCCGCCCGCTGATCGCGAAGCTCGCCGGCGCGAGCGTCTCCGAGCCTCGACTGTTCCCGGTCCGAGCCGATTTTGGCTACCGCAAGAAGCCGGGGCGCCGTGAATATTTGCGGGCGAATTTGGCGCGCGCAGACGGGGTCGTCGTCGCCGTCAAATATCCGAAGGACGGGGCCGGCGTCCTTTCCTCGATTGTGCGATCGGACGGTCTCGTCATCCTCGACGAGACGGTGAGCGAACTTGCGGTTGGGACGATGGTCGAGTTTCTTCCCTTCTCCGAGGTGATCGGGTGAAGCTGCTCTATTTCGCCTGGTTGCGGGCGCGCATCGGCTGCGACGAAGAGGAAGTCGTATTGCCACCACACGTTCACGATGTCGCAGGGCTGCTCGATTGGCTGCGCGTGCGGAGCGCTCGGCATGCCGAGGCGCTCGGCAACCTCGCGCTCGTTCGCGTTGCGGTCAATCAGGACTATGTCGGGCTCGCCTACCCCGTCCGCGAGGGCGACGAGGTAGCGCTTTTCCCGCCGGTCACCGGAGGCTGAGACGATGATCCGGGTGCAGCGCGAGGATTTTGATGTCGGCGCGGAACTCGAACGACTTACCGCCGGCAATCGCCGGATAGGCGGTGTCGCGAGCTTCATCGGGCTGGTCCGCGATATGGGCGACGGTGAGCGCGTCACGGCGTTGACCCTCGAACATTATCCCGGCATGACCGAGCGAAAGCTCGTCGAGATCGAGGCCGAGGCGCACAGGCGGTGGCCGCTCGATGCGGCGCTGATAATCCATCGCTACGGCAGACTCGAACCCGGCGACCGGATCGTGTTGGTCGCAACGGCGTCGCCGCACCGCGAGGCGGCCCTCGCAGCCTGCCATTTCCTGATCGACTGGTTGAAGACCGAGGCGCCATTCTGGAAGAGCGAGGAGACGCCAGACGGGGAACGCTGGGTCGAAGCTCGGGCCGAAGACGATGCGGCGCGGGACCGCTGGGCACCACCATTCCAGAAGGCGCTTTAGGCCGCCGTTGCCACCTGCTTGCCGACGGCGCGGTCGAAATCCTCCCACATCAGCCGGCAGATCGCGCCCGGTGTGAACCGATAATTTCCAACCTTTCCGACAATTTCACCGACGGGCGTCACCTCGGCGGCCGAGCCGGTCAGAAACACCTCCTGGGCTTTGCCGAGCTCTTCGGGCATGATTGGCCGCTCCACCACCTTGATGCCGCGCTTGCGCGCGAGACCGATGACGGTCTTGCGGGTAATGCCATTGAGAAAGCAGTCAGGTGTCGGGGTGTGCAGCTCGTCGTTGATGACGAGGAAGATGTTGGCCCCGGTGCCCTCGGCTAGCTGGCCGCGCCAATCGAGCATCAAGGCGTCGTCAAACCCCTCAGCCTCGGCCATATGCTTTGACAATGTGCAGATCATATAGAGTCCGGCCGCCTTCGCGTCGGTTGGCGCTGTGTGCGGTGCCGGACGCGCCCAATTCGCCCACTTCATGCGTATACCCTTGGCGCGGGCTTCCGGCGAGAAATAGGCCGGCCATTCCCAGGCCGCGAGAGCGAGGTGAATTTTGGTTGCCTGCGCGGAGACGCCCATTTGCTCGGCTCCGCGCCATGCGATCGGACGGACGTAACCGTCCGCAATGTTGTTCGCCGAGATCAGCTCTCGGGTCGCCTCGGTGAGATCGTCCATGCTGGCGGGCACCTCGAAGCCGAGAATCAGCGCCGAATTGCGAAGACGCTCGTTGTGATCCTCCAGCCGGAAAACCTTACCGTTATAGACGCGCTCGCCTTCAAAGACGCAGCTCGCATAGTGCAGCCCGTGGCTTAGCACATGCAGCTTGGCATCGCGCCAGGGAACGAGACAGCCGTCGAACCAGATGAAGCCGTCTCGATCGTCGAAGGGGATCATGGACATGGCGTGTTCCTCGCAACGAGTACCTGGATTCGCGTGGTTCGACCGCTTGGAGCCGAGCGGTGAGCCAGCCGCGGACCCTATACTACAGATAACAGCTTACCATTATCTGAGGTTGCAAGATAAGTCAATATGCCTGACATAAAATCATTCGTCGTCGCGCCGGCCACCACCGAGGACGAGGTGCGGCAGGGGATCGAGCTGCTGTTCTTCGCATACCGCGATTTCACCGCCGAGCCCGACACGATACTTGCGCAGCACGATTTTGGCAGGGCGCATCATCGGGTAATTCATTTTGTCGGACGTCACCCGCAGATGACAGTCGGTGAGCTGCTCGGCATCTTGCGCATCACCAAGCAGAGCCTCAGCCGCGTTCTCGGCCAACTGGTCCAGCAGGGCTTTATTATTCAAAGCCCGGGCGTTCAGGACCGACGGCAACGGCTTCTCGACCTCACCGCGAAGGGGCGCGAGCTCGAGCGCCAGCTGTCGGAACCGCAGCGCGCCCGTGTCGCCAATGCCTATCACCAAGCCGGGCCAAGGGCGGTGCAGGGATTCCGCAAAGTCCTGCTCGGAATCATCGCTGACGAGGATGACCGACGCCGCTTCGAGCGGATGTCAGCGGAAAGAGGCGCTGACGGTGGGTCGAGCATATAATACTTAGGCGATGACTACCGGCGTATCCGATCTCCCTGAACCCCACCTGCTGGTCGTCGATGACGATACGCGCCTTGCAGAGCTGTTGCGGCGATATCTTTCGGATGGCGGGTTTCGCGTTACGATCGCTGCGGATGCGAGCGAAGCACGAGCGCAGCTGACAAGCTTTGCCTTCGACCTGGTAGTCCTCGATGTGATGATGCCGGGAGAGAGCGGATTGGAGTTGACGCGCGCGTTGCGCCGCGAAGGTGGAGTCCCGATCCTGCTGTTGAGCGCGATGGCCGAGCCCGAGGACCGGGTCAACGGATTGGAGCAGGGCGCCGACGATTACCTGGCGAAGCCCTTCGAGCCGCGGGAGCTGATCCTCCGCATCCACAACTTACTGCAGCGCCGGCCCGTCGCGGACGCAGGCCGGCACGAAATTCGCTTTGGCGGCTACCGCTTCGATACCGTTCGCGCCGAGCTGTTTCGAGGCGATGAGCTAGTGCATCTGACGGCGGCCGAAACGGGACTACTTTCTGTCTTAGCGCAACGGGCGGGGCGCCCGATCTCGCGAGAGGAGCTGTCGCTCTGCGGCGTGTTCAGCGGCAACGTGCGTAATGTCGATGTCCAGATAACGCGGCTACGGCGCAAGATCGAGCGTGATCCGCGGTTCCCGCGCTACTTGCAGACCGTCCGCGGGACTGGCTATGCCCTCAAGCCCGATTGACGCGGACACCCCGACGATCATGTCGGTGCACGAGCTCGAAGCCGGAACCGATACGGTAGGGCCGGAGCAGGAGACTGGGGACGAGCTCGAAATCCGCCCGCGGCGGTGGATCAAGCGCGTGCTGCCGCGCACGATGTTCGGCCGATCGCTGTTGATTGTTGTCGTGCCGCTCGTGTTGCTGCAGGCGATCGCCACCTGGATCTTTTACGACCGCCACTGGGCGGCAGTGTCATGGCGGCTCTCGGCCGGAGTCGCCGCCGACATCGCGCTGTTGATCGAGACAATGCAGGGCACCGGCTCGGAGAACACAGCCGTTCGATCGCTCGAACGGGCCGCTGCGCTGACCGACCTCGACGTGAAGGTGACGCCCGGCGCAAGGCTTCCTGCTCGGCTGGCCTCCGGCCATACCCTGCTCGAGGATCAGCTGACCCAGGCGATGCGAGGACGGGTCAACCTCCCATTTGATATCGAGACCCCGGGTGATCCATACGCAATCCGGATCAACATACAACTTCCCCGGGGGGTGCTCAGCGTCAATGTGCCACGAGACCGCCTGTACAGCTCGACGACCTACATCTTCGTGATGTGGATGGTCGGTTCCTCGCTGGTGCTGCTGGCGGTCGCCACGATCTTTCTGCGCAACCAAGTCAAATCGCTACGTCGTTTGGCGGCGGCAGCCGAAGGGTTCGGAAAGGGGCGTCCGGTTCCGTTTTTTAAGATCGAGGGCGCCGTCGAGGTCCGCCAGGCGGCGATCGCGTTCATGAAGATGCGCGATCGGATTCAACGCCAAGTCCGCCAACGAACACAGATGTTGGCCGGGGTGTCGCACGATCTGCGCACACCATTGACGCGTATGAAACTGGCCCTGGAGCTGCTTCGCGACGATCCTGCGGTCGAAGAGCTCAAATCGGATGTTGCCGAGATGGAGCGGTTGGTGCACGGCTATCTCGACTTTGCGCGCGGTGAAGGAACCGAGGCACCAGTCGAGACCGACATTTCGTTGCTGCTCGAGGACATCGCTGTCGCAATGCGGCGCGAAGGAACCCCGTTATCCGTCGCTGCACCATCCGAATACGTGATGCTGGTGAGACCTAATGCGTTGCGTCGTTGCATCGGCAACTTGATCGACAATGCTCGCCGGCACGGCAGCCACGTCTGGCTGACCGGAATCGCGGTCGGCGATGGGATCGACATTCTGGTTGACGACAACGGACCTGGGATCCGGCCGGCGGATCGGGATCGCGCGTTCCGCGCGTTTATCCGACTCGATCCCTCACGCAATCCGTCGACTGGAGGGGTCGGGCTGGGCCTGACCATCGCCCGCGACGTGGCGCGCAGTCATGGCGGTGACGTGACCCTCGAGACGTCGCCGCAAGGCGGTCTGCGCGCACGCGTTCATCTGCCGCGATAGAGTGGAAGGTTTTCCACCGCCAAGCCGGTTCGCACAGCGACGCGATCCGGACGATATCAATGTGCCCCTTGGTGCTTCGCGAAGTCGCGGATCTCGTCGAGCCCTTGGCAAGCCCGCCGGTGCAAAACATCGGCTGCTTCGGTGCCGGCCTTGGTCGCCAACAGGGTGATTTCGCGGCCGTTGCTGACGCTTTTCTCGAGTATCTGCTTGGCGTATTCGGTGTTCTTGGCAATCCTGTCCTCGGTCGAACCAGGCTGCACGAGGTCGCGCAGCAACGCCGACATATCTTCGAGGGTCTGACGGGCGATTTCGATCTGGCGCCGCGCGACCGTCTGGGCGGCTTCCATGGTGAGCTGGCTCGCCTGTGTCAGCGCTTCGATATTGCGACGCTGGCAAGCCATCAATGCGTCGACGTCGAACGGACGAAAGCGAAAGTCGGACATCATCTTGGCCACATCAAGATCGAAGAAGCTCGGGCGTGATTGTGCATCGGCCATCGGCGGGTTCCGGTTTAAGAGCTGCGGGATTGTGCGGCGCACAACGCGCCTGATATCGGACTGTTTCCGATCCTCGTCAAGCTCATTTTGCAGTGCAGCAAACTAGCGAATAGCAGGGGCTTCGTCGAGCCGCGAACGATGCGTCGGCGCGAGCCACCGCTCGATCCGACGAAGGCGCGCGTCGAGCGCCGCCATCGTGCGAGCAAGATCCGGCGAATCGTCACGCTGCCAAACCCGCATCGTCGAAAGGTAGGCAACCGCGGTAAGCTCGACGGCGAGCGCGCCGCGCAGACCACCGGTCGAAATATCGGCCGCTTCCAGCATCCACCGCATCGAGCGCAGCAACGCGGCCCCCGCGCAAAGGACCGTCGCCGGATCGCCCGGCAATTCGCGCCGCAGCACTTCGAGCGCGGGTTTATATGGCTGCAGCGTGTCAAACCGCCGCATCAGCAGATCGAACAGCCGGTCGCGCGGGCGCTCCGCCGGCTCAGAGGGCGGCGGTTGGGCGAGAGCCGCCTCGTCTACCCGTCGGTAGAGACCGCGGAGGATCGCCTGTTTCGAGCCGAATGTGCGGTAGACCCGCAGGATCGGCAGCCCGGCCGCATCGGCGACCGCGGCGAGCGACAGATGCCGCCAGCCGTCGCTCGCGATCCGGGCGAGAGCGGCATCGATGATCCGGTCGGTGTCGCTTCGCGCTCCGCTGTCGGGACTGCGGCGCCGTCCGGCTGCGGCCGCAGCTTTCGCCATATTCCCGTTCCCGCTCGGCGCCAATCAGCCGGCGAGCGCGCGCGACCGCGCCGCCGCCGCGGCGACCGCACGGGCGAGCAACGGTTCGAGACCGTCGGCGGCCATCAGCACATCGAGTGCGGCGCGCGTCGTGCCGCCCGGGCTGGTGACGTTTTCGCGCAAGCTCACCGGGTCCTCGGACGAGAGACGGGCGAGCTCGCCGGCGCCGGCCACGGTGCTGCGGGCGAGCCGCAGCGCCAAAGCCGGCGGCAGCCCCTCGGCTTCACCGGCCCGGGCCAGCGCTTCGATCAGCAGAAAGACATAGGCCGGCCCGCTTCCGGACACCGCGGTGACCGCATCGAGCAGCGCCTCGTCCTCGACCCAGGCGCTCTCGCCGATGGCGGCGAGCAGCCGGTCGCAAAGCCGCCGTTGCGCTTGGCTCACGCGGAAATTGGCGCAGGCGACGGTGATCGCCCGCCCGATCGCCGCGGGGGTGTTGGGCATCGTGCGGACGATCGCCGCGGCACCGAGATGGCGGCCGAGCCCGGCCAAAGTCTTGCCGGCGACGATCGAGACAAAGAGGGTTTCCGGACGGGCCCAGCGCCGATAGGGCGGCAGCACCGCATCGACGACCTGCGGCTTGACGGCAAAGACGACGGCGTCCGGGGTGAGCTCCGGCGGCAATGTGTCGGGCGTGGTGTGCCACGCGATTTCGGGTGCCGGCGCAAAACCCGGCGGCATATCCTCGGGCTCGACGACGTGAAACCGCGATATCGCGCCGCCGGCGAGCCAGCCGCGCAGCATCGCGCTCCCCATCTTGCCGCACCCGACGAGCACCAGGCCGCGCCCCTGGCGCATCTCGCCCGGCTCCGCGCTCACGCTTCGCCGACCGGATCGATCATCGCCGAGGCGATCGCTTGGGCCGGCGATTTGCCGCCCCAGACGACAAACTGGAAGGCCGGGTAGAAGCGCTCGCATTCCGACAAGGCGATATCGACCAGATCCTCGACCTGCTCGGCACTCGCCCCCGGAACACCGCGCAGCAGGATCGCGTGACGAAAGGCCGGCGAATTGTCCTCGGTCGAGAGATCGAAATGTCCGAGCCACAGCCGCTCGTTGGCGAGTGCGAGGAGCTCGTAGACCGGGCCGCGGCGCCCCTTTGGCACCTTCATGTCAAAGCCACAGGAGAAGTGCATCGCGCAAATCTCCTCCTGCCAGACGAAATAGAGCCGATAGTCGCACCAGCGGCCGGAGATCTCGACGACCAGCTCCTCTTCGCTCGCCCGGTCGTGCGCCCACGCATTGGCGACGACGATCTCCTCGACCAGGTCGATCGGGTTACCCGAGAACGGGGTCGGTTCAGCGAGCGAAACAGAGGTCATCGGGCGCTCCTCAAACGGGTCGACGGGCGGCGCCCGTCTCTAATGCCCTGACACAAGCCTCTACGTCCTGAAACCGAAGCTGACAACGTAGGGCGATCGACGCAAGCCAATATTTGGGTTAATTCGGCCGATTTGAGCCGCGACTATGACGAACTCGGGGCGGTGGCCGGACGTTTTGGGGTGTCGCGTGAAGTGGAAGC
>Ga0306920_100005244_pt1 | contig 16717 bp, 12 predicted proteins | sample flu12Cox44000170_FD_204666 | JGI IMG/M metagenome (GOLD analysis project Ga0306920, IMG submission 204666) | Lab enrichment of tropical soil microbial communities from Luquillo Experimental Forest, Puerto Rico - flux4day.12C.oxic.44.000.170 (v2)... | ecosystem: Environmental > Terrestrial >... | reverse complement strand
GCAGGCCCGCTCACGCGCAAGGAGGCGCAAACCGGCAACGCACGGCGCGTGCCGCGCCAGGAGCGCGCGGCGCGCACCGTGGACGCGCTGCTCGAAGCCGCGGGCGACGCCTTTGCCGAACGCGGCTTCGAAGCGGCGACGATGACGCAGATCGCCCAGCAAGCGGGCGTTTCGGTCGGCGCGGCGTACCAGTACTTTCCGAACAAGGAGGCGCTGGCTCTCGCGCTGCGCATGCGCTACGGCGACGAGATGGACGCGCGCTGGAGCGCGCTCATCGCTGCGCACGACGACGCGGGCAGGCTGCCGCTCGCAGAGCTGGTCGACCGCCTGTTCGACCTGATGGTCGATCTGATGCACGACTATCCCGCCTATTTGCCGCTGCTTTCCGTGCCGCTCGATTTCAGGCGCGACGCTGCGGCACGCAATCTGCTGCGCCAGCGCTTCACGGCGCTCTTCCTGCACTACCAGCCGGCGCTTTCGTCCGACGAGGCCTATCGTGTGGCCGAAGTCATGCTGCAGGTCATCAAGAGCCTCAATCCCCTTTACGCAGCGGCCAGGCCCAAGGAGCGCAAGCTGCTCGTCGCGGAGTACAAGGGTGTGCTGGCGGCGTGGCTCGCCGTGCGGCTCGCGTGAGCCAGTGAGCCAGAAAACCGCCGCCCGACGGTTTAGCGCAGTAGCGTCTCATCGCGCGAACTCAGCACGCGATCGATCAGGCCATAGTCGGCCGCGGCCTGCGCCGACATGAAGTTGTCGCGATCGCTGTCGTGCGCGACCTGCTCGATGTCGCGTCCGGTGTGGGCGGCGAGCATCGCGTTCAGGCGTTCGCGCTGGTAAATGATCTCGCGCGCCTGCAGTTCGACATCGGCGGCGGTGCCCTGGCCGCCGCCGGAAGGCTGATGGATCATGATGCGCGCGTTTGGCAGTGCGAAGCGTTTTCCGTGCGCGCCCGCGGCGAGCAGAAACGAGCCCATGCTGGCGGCGAAACCCGTGCAGAGCGTCGAGACATCGGGCTTGATGAACTGCATCGTGTCGTGGATCGCGAGTCCGTCGTAGACCGAACCGCCCGGCGAGTTGATATAGAGGCTGATGTCCTTTTCCGGATTTTCCGCTTCGAGAAAGAGCAGTTGCGCGACCACGAGGCTCGCGGTCTGCTCGGTCACGGGACCGACGAGGAATACGATGCGCTCGCGCAGCAGACGCGAGTAGATGTCGTAGGCGCGCTCGCCGCGCCCCGAAGTTTCGATCACGGTCGGGACGAGATTGAGCGCGCTCGGCGGCAATGCTGCATGATGCGGTGCGAAGGGGGCAGCAAAAGGTGAAGCATAAGTTGGGGCAAAGAGCGGCATGAGAATCCTCGCGTTTTTCCGTTGGCGCAGTTGACGTTGGCGGCGCGCTTGCGCCGCTGCCCACATGACGCCCGGCGCGGCCACAGCGTGACGAAAATTTTTTTGTGCGCGGCTGTCACGCCGGCCAGGTGCCGGGCGTCATGAGGAAAACGGGCGGGAGCGAAAACGCATGGCGAAGGAGCGAAGCGAATGACGCAGGCAATCGATGCGAAGAGTCTCGGAACGAATCTGGAGGACGTCGCGCGCAATGAGGCTGCGACCCCGGCGAGCGACGAAACCGGTCCGCGGGCAGGGACGTGCGGCGAAGAATGGACTGAAGCGCGCCGCGCCGCCGCCTTCGGCGAGGCGCGTGGGCGGCTGATCGCGCTGGCCGCGCGCGTGCTGGGCAGCCGCGCGGAGGCCGAGGACGTCGTGCAGGACGCCTGGTTCCGTTGGCGCAACGCCGACGCGCAGGCCTTGCGCGCACCGCACGCCTGGCTCGCCACGGTCACCGTGCGCCTCGCCATCGACCGGCTGCGGCGCTTGCGCCGCGAGAGCGCGGGCGAACATGAGGCGGCGTGGCTCGACGACGCCGCGCCCTCCGCGGAGGAAGCGGGCTTGCGCGCGGCGCGGCTCTCGGACGCGCTGATGCTCCTGCTGGAGCGATTGGGTCCGCTCGAGCAGGCCGTGTTCGTGCTGCGCGAGGCCTTCGACTGCGACTACGCGCAGATCGGTGCGCTCACCGGCTGCACGAACGAGCATTGCCGCCAGATCGTGCGGCGCGCCCGTGTGCGGCTGGCACGCGAGGCCGCGCCCCACGCGGCTCCGGCGGACAAGGCGCAGCATGCGCGCACCGTGGAGCGTTTGCGCGACGTGCTGCATGCGCAGGATCGTGCGGGATTGATGGATTTGCTGGGCGTGACCGCAACCGCGCTGGTCGCTGCGAGCGCGGCCGGCGTTTCCGGCGGCCGGGCTGCGCACGAGACGCCAGGCGCGTGCCGGCTGCGGGCCGAAACGCTCGCGCTGGAAGGCGAACCGGGCGTGGTGCTCGTCGCGCAGGACGGCGAGCTGGCGGCGTGGTTGCATCTGCGCGACGGCGACGACGGTCGGCTCGAGCCGGTCGTATGCGTTGCGGCAGCGGGCGCTGGGCGCGCACTTGCGGCGGCCAACCGCGCCTTCGGCGGCGAGGCGGTGCGCAAGCTGCTCGCCCGGCTCGCCTCGGAAAGCAGCGCGGTGTGGGTCTGAACGCTCGCCGTCACCGCGCGGGCGTCCGGCATGCGCGGCGGCGCGACGATGCTCGCCCGGCCGCTCGTCGTGACGTGATCTAGCCGCGCTGGGCGGCCGCTTCCCAGTTGATGTCGACGCAAAGGACCTGCACACCGTGCGGCGTTTGCGCGGCGACCGAGGCCGTGACGCACAGGTGAGCTTCGTTGATCGAAAGATAGGGCGGCGTGAATTGCACGCTGCCCGGCGCCTTCATCGCACCGATGAAGTAAGGCCGGCGTTCCCAGCTCGCCCCCTCCGAATGCAGCAGTGGCCGGAAGCGCTTGGCGCGTTGCGACGTGCGGCCGTCGGGCAGCACGTTGTCGCCGATCTGGCGGCCGGACGCATCGAGCAGAAAGCAGCGCGCCGTGTCGTCGAGGCCGAGCAGCGGCAACGTGGCGTCGCTCATGCTCGTGCCCTCGGCAAGCTGCTTCGCCGCGGCCTCGATCGCGCTCACGTAGGGCGCGAGGCGCGCGGACTGCGCCCGGTTGCGCGCGCTCACACGCTCGCGCAGGCGCGCGGAGAGGTCTTCCATGAGCTGCGCGGCCTTGGCGGGCGGCACCGGCTCGACGTCGGGCGGCGCGAAATACGCGCCCTGCACGAAATCGGCGTTGCTCTCCAGCGCGATCAGCGCGTCGCGTTCGGTCGAGAGGCCACCCACCAGGACCAGCTGACCCGACTCGTGCAGCATCGAGACGAGCCCCGGCAGCACGCGCTCGATATGCGCGTGGCGGCTCGCCTGGGCGAGCAGGCTGCGGTCGAGCGTGACGATGTCGGGCCGCACCTGCCACACGCGGTCGATGTTGGAATGCTTCGCGCCGAAGCCGTCCAGCGCGATCACGAAGCCCGCCTTGCGCAGGCCGTCGATGATTTCCGCGAAGCGCGAGTTCTCACCGCCCGCCTGCTCCGACACTTCGAGCACCACGCGCTGCGGCTGCAGGCCGAGCGCCTTGAGGCCGGCGAGCAGGGCGTCGCCATAACTCGTGTCCATCAGCGCGGCCGGATGCAGGCTCAGGAAGAGCCATTCGTCATGCGAATCGAACGCGTTGAAGTTGCCCAGATGCAGCGATTCGGCGAGGCGGCCGAGTTCGAGCAGGTCGCCGCGGCGCGCCGCCTGCGTGAACACCTCCTGCGACGGCGCCTGCTGGCCCTGTTCGTCATGCGCGCGCAGCGACGCGTGATAGCCGATCGCGCGCCGGTGCGCGACCGAAAACACGGGCTGGAACACGCTGAAGACGGTGTAGCCGCCGTACAGCACGGTGCGGCGGGCGCCTTCTTCGCCGGCGATGGGGCGTGACTGGTAGCCTGGGGGATCGATGTCGATCATGCTGGTCAATTGGTTTCGATGGCGCGCGTGGCGGGCCCGACGCGTGAGCGTCAAGTTTACAGGATAGGACAGCAAAAAGTATGCGAGTCCCGGTTCCCGCGGCCATTGGCCATGCAGTGGCCACGCGCAGCTTCGGGCGGATGCGCGGGGTGGTGCGGGAAGCCGTCGCGGGCGCTAGCGGCGCACGGCCGGGAGGCGCGCTGCACCTTCGCGGTGCGCGCGCCGGCTGCGAGTGCAGGATGACAACTGGGGGTGACAACGGAGGGCGGCGCAGCCGCGGCCCCGGGTTTGTCAGGTCCGCTCGGACGGATCGGTCTTCTTCGCGGTGCGCCGCAGGTCCGGCGAGAGTTGCCCGAAGATCCACGACGAGCCCGCCGTGATGATGCCGACGCAAATGAACGTCGCGTGGAACGCCGGAATCACGTTCGCACCCGTCTTGTGGCCGATGATGCCCGTGAAGGTGGTGAGCAGCGCGCCCGCGACGGTCACGCCGAGGCTCATCGCGAGCATCTGCACGAGCGAGAAAAGGCTGTTGCCGCTGCTCGCGCCGCCTGTGCCGAGATCCTTGAGCGTGAGCGTGTTCATCGCCGTGAACTGCATCGAGTTCACGGAGCCGAACAGTGCGAGTTGCGCGATACGCATCCACAGGGGTTCGTTGGGCGTGGAAAGCGCGAAGCTCGCCATCATGAGGCCGACGAGCACCGTGTTCGAGACCAGCACCTGGCGGTAGCCGTGGCGCATGATGAGATACGTCACGAGGCGCTTGGAGAACATGCCCGCGGCCGCGGTGGGCAGCATCATGAGGCCGGCCTGGAACGCCGTGTAGCCGAGCGCCACCTGCAGCAGGAGCGGAATCAGATACGGCATCGCGCCGCTGCCGATGCGCGCGAACAGATTGCCGAGCAGGCCCACGCTGAAGGTGTGGATCTTGAAGAGGTCGAGCGAGAAGATCGGCTGGGGCGTGCGCACCGCGTGCAGGCCGTAGGCTACGAACGCGGCGAGCGAGAGGATGAAGAGCACGAGCACGGTGGCGTGCTGGATGCCGAACTCGCTGCGCCCGTCGAGCGCGAACGAAATCGCCACCATGCCCGTGATGAGCAGCAGGTAGCCCGGCAGGTCGAAGCGCGGCGTGTCGGCGTTGCGGCTGTCCGGCATGAAGATGAAGGTGGCGACGCAGCCCACCACGCCCACCGGCACGTTGATGAGAAAGATCCAGTGCCACGAGGCGATCTGCACGAGCCAGCCGCCCAGCGTCGGGCCGATGAGCGGGCCGATCAGGCCCGGAATCGCCACGAACGAAAGCGCGGGCAGATAGCGCTCGGCGGGAAACGTGCGCAGCACGGCAAGGCGGCCGACCGGCAGCAGCATGGCGCCGCCCACGCCTTGCGCGATGCGCGAGAGCACGAGCTGGTTCAGCGTATGCGCGCTCGCGCACAGCAGCGAGCCGACCGCGAACACGAAAATCGCACCGAGAAACACGCGGCGTGTGCCGAGCTTGTCCGCGAGCCAGCCCGACACCGGAATCATCACCGCCATCGTGAGCGAATACGCGATCACGACTGATTGCATGCGCAACGGTAATTCGCCGAGACTCCTCGCCATCGCGGGCAACGCCGTGTTGACGATGGTCGAATCGAGAGTCTGCATGAAGAAGCCGGTGGCGACGAGCCACAGCATCACGGACAACGAGCGGGGAGACGGTGCAGTACGTGACGCGACGGTGGATTCGGACATGGGCGAGGAGTGGGGCGCGCAGGCAAGCGCCATTGTAGGGAAAACGGCCTGCGCGCGCAGATGGCGAGCCCGCTGCGCCGTGGCTGCCGCTTCCTGGCGAGACGCGCTTATCCGCGTAGCTGCGCCGCCGCCGCGAAGAACGCCTGGGCGCGCGGGTCATGCGTGAGCGCCACGTTGATGCGGATCCACGGGCTCGGCTCGCCGTGCGGGCGGAAGTGGCTGCCCGGCGAGACCGCCACGCCGAGCGGCTCGCCGCAGGCCGCGAGCCGCGTCGAATCCTCCACGTGCGGCACGCGCGCCCAGACGAACTTGCCGCCAGTCTGCGTATAGCCGCGCGCCGCGGGCGCCGTTGCGGCAGCAACAGGGCCGCCGAACAGCTCCCAGCCGTGCGCTTCGAGCGTGCGTGTGGCCGACCCTTGCGCCTCGGCGATGCGCCGGCGCAGCCGTTCGAGGTACTTGCGATACGCGCCGCGCTCGAGCAGCGTGGCGGCCACGGCCTGCGCGAAACGCGAGCCGCTGATGCTGGTGAGCGCCTTGATGGCCGCGAGATCACGCACGATCGCGGGGTTGGCCACCACGTAGCCCACCCGCAGCGACGAGGAGAGCGTTTTCGAGAGCCCGCCCACGTACACGACGTGCTCGAACTGGTCGAGCGCGGCGAGCCGGTCGGTGGGGTCGGCCTGGAAATCGGCGTAGACGTCGTCCTCGACGATCGTGAAGCGGTGCTCGCGCGCGAGCTGCAGCAGCCGGAACGCCACGGGCGGCGCGATCGTAGAGCCGGTCGGGTTGTGGAACACGGTGTTGACGAAGAACGCTCGCGGGCGGTGCTCGGCGAGCATCGCGTGCAGATGATCGATATCGGGCCCGCCCGACGTGCGGCGGATGCCCACGAGGCGCACCCCATGCAGCTTGAGCAGGCCGTACAGGTTGTAGTAGCCGGGATCCTCGACGAAGACCGTGTCGCCGGGCTTGAGCATGTAGCGCATGAGCAGGTCGAGGCCTTCGCTCGCGCCTTCGGTGATGAGGATCTGCTGCGATTCGGCGACGATGCCCAGCGGCGCGAGCCGGTTGCGCAGATGCTCGCGCAGGGTGGCGTCCCCCGTTGGCGTGCCGTAGTCGACGAGGCTCGCGGGGTCGCTGCGCGAGACGTGGCGGATCGCCTGGCCGATCGCGTCGACGTCGCGCCATGCCTGCGGGATCGAGCCGCAGTCGAGCTGCAGCAGTTCGCCCGCGCGTTCCATCTGGCTGAGCAGGTGGCCCGACTCGTCGGCGGCGTTCGAGAGATCGCAGGTGCCCATGCCCGACAGCCCCGCGCGCGCGTATTCGCTCACATAGAAGCCCGAGCCGTGGCGCGAGTCGAGGTAGCCGAGCGAGACGAGCCGGTCGTAGGCCTCGATCACGGGAAAGCGGCTGATCGCGTAGTCGGCCGCGAACTGGCGGATCGACGGCAGGCGCGCGCCGGGATGCGCGACGCGCGAGCGGATCCACGTCTGCACGCCGGTGACGATCTGGTCGGTGAGCGGCACGTCGCTCATGCGGTCGAGTTCGAGTTTCATAGAGGTCTCGCTTGAGGTCTTGCTTCAGGCTGCGGTTCGAAACTGCCCTGACTGTTCGGTTTTTCTGCTGCACAGTCCCGGGTTAACTGTTCGGAAGTGTGCATGGGGCTGTGCGTCACTGACCGCAATAATGCTCCTACCGGGAAGAGGCTTCAAGTCCGCATCAGCAAGCCTTCCGGTGGCCGTCCGAGGGTTTCGGCGGCCAGTCTGCAAGGAGCACGGCAATGCGCGAAATCCGAATCTTCGAACTGGAATACGGTGAGCCCGTCGAAACCTGGCGGCTGGCCCAGGCAATGCAATTGCACGTGAGCGAAGGCGAACTCTGGCTCACGATCGCAGGCGACGCCGGCGACTACTGGCTGCGCGCCGGCGAGTCGATTGGACTCTCGTCAGGCGTGCGCGTACACGTGAGCGCGGGCCGCGAAGGGGCGCGTTTCGTACTCGCGCTGGGCAGCGCAACCGCCGCCGCGCCGGCGTGGACGGTGGAGCCGGTCGATGTGGAACGCGCACGCGCGGCGGGTGCGCGAAGCGTTGCTGCGCGCCTCGGCGAGACGCTGCGCGGCTGGGCGCAGCGCGGGCAGTGGGGCGTGCGGGCGGCGGGCTGAGCCGGTGGCTCGCGTCAAGGGATGTGCCCCGCGACCTTCCTGACGTCGCCCGCCATGTCTCCCACATAGCGTGCGCGCGGGCGGATCAGCCGGCCATCGGCGGTTTGCTCGAGCGCGTGCGCGATCCAGCCCGTCACGCGGCCCGCGGCGAACAACGTGAACGCGGCGCCGCGCGGCAGCCCCAGCACGCGCTCGATGGCGGCGAGCGCATAGTCGAGCGTCGGACGCGCGCCGCTCGTCGCGGCCACGGCCTGGGCGAGCGCATCGACTTCGTCCATCGGCGAGCGCGCGGGCGCGCGCTGCGCGAGCAGGTCGAGCAGCAGGCGCGCGCGCGGGTCGCCAGCGGGATAAAGCGGGTGGCCGAAGCCGGGGAGCGCCGGCGCGGCGCCGCGCTCGTCGGGCGCGAGACGCTCGGCGAGATAGCGGTGCAGGTCGTCGGCGCGCGCGGCCTCGTCGAAGAGCGCGGCCACGCGCGCGGTCTCGCCGCCGTGGCGCGGGCCGGCAAGCGCGGCAAGCCCGCCCGTTGCCGCGCCGAACAGATGCGTGCCGGTGGAGGTGATGCAGCGCACCGTGAACGTCGAGGCGTTCAGTTCGTGGTCCGCGCACAGCACGAGCGCCGCGCGCAGCAGGTCGGTTTGCGCGCGCGAGCGCACGCCCCACGCCTCGCCGAGCTGGCGGTGCAGCGGGTCGTTCGACGGCGCGGCGGAAACGAGCGCCGCCGCGAGCAGGCGCATGAGCATCGCGCCGGTGTCGATCTGTGCGTCGCGGCCCTGCGCCCAGATACGCGGCATCTGCGCGGCAGCGGCGGGCAAGAGCACGAGCGCGCGTTCGAGCGGCGTGTGCCCGCTCCAGATCTTCAGCCATGCCGACCATTGCGCCGCCGCGATGGGTGCCTCCGGCGCCTGCAGCACGCGGCGCGGCGCGCACTGCCAGAGCAGCGCCGCCACTTCCTCCAGCGAAGCCTCGCGTGCGAGCGCGATGGCGTCTTCGTCGCGATAGAAAAGCTTGCCGTCGGCGATCAGCGTGATCGACGATTCGAGCACCGGCACGCCCCAGTCGAGCACTTTCTGCGCGACCTTGCCCGCGCGCTTGCCGTCGGCCTTGCGGCGCGCGAGGCGCCGCACCTCGGCGGCGGCATAGCGGTTGTGGCGCCCGTCGGGCGAGGGCGCCGATGCGATGAGCCCGCGGCTCACGTAGGCATAGAGCGTGGCGCGGCTGATACCGAGTTCGGAGGCGGCTTCCGCCGCGGTCATATAGCTGGACATGCTGGCTCGCCTCCTGGAACCGGAGAAATCAATCTATATTGATCATGATAATCAAGATTGATTCGGAATTCGAGCGGCGCGACGATCCGTGAGATCACCTCGGCTCGTTTTCCATCGCACCAGGACCGTACGCCATGACACCACGCCACGCGCTCGAACACCTCTGGATGCTCGCCGGCTGCGACGCTGCCGCGCTCGACCGGCTCGACATCGAAGGCGATGATCCGGGCCTGCCTTCGGTCTTCCGCGTGGGTTCGCTCGCGGCGGCGAGCATTGGCGTGGCGGGGCTCGCCGCGGCGCGACTGCATGAGCTGCGCACGGGGCGCGCGCAGCGTGTGGCGATCGACGTGCGCCGGGCGCTCGCGGCGTTCCGCAGCGAGCGTCATCTGAGCGTGGACGGCCAGCCGCCCACCGAGCTGCGCCACCCCGTGACGGGCCACTTCCCCACCGGCGACGGCCGCTGGATCCAGCTGCACGCAAACTTCCCGCATCATCTCGCGGGCATCCTGCGCGTGCTGCAATGCGCGAACGACCGCGACGCCGTGGCGCGCGCGATCCTCGGTTGGGAAGGCGCGGCGCTCGACGACGCGCTCGCGCAAGCGGGCCTGTGCGCCGCGCTCGTGCGCGCGCCGCGCGAGTGGGCCGCGCACGAGCAGGCGAAGGCCGTGGCGAGTCTGCCGCTCTTCGAGATCGAGCGCATTGGAGACGCGAGCGCCGAGGCGCCGCGAGCGGGCAGCGGTGCCGGAACCGGCGCACGCCCGCTCGAAGGCGTGCGCGTGCTCGACCTCACGCGCATCATCGCGGGGCCGGTGGCCGGGCGCACGCTCGGGCAGCATGGCGCGGACGTGCTGCTCATCAACGGACCGCATCTGCCGAACATCGCGCCGCTCGTGATCGACAACGGGCGCAGCAAGCGCTCGGCCACGCTCGACCTGCGCGACGAAGCCGCGTGCGAGCAGCTGCGCGCGCTGGTGCGCGATGCCGACGTGTTCGTTCAAGGCTACCGGCCCGGCGCGCTGGCCGCGCGCGGCTTCGCGCCAGAAGCGCTCGCGCAGCTGCGTCCGGGCATCGTGTGCGTGTCGATCAGCGCGTACGGGCATCGCGGGCCGTGGCGCGAGCGGCGCGGTTTCGACAGCCTGGTGCAGTCGGCGAGCGGCATCGTGTGGACCGAAAGCGTCGCCGCCGCGAAGTCAGGCCGTGGCGCCAGCAACGACGCAGACGCACCGCCATTCGCAGCGGTCCGGCCGCTGCCGTGCCAGGCGCTCGACCACGCGACGGGCTATCTCGCGGCGTTCGGCGCGATGGTCGCGCTCGCGCGGCGCTTGCGCGAAGGCGGAAGCTGGCACGTGCGCCTTTCGCTCGCACAAACGGGCCGCTGGCTGCAGACGATGGGCACGCTCGAAGACGGCCAGCACGCACCCGAGGTGACGGCCGCCGACATCGCCGATTGCCTCGAAGAGATGGACTCGCCGTTCGGGCGCGTGCGCGCGGTGGCGCCCGCCGAGCGGCTCGAACTCACGCCAGCGTTCCACGCGCGGCCGCCGGTGCCGATCGGCACTGACGCGCCGGTGTGGAGCGACCTGGCGCCTGCGAGCTCTACGCGTTACTTGCGCAATTCCGCAACGAAATCGTAGTAGTCGTTGCGACAGTACGTGTCGGTGAGTTCGATGGCGCGCTGGTCGGCCGTGTAGCCCACGCGCGTGATGAGCAGCAGCGCCTCGTTGGGCGCGATGCTCATTTGCCGCGCGATTTCCTCGCTCGCGTTCACGGCGCGAAAGTGTTGCAGCGCGCGCACGATCGCAAGGCCGCGCTGCTCGAGGAAGCTGTAGAGCGAGTCGCCGATGGCGTTGGGGTCGGGAATCAACGCGGCGGGGAAGGTGGAGTTCTCGACGGCCATGACGATGCCGTCGGCGAGACGCAGGCGCTTGAGCCGCGTGACGGCCGCCGCTGGCGAGAGGCCGAGCTGGATCACCTCGTCGCGGCTCGCGGGCTGGATTTCGCGCGAGAGCCAGCGCGAGCTGGGCGTGAAGCCGCGCTGGCGCAGCATTTCGCTGAAGCTCGTGAGGCGCGAGAGCGGGTCTTCGTAGCGCGGGGTGATGAAGCTGCCCGCACCCTGGGTGCGGCGAATCAGACCTTGCTCCACGAGCAGCGCGATGGCCTTGCGCGCCGTGATGCGCGAAACGCCGAGCGATTCCGCGAGCACGCGTTCCGAGGGCAGCGCTTCGCCCGCGTTCCAGCGATTGTCGTGAATCGCGACGCTCAGCTTGCGAGCGAGCTGCAGATAGAGCGGTGTGTCGTTGTCCGGGTCCGGGCGCAGGTCGCGCCAGCGGTCTTCCGTGGGTGCGTTCATGGGAGGCAGGCATGAAAGGCGAACGGCAATTTTATGTCATCGGCGTGCGAATACGGTAATGAACGGCTTGCGAAAGTGCGTATGACCGCACTGCGCACGAGGCGATACACTGGTCGCTCGTTGCCAAAGCGGCGCCGCAGCAGCGGGCGCAAAGGGAGATCATGACGACCGATATCGCCACCGTCGCATTGCCGGACGGCGAACGCATTCCGAAGCTCGGGCAGGGCACGTGGGAGATGGGCGAGCGCGGCGTGCATCGCGCCGCGGAAATCGCCGCACTGCGCGAGGGCGTCGCGCTCGGCATGACGCTCATCGACACCGCCGAGATGTACGGCGACGGCGCGACCGAACGGCTCGTCGGCGAAGCCTTGCAGGGCCTGCGCGACGAAGTGTTTCTCGTGAGCAAGGTGTATCCGCACAACGCGAGCCGCAGCGGTGTCGTGCGCGCGTGCGAATCGAGCCTGAAGCGCCTCGGCACCGACCGGCTCGACCTCTATCTGCTGCATTGGCGCGGCGGGGTGCCGCTGGCGGAGACCGTCGAAGGCTTCGAGTCACTCGTGCGCGCCGGCAAGATCCGTCACTGGGGCGTGAGCAACTTCGACACCGACGACATGGAAGAGCTCTTCGCGACGCCGGGCGGCGACGCATGCGCGACCAACCAGATTCTCTACAACGTCGCACGGCGCGGCGCTGAATTCGACCTGCTGCCGTGGAGTGCGTCGCGTCGCATGCCGGTGATGGCGTATAGCCCCGTCGATCACGCGCGCCTGCCGCGGCGCTCGCCGCTCGACGATATCGCTCACGCGCACGGGGTGTCGGTCTATCGCGTGGCGATGGCGTGGTTGCTGGGTCGAAGCGGCGTATGCGCGATTCCGAAGGCCGGGCGTGTGGAGCACGTGCGTGACAATCGCGCGGCGCTCGATCTCGTCCTCGGCACGGAGGATTACGCGGCGCTCGACGCGTATTTCAAGCCGCCGCGCAGCAAGCGTCCGCTGGAGATGCTGTAGGGCGCGAGTCGACTGCGCGCTGGCGCGCGCCGTCATGGGTTGCGGCGGCGTAGGGCGAGCAGGCAACCGGCGTGGGCGCCACGGCCGAACGCAACGCGCGCCGCGCATCCGGCGACCGGCCCCCGGCGGCGGGCCCCGGCCGGGGGACCGGAACGCCGCCGCCGACGCCAGGACTGGCGCGCCTGGCCGTCGCGCCAGATCGGGGTGGCTGCGGCGGGTTGCCTGCACCGCCGTACAGGATCAATGACCGCTGCCATGGCCGCCACCGTGTCCGCCGCCGTACCCGCCGCCCGGGCCGCCTGACGGTCCACCCTTGCCGAATCCGCCACCGAATCCGCCACCGAAGCCACCTCCGAATCCGCCGCCAAAGCCGCCGCCGAATCCGCCTGCGGGTCCGCCCGATGGTCCGCTAGCCGATCCGCCGTGACCGCCGCAACCGCAGCTGCCTGAGCTGCTGCTGCCGCCGTTGTTGCCACCGCCGTTCCCGCCACCACCTTTCCCGCCACCGCCTTTTCCGCCGCCGGAGTTGCTGGAACCGCCTCCCGACCCGCGCGGTCCCGTCCCTCCTGTCGCGGCGCTGCCGCTGCGGCCAAGGCCCGCCCCGCCAGACGGGCCTCCGGTGCCGGCCGTCGCAGCGCCCGCGCCGCTACTACTCCCACTACTGCCGCCGCCGCTTGCACTCGACGAACCCGAACCGCCATGGCTTGCGCCGTTGCCCCGAATACAAGCGCCGCCTGGGCGGCTAACGCAATCGTTTGCTGCGAACACCGTGGAAACGTCCCTCGCCAGGCTCGATGAATCGGAATCCGAATCACCTCGCGAGAGCGCTCCTGACGCAGACGATCCTTCAGCAGACGATTGCGCAGCCGGCGCACCGAAGGCCCCGAAGCCTTCCGCCCCGCTCGCCGGCAGTGGTGCGTCGGCAACGAGAATCACCGGATTGACGATGTCGTCGCTACCTCCCGCGTGCGCGTTGATCGCGGGAAACAGCACACCCGCTCCCATCACGCACATTGCCGCTCTCCAGCCAATAAAATAGTAGTAGTACTTATGATTATTCGTGTTTTTCATTGTTTTCTCCCCGCGAGGCGGCTGCGTCATGTGCCGTCGCCTCACACGCCCCCGTGCAGGGCTGCACGCCTTGTGAGCGTGCGCCGATCCCCGTCAGGCTCACAACCCCGTTCGCGCCGGCGTGCACGATTCGATCCGGCCGCGATAATGCCGCACAAAAGTCCGCACAAAGCCGCACTAAAGGCACCCGGTTCGACCACGCGCCGGATGACCGGTTTAAGCAGGACTACTTGTGGATTGCCGGAGCCCGTGGAGCGGGATGGCGGATCACAAGCGCGTCGAGCGGCCAGTCATCCGATCGCCCGGCGCGACGACCCGCGTGTGTCGCGCTGGATTGCGGCTTCCGGATGCCTGGTGCCGATATAGCCAGTTTTGTGCCATCGGCCCGGGAGTGGCGTGTGGGGTGGACTTGACAATCGATGTGTCGCCTGTGTGCCCGAAAATCCGCCGAAAACGTTTCGATGATGAAACGCACGTGTCGACCTGGACGATGGGGGTTGCAGAAGCGGACTGCGCAACGAACCCGCGCGCGGTATGCGCGGAGGCACACCGTCAGGTCGCGGGTTGTGCGTCCGCGGCCGCACGCTGCAGCGCGCGCAATTCGTCTATGGGAATGTGGCAGAGAATGCGATGGCCGCCGCCCGCATCGGCAAGCGGCGGGGCCGCCTCGTCGCACAGGGCGCCGAGCTTGCGCGGGCAGTGCGCGCTGAAAATGCAGCCATGCGGCGTGCCCTGCGTGCCGATTGCCGAAGCAACTCCAAGGGCGCGCGCCGCGAGCAGCGTTTCTGTATACGGATGCCATGGGCCGTCGAACACTGCGCCGGCCGGCCCGGTTTCCACGACGCGGCCCGCGTACAGCACGACGATGCGATCGGCGAGATAGCGGACGACATCGAGGTCATGCGAGATGAACAGATAGCTCACGCCGCGTTCGCGCTGCAGGCGTGCGAGCAGATTGAGAATGGCGGCCTGTACGGAGACGTCGAGCGCCGAGGTGGGCTCGTCGCAGATCACGATGCGCGGCTCGCCCGCGAATGCCTGGGCGATCGCCACGCGTTGCTTGAGGCCGCCCGAGAGTTGCCGCGCGCGCGCCGTGAGATAGCGCGCGGGCACGCGCACGGCTTCGAGTAGCCCCGTTATGCGCGATTCGTCCGAGGCACTGTGCTCAACGGAGGTGGCGTGCCGCCGGGCAAGCGCGCGCGCGATCAGCCGCTTCACGGGCAGCGCGCGATTGAGCGAGGCGTCGGGATGCTGGAACACGACGCGCAGCGCCGCGCGCTCGCCGCCGCGGCGCCGCGCCACGTGTGCGTGCAGACGCTGGCCATCGAGTTCGACGGCGCCGCCCGCGTCGGGCGCGTGCAGGCCGAGCAGCAGCCGCGCGAGCGTCGTCTTGCCGCTGCCCGATTCGCCCACGAGGCCGAGCGTCTCGCCGGCGTGAAGGTCGATCGACACGCCGTCCAGCGCGCGCACTGCGTTCGCGCCGTGCCCGAAGGTGCGCGAGACGTCGAGCGCGCGCAGCACGACGCGCGGCTCGGCTTCGCGATTCGATGGCGCGCCGCCCGAGGTCGGCGAGCCATCGCCGCCTTCGATCAGATTCGCAAATGGCAATTCGCTCGCACGCTCGTGATAGTGGCAGCGCGACATCTGCTCGCCATGCGGCGACGTCATCCGATGCGGCGGCGGCGCCTCTTCACGGCAGCGCGCATCGGCGAGGCGGCAGCGCGGAGCATAGATGCAGCCGGGCGCGCTCGCGCCTGGCGCGGGCAACTCGCCGGGTATCGTGTCGAGCGCGCCCGCGTGCTTGTTGCGCCCGTGCGCCGGCAGACAGCGCAGCAGGCCGACCGTGTACGGATGCCGCGCGCGCTCGAACACGTCGCGCGTGGCGCCTTCCTCCACGAGCCGACCCGCGTAGAGCACGCCGATGCGCTCGCACATGCGCCCGATCACCGCGAGGTCGTGACTGATGAGCAGCACCGCCATGCCCAGCTCCGCTCGCAGTTTCGCGATGAGGTCGAGCACTTCGGCCTCGACGGTGGCGTCGAGGCCCGTCGTCGGTTCGTCGAGAATCAGGAGCGCGGGATTCGACGCAAGCGCCATCGCGATCACGACGCGCTGCTGCATGCCGCCCGAGAGCTGGTGCGGATAGCTCGCCAGCACGCGGCCCGGATCGGCAATGCGCACGCGCTCGAGCATCGCGTGCGAGCGCGCCCGCGCCACGCTCGCGTCGGCGCCCGCGGCTTCGAACGCCTCGCTCAACTGACGCGCAATCGTGAGCGTGGGGTTGAGCGCGCTGGCGGGGTCCTGATAGACCATCGAAACGGCGTTGGCGCGCAGCGCGCGCAGGCCGTCGGCGTCGAGCGCGAGCACGTCGTCGCCCGCAATCGCGATGCGCCCGGCTTTCACGCGGCCGTTGCGCGGGAGATAGCGCAGCGCGGCGAGCGCAACCGTCGACTTGCCGCAGCCGGACTCGCCGACGAGCCCGTAGGCTTCGCCGCGCCGGATGCACAGCGAGACGTCGGTGAGCACGTCGCGATCGCGGCCGCGCACGCGGTAAGCGACGGTGAGGCCGACGAGCGCCAGCGCGTCGTCTTCGCGCGGCGCGCCGAAGGTGGCGAGAGCGGGGCGAGCGGAGGCGGGGCGGTTCACGATACGAGCACCTCTCGCAAGCTGTCGGCGATGAGGTTCACGGCCACCACGAGCGAGGCGATGGCGAGCGCGTCGAACGCCACGGTCCACCACGCTCCGCCCGCGAGCAGCGTGTACGACTCGGCGAGCGCAAGGCCCCAGTCGGCAGACGGCGGCTGGATGCCGAAGCCGAGGAACGAGAGCGTCGCCACCGCGAAGATCGCATAGCCGAGACGCACCGTTGCCTCGACGACGATGGGCGGCCACACGTTCGGCAGGATCTCGGTGAACATCACCGCCAGCGCGTTCGCGCCGCGCAGGCGTGCGGCCGCCACGTAGTCGAGATGGCGCTCGGCGAGTACCGCCGCGCGCACCGTGCGCGCGACGAGCGGCGCGAACGTAATGCCGATCACGAGTACCACCGCGAGATTCGAGGCGCCCACGGCGGCGAGCACGAGCAGCGCCACGATCACGAGCGGCAGCGCGAGCACGGCGTCGAGCGTGCGCGCGACGAGCGTGCCGAATGCGCCTTCGAAATAGCCCGTGACGAGCCCGAGCGCCGCGCCCGCGAGCGTGCCGACGAGCGTGG
>Ga0306920_100005243_pt1 | contig 16718 bp, 17 predicted proteins | sample flu12Cox44000170_FD_204666 | JGI IMG/M metagenome (GOLD analysis project Ga0306920, IMG submission 204666) | Lab enrichment of tropical soil microbial communities from Luquillo Experimental Forest, Puerto Rico - flux4day.12C.oxic.44.000.170 (v2)... | ecosystem: Environmental > Terrestrial >... | reverse complement strand
GGGTTGCTCTCCTCCGCCATCACTGCTCCCCCTCCCTATCCCCATCTCCGTCGAGCGCGCTCGCCATATCAGAGCATCGTCCGGCGAGCCCTTGCCGTGGCTCTATGGTGCGCTTATTTACACCATATATGCTATTATAGCAAGTAATTTAATGCGTATGCAGCAAATCAAGTGACGTGTCGCCGAATGACGCTGCCACTTCCCTGCCGACCGGTTTGGCAGGGTAGAAACTTTCCCTGCCGACGGGTTCGGCTCAATGGATCAAGGCCATGATTTCGCATGATTTTCTGTACCCGATAGAGTGATTTCCGAGCGCTGAAAAAAAATTTTCCCTGCCGTCAGGGAAGCGCGGCGGGGCACGGACCGTCGTTGGGCGTGAATTGACAGGCCTGAACGCGATCCCCATACTCCGCCGCTTTCCTGCTCGATGGTGGGCTGGCCGCGCTGGCCTACCGAGCCGAGGGGAGGGCCGATGATGCGCGATCCCGGCGGAGCAAGCCGGCGTTCTGGATGGGGGCGGAAGATCGTGCCGGCGGGGAGCCGGCGACGACGATAGCCGCGCGACCCGCGTCTCTTTCCCCCAACTTATCGCGCAGGAGATTGTCCGTGATTACAGCCGTTATGCCGACCTACGGCCGGTGGGACGTTGCCGTCGACCGGGGCGAAGGCCCCTATCTCTGGGCCACCGACGGCCGCAAATATCTCGATTTCACCAGCGGCATCGCCGTAACCGGGCTTGGCCACTGCCACCCGCATCTCGTCGCCGCCATAACCGAGCAGGCCAAGCGCCTGTGGCACACCTCGAACCTGTTTCAAATCCCGGGCCAGGAGCGGCTGGCGCAGCGCCTCGTCGACAACACCTTCGCCGATACGGTGTTCTTTGGGAACTCCGGCGCCGAGGCGTGTGAGCTCGCCATCAAGGTCGCACGCAAATACCAGTCCGAGACCGGCCATCCCGAACGCTATCGCATCATCGCTTGCGAGGGCTCGTTCCACGGCCGCACGCTGGCCACGCTCGCCGCGGCCGGCAACGAAGCCTACCTCAAGGGCTTCGGACCAGCGATGGACGGCTTCGACCACGTCGCCTTTGGCAATCTGAACGAGATGCGTGCCGCGATCGGCAAAGAGACTGCCGCGATCTTTGTCGAGCCGATCCAGGGTGAAGGCGGCGTGCGTGCCGCTCCATCCGGCTACCTCAAGGGGTTGCGCGATATCGCCGACGAGTTCGGATTGCTTCTCGTTTATGACGAGGTGCAGTCCGGGATGGGCCGCACCGGCAAGCTCTTCGCCCATGAATGGGAGGGGGTGCCGCCCGATGTGATGGCGATCGCCAAGGCGCTCGGCGGCGGCTTTCCGATCGGCGCGTGTCTGGCGACCGAGCGCGCTGCGGCCGGCATGGTTCCAGGGACCCACGGCTCGACCTTTGGCGGCAACCCGCTGGCGGTGGCGGCCGGCAACGCCGTCCTCGACGTAATGCTGGCACCCGGCTTCTTCGAGCGTGTCGACAGTATGGCAAAGCTGCTGCGGGGACGCCTCGAAGCGCTTGTCGGGTCCTACCCCAAACTCTTTGCCGAGCTGCGCGGCTCCGGTCTCTTGCTCGGCATCCGCTGCGTCGTGCCGGCCGCCGACTTTGTCGCCAAGCTGCGCCAGAACGGCCTCTTGTGTCTGACCGCCGGCGAGAATGTGCTGCGCATCCTGCCGCCGCTGATCGTCGGCGAGCGCGAGATCGACGAGGCGCTTGGCGTCATGCGCAAGGTGGCGGCGGAGTGGCCGACATGAGGAGCCTCGCGCGCGAAGCGGCGGCGATCCGGCAACAGGGCGAGCCGCCCGAGCTGCCGCGCCATTTTCTCGACCTCGACCAATTCGACAGCGCGGCCCTGCGCCGCATTCTCGACCTCGGCTTCGCCTACAAGAACGGCCGGCGCGAACGGCCGCTGGCCGGCAAGACGTTGGCGATGATTTTCGAAAAGCCCTCGACCCGGACCCGCGTCTCCTTTGAAGTAGCGATGCGTCATCTCGGCGGCGACACGATCTTTCTCGACGCGGCCGATACCCAGCTCGGGCGTGGCGAAACCATCGCCGATACGGCGCGCGTGCTGTCGCGCTATGTCGATGCGATCATGATCCGCACCGGCGAGTCGAAAAAGCTGGAGGAGCTCGCCGAGCATGCAACGGTCCCGGTCATCAACGGGCTGACGGATGCGTCCCACCCCTGCCAGATCATGGCCGACGTGATGACGTTGCAGGAAAAGAAGGGACCGCTCGCCGGCCGCATCGTCGCATGGAGCGGCGACGCCAACAACGTGGCGGCGAGCTGGGTCCATGCGGCGGTTCGCTTCGGCTTTACCCTGCGGCTCGCCTGCCCCGAGGAGCTCGCTCCCCAGCAGCGGCTGATCGATTGGGCGCAGCAACAGGGCGGCCGGATTCGTCTGACCGCCGAGCCGGTCGAAGCTGTCACCGATGCGGACTGCGTTGTCACCGATACGTGGATCTCGATGGGCGCCAAAGCGAGCGTCAACCGTCACAACATGCTGGCGCGGTACCGCGTCGACGAGGAGCTGATGGCGCACGCCAAGCCGGACGCCATTTTTATGCACTGCCTGCCGGTAAAGCGCGGCCAGGAGGTGACGGCGGGTGTCATCGATGGTCCCCAGTCGGTCGTCTGGGACGAGGCGGAGAACCGGTTGCATGCTCAAAAGGGAATCCTCGCCTGGTGTCTGGGCTGAAAGGAGGGAGATAGGATGCCGGACGGCAGTCACTCCGGAGCTGTCTCCGGGCCCGACGACCTGATCCAGCCGTTTCGCATCGACCCCTTCGCGCTGCGCGGTCGCCTGGTCCGGCTTGGCCCGACGATCGATCGGATCTTGTCCCAGCATGCCTATCCCGAACCGGTCGCGGCGATGCTGGGCGAGGCCATTACCCTCGCTATCGTCCTCGCCGGCGCGCTCAAATACGATGGGATCTTCACGCTGCAGACAAAAGGCGACGGGCCGATCCGCCTGATGGTCGCCGATGTGTCGACCGCCGGGGCGGTGCGTGGTTATGCGCAATATGACCGGGCAAAGCTCGAGACGGCGCTGAGCGGGGCTGCGCCGGGGGTGCCGTCGGTCCCTCGCCTCGTCGGGTCCGGCTACATCGCCTTTACCGTCGACCAGGGTGATGACACCGACCGTTACCAAGGGATTGTCGAGCTGGCCGGAACCACCCTTGCCGAATGTGCACAACACTATTTCCGTCAGTCGGAGCAGATCCAGGCCGGGATCAAGCTCTCGGTCGGCCGCGCCGGGCACCGCGGCGCGTGGCGCGCCGGGGGATTAATGCTCCAGCGCGTGCCCCCGGAAGGGGGGTATGGAGTAATCGCCGACGATGTCGAGGATGGCTGGCGGCGGGCAATGGTGTTGATGAGCTCGGCAACCGCCGCCGAGCTGGTCGACCCCGACCTGTCGCCCCACCGACTATTGTTCCGACTGTTTCACGAGGACGGCGTTCGGGTCTATGACACCCATTCGCTCGAGGCCCGCTGTCGCTGCTCGCGAGAGCGGATCGAAGGCATATTGGGCCTTTTCTCGCCCGAGGAGCTGGACGAGATGCGGCAGGAGGGGGTCACCACGGTGACCTGCGAATTCTGTAACCGGAGTTATCTCTTCGACGAGGCCGATCTCGACCGCATCAGGGCAGCGTAGTCCCGATGAGCGCGAGCTATGAGGAAGAATGGCGCGCCCGGTTTGGCGACGCGACGGATGTCCCTCAGGACGTTCCGGAGCTTCCCTGGTTGCGTCAGCTTCTGTTGCGGCGCACCCATCGGCGCTACGCCGACCGACCCGTTTCCGAGCCGCTGCTGCGCTTGTTGGTAGCGGCGGCGTTCTCGGCCTCCTCAAAATCCGACTTCCAGCAAGCCACCATCATCCGGGTTGAAGACCGCCTGCGGCGCGATCGCCTTGCCGCCCTCGTTCCGGACATGCCGTGGATCGGCAATGCCCCGGTCCTCCTGGTGTTTTGCGGCGATGCGCGGCGGCTCGAGCGGCTTGGCGAGCTGCGCGGTCATCAGACGGATAACGGCAAGCTCGAAGGGTTTTTCAACGCCGCGGTCGACGCGGCGCTGGTCTTGCAGACTTTTATCCTGGCGGCCGAAACGGTGGGGCTCGGCTGCTGTCCAATCAGCGTCATCCGCAATCACCCCGATGCGGTCGCCGAGATCCTGGATCTGTCGGACAAGGTGTTTCCGGTCGCCGGTCTGTGCGTCGGCTACCCCGCTGCCGAGGGGCACATCAGCATGCGCCTGCCACTCGAGGTCACCCTCCACACCGACCGGTACGACGACACGCCTCTCGGCGAAGCCGTTGCTGCTTACGACCGCAGGCGAGACGCGCGGTATTCGATCCCGCGGGGGCAGCAGCGCCTGCCGGAAATCTTCGGATACGCATTGCCTTACGGTTGGTCGGAGGACAAAACGCGTCAAGCCACCCGACCCGAAGGGCAAGACTTCCCGGCCTATCTGCGCGCGCGGGGCTTCACGATGGATTAGCGCAGTCCGGCGCCACGCGCCCTAGAAGCCGGCCGGACGAGGCTTACATTCTGCAGGGCCGAGCGGGCGGCATATCGCCCGGGGTCGCCTGACACCAAAGGTCCGATGATTACAAGCACTCGCCTTCATTGTGTGGCCCCTAGGGCTGCCGCCGCGTTCCTGGTGATGATGAGCCTCCATGGCTGCGACAGCGCCGGAGCCGGCGCCGCCGCCCCGACCGGGGGTGGCAGCGATCTCGCCCTCTTCCAGGACGTGCTCAGACAAGTCCAGAGGAGCTATGTCGAGCCAGTCACCGATAATGAGCTCGTTAAAGACGCCCTGAAGGGAATGCTCACAAGGCTCGATCCGCATTCCGATTACATGGATCAGGAGCAATACGAGCAGTTGACGGCCGTGACCCGCGGCCAGTTCGGCGGCATCGGTGTGGAGCTGACATTAGAGGCCAGAGTCCCGGAGGTCATCGCGCCGATCGAGGGCACCCCTGCCGCCGATGCCGGTATCGAGCCAGGCGACCGGATCAGCAAGATCGACGCTCAGCCGACGACCGGGATGGACGTCGAGGAGATTGTCAAACGGCTGCGCGGCGCGCCCGGCACCAAGGTGATCTTGACGATCTCACGCAACGATCGGCCGCCATTCGAGCTCACGCTAATCCGCGCTATCATTCACGTCGTCTCGGTCAAGTCTGATCTCAAGGGCGACAATATCGGCTATGTCCGCATCGCCGCCTTCACCGAATCCACCGCGCCCGAGCTTGCGACCGCAATCAGCCGCCTTAAAGATCGCGCCCACGGGCGGTTGAATGGCTTAATCCTCGACCTGCGCAACGACCCCGGCGGCCTCTTGGACGCCGCCGTGGAGGTGGCCGGCGACTTTATCGACGGCGGCGTCGTGGCCACGACGCGCGGCCGTAGCGGCCAAGACGATCATGTCTATCGCGCCTCGGGGGCAGGTGACCTCCTGCGCGGAACTCCCATCGTCGTGCTGATCAATAGCGCCTCAGCCTCCGCCGCGGAAATCGTCGCTGGCGCGCTACAGGACCACCACCGGGCGACGGTGATGGGCACTCGGAGCTTTGGCAAAGGCTCGGTGCAAACCATCATCCCCCTCGAAGGGCAAGGCGCTCTGCGGCTGACCACCGCGCTCTACTACACTCCCTCCGGGCGCTCGATACAAGGCCAGGGCATTGCCCCCGACATCGTCGTCAGCCTGCCGAAAAATCAGCAGGTAGCGAACGCCGTTGTCACCTATGAGAGCGATCTCTATCGAGCCTTCAAAAACACCGGATCGTTGGCCCAGGGGCCGGCCAGGAGTGCTGGCGTCCCGTTACAAGGCGGCACCGCCGAAGTCGCGGAGCATCCGATCAAGCCGCTGATCATCGGCACCGGCAACGATGCCCAATTTGCCGCAGCGCTCGATTACCTCCAAAAGGCGGTGCGCCGGGAAGTGGGGGTACACCACGGCTGACCCGGCGCGGCCGACGGCAGCGGCAAGCGCAGCGCGAAGGTGTAGCGGATGCCCCGCGCCACCCAGCGCAGAAACGCCGCCGGGCTTTCGAGGTGCCCGTAGTCGTCGACCTGAAGCAGCGCGAACAGCGCATATACTTTTCTTGGATCGAGCCGCCTCCGCAGGCGGATCCTGACGAACATGCAAATGCCGAGTTCCGAGACATGGTTGTTTCGGACGGCTTCCTTGATTGTCAATTTGGGTATGACGACGATAAAGTCGCCGAGGTTTAAGGAACTGTCCTCCTGTAGGCGCCCGCGCAGCGCATCGTAGTGAAGACGGCATTCGCCGAGTTGAAACGCAAAGCCGCGGGGGAAGAACAACCAGAGGAACCAGCGAAAGGCGTTTAGTTTGCGCTCGAGGCCTGCGACATCCTCAGCCGATACCGCGGCCGCTTCCTCCTCGGCGACACGGCGTGCCGTAAGTTCTGCCAACCTCGACCGCTCCATCGGCTGGTATTGCTCAGGCGCCGTCGAATGGTGCGCAAAGTCAGTCAGATCGAGCGTGGTGTAGGGTGGCAGCAACCGAGCCTCGGATTGCCAGTACCGCTGAAGGTCGTCGTAGCTCGTCCGGTAGCCGTTCGCCCAACGGCTGTCCCACCGCTCGAAGACCGCCTGGCTGGCAAACGGCATGAAGAAATCGGCCTTCAATGCATCACACACCCGGCAAGCGTAGCCGACATAGTCCCGAGCAGGCTTCAGCAAAACGATCCCAGTGTCGTCGAGAAAGCTGTTGACGCAGCTCGCGGGCGAATAGCTGCACAGCAAGATCCTCGGCTTGCCGATTGTGTCGACCAGACGCCGGATCGATCTGAGAACCGGCGGCGGCGGCTTGGCGTCGTTGAGATTCACGATCAACGCGCTCGGCGTGTCGATCAGCAACATGCTGTCGTCATTCCAGAGCGGGATCGACAGGATCGATATACTCTCGCCGATAATCTGCCACCGCGACGGCGGGACGGCTTCGGCGCGATAGCCGTGCCGGGCCATGTAAGCGAGGTAGCCGCGCTCGGCCAGGGCGGGGAACAGGTATGCCGGCCCACTGCCGAGCCGGCGAATGCTCGGCATGTGGAAATGATCGGGATGCTCGTGCGTTACGTAGATCCGGACACTCTTCGCCAGCCAATCGACCTCTTCGGCGGTCGGGTAATTCTCCAACCACCAGCTGCGCCAATAGACCGACCCGACGAGCCACGGGTCGGTCGCCAGCAACGGAGTTTCGCCGGACCGGTAGAGCGCCAAGCAGGCATGGCCTAGGGTTCTGAGCATCAGCCCGGGTTGGGCTGCCCGGGGCTCGGCCGGCAAGGTCACGGCTGCGACATCGGCCCTCGGCCTCAAGCGGCCTTTGCCATCAGCGGCTCAAGAAATTCGCGCAAAGCCGGTGACCATTTGGCGTGTTCCGGACCGCTCGCCGAATGCCCAAGATCGCTGTCGATCTCGAAATAGCGAGCACCCACGCCGGCGGCTGCGAGATCGTGCATGACCGCAGGAGCGATCGACGGCGGAAACAGTCGGTCGGTCCGGCACAACACGTACAGGACCTTCGCCCGGATTTTGGCAAAGTCCTTCACCGTATCATAGCCGATCGTGCCGCGCCGCAGGATGACCAGCGAATTCGTGTCCCACCGCCTTGCCCAGTCGACGGCCTGCCTGCGAATCTCGGCCTCGCGCGCTTCGCGGTCCGGGTAGCGAGGAGCGAGTGCCGCCTCGATCCCGTTGCGCTTCAACATCTCGACGCGCAGCTCCGTCAGGACAGCTTTGGCCCCTCCACTGCCGTAATATCGGCCGCCGTTCCACTCGGGGTCGGTGGCGAGCCGAGCCTGGAGCTCAGCTAGGTTGCCCTCGACATTCTGCGCCTTGGGCGCGGTGACCACTGGAACGATCGCGTCCATCGCATCGGGGTAGGTAACGGCCCACTGAAAGGCCTGGTAGCCGCCATAGGACGGGCCGGCCACCGCGACGAGGTGCTCGACGCCGAGCGCCTCGAGGAGCGCCTTCTCAGCCGCAACGATGTCGTGCACCGTGATAGCCGGAAAATCCGGTCCGTAGGGCTCGCCGGTGTGCGGATTGATGCTCGCCCCGTTGGTCGAGCCGAAGGACGAGCCCAGCATGTTCGAGGACACGACAAAGAGCTTGTCTGTATCGATCGCCTTGCCGGGCCCGATCAGGCTGTCCCACCAGCCCGTCAGATTGCCGTTGGCCGGGTTGCGCCCGGCCGCGTGATGGCTGCTCGTGTAGCCATGCGTAATCAACAGCGCATTCCTGCCATCGGCGGCGAGCCGGCCATAGGTCTCGTAAGCGAGCTCGACCGCCGGCATAACGGCGCCATTCCGCAGGCGAAAGTTCGATATGGCAAACCTCCGGTCCTCGACGGTTCCGAGATCAGTGGCCATCGTCATCACCCTTCCAGACGCTGGCGAATTGTGCCACGTGGCTCGTGACGATGTCACGATCGCGGTCGTACGATGTTCGTCCGGTCTCCCGTTTCGTGCCGTGGCGCAAATGTATGGCATCCTAGCAATTTTGACATTTATCCTCCTTGCCGCTTGCGCGGATGACGGATTACCGCCCTTGCCGGACGACCAGATCCGCGTCCGCTTCCCTGCCGGCGGTGTCGTCGATGTCATCGAGGTTGACGCCGTCAACCGCCTGCCGCTACGAAAGGCAGAGTTGATCGCCCCGGACGGTCTAGCGACCCCCGCCTCGTACCTCAACGTCAAACCGTCGCCGAGCGTTACTACCTACCAGGTGTTGCCAAATGCGCCTTATGCTGGCGGCGTGTTCGGGACCGGTAATATCGGCGCAGGCTCAGCCTTGTCTGATCTAACCGGAGGAGCGTCTCAGCAACGAGCTACATTTCTCGCGATGGTCTCCAACGCTTCGATCCCGCTTCCCGACCCGGTCGAGTACCGGCGGGATTGGCGGAGCTATCGCATTCGGCTCAGCTTTGGCGATCCGCCAGGCGAGATCGAGACGCAGGAAGTCGCTGCCCCTGCACCGCCGCCCGGCGGATAATCAACCTGCCGCCAGGCGTGGTTAGGCGACGCGCTCGTAAGGGTAGCGCCAGACCTCGTCCATATTCTTGCCCTCGATGCGGATCAGGCGGGTCGGCCCGTCGCGTCTTGGCGAGTGCAAATCGCCTTCATTGTAGAGATAGGCCATGCCGGGCGTCAGCGTGTAATCTTTGATCCGGCGCGCCTTGCCGGGCTGTCCGTCGCCCGGACGTGCGACCGGCGCGTAATCCGTCATGACCGTCTCGCCGCATGCTTGGCCGTAGATCGCCCAAGAGGGACCGTGATCGTGCGGGTTGCTGTCCTTGGCGCCCTGATAAACGTGGCCGAGGATGCAAAAGCCGAGCTCGGGATCTTCGTACAGCACTTTGCGCTCGGGCACGTCCTCAGTGAGATAGGTTTTGATAAAATCTTCGTCGCCCAGCACCTCCTGGACCAGCGCGCACACTTTCTTACGTCCCTCAATTCCCGAATCCCGCTTGAGGATCGCGCCACATTCCGCCGAAAACTGTTCGAGATCCCGCTTCATAAAGAACCTCCTCAGGGCCGGTTTCAGACGTTGTCGAGCTTGGCGCCGCCCGGTGTTCCGATCATCGCCAGCACCTCGCGCCGGCTCAGCGGATCGTCGCGAAACGCCCCGAGCATGCGGCTCGTCACCATCGTAACCCCCGGTTTGTGTACACCACGGGTCGTCATGCACTGGTGTGCCGCCTCGATCACCACGGCGACCCCTTTGGGTTGCAGCACCTCGTCGAGAGTGTTGGCGATTTGCGCGGTCATCTTCTCCTGGATCTGCAGGCGTTTGGCGTAGACGTCGACGAGCCGCGCAAGCTTCGAGATGCCGACCACCCGTTTGTCCGGCAAATAGGCGACATGCACCATGCCGATGATCGGCGCGATGTGGTGCTCGCAATGCGATTCGAAGCGGATGTCCTTCAGCACCACGATCTCGTCGTAGCCGTTGGTCTCCTCAAAGGTGCGCTGCAGCAGCGCGACCGGGTCCTCTTCATACCCGCTGAAAAACTCCTGATAGGAGCGCACGATACGATCCGGGGTCCCGAGCAGCCCTTCGCGCTGCGGATCATCCCCCGCCCACCGGATCAAGGTTCGAACCGCCTCCTCGGCCTCCTCCCGGGTCGGCCGCCGCACTGCAACCGGTTGCCGGGAGCGATGCACGGGCGCAAAAACGGGAGGGGCGGCAACTTGCGACATCAATTTCTCTCTGGCTGTTAGCAGGTGCGCAGGCGGGTTGCTCCCGCCCTCGCGCTCAGTTGAGCCGGACCGGCTGATGCGGGCTGTCGAGCGAGAAGGCTGGAACCTGGACCCAGAAGCTGTCGCCGCCCGGAGTCTCCATCTGATAGCTGCCGACCATGATGCCGGACGGGGTCGGCAGCGGAGTGCCGCTGGTGTACTCGAAGCTTTCGCCGGGGCCGAGGACCGGCTGCTCACCGACAACGCCGGGGCCGCGCACTTCCTGCATCCGTCCGTGGCTGTCGGTGATCTTCCAATGGCGGTTGCGAAGTTGGACCGTTTCCTGGCCTCGATTTTCGATGCGGACATGGTAGGCCCATACGTAACGGTCTTCGGCCGGTGACGAGCGATCCTCGAGATAGAATGGCTTCACCGTGACTTTGATCGATCGGGTAGTTTCCGAGTACATGGCTATACCCTCTCTTTCCGAGCCGACGCTATCGCTGGCCGCAAGATACGGAGGCCGACCAGCACAATGTCGGTCGGGTGCCGAGGGCCGTCAAGTTCATCGCGCCGGGGCCAAGAGGTCGAGCACACGCCCGCCGATCGGCTCTCGTGAGCCCTGCACACTGATCGGCTGGATGCAGACATGGTCGGCGCCGGCATCCCAATGCTGTTGGATGCGGCTGCGGATCGCATCTTCGCCGCCCCACGCTACCATGGCATCGAGAAAGCGGTCGGAACCGCCGCCGGCAAGGTCGTCATCGTCAAATCCCTGGCGCCGCCAACCGTTGACATAGTTTTCGAGCTGCAGATAGCGAGAGAGCGTCTGCCGCGCTGCGTTGCGTGCCGTCACCCTGTCGGTCTCGAGCAGGACCCAGACCTCGGCGCACAAGAGCTTGCCCGGCCCTAGGATCACCCGTGCCAGCGCGGTGTGCTCAGGTGTCGTGTTGTAGGGGTGCGCTCCATCGGCGAGCTCACCCGAGAGGGCCATCATCCTCGGTCCTAGCGCTGCGACGACCGTCATCGGCTTTTTGGAAGGCTGTGGGGCACCGTACGGCGCTTCTCCCATCGCCTGCAGATAAGCGCGCATCGTGGCCACGGGCTTGCCGTAGGCGTGACCGCGAACACCTTCGACCGTCGGCCGATGCGATACGCCGACGCCGAGCAGAAACCGGCCGCCCGATTGCTCGGCGAGCGCGCGCTGACCGCCTGCCATCGCCATCGGATCGCGCGCATAAATGTTGGCGATCCCGGTCGCCACGATCAGCCGGTTCGTGTGCGAGAGCAACCAGGATGAAAGTACCAGCGTGTTGCGCCCGCGGCCTTCGGGGATCCACAGCGCGCCGTAGCCGCGTTCTTCGACCCGCTTGGCAAAGGCCGCCGCGGCGGCTGCGCTCATGCCATCCATCCCTACCCAAACGCCGAGCCTTCCGAGTTCCATCGCTATCCCTCCTCTCGCACTCGCGAAGAGTGTGAAGCGTCATCTCGGCTTCGTCCAGCGAGGCCGAGGCGGCTTGGCGGACGCCGCTCCGTCATAAGAACATTTCGGGAATTTTGCGATCCGATCCCGCCAACCTTCGGGATTGCGATCCGGCTTTAACTGATTAGCTACTGTGGTTCGGGATGAATGGAACTCTGGGGGGCCAGACAGCCGGGAGAGATGTCATGGACATCGCCAGGTGCTCGCTCGTCGAGTTGGTACGCGATCCCCTGATCGACCTCGTCATGAAAACCGACGCGGTGGACCCGCGTGAGTTCGAGCTTTTACTCGAAGGGGTCGCGCGCAAGCGATCGCAGGCGACCCGGCTCACCAGCCCTTGCCGGGCTGGGCTCCTGTCCACAGAGACAGCGCGATGCTCACACTGCTGATGGTCGCAGGCGTCATGGGTATGGTCAGTGCGACTACCGCCCTTTGGGTGCATGGACGCCGCATGCTGCACCAGCGCATATTTGCCCTGCTGGTGAGCTTCACCGTAACCGCGATCTTGTTCTCCCTGATCGCCTGGGCTGCAGTGGTTATCGTAGCGATTGCGCCGCTTTCGCTGACCTGGCTGTTAGTCGGTACGCTGGCTTTGCTGTTTGCGCTCCGCTTGTATCGAGAGTTGCGGGACTTGCCGGCGGCGGATCCGGGATAACTGCCGGGCCGCGGATCCCGTCAAATATCCGGCTGGCAGCGACGAGACCCTTGCCGCGTTGCCACCGGTAGGCGATATCAGGGCGGTGCCGACCCTGTTTCTCATCGTCTTCGTCGACCTTGTCGGGTTCGGTCTCGTCATCCCGCTGCTGCCGTTTTATGCGGTGCGCTTTGCCGCATCTCCGCAAGAGGTGACGGCTCTCGTTGCCGTCTATTCCCTTGTCCAGCTCGTGACCGCGCCGTTATGGGGCAGGCTCAGCGATCGTGTCGGCCGGCGGCCCGTGCTGCTCGCCAGCCTTGCTGCCTCGGCGCTCGCTTATTTGTGGCTCGGCTCGGCCACCGCACTGTGGATGCTGTTTGCGGCGCGCGCCTTTGCCGGCGCCTGCGCAGGCAACATCGCTGCGGCTCAGGCCTACATCGCGGATGTGACGGGGCCCGAGGAGCGGGCGCGGGGCATGGGCCTGATCGGCGCGGCCTTCGGGTTGGGCTTTATGATCGGCCCGGCGATTGGCGGGCTGCTCGCCGGGACCGATCCGCTGGCCGCCGATCTCGAAACCCCGGCATGGGTCGCCGCCGGGCTATCCTTCCTCGCCCTGCTTGGTGTTGCTCTGCTGCTGCCCGAGAGCCTCCCGGCAAGTGGGCGCGAAGACACTCCCTCGCGCGGACGCGTCGGCGCTGTAGTGGGCGTGCTGCGTCGGCCGGTCCTCTCTCGGCTGATCTTGATCTTCTTTCTCGTCATCCTGGCGGTCGCCGGGATGCAGAGTGTCTTTGCGATCTGGGCGATGCCGCAATTCGGCTGGGGCCCCCGACAGGTCGGTTATGTGTTCGCCTATGTCGGCCTGATCTCGGCGATCCTGCAAGGCGGGATGATCGGCCGCCTGACGCGGCGCTTTGGCGAGCAACGCCTGCTGCTGTGCGGCCTCGCGCTGATCGCCGCCGGGCTCCTCGCCCTGCCCTTTGCACATGACATGGCGACGCTCGGGCCTGCTCTAACGGGGTTAGCGCTCGGCATGGGGCTGATGCAGCCCTCGCTCAACAGCCTGATCTCACGCCAGGCCGGAGCGGAGGAACAGGGCGAAGTGATGGGCGTCTCTCAATCTGTCGGCAGCCTATCGCGTGTCCTCGGCCCGTTCGCGGCTGGGTTCTCCTTTGCCGCACTGGGTCGCGATAGCCCTTATTTTTTGGGCGTCGTGCTAGTCGTCATCCCGCTGCTGTTGGCGTTCAAGCTCCCGCGCGTGGGCGCAACGCGACTTGCCGAAGCCGCGCCTTTTGGCCGGGAGAGCGGTCCGGCGCGATGAGCCCGCACGGCCGTCCGATAAGCGTCGGCCCGGCACGTTCTAAGGGGCACCTGAAGGATGAGCTCCGTGCCCTCAGATCGCTCGCGCCCTATCTCTGGCCTCGCGATTCGTTCGAGCTGCGCGCCCGGGTCATTCTTGCGCTCGCCTTGTTGCTCGCCGGCAAGCTCGTCAACATATACGTGCCTTTGCTCTACAAACACGCGGTCGACGCCTTGGCGCCGGCCTCCGGGACCAGCCTAGGGGCCGCCGCCGTCGCGGTGCCGACCGCGCTGATCATCGCCTACGGGCTTGCCCGGGTGATGTCGCAGGGCTTCAACGAGCTGCGCAACGCCGTATTCGCCAAAGTCGGTCAGCGCGCCGTGCGCCGGCTGGCGCTGACCGCCTTCCGCCACATCCACGCTTTGTCGCTACGCTACCACCTCGAGCGCCGCACCGGCGGGTTATCGCGGGCAATCGAGCGCGGCACGGCGGGCATCGATTTCCTCCTGTCCTTCATGCTGTTCAACGTCGTGCCGACCGTCTTCGAGATCCTGCTGGTCTGTACGATCCTGTGGCGGCTCTTCAATTGGACCTTTGCCGCGGTCACCCTGGCGACAATCATCCTGTACATCGGCTTCACATTTTCGATCACCGATTGGCGGGTACGCTTCCGGCGCGAGATGAACGAGCGCAACAGCGAGGCTAACACCAAGGCCGTCGACGGCATGCTGAATTTCGAAACCGTCAAATATTTCGCCAACGAGGAGCACGAAGCCCAGCGCTACGACGCGGCGCTTCGTGCCTATGAACGCGCCGCGGTTAGGAGCGAGACCACATTGACCCTGCTCAACCTCGGTCAGGGCACGATCATCGCGACGGGGCTCGTAGCTATCATGATCCTGGCCGCGCGGGGGATTGCAGCAGCCGAGATGACGGTCGGCGACTTCGTGCTGGTCAACGCTTATCTGATCCAGCTCTACACGCCGCTCAACTTCCTCGGCATGGTCTATCGCAACATCAAACAATCGCTGACCGATCTCGAGCAAATGACGGCACTCCTGGCGGTCAAGCCCGAGATCGAGGATCGGCCGGGCGCGCCGGCCCTGATCGTTCGCCGCGGCAGCGTCGCCTTTCGCCGGGTCGATTTTCGCTATGACTTCCGACGGCCGATCCTGTCCGACGTCGATTTTCAGATACTTCCGGGTGCCACGATCGCAATCGTCGGCCCGAGCGGCGCCGGCAAATCGACGACAGCTCGCCTGCTGTTCCGCTTTTACGATGTCGATTCCGGTGCCATCGAAATCGACGGCCAGGACATTCGCACGGTGACCCAGCACAGCCTGCGGCGCGCGATCGGCGTGGTGCCGCAGGACACCGTGCTGTTCAACGATACGATCTACTACAACATCGCCTATGGGCGCCCCGGTGCGACCCGCGGCGAAATCGAAGAAGCGGCGCGGCACGCCCATATCCACGACTTCATTATGGGGCTGCCGGATGGCTACCAGACGATGGTGGGCGAGCGTGGCCTCAAGCTCTCCGGTGGCGAAAAGCAGCGCGTCGCGATTGCCCGGGTGATCCTCAAGGCCCCGCAGATTCTGGTCTTCGACGAGGCGACCTCGGCGCTCGACACCAAGACCGAGCGCGAGATTCAGGCAAGCCTTGCCGAGGTTTCGGCGGACCGCACGACGTTGGTCATCGCGCACCGGCTGTCGACGATCGTCGATGCCGACGAGATCCTCGTGCTCGACAACGGCCGCATCGTCGAGCGCGGCCGTCATCGGGAGCTGCTGCTGCGCCGCGGTGTTTACGCCGCCATGTGGACCCGGCAGCAGGAGACAGCGCAGCGCGAAGCCGCGCTCGCGGCGGACTGACGACGGTGTGACCACCGAGGAGCTGATCGCGGCCTTGCGCCAGGGCGAGCGGCGGGCGCTCGCCCGTGCCATCACGCTGGTCGAATCCACCCGCCCCGATCATCGCGACGAAGCCGAACAGCTCTTGCAGTCGCTCCTCCCGCAAACCGGCAAGGCCATTCGCATCGGAATCTCCGGCCCGCCGGGTGCGGGCAAATCGACCTTCATCGAGCGCTTCGGCCTCGAAGGAATTAAACTCGACCGGCGGATCGCGGTGCTCGCCGTCGACCCCTCGTCAAAGCGCGGCGGCGGGGCGATCCTTGGCGATAAGACCCGCATGACGGAGCTGGCGCGGACGCCGGCGGCCTTTATCCGGCCGTCCTCGGCCGGCGATAGAGCTGGCGGTGTGGCGCGGCGCACGCGCGAGGCGATTCTGCTGTGCGAGGCGGCCGGGTTCGATACGGTGCTGGCCGAGACGGTTGGCGTCGGCCAGGCGGAGACCGCTGTTGCCGAGATCGTCGACATGTTCGTGCTGATCCTGCCGCCAGCGGCCGGCGACGAGCTCCAAGGAATCAAGCGCGGTGTCATCGAGCTCGCCGACCTCGTCCTCGTCAACAAGGCAGACGGTGAGCTCGCCGCGGTCGCGCAGCGTACGGCCGCCGACTATGCGAGCGCTGTGGGTCTCTTACGGCCGCGATTGCCCGAATGGCACGTTCCGGTCCGCGCAATCTCAGCGCTCGAAGGGACCGGCATCAAGGAGGTCTGGGACGACGTTGTGCGCTTCCGGGCGGCCCTCGAACAATCGGGCGCATGGTCGCGGCGGCGCGCCGAGCAGGTGCGCGGGGCACTGTGGTCTGAGATCGATGACTGCCTGATCGAGCATTTCCGCACGGCGCCCGCCGTCGCCGCCCTGCTCGAAGTCGTGGAAGAGGAGGTCATGGCCGGCACCCGCACTCCGACGGCCGCAGCGCGCGCCTTGCTCGCGGCGTTCTTCGGCGGGGACTAGACGAGACGGCCCCGGCCAAAAACAACGAAAATCGTGTTTTTCGCCACCGAATAGCCCAAGAAGGCCAATAAAGGTTATAGTTGTTTGAGTATCTTAGAGCATAAATTCGTTACGTTACGGGAACAATCGAATAACAATCGAATTTTTTCAGGAGATCAACGAATTTGAGCTCCCGAACAATCGAATAACAATGGAAGCTGCGCAAAGCGGAAA
>Ga0306920_100005242_pt1 | contig 16721 bp, 7 predicted proteins | sample flu12Cox44000170_FD_204666 | JGI IMG/M metagenome (GOLD analysis project Ga0306920, IMG submission 204666) | Lab enrichment of tropical soil microbial communities from Luquillo Experimental Forest, Puerto Rico - flux4day.12C.oxic.44.000.170 (v2)... | ecosystem: Environmental > Terrestrial >... | reverse complement strand
CCTAAACCTTTAGCAGCATCTTATCGACGGATTTGCAGAGCGCTTTTGTGAAAGCACTGCGGCGGATCGTCGTTCGACGGCCTCCAAGGCGGCCGTGGTCAACCTGTCGGGGTCGCTCAATGCCAAAAATCGAGAATTCGCCCGGCTCAATTCGCGTCTGGGTTGCCAAACGCCGCCACGACGGCCTTACCGACGGATTGGGTCTTTGCGCGTGCTTCTTGACAGAAGTACATCATTATATTATCCGTAGTATTAAGCGTGTCTTTGTGGCTGTTGCCGGGTCCGTATCATAAATTTGTTCTCGAAAGCGCTCGATGTCCCGCCTTTCGACAGTTTGTCTCTTCGGAATTTAAGGCCCGAAGTTTGAGAGCGAACAGAACGCTTGTGCGCTTTGTCGCTCGTGAGGAGAGTTCACGCTCATGCGGAATATTTCGTTTACACGACTACTTACAGCAACGCTCGTTCTCATCCTGCTGGTATTTTGCTCTTCGCAACCGGGATCAGCGCAAACGCCAACGCCACTCCCATTGGGTCTGAACAACAATTACATGGTCACTGGGGACTATGTGGTCGGCGGATGGAACAAAACAACGGGAAGCATCCAGATTCCCGATCCCGGGGCCTACGCGACAAACGTGCCCCCCCAGCAGGTGCCCCCCGGCGCCGACATTGTCGCGGCCTTCCTGTACTGGCAAACTGTCGAAAATTCGGGGACTTATCAGGGACAGAACGGATTTTTCAGAGGTTACCCGATCACCGGAACAATCCTGGGCAATCCCAACGCTCCGGTTTCCTGGAGTTCGGGCGGTTGCGCGGGTTCATCTCAGGGGTCCAAAACCATCGTGACCTATCGCGCCGACGTGAGCAACCTGATACCGCTAGATTCGAACGGAAACGTCATCCAGCCGAATACGTACCAACTGAGTCTGCCGGACACCGGAAAGGCAGGGCAACCTCCTTATACCCTGGGTGCGACTCTTGTGATTGTCTATCGCGAACTGGCGCCTACAGCTGCACTGAATGCGGTAGTCATCTACGACGGCTCATACGCTCCCAGCAATACGTCGCAGATCGTGACCCAGCCGATGTTGGGCTTCTACCAGGCAGGGAACGATCAGTCTCAACCTATAGCGGCCAAGATCACCCATATCGTTGGCAACGGCCAGAGCAATAAACTGCAACAGGTTTATCTGAATAATTACGACGCCAACGGAAACCTGGTGCACAGTACCTTGCTCCCCTCTCTCTATGGGACCAACCCCCCTTTCCCCGGTCACTATAACGGCTCTTGGGACAATGCCACCTGGTTCCCGAATACCTACGCGACTACCCCCAGTGGTGATACTGCGATCCAAGCCGGCGAATCTTCGGAGACGACTGTGGTGGTGCCGACTTCGAGCAACAAGGGTTGCGTGTCGTGGGGAGCAATTATTCTGAGCACCACAGTTCAGGACAGTGACCACGACGGCATCCTCGATGTCTGGAAGACAAATCAGGGATACTGCGACGCCGGGGCCAACCGTGGATGGAGCAACCAGGGAAACTTGGGAAACTGCACTTCGAGCGAGCCTTCCTGGGTGGATCTCAGAGGGGCCACTCGTGGTAACAAGGACGTCTTTATCCAACTCGATTACATGTGCACGAAATTAATCAAAGGGACCACGACGTGCGATCCGTCTGGCATTTCCTACAAGCCAGATCCACAAGCCATAAGCAACCTCGCTACCGCATTCAGTTCAAACGGCCACAACATCAATGTGCACGTCATTCCCGATGACAATAATGTCATTCTCGCGCAACCATGCAGCGACAACACTGCAGCGTCGCCACCAATATACTGCCCATACCTCCAAGCGGGAGTGGTGGGCTGGAAAGCCGGTTTTTCGTCCCTGAAAAGCCAGCCGCTCAACTATCCGGACGAGACCTCGTGTGACACGCAGACCCCTACCGGAGGTAAGGCAGGGTCGGGTCCACCCTGTGTACGCCGTTTCCCGCCGGGACAAAACAATAGTTATCACGAGGTAATCTTCGGCGTAGCCGTCGGCATGCCGAATTGGAGCTTGCAGGACGGAAGCCTCGCCGGCATTTCGGCTTCAGGCAACCTGCTTACGCTCACGACTTCGACTCCCCACGGCCTTGCTGCCGATCAGACCGACACGGGTATCTTCAACGGTCGTATTACGATTTTCGGCGCGATCTCCAATCCCAGTCTGAATAACACGTATCTTGTGCAGAGTGTTCCCACACCGACTACTTTCACAATCCAAGTCGCCAGTGGGACGATCGCTCCAACTTTGGCCAGCGACCCGTCCCTGGCGGTTGCTTCCGGCGCTGTCGGCAGTGGATCCGGCGTTTCCGACCTAGGCGGGGCAGACTCGCTCATAACCTTAGGTCTGTGGGGCGCGGATGGTCAAACCGTACCTGTGGAATCCGGCACGTTTATGCACGAGCTCGGGCATTCGCTCGGGTTAACGCATGGAGGTTTGTTCCGTACTCCGGTTGGGGAAGGCTATTCGTTCAGTTTTGAGCCTAACTGTAAACCGAACTTTCAAAGTGTGATGAACTATTTGTTCCAGGTCGACCTGCTCGATGGTGTTTTGGATTATTCCGAACAGGATCTGAACACGGTAGAGGAAAGCGCCGCGTCGCCGGGCAACGTGCTAGGAAACCCGATTCACCCGACCACGAAGTGGTATGCTCCAAATCAGGCATTTGGCACTCCCGCGAAGAGCCATTGCGACGGCACCCCTCTCTTGCTGACGGACCAGCAGATGTTCCTTCTGCAGGGCCCCGCCACCTCGATTTCGTGGTCAGCGCCTCAAGACATCAATTTCGACGGCCAGATCGAGGCCAGTTTGCAGGGCTTCAACGATTGGGACAGTACCGACCTGCGACAAATCGGAGCCACCGGCAACGATTTTTGGTCCGATGGATTGAGTAGAGCCACCGGATTGAGTAGAGCCACCGGATTGAGTAGAGCCACTGGCTTGAGCAGAGCCACTGGCTTGAGCAGAGCCACCGGACAAGAGGCGAATGTCCAGACGATCAATTCCTATGTCCGCAATCCCACCAACTTGACCGCCACCCTGACTTCATCGAACACCGTGCAACTGAGCTTCACGCCGCCGACTTTCGGCCAGAGCCAGATCGCCGCCTTCAACATCTACCGGTCGGTCAACAACGCGCCGTTTAGCCAACCACCGTACGCCACGGTGCCGGTAACGGGCACACCACTGCCGAACACGTACCTAGATAAGAACGTCAGCTGCGCCACGTATAGCTATTTCGTGACCACGGTGCTTTCCGATGGCCGGGAAAGCGTTGCTTCGAATACTGCAGGGCCCGTCTCCGTGCCATGTAACTTCGTCGGCTTCCTGTCGCCACTGAGCACAGCCAGTAAGGCCCCTGCCCCGCCCACCTTCTCAGGTCCTAGGAAGCTAGGCAATGCTCTTCCCATCAAATGGGAGCTTGTTGATGCCAACGGAAACCCGATCGGCGACTTGAGCACGCTCAAGTCTGCGCAGGCGTGCCAGACGACGGGTAGCACGGTTCCTCCTGCGTCCTCGGCCACATGTGTTCTGATCTATTCCACCACGACCGGCCTGGAGGGGAGCACTACTTTCCGTTTCAGTTCTCCGGACTTTATTATCAACTGGGACACTGGCTCCCTCAGCGGCCTGACGGCTGGTGATTGGACGGTTGAACTGCAATTGAGCGACGGGAGGATCGAATGGACGACAGTTCAATTCCAGTAAATCGCGGGACCGGCCACGGCATGAAGCAGCGATTGTAGGCTGACAGAGCGCCACGTTCCGCTGGCTTCCGTTTAGTGCCCGGGCCGCAGTGTCTGAGGCGTTATGTCGCCGGACAGGTCTCGAATTGTTGATCTTTTCGGGGCCTGTGCATCCCCCAGTTTGCTTTCCCTACTGCCCAAGGCGTCGGCGGATTTCAGGCAGCAGCGGGTCCTCGCCCGGTTTCTCCCGGATACTCAGATAGGTTCGGTAGGAATCGCGGAAGCCCGGACTGTTCATGCCTTCCTGTGCGCGCCCCTGGTAATAGTAAACAGGCGGCAAATAGCCGTACGTGGGCACGCTATTAAATAAGATTTCTAGGGCTTCGCCACGCCGTTTGAGGCATTTCTCGAATTCCGCATCCGACTCTACGAACAGTCCGGCTTGGAGATAAGCGCGGCCAAGCTCAAAGTGGCCAATCCAGGTATCCAGCAGATTGTTCGCCTCCGTTAGCGACTTGACGGCCTGTCGCGCGCCTCCTTTGCTCAGGGCAGAGTCGCCTTCAATGACTCTGCCGTACGCCTGCGGCTCGGCCTGCAGTTCGGTGGCGAGAGCGGCCGCGAGTTTCTCCCCTTTGGCGGCTTCTCCGGCCTCCACGAAAGTCTGCCCCGCCAGGAACTTAACTTGCATCACCTGGCTATTCGCGAGAGCTTTCTCCGCGGCGGCAAGTGCCGCCTGCTTCTGTCCTCGCAGCAGCTGTACGCGCGCCAGGGCCGCATACTTGTTGGCGGCGCTTTCCGGTATCTTGGCCTTCAGGTCCGCTTCTGCACCGCTTTCCAGGATTCGCACTGCCTCGGAATAACGCCCCTCGTAAACGGCCAAATCGGCAAGACCCGAAGCGGCCGTGGAAGCGCCTGGTCCGCTGAGCTTTTCCAAGGTGTTGTAGGTTTCTGCGACCTGATCCAACTGGCCTAGCCCCAGTTGGGACTCCGCGAGAGCAAGATAAGCATCCTGTGACGGCGTCATTTCGAGTGCCTTGCTCGCTTCGCGCTCTCCAGCCTGAAAATCTCCAGCGTAGGAACTGGTAAACGACAGAACGAACCGCTGCTGAGCGCTCTGCGGGGCGATCTCCACCGCTCGCCGCGCCGCCTCGAGCGCTTTGGGGAAATTACGCAACGCCCCATAGCAGCTGGCGAGATTGACGTACGCGTTGTTGTCGGCCGGGTATTGTTTTACCAGTTCGCTGTACTCTTCGACGCATTTCTGCCAGTTACTGGTCCCCATGTAGTACAAGCCGCGGACCCGATAGCGTTCGTGGTCCGTCATGCGATCAATGTGTTCCATCGCCTGCTTGGCGTACTTTTCCGAGTCCTCGAACTGTCCCAGGTTCGCCGCTACGCCAGATTCACCGGCGTAGGCACGCGCAAAGTTCGGGTCTAGCTCTACCGCCTTGGCATACGCTTGCAGGGCTTCCTGCATCTTCCCGGCGAAAGCCAGGTCCTCTCCGACGCCGTATTGATGTACGGCCTCCATCGACGCGGCAGTAAACGCACCGACCGACGAATTGACCTGCACCGATTCTGGCGTGTTATCGCCGAGGGCTTTGCGAATCGGCGCCGCCAACTTCGGGATCGCCAGCAAAACCTCGTCCTTATTAGCGGCAGTCGTCTCGGCCTTGGCTATTACGTTGCCGCTCACTGCGTCTAGCGCTGTGGCCGAAAGGCTGTACTTGTCGCCCCGGCGGCTCAGTTCACCCGTGATGACTGCGCCGACGCCTTGATTGACTGCGACTAGCCGTGCCGGTTGCTCGTCGAGTTTGTCCGAAGGGCGGGGTAGTTGCTGCGCAAGTTTTCTCGCGTCCCCGCGGCTGAAGGCTCTGACGAAGCTCGCTCCTTCCAACGCCACGTTGAACATCGGCTCTAACGTGCCGTCGAAAATCGGGTCGCCGGTGTGGTTCGTGAAGTCTGCTACCAGAACGCTCACTGGGGCGTGAGGCGCTTTCGCTTTGGCCGAGCTTTTCAGCCAAAACGCAGCACCGCCCGCGGCCACGAGCAGCGCGAGCCCCGCCGCAATCCATTTCCAGTAGAAGCTGGATTTAACTGCGGGAAGAGCCACAGTGCCAGTTGCCGTCAGTGCCGGATTCGAGATTCCGAGCCACGACTCCAGACGCCACGCCAGTTCTCCGGCATTCGCGAAACGATTGGCAGGTTCGATTTCCAAGAGTTTGGCGACTATATCGCTGATCTCTTTCGGTATTGTGGGATCGACCTCCACCAATGGCCTCGCTTTTTCTTGCATGCGTCTCCACAGCGTTGCCAGCGGCGTATCCGAGTAGTACGGCGAATTCCCCGCTAACAGTTCGTAGAAAATCACCCCAAGCGAGAACAGGTCTGATCGCTCGTCGAGTTTCTCTCCTCTGGCCTGCTCTGGTGACATGTATTCCGGTGTGCCGATGAGCGCGCCCGTTTGCGTCATGCCAGGCAAATACGCCGAACGTGCAATCCCAAAGTCCATTACATAGGCACGCCCGTTCGCATCGAGCATGATGTTTTGCGGTTTCAGGTCCCGGTGCACCACGCCTTCGCCGTGCGCGACCTCCAACGCGCGGCTAATTTGGAGGATTATGCGCGCGGCATCCTCGGGAGAGAATTTGCCCCTCTTCTTCAGCTCGGCGCGAAGATCCTGGCCTTCCAGGAACTCCATGGTGATGAATTTGAGACCGTCGGCCTGCCCCAAATCAAAAATGCGAATCACATTGCGGTGCGTGACCTGCCGTGCGAGGATCAGCTCTTGCTTGAAGCGCTTCAAAATTTCGGGGTTTGTTGTCAATTCCGGGCGGATAACCTTCAGCGCAACCAGGCGGTCCAATTCGCGGTCGCGCGCCTTGTATACCGCTCCCATGCCGCCCTGCCCCAGCATTGCCAAAATCTCGTATCGTTGTCCGAGCACTGTGCCCGGTTCCAAGGTGCCTTGCGGCGGAAGCGTGATTCCACCAGAAACATTTTTCGAAGCTGCCCAATCCTCCGAAGTTCCCGAGGATCCGTTCGGACTCTCTTTTCCTGCGAGGGTCTGCTCGGGATCGTGATCACCGAGAACCGTGAGGTCCAATTCGTTGAGCGCGAGTCCGCACTGTACGCATCTGTGCGCACTAGGGGCGTTCTCCGATTTGCACTTAGGACATTCCATATTCCTGGCTTAGATAAAGCTTAACTCTACGGATGCGAATTATCATCTCCAAGCGAATTAAAGCGGCTTATATAGAAACAGATTAAGCGCCGCAACCTGCGTTCTCGTTCTGCACGGCCATTTGATTGCGCGATCGCGAGGGGGCGCGAATGCGAACTAGCCTTCTGTGCCCCGTGGATACGGCTGCGACCGGAAAGTGGCCAATAGTGCCAGGGCCACGGCAATTAAGGGACCATACACAATAAAGACACCCGCCTGGATCGCTAAGCGACTCTCCCAGTCTCTTTTGTCTCGGCCGGGTTCGTTCAGCGATTGGCTCCCATGCCACCCCCGAATGCCCCGCACAAACCCCGACGTCAGTGATGTGATCGTACCGGTGATATAGGTCGTCACGACTCCCGGCAAGTTCAGCTTCTTCACCGTTGCACTCTGGATTCCCATCGCTACTCCCGCCAGCACGCCCAGCAACACGCCTGCGCTTCGGCCGGGTATCGCCGGGCTCCAAGACACAATCGAAAATACGGCAAGCGCGGTGGCCTCCGCAGCCACCGCGCCAGCTATGACTCGGCTGACTTCCGACTGACGGCGATGACGATCAACCAACAAGATGCCTAGCGCCACGCCCAAAATGTATCCACCGAGAGCGATGGCCGATTTTATCGCTTCAGCTTGATGCCCGAGCCCGAGGTCCAACCCGAGCAGCACCGTATTGCCCGTCATATTTGCGGGCAAAACGTGGGCGCTAAGGTAGCTGATGGCGTCCAACTTCCTGCGGTCCACGAAAGTAGCAGCACCAACGCGCTGTCTTTTCGTATAACCTTAGCCAGAGTTGTGCGCATGGTGAGCTCCCTGTCGATTTCGAATATTACAGTCGTTTCTCTGAACGGTATAAACGACCGATTGTCCGGAACCATCTATCTTGCGGCCGACAAAGGGAATTAGTTTAGTTTTGCATCAGATCGTCGCGGGGCCAGACTACTAAACTCCCGCGCGTTGCGGCTGGAAATCGACTACAATCTGGCCACTCTTCCGGGTCGGTCCGGCGCACGAAACGGAAAGCGAGCGTGTGCGGGCGTCTCCGCTCGGATACACAGGGGAAGTACGCAGTTCCGACTGGTGTCCATGAAACTGAATCCTTACTTGCTGCGAAGCGCCGTGGTCGCCGCGCTCGGCGGGTTACTCTTCGGGTTTGATACTGCAGTCATTGCGGGCACCACACAAGCGCTTCGCAATCTTTACCAGCTAAGCCCGGCCTCGCTCGGACTTACCGTTTCGAGTGCGCTCGTCGGAACCATTATCGGGTCCATGACGGCGGGAATCCCGGGTGACAAATATGGGCGGCGGGACAGTTTGCGGGTGATGGCGGTGTTTTACGTGGTTTCGGCCGCCGGTTGCGCCTTTGCCTGGAACTGGACGGCGCTGGTTTTCTTCCGCATTATCGGGGGACTGGCGATTGGCGGCTCTTCGGTGCTTGGCCCGATGTACATCACGGAAATTGCGCCGGCCAAATGGCGCGGACGATTGGTCGGAATGTTTCAATTCAATGTGGTGTTCGGGATCCTGCTGGCCTATTTTTCGAACTACATCGTGGGCCTGTTGAGGCCCGGCGCGACCGAGTGGCGCTGGAAACTCGGTGTCGCGGCGCTGCCCGCCGCTGCCTTTCTGGTGATGTTGTTCTTCATTCCCCGCAGTCCCCGCTGGCTCGTGAAGCAAAAGAGAATCGACGAGGCACGCGACGTTCTTCGAATCACGGGCGAGGAAAACTACGAGCAGGAACTGCAGGAGATCGTCGCATCGATCGACGCCGAACATGTCACCGATGAAGCGTTTTTCTCGAGTAAGTATGGCCTGCCCATTTTTCTGGCGGTCACCATCGGACTCTTCAACCAGCTGTCTGGTATCAATGCCATTTTGTACTACCTGAACGACATCTTTGCTTTTGCGGGTTTCAGCAAGGTTTCCTCGGATCTGCAGGCCGTCGCGATTGGCGCTACGAACCTTTTGTTTACGATGCTGGCGATGTCGCTCATCGATAAGGTAGGCCGGAAGAAGCTCCTGCTTATCGGCGCCGCCGGCACCGCGTTATGCCTGGCTGGAGTTGCCGCCGTTTTCCTGAGCCACCGAGATGAGCAACTGTTGGTGTGGCTGCTCATCGGCTACATTGCGTTTTTCGCTTTTTCACAAGGGGCCGTAATCTGGGTGTATATCGGCGAGGTTTTTCCGAACCGGGTGCGCGCGAAGGGGCAGAGCCTAGGGAGCTTTTCGCACTGGCTCATGAACGGGATCATCTCGCTCGTTTTTCCCATAATGGCGGCTCAGTCGGGCGGCTACCCGTTTGTGTTCTTCTCGGCGATGATGGTGCTGCAGTTTGTGGTCGTCTTGTTCGTTTATCCGGAAACCAAAGGTCTTTCTCTTGAAGAGCTTCAGAAGAAGCTCGGCATTGCTTGAGCCTGAGCCTGGTGCCCGGCCATGCGGTTACTTACTAAGCTTTGCTATGTAAACTCCGTAAGGGGCGAGCGTAACCGTCTTGAAGGCACCCTGAGCTACCGTGGCGCCGTTTTGTAGAAGCGCTGCGGCCTGCGCGCCCGCAAGACGTTGAGCAGCGAGATCGAAAACAGGCTGCTGCTTCGTCGCCGACATGTTCAGCACCGCAATTACAGCGTTGTCCCGGTATTGCCGCAGAAACGACAGCACGTTCGGATCCCTCCCGTTTAGTTCGATGTATTTCCCCTCACGCAGTGCGGGATCTGTTTTGCGAAGACTCAGCAGTCGCCGATAGAAGTTCAACACGGAGTTTGGTTCCTTGCGCTCCGTCTCGACGTTGTGCGTCTTCGCGCTCTCCGGCACGGGCAGCCAGGGTTTGCCGGTCGTAAAGCCGCCATTCGGGCCGGGAGTCCACTGCATAGGTGTGCGTTCGCCGTCGCGCCCTATCTCCTTCGGCCAGCCTAGGATGCCGATGGGGTCCTTTACATCTTGTTTTCTGGTCGGGTCGTTATTCTGCATTCCGATCTCTTCGCCGTAGTACATGATCGCCGTTCCGCGCAGCGTAAGATACACACTCGCCAGCAACTTTGCGATGTCGTCGTTATGCACGCCGTCGCCGTAGCGCGTATAGGAGCGCACAATGTCATGGTTGGTGATGACGTAGGTGGGCCAGCCGCCGGCCGCGTCAACACCGGCAATGTGTTCCCGCAGCACTGGAGCCGAGAGAGGCAGTTTCGTGAGCATCAAGTCCATGGGCATTTGCAATTCGTCGCTGTGCGTGCCGTAGTACTCCTTGAGCTCAGCCACGTTTTGCGTCCAGGTTTCCCCGATGAGGACAGCGTTGTATTCGTCTGCGACTTTTCGAAGACGCTTCAACGCATCGTGAATCTCCGGTAACTTCTTGTTGTACTTTTCTTCCATGTTCGGCCGGCCAAATTTATCCGTGCCGGGGAGAACCAGGTTGTCCGTGAGGTTCGGATCCTCATACAGTGAATCGACGGCGTCGAGGCGGAATCCGGCAACGCCCCGCTCGTACCAGAATCGCGTGGTATCAAACATGGCTGTTTCGACGGCCGGATTTCTCCAATTCAGATCGGGCTGTTCCGGGTAAAAGTAGTGGTAATAATACTGATTGGTCGCGGGATCCAATTTCCAGGCGGACAGGCCAAACGTCGACTGCCAGTTATTCGGTGGCTCGTCTGGGCCCTTTCCGTCGCGCCAGATGTACCAATCGCGATGCTGCGCGCTCTTCGAGGATCTCGAGTCGATGAACCATTTATGCTGGTCTGAGGTGTGGTTCACGACAAAATCAAGAATGACCCGTATGTTGCGCTTTTCCCCTTCGGCTACCAGTCGATCGAAATCCGCCAGTGTCCCGTACATCGGGTCAATGTTTTCGTAGTCCGAAACGTCATAACCAAAATCGACCTGAGGAGAAGGGAAACATGGGGTGATCCAGATTGCGTCGATACCCAGATCATGAAGATAGTCGAGCTTCGAGGTAATGCCGTTTAGATCGCCGATGCCGTCGCCGTTGCTGTCCGCGAAGCTGCGCGGATACAGCTCATAAAAAACCGCGTGTTGCCACCACGCGTGTCCCTCCTGGTCAGTGCCTCTGTTCTGCGCAACAAGTGCAGGCGCCAGCAGCGACGCGAACAACCACGCAGCCGCTGCAATTCTCTTTTTCATGCGATCTGTCTCCGCATTTCCAGTAAACATCTTTTGCGGCAATCTCGGCAACCTTCAAGGCGGGCAACCAGGTGCGCGCCTACTTTCTCGCGAAACGGAGTGTGATTTTGCTGCGAACAGACTCGGCCGAAGAATCCGGCGGCACCTTCAACGTGAAATGCCCGTTACCTCGATCGGAGCGAGTCAAAATTGCGCCATCGACACCCGTGAGATCCTCACCGCGAAAATAGGCAAGAGAATAGGACGCGCCGGGCGTGCCCTCCACTTCGAGCGTCAGGCGATCTTTTGGGTCCGACCAGGTTTCCGACAGAATGCGCAAGCCCTCACTTCGCTGTCCAAGCAGCGGCAAAGGAGCAGAGTAAGCCACACCAAAGTCGTTGCGCAGGCGGATGCGCAGCGTGTTGGTGCCCCCGTAGACGGCGAAGCGCAGCTCGACGTGCTGATCCATTTCATTCTTCTCGAGGTGAAACGGAAGGGGCCGCCCGTTCAATTCAACCGAGCTAACGTCGGCGCGCAAGCTCACCGCCGGCTGCAAGGCGAGAAAGCACTCGCCGGCGCCAGTGCGCTTGATTGCAAACTGCATTTCGTCGGATGTGCGGCTGAAGGCGACGTCGATTGTGACGTCGCCGACCCGAAGAGCACGCACGGTGAAAAAAGACCAGTCCGCCGGCAACGTCGGCGCGAGCTTAATCGTTCGAGAGAGCGCGTCCGTTTCGAGTCCGAACAAGCCGCGCAGCATTGGGCTGACAACCATGGCGGCGGACCAGATCTGGTGCGGCGAACTCGTCGACAGCCCCTGGTAGTAAGTGCCCGAGAGTACCTCGGTGACATGGCCAGGCGAAGCATCTAGCGCAAGGAGGGCGTTCGCGCGCAGCGCTTGTAAAGCCGCATGCGCCTGATGGCAGCGATATTCGCCGACCGACGCCCAACCCGTAAAAAGTGGCCAGACGGAACCAAAGTGGTAGCCGCGCGCACTGTATAACGGTGAATGGTTAGAAATGATCCGCATGCCCCAGTCGGTCGAATGGTCACGCGCGGCCAGTTGTTCGATCATTGTTTTCGACCGGCTCGCGTCGAGCAATCCAAACCACATGGGAACGGTCGAGAGTACGCTCGGCTCGTTAACGCGGTTGCCGTTCGGATCGAGTGCAAAAGCATACATTTTTTGTTCAGGAGACCAGAAAGCCTGCTCCACCTTGGCCTTTTGTTTTTCAAATTCCGTCGAAAGCGAGTTGGCTTCGTCGTTCTTGCCCGCGGCCTTCGCGAGTTCGGCGAGCGCACCGAGCGCTTCCGCGCCCAGAGCACTTTGATAAAGCTCTGTCTTAACTGGCAAAAGCGGGCCTCCTTCGACCCAGCCGTGCCCGACACCCAGGTTCTTCGGCAGGCCGCTCTCCTCATAAGTGGATTTCAGGAACAGATATGCCTTCCAGAAACTGTTCCAATTCTCCCTCGCGAACGCGGCATCACCGCTTGCCCGCACATAATCTTGCGAAACGATGATGAACAGTGGCGTGGCGTCGGCGGAAGCAAAGCCATACGGGTAGTTCTTGAACCAGTCCACCAAACTCGCCGTTTGCGCAATCTCGTGAGGGATTTTGCCGTCCTCCCGCTGGAACTGGATCAAAAAGCGCAATGCGTCGCGCGTAGTCGTGAAATCGCCGGAGCTGTTCAACGCAAACGAAGTCCACAAAGCATCGCGCCCGAAAAACCAGGCGAATCCGGGGCGCTCGGACGTGCCGGATGTGCGGTACCCGGCGACGAGCCCCTTACCGAGATAGGGGTTGGCCACCAGGCCCTGCAGCACGCTGATGCGCGACCAGTCGTAAGCTTTCTGCAGGTCCGCATCCGGCAATTCCAGCTGAACCGTTCGCTCGAGGTAATCCGCGTAATACTTAGCCGACGCCTTCTCCAGATCGCTGAACTGCTCGCGTAACTTTTTGTAGGTATTGGCCGCTTCGGCGGCGTCATTCACGGAGCCCGCAACCACGATGAGTTTTGTATCCTTTCCCTTCGCCGTGACACCGAGCCGCAGCGAACTCACCGTTGAACGAGCATAGTCCGTATCAAATTCCTCAGTCGCAAGCACTCCGCTCGGTGATCCGATCAAGCCTGCGTACTTCTTCAGCTCCTCGCCGAAGCTGAAGGCGTGTAGCGATTCATCCCAGGATGAGTAGGTCGCGCCGAGTGCCGCCGGCCACTCCAACTGGAAGTCCCGCTCGAACGAAGCTTCGACCTCGAGGGGCTTCTCCGTGTCCACCTGGATTTTGATGACCGCGCCAGGTTCTTCTACCGGCACAAAGAAAGTCTCTTCCACGCGAAAAGTATCGCCGACATAGACGAGAGTTGTGGATTCGGGGCGGGCAATCACGCTGCGCACGAGCGCGTCTGCGTTCCAAGCGCGGTCTGCCGTGCGAAATGTCAGCGTAAAGTTCCGAAACAATTTCAGTGGATAAACCCAGGCTTCAATGTTCCCTGACTCGTTGCCAAAAACTGCAGCGCGCTGGCCCACCGAACACAGAAATTCCCACGGCCGGGCGGGGCGCGTTAACCCGAGCGATTTCGAGGCTTCCGGGGCGCCGCCCAGCAGGCCTGCAAAGGCAAACAAGCAACAGAACCCCGCTGCCCGGAGTGACCATCGCGTCATCGGTCGAGATTCCTTGATCGCAACTCGCCGAAGCGACGAAGCTTCATCAATACGTGCGTGTTTTTTCTTCATCGCCGGCGCCCGGCAGGGCGTGTGAAACGGCAAGTCGGTTACTATAAATGACTGGCGCGGAGTCTAGCACAAGCCGAAGCCGGGAAGGTACCGTCCCCTTGGGGTCGACACGACGCAGGTTTCTCGAGTCAATCAGCCGGTCTGCCATGGTTCTGCCGCTGGAGCGCTTGCTTTCCTTCCTTACGTCTTTCGGTCGAATCGAGGAGGCGCCGGCGGGAGCGGCCGACAAGGCACCCTTGGGGGTCAATTTCGTGAATGTCGCCAAAGAATCTGGATTGAAAACGGCGACTGTTTTCGGCGGGGAGCACAAGAACAAATATTTGTTGGAGACAACCGGGTGTGGCGTAGCGTTCTACGACTACGACAATGATGGGTGGCTGGATATTTTCCTGGTGAACGGAACCCGCCTCGAGGGATTTCCACCGGACCAGGCGCCCACCAATCGCCTGTTCAAAAATAATCGCGACGGGACCTTCGCGGATGTAACCGCCAAAGCGGGGCTCATTCATTCCGGCTGGGGCCAGGGCGTATGCATCGGAGATTATGACAACGACGGCTACGAGGATTTGTTCGTTGCGTATTTTGGCAGGAACGTTCTCTACCACAACAATGGCGATGGCAGCTTTACCGATGTGACCGAGAAAGCCGGGGTCGCCGGAAGCGGTAAGCGCTGGAACTCCGGCTGCGCCTTCGTCGACTACGATCGCGACGGAAAACTGGATTTGTTTGTCGCCAACTACATTGACCTCGATCTTCGGACCGCGCCGGTACCGGAATCGGGGCCGTGCCTCTACAAAGGTGTCATGGTGGCGTGTGGTCCTCCGGGTCTCAACGGCGGCAAGAACATGCTTTTCCACAATAACGGAGACGGAACGTTCACCGACGTTTCGCAAAGTTCCGGAATTCTGCAAGCCAACGGGACTTACGGCCTCGGCGTGCTCACCGGGGATTTTGACAATGATGGCTGGCCGGACATTTACGTTGCCAACGATTCCGCCCCCAGCGCGCTTTATCAGAATCAGAAAAACGGAAAATTTGTCGACATCGCCCTGGAGGCGGGATGCGCTTTGAGCGCCGATGGCAAGCCGCAGGCCGGGATGGGCGTTTCGGCAGCAGACTTCGACCTCGACGGAAACCTGGACATTGTGAAAACAAATTTCGCGGGCGACACGCCTTCGCTCTACCACAACCTCGGCGGCGCGGCCTTCGAGGACGCCACCTTCCCGGCTGGACTCGGCAAGCACACGCAGTATCTCGGCTGGGGTTGCGGCTTTTTCGACTTCGACAACGATGGCTGGCCGGACATACTCATTTGCAACGGTCACGTTTATCCGGAGGTCGAGCAACTGCGGACCGAGGCGGGTTATGCGCAGCGCAAACTGCTGTACAAGAATTTGCGAAACGGAAAATTCGAGGACATCTCGGAGTCCGTCGGGCCGGGAATTTCCGTGCCGTCGCCTTCACGGGGTTGCGCGTTCGGCGATTTCGATAACGACGGTGACCTGGATTTCGTTGTGAATTGTGTAAACGACACGCCGCAGCTCATCCGCTCGGACTCCTCCTTGCAAAACAACTGGATCAAGGTGCGCACGATCGGCACCAAGTCAAACCGCACGGGAATTGGCGCCCGTTTGCGATGCGTCGTGCAAATGCCGGGTGAAGCGAAGCCCCACCAGCAGATCGACGAAGTGCGCAGCGGTGGCAGCTATTTCTCGCAGAACGATCTGCGCGTGCATTTCGGGCTCGGAGGCGCGCCGAAAGTGGAGCTCCTCGAAATCCGCTGGCCGAGCGGTATGGTGGACACATTGAAGGACGTACCGGTGAATCAGTTGGTGTATGTGAAAGAGGGAGAAGGCATCGTCCGTAAGGTGTCGTTCACAAAAGAAAAGGACCCAGCGCCCAGAAAATAGACTTCATTCACGAGGCAGTACACCATGGTTTCTTCCACACGACACCTTCCCTCCAAAAGATTGTTTTTGGCTCTTCTGTTGGCTATGGCGATCGAGCTATTCGCTGCTGCTGCCTCCTCGACGTTCCATCGTCTTTCGAATGACCCGGTTCTATCGCCGGTAGGGTCAGGCTGGGAATCCGCGGGCACCTTCAATCCCGCCGTGATCCGGCGCGATGGAACAATCCTCATGCTCTACCGCGCGCAGGACGCTAAGGGAACGTCGCACATCGGCTTTGCAGAGAGTAGCGACGGAATTCATTTCGTGAAGCGCCCCGAGCCTGTTCTTGTCCCGGAAACCGATTACGAAAAAGAGGGCGGCGTCGAAGATCCCCGTCTCGTTGAAATCGACGGCGTCTATTACCTTACCTATACGGGCTACAACAATCGGGACGCGCAGCTTTGCCTTGCTGTATCGCGCGATCTTCTGCACTGGGAGCGCAAGGGCATTCTACTGCCTGCCTACAAGGGCAACTGGAATGCGGGCTGGACAAAGTCCGGCGCCATCCTGAAAGAAAAACTCCAGGGAAAATACTGGATGTATTGGCTCGGAACCGCGTCCGACCACACCGACCAGATGGGACTTTCCTTTTCGAACGATCTAATTCACTGGACAGAAGCAACAGAGACACCCGTGCTGCCGAGGCGGCCTGGAAAATTCGATTCGCGAGTGGTCGAGCCAGGGCCGCCGCCTATCCTCACGGCCGACGGTATCGTATTGGTCTACAACGGCGCTGACGACAAGCTGGTTTACCGCACAGGCGTCGCTGTCTTTGACAGGCAGAATCCGCGCAAGGTTCTTTACCGCTCTGACGAGCCGCTCTTCGCGCCAGAACTTGCATGGGAAAAGGTGGGGCAGGTTCCCAACGTGGTGTTTGTCGAAGGACTGCTCGCCGATAAGGATCGCTATCTGCTCTATTACGGCGGGGCGGACAAGTATGTCGGAGTTGCCGCCGCAAAAACCCTA
>Ga0306920_100005241_pt1 | contig 16724 bp, 18 predicted proteins | sample flu12Cox44000170_FD_204666 | JGI IMG/M metagenome (GOLD analysis project Ga0306920, IMG submission 204666) | Lab enrichment of tropical soil microbial communities from Luquillo Experimental Forest, Puerto Rico - flux4day.12C.oxic.44.000.170 (v2)... | ecosystem: Environmental > Terrestrial >... | reverse complement strand
CCCGCCGGACAATCTCACTCAGTTGGGCGCGATCGGGTACGACGACGAAGTCAACCGTCAGGCCGTCAGCGGGCCGCGCCTCGGTCGGGCCGGTGATGGTCACCAGCGTTCCTCCGGCTCGAATCAGACCTGCGGACCGCTTCGCGATGTCGCCGCCGAGGACATCGAAAACTAGATCGACTCCGCCTAAATCTTCTAGGGCGTCGTTATCGAGGTCGACGAACTCCTGCGCGCCGAAGTCGAGCGCCGTCTGACGGCCGGCAGCGCGCCCGGTGCCGATGACGTACGCGCCGGCCTCACGTGCGAGCTGGGTTGCCATCGAACCGACTACGCCGGCCGCGCCGTGTACGAGGACGCTCTGCCCCGCCTGAAGGCGGCCGTGCTCGAACAGTCCCTGCCACGCGGTCAGGCCCGACATCGCGAGGGCCGCGCCCTCCGTAAAGTCAACGTCGCCCGGCAGCGGTGCGAGGTTGCGTGCCTCAACGGCTACATACTCCGCCAGCGTCCCGTCGCGAGTCCAGTCCGTGAGGCCGAACACCCGCTGTCCCACCGACAACCCCGTCGTTCCATAGCTGAGGGCAGTGACCACTCCGGCCAGCTCGTGGCCGGGGATCGACGGCGTCCGGTCACGGCCGAGGCGATCGATCCAGGTCGAGGGCCACGACAGCTCATCCCCGGTGAATCCCGCCGCGTGAACCTGAACAACGACATCGCCGTAGTTCGCGCCCGAGAGGCTGGCGAGCGACGCCCCCTGCGGCTCGGGCCGCTCCATAAGCTTCATCCCGGCCGTTCCCGCAGCCTGGTCCGTCACCACAATCGCCTTCATCGGTCACCTCCCTGTGTCGAGTTCTTGCCTGTAAGGTAGACGCTCCATCCGTTGTCCCTGGAAGGGTTCTCGGACAGAAACGGATCGATCAAAATCTTGGCCTCGCCCGCCTCGATGCGAGATGCGGAATGGCCGTGCCATGTCTGTTACAACCGTTGCCGGGTCGTCTTGTTGCGGGGAGGACACACCGACCCTGTGTTCACTGCAGTTCTGCGCTTAGTAATGGATAGAATTGCACCCAGACCATGTCTGTCCTAGCGACACCAGCGACATGGCAATATGCGCATTCAGTAGAGGGCATCACGTTGGCGGCTGGCTCATAGGGCGGGGCATGATGCCCGAAAGTAAAGAAGCCCCAATTGTTCGTAGTCCCAAACCGTTTACTGTCTTTCACCATAACGTCGAGGCCGTGCACATGGGCGTGCGAAACATTGTGGAATGTCTCCCTTCTTTCAAATCCTCGGACGTCACCTGGTGATGACATTTTCGGTTATGTCAGTCGAAAGGCGACCGAGGGCAGGCCAGTAAAGAGGGCGAGTGAATTGAAGTCTTGAGGGCTCACCGGTCTCAAGGCCCCGCGCCTCGAGAAAGGACTAAACCCGCTGCCGTCCTTCTGAATGTCGGATGCAGTTTCCACCAATGAGGTGTAGAAAGTTTGAGTCCGCTTCACCATTTCGAGTTCTACTCAAAATGGGCCGCCAAGAGGAAAGGAGTGAGGCTTTCTCAGCGGCCCCTCAATGCTGCCTCTCAGTCTGGTCAGATGACCACTCCAAGACGCGAGACGCAGTTTGTGACAAAGCCGGGCAAGACTCATTCGATTTATCGGGGCCAAAAATCATTCGACTTACCGTCTAGAGCGGACGGAGTCTCGCCTACGAGTTGGTGTCTCCGGGGTGCGGGAGTGGGCTATCCTGAACTTTTACCGATGCTCGGTTGCTGCCTGATGTTCAGCCAGCCTTCGGCGGGCCTCCTCACTAGCCGCTGGGCAGCTTCGGCCCCGGCGTGTTCACGAAGCTATTGAGGGGTCGACGCCCGCGATGCAGCCCACCACGCCATCATACAGTCGATGGTATAACGACCCGGTCCGGAGAAGAGAAGCATAGGAGAATAAGTACGTACATGACCTTGGGCAGGTAAGATCGTTGTCCGAAGTCGTGTAACATTCTCCACACTCGGATTGCCTGGCAGCGCGTCGCTCTGGGGAAGGGCTTTCGCCACGCTGGCCTTACTGCTTATTCCTGCCAGCCTTTCCCATCCCGGTTATCCTATACAGACAGGGATAGGGTCGTTCGACCTCCTCTTCGGTCTCCACTAGGGAGGTCAGGAGCCGACGCCAGAACGCTTAGCGTCCGAGCTGAACCCCGATCCTCCTGAATCACGGAAAGCCGGCTTGGGACGTCAGTCTGCTGGATAGGCTAACCATCGTAGAGTCGCAAGGCGGTTGGTATGCCGACACTCAGTGCGCGATCGATCTTCCGCCAACTTGGTGCCTTGGGCAAGATGGAGCGTGAATTGTTTGGGGCTGACCATCTTATGGGCGGACGACCAGTCGTTTTCACTTGCCGTTGAACCTGGGCCGCTACCTCTTAGTTAGGTGCCACTACGGACCATGCATGGACCATTTGGGGTAGAGGCAACTTCTTTGTTCTGAGTGGACCTGTTCGCAACCTGTTCGGCTGCTCTTCCATGGCATGGAAGAGGTCGTGAGTTCGAATCTCACCAGGTCCACCAAAACATTTCATACACTTAGCGTTTTCGAAGCAGCCAGGAAGTAGTCGGTGGAGTCCGAATGAGTCCAAATATGGACGCCAGCCATCGTCGGCCGCTTGCTCGCGCCCGAGCCGTTCCGCAATTACGTCCAAAGCCGCCTGCGCGCGCTCTATGCTGACCCTTGCCGCAACCGTGCGAGTGTGTGCAGGCTACGGGCACTCCGATCTTCTAGCGCGGATCGGCTCGTCCAGTGCACCGGCAGACGGATGTACCGAATGCGAGCTGAACACTCAGGCCACTCTTGCCCTCGCGGTGAATGCCGTCGCGTTCCTCCTGACGAACTCTTGCACGCTTAGCGGCCGCTGCCCGGTCAGCGTGAGCACGTCGTCCGACGTGCGGTCGTAGCGTCCCGCCCGGTGCAAATCGGCCATGGTCGCGAGGTGGTTCACGAGGTGAAGCGGAAAGCCGCGCTCGAGTAGCCCGTCCCGCCACGGCCCGACGGAAATGTCTTGAAAAGTGATCGTGCGACCAAGCGCCTTTGAATACTCCTGTGCAAAGAAATGCATGTTCTCGGACTGCGGACCCGTCAGGTGATAGCTCTTGCCGAGGTGCGGCTTCGGATTGGCTAACAACTCGGCGACCACACGTGCAACGTCTGCAACTGCGACCGGCGAAGTCTTGCCCTCACCGAAAGGTAGCCTGATCTGATTTGATTCCCGGACCGAATCGGGAGTGAAGATCAGGAAGAAACCTTCGAGAAGCACTGTCGGCCGCACGTGAACGACCGGCAGGCCGGACCAGTTCAGCGCCTGCTCGGCGAGCCAGTGAAGCTTGTGCTGCGGGCTCGCGGTGGTTTGGCTAACGCTCATCTGCGAAAGTGTCATCTGTGACATATTGATGAACGCCTGCACGCCGTGATGTTTCGCCACTGCCGCCGTATTCACCGTTGCGGCCAGATAGTCTTCTGAAACGGACATGCCGAAGTACATCGTCTCGCAGCCGGCAATCACCCGATGCATCGAATCGAGATCGAGCAGATTGCCGGCCACGACCTCCGCACCCATGTCGCGCAACACCTGCGCACGTTCGTCTTCGTTTCGCACCATCGCACGTACGGGTTTGCCTTGTTTCAGTAGCAGTTCAGTAATTGTCCGCCCTACTGCGCCGACGCGGCCCGCAGCACCAGTGACCAAAATGGGGTGAGCCATTTTCTTTCCTCCTGTGCGTTCGCCCAAACCGAAGTCAGATTGGTTGAATATGAGGGTTGAACAGCATAATTACTTATCACCTCTCCATTTGTTAGTTGAGCCACGGAGTCTCCGTGCTGGCCCGACGCGAGTTTCATATCGACCATCCCAGCGCTCGGGTGTGAGTTGCTTCTTCATCACTCATCTGTGTGCTGCTAGCGCTTCACCTATGCCCGTAATCCGTGAAAACGTAATCTCTTGTCTTCACGGTTGTGTGGCACGCGAACCCGCACTTGGCGTCATTCCCCTGCGGGGGCTTCCCAGCCAAGGTGCCGGGCTTGAACGTATCGGATGCAGCGTCATAGTCGAACACGGCCCATCCCCAACCGCCGCTGTCCGCAAACCTCTTGCTGTCCTTCACCATGAAGTCGACGTCATGCTGGGTACCTGGCACCGTCGCCTGGGGGAACGTCTCCATCTTTTTCGGGTTCCAATGGATCTTCGCCATCTTAGCGCCATCGGGGAAAGGCTTGCCATTGCCGGGAACGCCCGCCTGGTAGGCCCTGATCATCACAGGATTAGCGAGGATCGCAGCAATAAGAGGTCCGTCCTGACTGATGGAGACAACCTGCCAGGCCTCGTATCCTCTGAACTCAGAGAACGAGAGCCCATTCGGCACTTTCACGGTGTACTTGTCCTGCGCGGAAATGGCCCCGCCGCCCACGACGGCGAGCACCCCCGTAATAATCGCAATCGTCGGCATCCATTTGCCCTTCATCGACAAAACCTCCTTTATCAAGTCTACGCCCTTACATTTTTGTTTCGCGCTGGATGACGGCTATCTGGAAGCAACTCGGGTTGGCGAGTAGCTCGTGGGCTGGGATTGCACTTTCTTCTGGATCGCTACCGATATCACCGCGTAACGCTGTACGACGCAACCGCTGGATGGTCGCCCGATTGTGCCTACGCGGTGAGAGCCAGTTCACGCATTTTGTTTTCATCCATCTTCAAGCCAGACCTAGCCGGAAGGTTGTGCGGACCGGGCCCGACGGACCGTGCCACGCCCAAACAGTAGAAGTGCGAAGTCCCGCCTCGGATCGCTAGCCATATTCGCCCATAACGCTCCAGTGGCCACTCCCAAGCCGCCTAAAGCCGTGGAAGCTCAGAACGGCAAATGATAGAGGGGCCACGCCGCTGGTTTCGAGTTATAGACGACCGGCGGACTTCTGTTGGGCTTTTTTCTGCCGCCGGGGCAGACGGGATTTGTTTTTTGGGGGCAGCTTTCCCTTCTTCACGGACTTTGTAGACGGCGTAGCTCCCGCGAGTGAAGCCTCGCCGCCTAAGACGGTGGCCGCGGGCTCTTTCTTGTCTGCAATTTCTTTCCGTTTTGCCAAGTGAGCGAACCTCCACTCAACTGTACTCTCCTAACACGCTCCTGGGAAGCGCGTGTAAAGGAATTCCCATTCCGGGACATATTCCGCGGGCATTCCAAGCCGCAAATCGAGGTTTAAAGTACCACCCTGGTTTTACGCAAGCCTTTGAAATGCGAGCAGCAATTGCGCTTTCTGCTTGATGTCCTTGCCCGACAGAGCTAATGTCCATGCGGCTACCGATATGGCCTAATAACGGGGCGATTTCGGCAGCGGCAAAGGACTGATCATGAACGATCTCGTGCTGGCAAACCGGGTATCAGATTGGCGCAGACTCAAGGCCCTCGTGCTGGACAGCGTCTCCTCCCCGATTACAAAGAGGGTGTACAACCTCGGCCTGGATGAATTCATCGAATGGTACGGTCAGGAGCCGCGGCCTGGCTTAACAAAGGCAACCGTGAACGTCTGGCGAGGCGCCCTGGGGGGGCTCGCGGGCTCGGGTCCGTGTCCATCAATGTGCGCATCACGGCTATCCGGAAGCTGGCCGCCGAGGCGGCGGATAACGGGCCGCTAGAACAGATGTTTCCTCTTTTATAGGCCAGACAGAGGCTGACACAGGCACGTACGGTCCCTACCGCGACAAAATGCCTAAAGTTCTGGCTTCCCAAAAACATAATCGCTTAGAATTGTTTATGCGAGGCGAAGACAGTCAACAAACGGCCATGTGCAGCAACTTGTCCCCGGAGCAACGGGTGCCGGTAGACCATCCGCTGCGTGCGATCCGCGAGCTTGCCGACGGGATACTCGATGAGCTGTCGGACACGTTTGACGAGATGTACTCACCCATTGGCCGTCGCTCGATTGCACCGGAGAAGTTGTTGCGGGCACTGCTGCTGCAAGTCCTTTATTCGGTGCGCAGCGAGCGCTTGCTGATGGAGGAGTTGAATTACAACCTGCTGTTCCGTTGGTTCGTGGGTTTGAACATGGACGACGCCGTCTGGCACCCGACCGTCTACAGCAAGAATCGCGATCGTCTACTGGAGGCAGAGGTGGCGAGGAAGTTCTTGGATGGCGTGGTGACCGAGGCGACGCAGTTGGGGTTGATGTCGGATGAACACTTCACAGTAGACGGCACCTTGCTCGAGGCGTGCGCGAGCTTGAAAAGGCACATGGGCCGCCAGGAAATCTGGGATGGGTTTTGGCGCGGCAGCAAAAGTCTGATCCGGACGCTCTGGAAATGGTTGACACGCCATCGCACGCCGGGCGTCCTGCGCGAGACCATCAGGATTGTACAGGATCTTGTCCCCCTTCAGTGCTTTTGGAACAATGCGCGGATGGGAGACAAGTCGGCAACGCGAATTGAGGCGCGGTTCTACGCCACGAACATAACTGATAAGCCAGTCTCGATTCCCCAGGCCCGGCTCAAGTCCCCACCTGCGCAGGCCGTTGTTCTGGTGCGCCACCCGGATCCCGAGTACAACGTTTATGGTGAATATCCCCTTGAACCTGGGCGCGCGACGCCAGGGAGTGCGAGCTTTTTTATTGAGCCTCCGATTTGCGCCAAGAAGGGCGAAGACTTCAAGGCCACCCTAGTGCTGATCGACAGCTTTGGCAATGAACACAAGAAGGAAATGGTGTTCAAAAATATTCCTACGCCGGAGCAATGACTTCGATCGACGACGTTAATCTGTCTAAGACTGCCAAAGCCAAACCAGGCCACCAACAAGGGATTGGTGTTCTCGACGGCTCGCGCCGGAGCTGAAGTCGGCATCATAGTCCATGGACTTGCTAGATGCCCAACTCCAGGATGCGAGAGCGAGGATACGACTTTTGCGGTGGGAGTCCGGGTGGAGTCCGGACGGTCAAAAACCGCGCCGTGGAGTCCACTGGCGTCCAAACGGCGCACTGCTAAGTCCTTTATTTTGGCCCAAAATGTCTGCAACTTGTTGATATCTCTTAAATGGCATGGAAGAGGTCGTGAGTTCGAATCTCACCAGGTCCACCAAGTTCCTCAAAGACTTACAAAAACAGAACGGGCCGAATGCGTTTTTTGGACTCCGGGAGTCCAAAAATGGACGCCAGCAACGAAGGTGCCGCAAACGTTGATCGCGGGGTCAATCCTGCTTAAGACCGCGAAATTTCTCCGCGGCCCTCTCCTCCCTAGAAAAACCCGACAGACCCGACAAATCGGGCTTAACTTATTGATTACGTTGACCAAGTTGATGTCGGGTTGTTCCAAAAAACCCGACAAATCCTCGCGTTGTCACTTCTCGCGCTGCTGCGCCCTTTTTTGAGACAATCCTGGATTTTGGCACCACTGTACCCGCTGTCATTTATGGAGAACGTACATATCCACCGCCTCGTACACCGGACCCGTTCTCGATGCTGTTTCGCAGTGCTTGCGCAGTGCGACCATGCCGCGTGCAAAGGCCGAGTCTGGGATTGCCTGAAGACTGGAGAGGGCGCGTTGCGAAATCCGTTCACAGTAGTCGCGGAGATCGTTAGCGAAAAGCTGTACTACGGCGAGCTCAGCGTCGAGTGTGAAACCGCTAACGCTTAGCAGATGCCGAATTGCTGCCCGCGACAAAACGCGAGAGGCTTCGATGCGGGCACCTTCAGGGAAGAAGGAAGCCCAGAGGTAGGAGTGCATAGTCTCGAGGCTGGCGGTTCGGATCATCAGCGTTCCGCCCGGCTTGATCACCCGCCGAACTTCGTCGATGGCGCTCGGGCTGGAACGAATGTGGTGGAGAACCATAGAGACGAAGACAACATCAAAGGACCGGTCCGAAAACGGCATCGTCTCGGCTGCGCCCTGGACCAGCACCGCGCCGGAGTCTCCCAGTGTACGAGCCGCGAGGGCCAGCATTCTCTTGGACAAGTCCAATCCAATAACCCTGGCGGCGAAGCGGCGCGCAAGTGGGGCGGTGAAGCGGCCAGTCCCGCATCCAAGGTCGAGAATGCTGAGGTCCGCCGTTGGTGGGAGGTATTTGGCGATTTCCCCCAGCCACTGGCTGATCGTTTCAGTTGGAAGGTTCCTGCCGCGGTCGTAGCGCTCGGCAATATCCCCGCGGTCGAAGTCAAATTCTAGCATGGAGGGACGTGAACCCCGTGGCCAAACGGCCGTACTAAATGATCACCTCAATTACAACGCATTCGCGCGCCCCAAGACTTCGGGGCTCTCTGGTTCGGCAGGATGCAAGAATCTTCGAAGAATCAATCGCGCTTTTCAGGTGGTTTCGACGCTGGCAACCCATTCGTTGAGTCTTGCTGGTCCCCTTAGAATCTTACAATCAGACAGGTCGGGAAGTCGCCACGTGGCGTGCTAACACATGCATTCTTTAGCGATGTTGTTTTTGGAGGGGAATTTATGCGAGATGACGTTCGAGTGGATTTCACTCTACAATCGGATGCAGAGCACCGGGTCCTGCTGGTCACTCTGGGAAAGATAGTCACGGAAGCGTCGGCCCTGGCAGGCTATACTGCGGTTGAGCTGTTCATTGCCGCCCAAGGCCCGCACTCCGGAATCACGGATCTCTCCGGCGTCGAGAAACTCAACGTTTCATCGGACTTCATACGGTTTCTCGCTGCGAAGCCGCCCATGATCCCAGACGGAATGTCCCGCATAGCTGTGGCTTCCCGGGCAGACATTTACGGTGTAAGCCGGATGTTCCAGCTGCTGCGCGACTGCAGAGGTAGCTACCTCGAAGTCATCCATACACTCAAGGAGGCATTCGAGCTACTCGGCCTGGAGTCACCGCATTTCAGCACCGTCGTTTGGCCTCCGGCGCCGGCGCCCATTAGCATCTCCGTCCAATCAGGTTGCTAACCGCCGTTTACATGTCGGTAACGCTCTCTGTGGACGACTGAAATCCAGAATTGCTATTCAGGGAGCGTAATGACGGGTCCGCCTCGCTTCAGATCCAGATCTGGCTCATCGACAGGCTGGTCTTCTACGCCCGTAATCCCCGCAAGAACGACGCTGCCGTGGATCGCATGGTGGCCTCCATCAGAGAATTCGGGTTCAAGATTCCGGTCCTGGTCCGCAGGGACGCAGAAGTGGTCGACGGCCATCTGCGCTTTAAGGCCGCGCGCAAGCTGGGCATCAACAAAATACCCGTCCTGCTCTGCGACGAATGGACTCCGCAGCAAGTCAAAGCCTTCCGCCTAATGGTGAACCGCTCAGTCACCTGGGCAGACTGGGATGAAGATTTGCTCTCGCTGGAAGTGCAAGAACTCAATGCTGCCGACTTCGATCTCAGCCTCACGGGCTTCGACCCCGGTGAGATAGATGGACTTTTGGTAATTCCTGATGAATAGAGAGCCAATGCCGCGCCGCCGCTTCCCGAACCCGGTCTGCCGAGTCGGTGACTTGTGGATCTGCGGGAAGCATCGAGTGCCTCGCGGCGACGCCCTTCGAGCGGAAGATGTCTCCCATCCCGTATCACACTCCTTGCGACTCCCAATTTCTGCGGCCACGGTGAGCTTCGGCAGCCCCCACCGCACCGCCACGGGATCTGAACCTTCGCTCCTGGAAGGGAACCCTGTGAGAAAGCGGGAAGTAGGTAATGAGATTACGTCCCAGCCTGACCGGTACCTAATATGAGAGTGATACCTAGATAGCCTGGCCACCGACTCGGCCTTTCCCGCCATCACGCCAAATGTTCGGTTAAGGCCCTCCCACGGCTAGGTGAAACCCTAATCGCCCTATGATCCAGGATCAAGCGCCTTCGCTACATTCTGGCGCGTGATACCGTGATCCAGCAGCAGTGAGCGAACCGGCTGTTGCGGTTCTCCACGATTCCCGCTAGAAGATCCACCCGTTCACCTCAGCCATTCCAAGCGTCTAGGCGCGAAACCCAGCTCCCGCTTGGCCTTCGCATTCGACGCGCCGCGCAGTCGGGTCGCATAGTAAACGACGTCTGGCCCTACAGTCTCAAGCGCTTCCTGCTCGCTGATCCGCGGCGGTTCCGGCGCTCCCACAGTAGCCGCGAACGAAGGCAGCCAGACGGAAATCGCTGAGGGGTTGTCATCCACGATGTTGTAGACGCCCGGCGGGCGTTCAAGCGCGGCAACCGTCGCTGCGGCCGCATCCTCGATATGGACCCATGACCAGACACCCTGTCCGGCGCCAGCGATCGGGTATTGGCGTAGCCTCAGCTGTTCGGCGATGTCGCCGTCTGCGTGGAACCAAGTGCCGGGCCCATAGAAAAAGCCGTAGCGCAGAGCGACACCTTCCAGACGCCTCGCGCCGAGCACGCGTTCTTCGATCTGCATGTATGTCCGGACGCTGCCAGCCACGTTGGGTGAAGCCTGAAGCGCCAGTGGCTCCGATTCCACGGCGAGTCCGGGGCCGGGCGCGTAGAAGAAACCAGTAGACTGCACGATGTATTTGCGTGCACCTGCAGCTTGCGCAGCGCTCTGAAGGTTTCGTCCGCCTTCGAGCCGGATACGGCGATCGCGCTCCGTGGCGGCTCGCATTTCCGCCTGTGTATAGTGCTTCGGCAGGGAAGTAAGCTCGTCGATGACTGCTTCGGGCTTCACCTGTCTGACGACTGCGCCCACAGCGTGGGAGTCGAGCGCATTTGCGATGACGCCCTCGGCTCCCGCCTGGTTGAGAGCCGCGAGGCCCGACTCGGAGCCGGCGATTCCCACTACCTCATGACCTGCAGTCAGTAACGCAGGGATCAAAGGATTCCCGATTGCGCCGGTTGCTCCTGCAACCAATACCTTCATTCGTACCCCTTCTCACATTCGCACGTTTGGCCGAGGTAGATTTTTCCGGAGAGCCTCGGCGGCGCTGGCCAAGGCCGCCGTTTTCCCCGAACGAACTGGCAATTGTATAGCGCCACTCATCACCCGCTCTTATCGCCCTCCAGGCTGATGTCGAGGATCGTTCCGGCTTATTCTCCACTGCCAAATGAGCGTGGCTGGGCCGTTATTGAATCGGGCGCTCGATGCTGACGCCTTCTCCGCATTCTCGACAAACTAAGGCTACAATAGCGCTAAAGCCAGGAACGTATTCACCGCTCCGCCGCGCGGACCCCGTATTTGAATTAACTCCCTGCGCAGAGTGTCGATCGTCGCGATGGCAAACTATCGCACCATCGCGCGCGATCAGAAATCGACCAGAGCGTTTTTGAATCTGCGTGTCGACCTGAGCATCACCGTTTGTGACAGCCGTCGAGATGCTGGCTCTATCGGGCCCCTCTTGCGGTAGTTGACGAGATATCACCGTGTCAATAAGCGATGGGTTGTTCGGTCCTATCGAAAAGCCCGCAATTTAGAATTGTCAGGGTTAGGTACGAAAGGACAATCATGAAAATCGTAGTAGTTGGCGGTACCGGGCTCATTGGATCGAAGCTGGTCAAAAAGCTTGGTGAGCATGGGCACGAAGCGGTAGCCGCGGCGCCCAGTTCGGGTGTTAACAGCATTACCGGCGGGGGACTCGCTGATGCGTTGAAGAGGGCCGCGGCGGTGGTCGATGTAACGAACTCCCCTTCCTGGGAGGACGCGGCCGTGCTGAAGTTCTTTGAGACATCAACCCGTAACCTCCTCGCCTATGGAGCGGCCGCGGGCGTCGGACATCACGTTGCTTTGTCGGTTGTAGGAACGGAACGTCTGGTTGAAAGCGCGTTCTTCCGCGCAAAGCTCGCTCAGGAGAACTTGATCAAGGCCTCGTCGATTCCTTACACAATCGTCCGCGCGACGCAGTTCTTCGAGTTTGTCAAAAAGATCGCCGATTTTTCCACCGAGGGCAACCAGGTACGCCTGCCTCCTGCGCTCATCCAGCCGATGGCCGGCGATGATGTAGCCAGTGCACTCAGCAGAATCGCAACGAGCCCACCCCTGAATCGCACCATTGAAATCGGGGGGCCGGAAAGGTTTCTTCTGGATGAACTCGCCCGACGGGCCCTGGCGGCGTTTCGCGAACCCCTCGAGGTGATCTCGGACCCACAAGCGCGCTACTACGGCATCCAGGTGAGCGAGAGGTCGCTGGTTCCTGACAATGACGCGCGACTCGGCGGGACGCGTTTCGAAGACTGGCTCACTGAGGCTACAAAACCAGTCGCAAATGCGGGTCTGCGGCGGGCATAAGGGCAGAGGAGGCGTATTATGAGGAGGAGTTCACGATTCCTGTTGGTGCCGGCATTTCTCATCGGCGGCGCCCTCATGGCGCAGGACGCTCAGGTCACACCTCTCATGTCGAAAGATCTTGCAGATTTCCCGGGCAAGGAAGGTTTGATGATCACTGTCGTGTATCCTCCCGGCGCTTCGGATCCGATTCACCGGCACAATGCGCACGCATTCGTTTATGTGCTGGAAGGCTCCGTTGTGATGCAGGTGAAAGGCGGGAAAGAAGTCACGCTCACGCCAGGCCAGACTTTTTATGAAGGTCCCAATGATATTCATATGGTTGGCCGCAATGCAAGCACCACGAAACCCGCCAAGTTCCTCGTGTTCTTAGTGAAGAACAAGAACGCCCCGGTGCTGTTACCAGTCAAGTGAAAGCAACCACTCTATCCAGGTGCGACTCCCGGCCTCACAGCAACCCAACTGGATCGAGCCAATGCTGGCCAGAGTCGGCCCACCCCGCACATGACACGGAAGGGCGGCGTGCTACGCATCGGCTAATCACGCAGGAGTGAGTAGAACGACTTCGATGAGATGGCCACTGGCTGACCCCGTAACCCGTCCGCCATCGGGCCTCGGCGAAGAGCGTCCCTCAGAGTGACTCTCCCCGTGCTACACCGAATACGGCGTTGAATCGTTCGCAATAGATGACCACCGCGTTGTACTTCTGCAGATCGACCGCTGCCGGGACATCGTAGTTCTGATCACCCTCATTGCCCTTCAGCTTCCCGAGTTCCACGTAGTCCAGATTACCTTTCACGATCTTCTGGTCGAGGGCCGGGTCCTCCGCCCGCGCAAGTACAACATGCACGTCGGGGCCGTTTGAAGTCGCGAAATCGGTCAGACGCAGATACCGTTTGCCGCCAAGGCTCTCATAAATGGTGGCGCGCCCGCTCGTTGGGTGCGCCTTTCCCTCCAGCTGCCCAGCAAAGATCGGCCAGGCCTCGGACCTCGACGCGAACGGGGCAGGCTCGTTCACTCTCTGGTTGATCCAGAGCTTCTCGGGGCGAAAAGCCAACCAGGCGACAATGAGGATCGGAAGTCCGAACCCAATCCAGACCCACTTTCGACGTAACAATCCCATATCGTGCTCCATACGAGATTTGATTCACGATTGGCGTTAGGGTTCTATTTTCGGCCGTTGCCGCCCCGCCGCATTGCCAGCGCTAGCCAACGGGTAAGCGGGCAGATTTCACCAGTAAGGCTCGGGCCTCCGAACCCGCCAGCGGTTCGCTCCCCGGAACACTGTTCGAGGTGGGCTTCCTGGTGGGCGGTTGCTGACAGCACGCTCCCTTGCCAAGAAAGCGCATCTGATCCAATTCGAGAGTGGGCAAAGAAAAGCCGCCGAGGATGGCCCGGCGGCTCTGTGCTTGGACGGATTGTGCGAGCCTACCTTCGGATGGTATAGCGGCGCTCCCCTCTTCGCTCTTCGTGGACACGAGCTTGAGCTTCATCCACTGGCTGACCGTGCCGCTAAGATACCCACGGACAGAATGCGCTAACCAGCCCGTGGCTTTCATAAGCTCTTTCAGTGAAGCACCATCCGGTCGCCTCAGAAGGCCTAACACCTTCGCTACATTGCTGCCCTCGCGGGCACCGGTTGCGGGTTTGTCCTGCTTGGCGGCCTCTTGGCTTTTGGGCCGCCGTTCGGCCGAACTGTTAAGGATGGCCTTGGCGACCATCAAGCCTGCTACGATCACTATGAAAATCATGACTCGCCAGCCCGCCCGAGGCTCTAACGATCCATCAAACAGGCTGTGGAGATGGCTTGAAGAGTGGGCCCTCGCGGGTGCGTCCAGTCGCTAGACGATCGCCTTCGAGCATTGTATGCCGGGACTCCCGGCGAATAAGTCCCAAGTGACGGGCTATCTGGAAACGACCTCCCGATTGATCCCGCTACCACCGTTCCCTGAAACTGATCGCCTTGCGCGGCGTTGTAGCGAACCCCGGTTACCGATAATAGCTGAAATTGGGGCGTGCGAGTCACAAGCGCGGTTCGGCGTCAAGCTAGCCAAAATGGGTTTCGATATTCTGGGGTAGCGTCTCTGCCCTAATCGCCGACGGTTTCTCAACGTGGTCAATAATAATCAGATCGACAGGTCCCGTGGTTGATTCCAATCTGAGTCGGAGTTGCTCTTGAATGGCACTGAATATAGACGGACCGGTAGCGTTAGCCGGCGGCAACGGATTGCCGCCAGGGTCTAACGCCACCTCTCCGACATCGGGAGTCCAGTAGAGTCGGATATCAAAGCGGCCGTCAAGATTTGTCTTGTCCACGACCGTCCGGTCCAGTCGTTGCGACAGAAGCCGGGTGAAAAGAGATAGCGTGACCGCACTGCCCACCAGGCTGCCGCCGCCGATTCGCATGGCTCCGCGATTTGGACTAGCCCCCTGCTGGGCCGGTCCGTTAACAGGTAGTGAAGTCTGATCCGGAGCTAGCTTAATTTTGCGGCCATCTTTTGCGACGACAAGCGCATAAATGGGAGCTTGCTCGTTCCCGCGGTGAAGCTCCAGTTGAAATCGATCCTCTAGAAGCGATTGCAGCATGAGCCGCAATTGGTCGGGATCTGCTCTTGGATTTTCCGCCTTTTTTTCAACATCGAAACGGTCAGAGCCAATCCGTCTGGGTCCGCCGCCGATTTGGAATTCTTTAACGCGATACGCAGCAGCTATAAGCATTTTCAGCGTTATGTTCCTGCCACCGCCTTGGCCATTACCGACTCCTGCCGTAACCCCGCTATTGGTCTTGCTGGGTTTGATTGAAGCTACCTCAAATGAGGGTCGAAGTCCGGAGCGGCTTTGCCCAAATGAAGCAGCCCCAATGGTCTACCGTGTGGTCCGAGGTCTTTGTTGCCACTCGGTGACGGGGCGTGCCGTGGCAGCGTGACGCCCGACGCACGGATGTGCGCGATTCTTCCCGAGCCGCGGAACAGAAATGGGGCGTGCCGCTTCGCTCCAGGCCTCTTCCGATATGTTGGGTTAACGCTCGCCAAAGCTGTCGCGGCTCCCGTTTGGGGGCTAGAGCACGGGGCGCGAATTCATCAAGCACGCAATCGGCCCTCGCGGCGGTTGCGCGTAATGAAGAGGCGCTCATAGGCTCAATCGCTCCTTCAGGGCTCGCACGCGGTCTCGCGCAACGGTCAGCTCGGTTCGCTTTTCATCCTTCAACCGCACGGCGAGCCGCCCGGCGAACCACGGAGAGAGTTCGTCCAGCCACTCGAGATTGAGGAGCGTGGCTCGGTGGATGCGCATGAATTTGCCAGGGTCGAGCCGTTTTTCCAATTCTGAAATAGTCGCGTTGATGCAAACGCTTTTGCCGTCGATGGCCGCGAATGACAAACCTTCGCGCGCGAAAAAGTGCGTGATGCGCGCGACGCTCAGAAACTGCGTGCGTTCCCCGACTTGCACGGGAATTCGGTCCGGGAACACGGGCTGCGGAGCCCGCAGCCCGTGGGACAGCTGTTCCAGAACAGCGCGGAAATCGGGATCGGCGAGCCAGGCGCGTTTCGAATCGCGGCGAAGCCGCGCGAGCTTGTTCAAGGCGCGGTCCAACTGCTCCGGCTCAATAGGCTTCAACAAATAGTCGATCGAGTTGACTTCAAACGCGCGGAGGGCGTACTCGTCGTAAGCGGTCGTGAAGATCACGAACGGCTGGCGATCGAGTTTCGAAAGAAGCTCGAAGCCGTTCATTCCGGGCATTTGAATATCCAGAAACAGAATGTCGGGCTCATGGAAGGAGAGAAACCGGACGGCGGCCTCAGGATTGATCGTGCTTCCCAATATTTCGACCCGCCCGGTTTCGAGCAGCAGGCGGGTGAGGCGCTTCAGAGCCGGCTGCTCATCGTCGACAAGGTACGCGCGCAAGAGAGAACTCATACAGCGGCCGGAAGGGGCGATCGCGGCAAGCTGAGGCGGACGGCGGTGAGGCCATCGATGCGATCGATTTCGAGTCTCGCGGCGCCACCGAACAGCGCGGCCAAACGGCCTTCCAAGTTCGCCAACCCGTGTCCCGGCCGAATGGCCTGCGGCGTGAAACCGGGGCCATCGTCGGAGACTTCGAGGCGCAGGATCCCGTCTTGCGACCTGGCTGAGACCCGGATCTTCGCGCCATCGAGATGAGCGGCGACAGCGTACTTGACGCTGTTTTCAACTAGCGTTTGAAGCGAGAGCGCAGGAATTTCGGCTGAGTGCAGGTGGGCCGGCACGTCGATCTCGAAGCGCAAGCGGCCGCCGAAGCGAGCCCGTTCGATCTCCAGATAGTCGCCGACCAGCTTCAGTTCTTTTTCAAGCGGTGCGAGGCTCTCCTGATTGGAATCGAGCGAGAGGCGCAGTATCGCGGCCAGCTTGCCGAGCAGCATCTCGGCCAGCTTGGGATCTTCGGGGATCAGGGAACTGATTGTGTTCAATGCGTTGAACAGGAAATGCGGGCGCACGTGTGATTCGAGCGAAGCCAACTGCGCCTGAACGGCCAGTTTGCGGGCACGCTCCTCGCGCAACTGC
>Ga0306920_100005240_pt1 | contig 16725 bp, 16 predicted proteins | sample flu12Cox44000170_FD_204666 | JGI IMG/M metagenome (GOLD analysis project Ga0306920, IMG submission 204666) | Lab enrichment of tropical soil microbial communities from Luquillo Experimental Forest, Puerto Rico - flux4day.12C.oxic.44.000.170 (v2)... | ecosystem: Environmental > Terrestrial >... | reverse complement strand
GTAATCGGCTTGCTCATCGAGTAGATGCGGAAGATCGCGTCCTAGCGCATCGGCTTGCCGCGCTCGATGTCCATCTGGCCGCACATGCCGGTGTGGACGAGCTGACCCTTGCGATAGACGTGGACCAGCATGCCGGGCAGATAGCCGCCATCGACATAACGCTGTTTCATGACCTGATCGAGCCGTGCCAACCGCGCCGACGACATGCCTACCGTTTCAGGCTTCATCCGTGTCTTCCTCCAAAGGTCAACCGTTCTGGCGCCAGCATATGGCCCTACGAAGCGGAAAGCGACTTGGTCTACACTCGACACCTTGCGAGGTGGCGGCAGCGAGGGTGAACAGAGTGAGCGAGTGGAGCCAAGTGACCCGGCCGATCCCGGTGCCAAACGAATGGACAAAGCCGTTCTGGGAGGCGGCGAAGCGCGGCGTCCTCGAACTGCAGCGTTGCCAGAGCTGCGGGCATTTCCAGCACCCGCCCTATCCGACCTGTACCCGGTGCGTCTCGACCGACCTGAAATTCGAGCCGGTGCACGGTTTGGGGACGATCAACGCTTACACGATCATGTACCACACCGGCGACAAGCGCTTTGCCTCGGCCGTCCCCTACGCCAGCATAATTGTCGAACTCGATGATGCGCCGGGCGCGCTGCTCGCCGGCAATTTGCTCGGGGTGCCCTTTACCGAAGCAAAGGTCGGGCGGCGTGTAGAGGTCGTCTTCGAGAAGCTCAACGACGACATCACCTTGCCGCAGTTCCGCCTGGCGCGCACGGATCCAGCCGAGTGAAGGTGCGTCTGACGGGACATTGATGAAACGGCGTGATTTCACGACGAGCCTGCTCCTCGCAGGCTTGGCGCGGCCGACCTGGGCGCAGCAGACGGTGCGACAGCGCCGCATCGCGATCGTCTCCGCGGCTATACCGGCCGCTCAGATCACCGACGAGGGGATCAACTCGAGCTGGCGGGAATTTTATCTGGAATTGCGCCGGTTGGGCTTCGTCGAGGGCGAAAATCTTGTCATCGACCGGTTTTCCGCCGAAGGGCACCCTGAACGTTACCCCGATTTGGCGAGCGAGATAATCAAGGATCACCCAGATCTGATCGTTTCAGAAAATAACCCCATTGCCCGCACCCTCGGGGCGACAACGACCGCTGTTCCGATCATATCGTGGATGGGAGACCCCATCAAGGCTGGGATCGTTACTAGCCTGGCGCGCCCAAGCGGCAACATCACTGGGGTTGTGGTTGAAGCCGGGCTCGAGATCATCGGGAAGCGCCTCCAGATCCTTAAGGAAGCCGTGCCGTCGGCCGCCAAAGTCGCAGCTATCGTCCTGCGCGGCGGTTTCATGGGCGAAGAGGAACAAATCTTGCGGGAAGCAGCCAGCCGATTAGGGGTGGAGCTCATCGACTTACGGGTTGACGAGTCTACCCCCGCGGAATTTCGGCGGCTGTTCACGGAAGCAGTTCACAAGCGGGCGGACGCGTTATCCGTCGGTCCAGCATCGCCGTTCGTCACCTACCGTCAGCTGATTGTCGAGCTGGCCGAGAAATATCGTTTGCCGGCGATCTATTGCTACCCAGATTTCGTCACCGTCGGCGGACTAATGTCCTATGGCCCCGATCTTGCGGAGCTGGGCCGCCGCGTGGCTGAGCAAGTTCACCGGATCCTCAGCGGAAGCAAGGTGAGCGAAGTCCCGGTGTACCAAGCGGACAGGTTTCCTCTGATCCTCAACCTGGCGGCCGCTCGGGCGATCGATTTTACATTTCCGCCGTCCTTGCTCGGTGTTGCCGACACAGTCGTCGAATGAAAGTGAGGGGAGAAGTCGCATGTGGGAGAACCGGTGCAAAGTCGCGGTCAGCGGCGTGGGTTTCTCGAAGGTCACGCGCTCGGCCGAGATCCCGCTCGCGGCTCACGCGCTGACCGCGGTCAAGGAGGCGGTCGCCGATTCCGGGCTGCAGATGTCCGAAATCGACGGTCTGGCGACATATCCGGAATTACCGGCGACGGGCCACGCCGAGGTTGACGGCATCTCGATCGTGTCCGTCAACTGCATGATGGCGATGCTGAAATTACCCAATCTCAGCTGGCACATCCAGGTCGGCAGCGTGAATATCGGCGGGGCGGTGCAGCAGGCGGTCAACGCATTGCTCGCCGGGGTGTGCAAATACGCGGTGGTGTGGCGGGCGATGCACAACCCGCGCGGCACCTACCAGAATTTGCCCGGCGCTTACGCGCAGGGGGCGGCGCAGTTCACCGCACCCTACGGTTTTGGCGGGCCCGGGCAAGGCATGGCGGTCGCCTATACCCGCTGGCTCGAACGGCACAACCAGAATCGCGAGAAGATGGCGACATTGGCGGTGACCCAGCGCCGCCACACCCAGCACAATCCGCATGCCTATTTCTACGGCACGCCGCTGACCCGCGAGGACTACCTGAACTCGCGGATGGTGGCCTATCCGTTCTGCCTGTTTGATTGCGACATTCCGGTGCAAGGTGCGGTCGCGATCGTGTTGACGACCGCCGACCGGGCGCGCGACCTGAAGCCAAAGCCGGCCTACCTCGCGGGCTATGGTCAGCGGCTCCACTTCGAGGTCGCGGGGCGCATCGGCAGCCTCGCCGACTACATGGAGGGCGGCCGCAGCTCGGCGAAGCTGACCTGGGAGCGCTCGGGCTTTGGTCCGCAAGATGTCGATGTGGCCCAGATCTATGACGGCTTCTCGGCCTCGGTGATCTACGGTCTCGAATCCTACGGCTTTTGCGAACAGGGCACCGCACTCGATTTCATCCAGGACGGACGCATCGAGCTCGACGGCGAGTTGCCGCTCAACACCTTTGGCGGCAGCCTCGGAACCGGCCGCATCCACGGTCTCTGGCATATTATCGAGGGCGCATTGCAGGCCTCGGGCCGCGCCGGATCGCATCAGGTCAAGGACGCCAACGTGTCGTTTGTCGGCGCCAGCGCCCCGATCGTGACCGGCACGACATTCATCTTCGTGCGCGAACCGTACTGAATCGCGCAAGCAGCCGACCGTGCTCCAATTCCTTGGCCCGGCGGGGGGCGGATGAGGCTGGCAGCAACTGCCGTCTCCGCTGTTTTTGCTGTTTCTGCAGGAAATTATCAGCGGCCGTTAACATGTTCCTCGCAGGAATGCTGGCCTTATCGACGATATCGGCAACAAAAGAACAGCGGCGCTTGGAACTGATCGGCGGTGTACGGAGCGCGCATGGCGCTCCACCGGAACATCGGCCGATCGAAATTCGCAAATTTCGGTATATTGCCATTTAGATATGCACTTGTCAAGAACAATGCGATAGCCGCGACTCGAGCGCCCAGTGCGAGCGGAAGCCCGTTGCTCAGCCGCTTGTCAGCAAGAAGTCCCCGCAGTGAAAACTCCCATTGCTCCTTCCTTGTAGTGCCGTAACATGCGAGCGCTGACATACGCTCACACCGGCACAGAAGAATCAGTCACTAGCAGAGGGGGAAGCAATGGCGCGTTCGACGCGATCACGCGGTGCCACAACTCGAGGTAACGCCGTCACGGCCGCGGCTGCGCAGCAGGTGTCCGTTTGGGAAGACGATCCGGAACCGGGCGTTCAGGTAACGCGGCCGCTTCCCGATCCTTCTAAACAGCCTCTGGCATATCGGTTCCCAGGGAAAGCCCCGGCGCCCGGCGGTCAGCCCGGAACCGCGAGCTTCCGATATTGGACGGCGGCCGAGGCGCTGCGCCGCGGCGCCGATTTTTGGGCACCGCGGCTGCCTTCGGGGAATTGGGAGGTCGGAGCGCGCCTACCGGTGCTGCTCGACGAAGGTGTCGACCTGAACGCCTATTACGACAGACGGGCGTTGAATTTCTTTCACGGCCCAGCACCGTCGGGCACGGTGTATTCGGGAGAGAGCCCGGACATCGTCTGTCATGAGATGGGCCACGCCATACTGGACGCGATCAAGCCGCAGCTTTGGGGTGCGGCGAGCCATGAAGCGGCCGCCTTTCACGAATCCTTTGGCGATATGAGCGCCATTTTGTCGGCGCTGCAGTTGCAATCGCTGCGCACCGCGATCCTGCACGATACCGGTGGCCACCTTTACCAGAACTCGCGGCTGTCGCGGCTCGCCGAGCAGCTCGGGACAGCGATCCGGGCTCAGGCCCCCGATGCCGTCAACCCCGACTGCCTGCGCAATGCGGTCAATTCCTTTACCTATCAAGACCCGATAAACCTTCCGCAGATGGCGCCCGCGGCCCAGCTCTCGTCCGAGCCCCATTCGTTTTCTCGGGTGTTCACCGGGGCCTTTTTCGAGGCGCTGGCAGGAATGCTGGCCGCCAAAGCCGCCGACTCTTCGGCGCCGACCGAGCAGGAGCTGCTTGCGGTCAGCCAGGAGATGGGCGACATCCTGGTCGCCGGCGCCCGGCAGGCCCCGGTCGTGTCGAATTTTTACGCCCAGGTCGCTGCCGCGATGGTGCAGGCCAGCGCCAGCAAAAACCCCAAATACCCGCCGGTTCTGAAGGGTGTCTTTGTGCGCCGTTCGATCCTGTCGTTGCCCGCGGCGACGACCGTTGAGGCGCTGCACCAGTCGGTTGCGACGGCGGCGATTGCCCCCGCGGCGGCGGCCGGGCCGACTGAGGCCTTGGATACGGTGGCACTGCCGGCCGCGCATTACGGTCTCGATCAACCGCTGCTCGTCGAATCGCCGTCGCATCCCCGGCAGCTCTACGCGGTCTCGGCCGCGGCGGACGCCAGCTCGATCGATCCCGCCAGCTCGATCACTGCCGCCCGTGCCTTTGTCGATGATCTGTTCCGGCGCGGGCGGGTCGATTATAACGGCATCGGACGGCCGGAGGCGAGGCTGGAGCACGGGCACCGCCTGCGCACCCACGAACTGGTCCGCGAGCGCGGTGGCGTGCGGCTGCGCCGCCGTCTCTTTGATTGCGGTTTACAGCACCGCTAAGGTCGGTGCGACGAGGTCTTCAAGCGGAAAGGATCTGCTCGTGGCGGATAGGCGTCGCAAAAGAAAAGACCCGGCTCGGCAAGACGATGTGATTGTGCCGCAGGACGACGCCACGAGGCATTTTGTCCAGACCCTGGTAGCCAACGGCCAAGCGGCGCGCGCCAACGCCGATGGCTCGTTGCCGCCCGGGGTCACGCATGAAATTGTCGGCGAGACCGCGACCGGCGCACCGATCCTTCGCCGCCGGCGGTTCGCCCTCTACTGAGTGACGCGGCAGCAGGGCCAGCCCTGCCGCCTTGGTCAATTTTCTACCACTGAGTTACTTGGCGGCGGCTCGCATCGGTACGTGCGCCTTGAGGAACGAGCGGATGCGGTTGATGGTCCGCTCCTTCAAATCCGGCGGCTCGCGCCACGGAAAGACCGTCATCTCGGCGTTTGGTGCCAGCGAGGCGACATCGATCGAGGTCTGCAGCGGGTGCGCCGGCGTGTCGTCCGGCAGGACCAGGAGCGGCGTGCGGCAGTTCTTGATAAAGTCGCGCGACACGCTATAGAGGAAGTCGGGCCGCACCCGGTAGAGGTTGTGCAGATACTGCTCGATCTGCGCCATGTTGAGATCGGGCCGCTTCGGCAATAGCTCGGGGGCCCAGACGTCCTTGCCGGAGCGGTGCATGACGTCGGGATCGTCCGGCCGGTGCCCGACGGTCTGGCAAAACACCGCGGCGACTATTCGCTCGGGCGCTTGCTGGAGCAGCTTGCCGGCAAAGCAGCCGCCGATGCAGTAGCCCATGTAGAAGAATTCGCGGATGCCGAGATGGTCCATCAGCCCGAGCTGGTCATCGGCAAAGGCATCCCATGGGTCGCCACTCGGGATTGGGCCGGTCGACTCACCGCCATTGGCGTTACGCTGGTCCATTGTGATGCAACGGAAGTCGTTCTTGAACGCCTCCGGGGCGTTGAAGACGGCAGTCGGCCAGTTGCTGACCCGCGAGTTCAAGCCGCCGCCGGGGGTGACCAGCAGCGGGAAGCCGGAGCCGCACTCCTCATAGCGGATACGGACATTGCCTTTTTCATAGAACGGCATCGGGTTTTCTCCTGCTACTGGGCGGCGGCGGGCAAAGGTTGACGCGCTTGCAGGGCAGGTTGGTTCGCTCGCAGGAAGGTGCCGATGTGACGCAGCGCGAGCTGGATCTGCTCCGGGTTCGCCTTCCACGGATAGAGGCTCACCTGTGCGTTGGGTGCCAAATGTGCGCTCTCCATCGCCACCGCATAAGGATGGGCCGGAACGTCGTCGGGCAGGATCAGGATCGGTGTGCGGCACTGGCGCACAAAGTCGCGGGTCACAGTGAAGACAAAATCGGCGTTGGCGCGGTACATCTTCTCCAGGAAGGCGCCGGCCTGGGCCATCGTGATATCGGGGCGGCGCTCGCAGAGAGCCGGGGCCCAGCCCTTGATGTTGTTCTGATAGAAGAGGTCGGGCATCGTCGGCCGGAACCCGGAGGGCTGCGTCAGGACACCCGCGACAACGCGGTCGGGCGCGCGCTTTATCAGGTTCCAGATAAACGGGCCGCCGATGCAGAAGCCCAATACCATGAACTCGCGGATGCCGAGGTGGTCCATCAGGCCGATGTGGTCGTCGGTGTACGCGTCCCACGGCCGGTCGATCTCGAGCGGCCCCGTGGATTGGCCGGGGTTGGCGGGCAAGCCGCTAGCCGTCAGGCTCGCTGCGACAGCGTTGCGCAAATCGGCGGCGATGACCCTGTACTGGCCCTTGAACTCGTCCATCGGATTGAACGGATGGGTGGCGAGCCCCGCGATTGTCGAGTTCAGCCCGCCACCGGGGATCACCAGCAGCGGGAAGCCGGAGCCGACCTCTTCGTAATGAATGCGAACGTTGCCTTTTTCGTAGAAGGGCATGGGTATCTCCTTGTTGGGGTTGGAATCGGGCGCTCTGATCTCGCCCGCGTAAATGCCCGCCTCCGCCCGAATCAATGAAAGTAGCGGCCGGAATCGATGACCATCGTCTGACCGGTCATGGTTTCGGTCCGGCACATCGTGACCACCATATCGGCGCAGTCGTCCTTGTCGGCAGGTTTTTTGAGCAGCGAGGTGGCCGCGGAATTCCGGATCTGCTCGGCGCGCAGATTTGAGGTTGCGCGGGTACCCTCCAGCAGGCCCGGCGCCACACAATTGACAAGGGTCTCGGGCGCCAAGGCCACCGCCATGCAGCGGGTGAGGTGAATCAGGCCCGCCTTCGACACCGCGTAGGCGATCGACGAGCCGGTCGGCGCGACCCCCGCCACCGACGCGATGTTGACGATGCGGCCGCGTCCTTGTGCCTTCATGACCGGCGCCACCGCCTTGGTGAGGCGCATTGGCCCCGTCAGGTTGACGGCGATGATCCTGTCCCACACCTCCATCGTCAGATCGTCCAGGTCGGTGAAGGGGATCGCCTTGTTGTAAGCGGCGTCGTTGACCAGAATGTCGAGGCGGCCGAAATGCCCGGTCACCTCGGCGACCACTCGCTCGACGGCAGCGCCGTCGATGATGTCGCAGGCGAATGCTGCGGCGTTGATTTGATACCGCGAGGTCAGGTCACGGGCGACGCCGTGCGCCTGGTCGTGGCTCTGGGCATAAATGACCGCGACATGCACACCCTCCCGCGCCAGCGCATGGCAGATCCGCTGCCCGAGCCCGCCATTGCCGCCCGTCACCAGCGCCACCGCGCCCCCGAGGTCCATGAGGTCTCTCCCGCGTGCCGCCGACAGTTTGCTACCTAACCCACGCGGCAGGCAAGCTGTCGGTGGTGCGGTGGGCTCCCCGTGTGTCATAGTCTGCCGCTGGGTTATTCAGTCCAAAACAGGCGGAGTGGAGCGATGCCGGCAAAGCGAGCCTATGGCATGGACCAGGACTTCTATCCCTGGTCTCCTATCGTTACGCGCCCCGTTCTCAGATGGCCGCAGGGCGCCCGCGTTGCCCTTGCCGTTATCGTCAACCTCGAGCACTGGGATTGGGAGGTGCCGGCCGGCGCGCCGCTTGCGGTGAGCCCCATGGGTGGTCCTGAGGGGCTGTGGAGCGGCAACCAACCGCAGTTTCCCGACATTGGCGGCTACGGCAACCACGAATACGGCAACCGTGTCGGCATCTTCCGCGTCCTCGCCGTGCTGGACAAGCACGCCATCAAGCCCACCCTGGCGCTCGACAAGGCCGTCGCCGACCATTACCCGTTCCTGGTCAAGGAAGGACAGAAGCGCGACGCCGAGTTCATCGCGCACGGTCTCTCGCGCCGGCGCATCATCCACATCGGCATGTCCGAAGACGAGGAGCGGCAGTACATTCGTTCCTCGATCGAGGCGGTCGAGAAAGCCACCGGCAGGCGCCCGGTGGGGTGGTCCGGCCCCGACTTCCAGGAGACACTAAATACCCCTAACCTCCTCGCCGCGGAGGGCATTCGCTATGTCTGCGACTGGGGCAATGACGAGCAACCCTACAAGATGACGCCGAGAGCCGGGGAGCTCTATTCGCTCGGCGTGCACACCTATCTTGACGACAACTACATCCACCTCCACGGTCGTCGGACCATCAACGAGGTCAACCTCTTGTGGCGCGAGTGGTTCGATGGTCTCTATGCCGATGGTGCCGATAACGGACGCATGATGGTGCTCCATCTGCATCCGTGGATCATCGGCCAGCCGTGGCGCATCCGGCATCTCGATGAAGTACTCGGCCACATCAGCGCCCATGCTGGTGTTTGGAAAGCCAGCGGCAGCGAGATCATCGACTGGTTCAAGACACAGTCGTCGTAGTGTGCGAATTTAACGAATGCTTGCCGCTTCCTTTCCGTCGTGCCCGCGGAAGCGGGCACCCAGGGCGGCCAGTGCCGTGTGTGGGGCCCTGGGCCCCCGCTTTTGCGGGGTGACGAGAAAGAGCGAAACGGAGATCACACAATGACCCTTCCACCCGGCCGGTTCGATTATGCACCGATCACCGAACGACCCATCATCAAATGGCCCGACAATGCGCGTGTCGCGTTCTGGGTCGCGCCGAATATGGAGTTCTTCGAGTACCTGCCGGAGAACCGGCCGACGCAGCCCGATATCCCGCATTACTCGCGCATGGACTACGGCAATCGCGTCGGTTTTTGGCGGATGCTCGAGGTGCTGAACAAGCACAGGGTTCGGGCGTGCTGCTGTCTGAATCTGGAGCTGTTGGATCATTTTCCGGAAATAAAAGACGCAATGGTCGCCGCCGACTGGGACTACATGGCGCACGGCCTCTACAACAGCCGGCCGATCTATGACTACACCGAGGAGCAGGAGCGGGCGTACTGGCAGGACTTCATCACCCACCTGAAGGAGGTGACCGGCAAACGCCTGAAGGGACGACTCGGCGGCGGTGCCGGATATACGGTCCGGACCGACGATCTGATGGCCGAGGCCGGCTGTCTCTACCATACGTCATGGATCATCGACGACCAGCCCTGGCCGATCAATGTCCGAGGCGGCCAGAAATTCATCTACGTTCCCTATACCGGCCAGACCAATGACGCCGGCATGCTGGCCTGGAACCGCGAGGCCGATTATTTCCTGCAGATGATCAAGGACCAGTTCGACATGCTCTATCGTGAGGGTGCGGAAAACGGACGGGTGATGTGTCTGTCACTGCATCCGCACAATATCGGTCGTCCCAATGCGGCCAAGCACCTCGGTGAGGCACTGCGGTACATTCTCGGCCATGACGGCGTCTGGAACACCACCGCCGACGACATCGCCGAGTATTATCTCGCAAACTACTACGACGGGGTGAAGTCCTGGATTGTCGAACGCAAAGCGCAGCCGTAACCAGATCATGGGAGACGTGATGAAATTCGCACCAACAGTGGTTGTTGTCGGAGCCATACTGGGGAGCCTCCAGACCGCGGAGGCCCGTATCACTAAGATAGTGATCACCCGCGTCGAGTCGCCAACCGTTGAGGGGCTGTCGTTCGGCAATGTCGGTCAATACGAAAAGCTTGTCGGCCGAGTTGCCGGAGAAATCGATCCCGGCGATTCACACAATTCCGTTATTACCGATGTCGGCCTAGCACCCCGAAATGCAGGTGGGAAGGTCGAATACGAAACCGACATCATGATTCTGCGCCCCGTGGATCGTTCGAAAGGCAACCATAAGGTTTGGTACGAGTTGACCAATCGGGGATCGATCGCGGCATTTCATCAGTTCAACGATGCGTCGAGCGGCGGCAATGACCCAGCAAAAGCGGCGGACGCAGGTAATGGCTTTCTGATGAGGCAAGGGTACAGTATTCTGTTCAGCGGCTGGGACACCACTGCAACACCCGGCAGCAACCGCTTTACGATGAAGGCGCCGATCGCAGTCAATCCTGATGGATCGCCGATCATCGGCCCGGCGATGGAAGAATTTGTCGTCGATGACGCGTCGACGACGAGCGGATTATTGACTTATCCCGCTGCCACGCTCGACAAGGCGGATGCGGCACTAACGATGCGTGCACGCTACGATGATCAGCCGATCGTGATCGCACCCGATAGGTGGGACTACGCCAATGAAGACGGCACAGCGATCAAGCTCGCGGGCGATCGAACCCCATTTCAGCAGGGTTCGCTCTATGAGTTTATCTACCAGGCTAAGGATCCGGTTGTATCCGGTATGGGATTTGCCGCGATTCGTGATCTCGCGTCGTTCGTACGCTTCGCGAAAACGGACGACAGTGGAAATGCGAACCCTCTAGATGGGACAGCCACAGAGATTTATACCGCATGCGTCTCGCAGCCCTGCCGAACGATGCACGACTTTCTGCTGTTGGGGTTTAACGCGGACGAGAGCGGGAAGCAGACCGTTGACGGCATTGTTAACTGGATTGGCGGGTCGAGCGGCATCTACATGAACTATCGATTTGCCCAGCCCTTCCGAACCCACCGACAGCATATTGCCCGATGGTTTCCTGAATTTCAGAGCCCGTTCACCAATCAGGTGACGATCGATCCAGTCGCCGGCAAGACCGACGGCAGGCTGGCGCGGTGTTTGGCAACCAAAACCTGCCCGAAAATCTTCGAGGTGAATTCGGGGAACGAGTATTGGTCCAAAGATATGGCCGTGGGCTTCGTTGACAATGCCGGTCGTGATCTTCCCGATGAGCCGGCAAACGTCCGCTCATACTTTATCGCGAGCCTGCCTCATCAGGGCGGCATCGGAGCCACCGGTAAGGGAATTTGTCAGCAGAACCGCAATCCGCTGGTAGCCAACGCTGTGCTGCGCGCCCTTCTCGTTGCCATGGACCAGTGGGTCTCTAACGACGTCGAGCCGCCAGCGCGTCGCATTCCCCGCGTGGCCGACGGGACTCTCGTGCCGCCATTGCCGCAGGCGAGGCAAGGGTTCCCAGAGATTCCCGGCATTGAATACAATGGCCGTATGCACACCGGCGACCTGTTCGACTACGGGGCGCAGTTTGACAAAGGAATTCTGACCAGACTGCCGCCACGCCTCGTCGGCACACCCTACCCTGCGTTCGTTCCAAGGACCGATTCTGATGGCAATGATATCGCCGGTGTAAGACTGCCGGAGGTTGCGGTTCCGCTCGCGACTTATACCGGTTGGAACTTACGCGCCTTTCCGGTCGGTGGCGACGATGGCTGTGACCATTTCGGGCAGCAGATCGATTTTGCACGGACCAAGGCGGAACGCGTCGCCACCGCCGACCCCCGACCTTCACTCGAAGAGCGCTATCTGAGCCACGGCGATTATGTGAACGCGGTCACTTCAGCGGCAAATGCGCTCGCGCGGGATCGCCTGCTCCTCGACGAAGACGTGCAAGCTTACGTTAAGAAAGCGCAGACCAACTCAGTCGGGAACTAGCGTTGCCATGACGTTCTCGACGGCGTGGAGCATGTCACTCGCTTCATCGCACAATATCGGGCGTCCGAATACCGCCTAGCACCTCGATGAGACGCTGCGGTACATTCTCGGCTATGACGGCGTCTGGACGACCACCGTCGACGACATCGCCGAGTATTACATCGCCCACAGCTATGATCAGGGGTTGTCCTGCATAGCCGAACGCAGAGCCCACGCGTAAATCGCACAAACATCAGCTGTCGGTTCTCGGGAGCCTGCGATGAGGGTTCTCGGAACGGCGTCTGCCCGGGTCAAGGGCGCCAATCGCGGACGCAGTGGCCCCAATTCCAGCCCCGCCGATTGCTCCAATGCCAACCCGGCCCACACCCTTCGGTCATCAGATTGACAAGCCGCTCCATGCCGATATCGAACAAACTGGCCTTAGCCAATGTCTGACGTGCATGTGCGAGCACGGTCACGAAGACCACCAGGAGCACGATTATTGCGGCGATGAGGCGCATTACCCCTCCCGATACGTTACGTAGCGGTGACTTTAGCGGACGGGCAGCTAACAGATCCTAAAGCGACAGCGAGCCCGTCGATGACCGGACCGCCTCTTCGGTTCTCCCACCCGTCTGCAAGGCCGCATCAAAGCAGCCCGATCTCACGCTAGAAGCCGTCGATGCAAAAGCCCGCGGCTAGCTTAGCGCCGGAAAAGGGTGCTTTCGGGGCTCGGAGGAAGGGCGGCCCGCGGCGTGCTCGCAGATGCTGTCCCATTGCGCATCATCGCAAGAAGACCCTGCACTTGTCCGCCGCTGCGCTGAATCAGCGATGCGAATTCCGTGCGTTCCGACAGCTCCATGCTGACGCCGTCGATAATGACATCGCTGACCTTGTAAAGCCCACCGCGAGTTCCCAGTCGCCACTCGACTTTGATCGGCGAGCCACCCTCCGGGCGGATGATCTCACTCGTCACGATCACACCTTCGGGACCAGATCGACTGCCGGTCACTTTGAAGGGCCTCGCCGTGATATTGCGCAAATTGTTTACGGTAAATGTGGACGATATAATCCTCGAAGAGGTTGCTAAACTTCTGCTTTTCAGGCGCGCTCGCGACACGCCAATAGGGTCCGAGCACAAACCGGGCCATGCCCGGAAGGTCGAAATCCTGTTGCAACAGCTGGTGAAAAAAATTTACCTTTTGAGCGGGCGCCATGTCGGCACGAATGACTCCGCGCGCCTCGTTGCCGAGCGCGCGAACGAATTCGGCCGGTTCCGTGTCCGCGATTGCGCCAAACGACCGAACCGGCAAACCGGTGCACAACACTATGGCGGCAGTCGTAAGCAAACGGCGCAGCCTCACAGACACACCTCAATAACATAGCAGTTGCGTGCAATCTAACAGCGTCGCAAGGCCGCGGGTTCCCGCGGTCTCCAGCAGCGCCCGTTGTGTATCCTCTGCGTCATAGTCACTGCCCTTCTCCGCGGCGGGAGGAAGCGTCGCCGTCCGGTTCGCTGCTCACCGCACGGACGATCAGCGCATCGACGGCCGTGATGGTGCTGCCGGTGCAGATCAACGGGTTGAGGTCGAACTCGCTGACGAGATCCCGCTGGTCGGCGATGAATTCCGAGGCGCGGCAGATGAGTCCGCAGAGCCGCGCCAGATCGACCTGCGGCAGCCCACGATAGCCTTGCAATAGGCGAAAGGCGCGCAATTCGCGCAATAGGGACCCGGCCTCATCGGAGCCGACTGGCGCCGGCGCCTGTGCCGTGTCCTTCAGCACCTCGACGAGAACGCCGCCAATCCCGACGATTACGAGCGGGCCGAACAGTGGGTCGACACGCCCGCCGACGATCACCTCGACCCCCTGCGGCACCATCTTTTGCACCAGGACAGCATCGAGGCGTGGTGTCGGGGACTGTCTCGCAATCCGGACCAGGATCGCGTCGTACGCTGTACCGACCTCGACCGCGCTCCTCAGGTTGAGATGGATCACACCGGCTTCGCTCTTGTGCAGCAGATCAGGTGACAGGGCCTTCAGCACCACCGGAAAACCCAGTGCCACAGCTGCCGCGATTGCACCGTCGCGGTTGGTCGCGAGGCGCTCTTCCACGCAGGGGATGCCGTAGGGGGCGAGTGCCGCCTTGGCCTCGTGCTCGGTCAGCACCGCGCCGGCAGCGGCGGCGATCAGACCGGCGGCCATCTCCTTCGCGGTCGGTGGCGCCAGCCGGCGCGGCTCTTGCCGAGGCCCCGCCCGCCTCCCGGCGCGCCAATTGGCGGCGGCCAGGGCAGCAAAGCAGCTGTTGACGGTCGGAAACAAGGCGATGTTGCGAGCCCGTTCGCGCTCCTTGGCGCCCGGTCCGTCGCGCCATTCGCTCTGCCAGGGGCTGCAGATGATCTTGCCGTAGCGGCCGGCGAGCTCGTCATAGACCGGGATGAACCGTGTCGACGCTTCGGAGGAATAAACCGCCGGCATTGCTAAGGCGCCGTATTCGGGTGCTGCGAGCAACGCCTCGACGCATTCGATCAGCGAATTCGGGTCGTTGATGACTTGGGCGGTCACGTCGCACGGGTTGCGCGCCGAGCCGAATTCCGGAATGCGAGCCTCGAGGATCGCACGCACCGTGGGGTTGGGCTGCGGCAACGGGACATCGTGCTGCTGGGCGCGGTCGGCGGCCATGATCGCCGCACCGCCCGAGGCGGCGACGATCGCCACACCGGGTGCCGCGGGCTTGGAAGCCTTGGCGAAGAACGATGCGGTCGGAATCAGCGACTCGTAATCCTCGACGAGGACAACACCGGCGCGCCGGAATGCGGCGCGGTAGGCGGTATAGGAGCCAGCGAGCGAGCCGGTGTGCGACAATGCCGCCACCGCGCCCTCTTCGCCGGTCGCCATCTTGTAGATGACGAGCGGCTTGTCGGCCTGCCACGCGAGCTCGGCCGCCGCGAGCAGGCGTTCGGGCTCGCTCATCCCTTCGAACAGGCAGGCGATGACCGAACAGGCGGGATCGTCGGCCAGATAGGCGACACAATCGGCCATGTCGATGTCGCAGGAATTGCCCGAGGTCAGCACATGACTGAACGAGACGCCGCGCGTCACCGCCTGCGCCAGCGCCATGCCCAAGGCACCCGACTGGCTGACGAGGCCGATCGCCTGCGGTGCCGGCGGCGGCACCGGGGTGATATCCATAAAGGTGATCGCCGCCCCAACGAGCGCATTGACCATGCCGACCGTGTTCGGCCCCAGCACTGCCATGCCGCTTTCACAGGCGATTGCGGCGAGGCGGGCCTGTTCGGCGAACCGCTCTGGCCGCCCGGTCTCGGCATACCCCGAGGCAAAGACGATCGCCCCGCCCACACCGGCGGCGACGCATTCGCGCACGATCGGTTCGACCGCCTCGCGCGCGGTCGCGATCAGCGCGCAATCGACCCTCTCCGGCACCGCGCCGATGCTCGGGTAGCAGGCCCGCTTGCCAATCTCCGGATAGCGCGCATTGACAGGATAGATGCGGCCCTCATAGCGGTCGAGATTGCGCAGCACCGCCGCACCGAAGGCACCCGGCCGCGGCGAGGCGCCGACGACGGCGATACTGGCCGGGTGCAACAGCCGCTCCAGCGCCTGATGGCGGCGCAGCGGCCGGGCCAATGGTTTCATCGAGTGTCTCCTGCGATATCCCGCGGCGGCGTCGGGACTGATGGATTAGCAGGAAATTTGCCGATCGAGCACTCCCATCCCACCCGCGGACCTCGCACCATCTCTGACTCTCCGACGAGCCGACAACTTAATCGGGAGCAATCAGCGACAGCTTGGGAAAATAGGTGCGATAACGCCCGGGTTGCGCGTCACTCCCCAGTGGATCCTGCCGTCAGCGGTCGCCATGGTCATGACCGTGGTCGCGGTCGTCGGTCGGCGTGATCGGGACGATCGGGTAATTATGGCCGTCGTCGAGGTATCTGGCGGCAGGTGGCTGGTTGTCGTCGGGATCGCTATCACCGACGCACACGAAGCTGCTGGCTCTTGTCGTATCGCCTGCACCGCTATACCGCGGCAATGCCGGATAGGGGCAGACCGGGCGTGAAAAGTCCTGCACATTACCCGCCACATGGTACGCGATGATTTGATCGGGGGCGATGCCGTGCTCGACCCATTGCACGAGCGGGTCCAGTGCTATCCGATCAATCTTCGAATACGGGGCGGGCAGCGTGTCGCCTTTGGCGCTGTCCGGCCCCGCACCGCCATTGCAGTGCCCCACTCCCGGAAACAGAAACAGCCGGGCGAAGTCTTGTGTGCGGCGTAGAGCCTCCTCTCGTTCTCTCTCGCCACGCCGGCCCTCCCGAGTCTGGCTGGCAATCAATCGTTCGTAATAAGCAACGGTGTTTAACGTCGGTGATCGGGGGTCGGCAAACCCATGCGCCAGGATCAGCTTACCGCCGTGTGATTTGAATTCCTCGAGATCAGCGGTGTTGGCGTTGAGGATAGCGGCCAGTGGTTCACCGACAATGTCCGTGTGCTCGTCGACCATGTCCATGTCGTGGTCGAAATCGAAGGTCGAAAAGTCGAAGTCGTTACCCAAACCCCACTTAAGCGCGGCTTGTTGCCCGAGCGTCGCAAAAGCCGCCGGAAAGCCCGAGTTGTTCTCGCTTCCCTGCGGGTTCCCGGCGTAAATCCGCTCACCCGTGCGCGGATTGATCGGCCCTTGGTAGAACTCTCGCACCCCTGCGACTTGTGGCGCTGTCAGACAGGTAGGCGCATCGGCTGGCGCACCCGTGCATTGCAGCGCGGCTGGGTCCCAATGGCAATCCCGCGGATCTGTCAGAAAATTGTCCGAGCTCAAACCGCCATCCTGCCGGCGCATTGCTTGACGACCGCGCCAGTGATTGCGGTGGCCTGGTCCAACGTGATACTGGTCGGGCCATTGAAAGCCTGAAAA
>Ga0306920_100005239_pt1 | contig 16725 bp, 14 predicted proteins | sample flu12Cox44000170_FD_204666 | JGI IMG/M metagenome (GOLD analysis project Ga0306920, IMG submission 204666) | Lab enrichment of tropical soil microbial communities from Luquillo Experimental Forest, Puerto Rico - flux4day.12C.oxic.44.000.170 (v2)... | ecosystem: Environmental > Terrestrial >... | reverse complement strand
AACGCGGCCGTCCGGGCCCGGTCCAGGTGCCGGGCCAGCCGGGACACCCGGCTGAGCACCTGGAGCGGCTCGGTGTCCAGGTCGGGACGCTCGGCCTGCCACCCGGCTACCAGCTCGTCCACCTCGTCCCGCAGCGGTTGCTGCGCGCTGGCCCGGTCCATGGTCCGCCAGCTTATCTCTTGACTTCAAGATTTTGCCAGCGCTATCGTGCAGGGGTTGTCGATTTACCTTGACATCGAGATACCGTAACGGTCCGGTGGGAGGCACGGTGTGGGATCCGGAGCTGTACCAGCGCTTCGGGGACGAGCGGTCGCGCCCGTTCTTTGACCTGGTCGGACGGGTGGCGGCGGAGAGCCCCGAGGTGGTCGTGGACCTGGGCTGCGGCCCGGGCACGCTGACCGCGACACTCGCCCGCCGGTGGCCAGGCGCCGAGGTCCGCGGGATCGACAGCTCGGCCGAGATGATCGAGGCCGCGCAGACGCTGCCGGCCGACGGCCAGCGCCTGCGCTTCGCGCTCGGCGACGTCAGGGACTGGAAGCCAGACGGCCGGGCGGACGTGATCGTCTCCAACGCCGTGCTGCAGTGGATCCCCGACCACCTGGTCGTACTGGCCCGGTGGGCGGGGTTCCTCCCGGCCGGCGGCTGGCTGGCGTTCCAGGTCCCCGGCAACTTCGACCAGCCGAGCCACCAGACGCTGCGGGAGCTGGCCGGATCCGGCCGCTGGAGCCCGCTGCTGGCCGGCGTCCAGTTCAACCGCCAGGCCGCGGACCCGGCGCAGTACGTGGACCTGCTGGCCCGGGCGGGCTTCGAGGTCGACGCGTGGGAGACGACCTACCTGCACGTGCTGCACGGCGACAACGCGGTGCTCGACTGGTACCGGGGCACGGGCCTGCGCCCGGTGATCGCGGCGCTGCCGCCCGGGCAGGCCGATGAGTTCCTGGCCGATTACCGGGCCCGGATGAACGAGGCCTACCCGCCGGCTCCGTATGGCACGGTGTTCCCGTTCCGGCGGGTCTTCGTGGTGGCGGTCCGGCGGTAGCGCGGCCACCGCGGGCACGCCGGCCCGTTATGGCTCCTGCGCGAGCCGCTCCATGGCCTCGGGCGATATCTGCGGGCTCGGGTCCAGCTTGGACAGGCCGTTCCAGGCCAGGTTCACCAGGTGCGCGGCCACCTCCTCCAGGTTCGGCTTGCGGGCGTCCAGCCACCACTGGCCGGTGAACGCGACCATCCCGACCAGCATCTGGGCGTACATGGGGGCGAGCTTCGGGTCGTACCCCCGGTCGGCCAGCACGTCCCCGAGGATGTACTCGACCTGGCCGGCGATGTCGCTGATCAGGCTGGCGTAGGTACCCGATCCGGACGAGGGGTTCGAGTCCCGCACCAGGATCCGGAACCCGTCGGAGTTATCCTGGATGTACCTGAGCAACTCGACGGCGGCGACCTCGAACTTCTCCATTTTGTCCGGGCCGGCGAGCAGCCGGGTCGCCATGGCCAGGAAGCGCTCGACCTCGCGGTCCACCACGACCGCGTAGAGCCCTTCCTTGCCGCCGAAGTGCTCGTAGACGACGGGCTTGGACACGTCGGCCCGGGCGGCGATCTCCTCGATCGACGTGCCGTCCAGGCCGCGCTCGGCGAACAGGCGCCGGCCCACGTCGAGCAGCTGCTCCCGGCGTTCCTTGCCGGTCATCCTCTTGCGGCCGGAGGGTTGGCTGGTCACTGGCTCATCATGTCACCGGCCGGCCGGTCAGTCGGCCGGCCCGATCGCCCGCCTGGTCATGGAGCCGAGCTGGCGGGACCGCCCGGCCCGCTGCTTGCCGGTCAGCCGGGCTTCGTCCGGCCAGCGGACGTCGTAGACCCAGCCGAGCTTCTCGGCCGCCCAGATGAGCCGGGCGGCGACGTCGATCTGCCCCTTGAGCACGCCGTGCCGGGCGCAGGTCGGGTCGGCGTGGTGCAGGTTGTGCCAGGACTCGCCGAACGACAAGATCGCCAGCCAGTTGACGTTGCGCGACTTGTCCCGCACGTCGAACTCCTCCTGGCCGAACGTGTGGCAGATCGAGTTGATCGACCAGGTCACGTGGTGCAAGAACGCCACCCGCACCAGGCTGGCCCAGAAGAACGCGGTGACCGCGGCCGTCCAGGACCACGCCCAGAGCCCGCCGATGGCCGCGGGCGCCAGCAGCGACACGGCCACCAGCCCCGGGAACCACCGGGAGACCCGGACGATGTCGGAGTCGGCGAGCCAGTCCGGGCAGAACTTCTCCTGGGAGGTGCGGTTGGGGTCGAACAGCCAGCCGATGTGGGCATAGGCCAGCCCCTTGGTCAGCGCCTTCCAGTCGTTGCCGAACCGCCACGGGGAGTGCGGGTCGCCTTCCCGGTCGCTGTACTTGTGGTGCCTGCGGTGGTCGGCGACCCAGGTCATCACCGGCCCCTCGATGGCCAGCGAGCCGGCGATGCCGAGCGCGATCTTGAACGGGCGCACGGCCTTGAACGAGCCGTGCGTGAAGTACCGGTGGTAGCCCATGCTGATCCCGGCCCCCGCGATCACGTAGAACACCACGGCGATCACGATGTCGTGCCAACCCAGACCCCATCCCCAGGCCAGCGGTATGGCGGCGAGCAGCGCGAGCATCGGTATGGCGACGAAGGCGCCGATCAAGATCCGCTCGCTGGTGCCGCTCGATTCGGGCTCGACGTCGGGCCTGGCCGCGCTCGGCGCGGGTGCGGGAGGCGAGAGCGCGGCCGCGCCCGGCCTGCCGATGTCTGCGGAAGTGGCCATGGCTGTCCTCGCTTGGCGTCGGAGGTTGCGGCCAGATGGTGGGCGCTCCGCACCTACCGGGTCTGGGGCCAGTGCAGATACGCCTACGTAACCGTAGGCTACGGTACCGTAGGTTACGCAAGTACCTGGGAGAATTTTTGCAAACATGTGGCGAGGCTCACAGGTCGGGTGCTCTGTTCTCAGAGACCGGATCTTCATACCCCGGACCACCGGCGTGCGTGCCCCGGCACCGGTTCCGGCCTTCCCGGCCCCGGTATCGTTGGTGCGTCGATCCCGCGTCGTCTAATTGGCAAGACGGGGGCCTTTGGAGCCCTTAATCGAGGTTCAAATCCTCGCGCGGGAGCAGATTCCGGACTAAAAGTGTATAAGGCTCTAAAACTCATCTTTCTCCAGCGCACATCGCACCTGCAGCCCAGCCCTCGATCTTGCGGTAGAGGCCCGTACCGCGCAGGACGTCGATGCGCAGACACCCGTGGTAGTCGTGTCCTGTGTTCTTGCGCACCGTCTTCGGGTTGTGCCGCTTGAGGGCTGGACGCCGGAACTGCGCGGTGTCCAACCCGGTCACTTCGAGCCAGAATTGCTGTGCTGCCTCGGCATCAGCGCTCTCGTGGATTTGCACGCGGCATCGGAGCCTGTCGGGCTCGATGCCTGCGACGGCGAGGAAGCGCAAGTAGAACCGGATGAGCGCTGGGTCGCTGTTCATGAAGATGACCTGATCGCCTCGGCGGTACGGCTTGTTCTTGGCGCCTTCGCACCAATAGGCGATGGCTCCGGCGATCAGGATCTCCCGATCGTTCAGCGCGCCGATCTGGGCTGCGGCGGCCACCCGGGCCGCCTCCCGCTGGGCTTCGCGGATCGGCCGCTCAGCCGCCCAATACCTGCGGACGCCCTCGGCCGCTCTCCTGCGGCATTCTTCGTAGCTCAGCGATTCCGGGCGGGGCAGATCCCTGACCCACAGCGAGACCGATCCCTTCGAGACGCCCAACTCGGCCGCGATGCGGTTATAGTCCAGACCCTGCAGCCGCAATTCCCTGGCCTTGGCCCGCTCCGCGTCCTTGGCGTTGGGGCGGACGTTCTGGGGCAGAGGCGGCTCGCCTTTGAGCACCTCGTTCAGCGTCTGGTTGCTGCCGATGCCGAGCAGGTCTTTGATCTCGCGGCGGGAGCGGCCGGCCCGGCGCAGGGCTATGGCCTGCTCACGTAATTCAAGGAACGCAGGTTTCTTGATCATATTCGAACATTAGCGCGGTACTGCGACAAAATGGGGTGCGCAGATGGCGCCATGCTGGACCGGGCCGGTCTACCTGGCGGTATCCTGCCAGGGTCCGGAGCGTGAACTGCCCGGGGGGAACGTGCGCCGGGGCGCCCCCGCAAGCCCAGGTGCCTGCAGCGACACGAGGGAGCCGAGTGAGCCTGAGCGGACCAGCCGCCGTGATCATTCTCGCGGCGGGTGAGGGCACCCGAATGAAGAACCAGACGCCGAAGGTGCTGAACCAGGTGTGCGGCCGGAGCATGCTCGGCCATGTCCTGGCCGCGGCCCGGGAACTGGAGCCAGACCGGCTCATCGTCGTGACGGGGCACGGGCGCAGCCAGGTCAGCGCGCACCTCGCCGACCACGCGCCCGACGCCGAGATCGTGGTCCAGGACCGGCGCGGCGGGACCGGGCACGCGGTGCGCACGGTGATCGAGGCGGTCGGGCTCATTCACGGCACGGTGGTCGTGACCTACGCCGACACCCCGCTGCTCCGCGGCCGGACGCTCGGTGACCTGATCACCGAGCACCAGTCGCACGGTGCGGCGGTGACCGTCCTCACCGCGCGGCTGGACGACCCGAAGGGTTACGGCCGGATCATCCGGGACGCCGACGGCGCGTTCACCGGCATCGTCGAGGAGGCGGACGCCAGCCCGGAGCAGCGGGCCATCACCGAGATCAACTCGGGCATGTACGCGTTCGACGGCGATCTGCTCGCGGACACGGTCAAGCGGGTTCCGACCAACAACGCCAAGGGCGAGGAGTACCTCACCGACGTCGTGTCCATCCTGCGCGGCGACGGCTACCCGGTGGCCACGGTCGCGTGCGCAGATCCCCAGGAGGTGCTGGGCGTGAACGACCAGGCCCAGCTGGCCTGGGCGCGCCGGGTACTGAACGAGCGGCTGCTCGGGGGCTGGATGAGCGCGGGGGTGACGATCGTCGACCCGGCGACCACCTGGATCGACGTCGGCGTGCAGTTGGAGCCGGGGGTGCAGATCGGCCCGAGCACCCAGCTCGAGGGCAGTACCACGGTCAAGGCGGGGGCGCGGGTCGGGCCGGGCTGTCTGCTGCGGGATACCGCGGTGGCTGACGGCGCCACGGTGGTCAATTCGGTCTGCGAGTCGGCGGTAGTCGGCGCGGGAGTTACGGTGGGCCCGTTCGCCCACCTGAGCGGGGGACGGGACCAGTGAGACGGGGTCAGTGAAAGGTCGGGTCTAGTGACCGGAATAACCCTCGCCAACCAGAAGAAGCTCCTCCTGCTATCCGGCCGATCCCACCCCGAACTCACCGACGAGATAGCTGCCTGCCTGGGCGTCGAGCCCACCCCGACCACGCTCTATGACTTCGCCAACGGCGAGATCTTCGTGCGGTTCCTCGAGTCCGTGCGCGGTTGCGACGCGTTCGTGGTGCAGGCCCACACTGCGCCGATCAATCAGTGGATCATGGAACAGCTGATCATGGTGGATGCCCTCAAGCGGGCATCGGCCAAGCGGATCACGGTGGTGGCCCCGTTCTTCGGCTATGCGCGCCAGGACAAGAAGAGCCGCGGCCGGGAGCCGATCTCCGCCCGCCTGATGGCGGACCTGTTCCTCACCGCGGGCGCGGACCGGATCATGGCGGTCGACCTGCACACCGCGCAGATCCAGGGGTTCTTCGACGGACCGGTCGACCATCTGTTCGCGCTGCCGATCCTCGCCGACTACGTCGAGGGCAAGCTCGACCTGTCCCAGATCACCGTGGTGGCGCCGGATGCGGGGCGGGTCCGGGTCTGCGAGCGGTGGACCGACCGGCTCGGCTGCCCGCTGGCCATCATCCACAAGCGCCGTGATCCCGACGTCGCCAACAAGGTGAAGATTCTCGAGGTGGTCGGCCAGGTGCGGGGCCGGACCTGCATCATCGTGGATGACATGATCGACACCGGAGCCACGATCGTGAACGCGGCCGAGGCGCTGTTCGAGCAGGGCGCCGCCCAGGTGATCGTCACCGCGACCCACGGGGTGCTGTCCGGTCCCGCGGTGGACCTGCTCAAGAACTCCCGGATCAGCGAGGTGATCGTCAGCAACACGCTGCCGATCATGAACGAGAAGCGATTCGACAAGCTCACCATGCTCTCGATCGCGCCGCTGATCGCCCGGGCGATCAGCGAGGTGTTCAGCGACGGATCGGTGACCAGCCTGTTCGACGGCCAGAGCTGACCGCGCCCGCCGGGCGGAGCAGGAAGCGGCCCGGAGCGGCGAGCCGAGAAGGTGACCGCTGGCCCCGCCCCCCAATCACAAAGGAGGGCCAGCGACCACCAGCTCTATGGCCCGCGGGCGGCCCCCCCGCATGGCGGCCCGCGGGCGTGAAACCGCTCCCGCGACCCCGCTCTCTATATGGGCCAGCAGGCCACGTGGCCTCGGGGACCGCGGTGGTCGGCTAGACTCTCCGAGGTTCAGCCTGTCGTTTGTTGAGGAGCACTGCCGTGCCCGAGGTACGCATCAAAGCCGAACCCCGCACCGAGTTCGGCAAGGGACCGGCCCGCAGGGAGCGGCGCGCCGGCCGGGTTCCCGCCGTCTTGTACGGGCACGGGACCGACCCGCGGCACGTCAGCCTGCCCGGCCACGACGTGCTGCTCGCGCTGCGCACGGCGAACGTGCTGATCCGGCTGGAGGGCCTGCCTGGCGGCAGCCAGCTCGCGCTGCCCAAGGCGGTGCAGCGGGACGCCATCAAGGGCTCCGTCGAGCACGTCGACCTGATCATGGTCAGGCGCGGCGAGAAGGTCACCGTCGAGATCCCGGTCACGGTGACCGGGGAGGTGGCCGCGGACGGCCTGCTGGACCAGCAGCTGATCCAGATCGCCGTGGAGGCCGAGGCCACGAACATCCCGCCCGGCATCGTGGTGGACATCGAGGGCATGGAGATCGGCACGGATGTCCGCGCCGGCGACCTCACGCTGCCCGCGGGCGTGACGCTCGCGGTCGACCCCGAGATCCTCGTCCTGCACGTGATCGCCGCGCCGACGGCGGAGCAGATCGAGGCCGAGCTCGGCCTGCCCGAGGTCGCCGAGGAGGCCGAGGGTGCCGAGGCCGTCCCGGCCCCCGCGCCTGCGGCCGGCGGGCCCGAGGAGGGCGCTGCGCCCGAGGCCGGGTCCGAGCAGCCGTCCTGATCTGGCGCGGCAGATCCGGTTAGCCCATGGCGGATGATCGCTGGCTGGTCATCGGGCTCGGTAATCCGGGTCCCGAGTACGCCGGCAACCGGCACAACTGCGGCTTCATGGTGGCCGACGTGCTGGCCGCGCGGATCGGCGCGGGCTTCAAGCGCGACCGGTCCCGCGCGGTCGTGGTCGCGGGCAGGCTGGCCGGGTACCCGGTCACGCTCGCGAAGCCGCAGACGTTCATGAACCTGTCCGGCGGGCCCGTGGCGGCCCTGCGCTCTTTCTATAAGATCCCGCCTGACCAGATCCTCGTCATCCATGATGACCTGGACCTCCCGTTCGAGACCATCCGGCTGAAGCTGGGCGGCGGAGACGGCGGCCACAACGGCCTGCGGTCGGTGACCGCCGCCCTGGGCACCCGTGATTACCTGCGCACGCGGGTCGGAATCGGCCGGCCACCGGGCCGGATGGACCCCGCGGACTTCGTGCTGCGTGATTTTTCCGCCGCCGAGCGGAAGCTGCTGCCGCTGGTGCTGGAGCGGGCTGCAGACGCCGTGGAGGTCCTGCTCCGCCAGGGCCTGGCCGCGGCGCAGAACGAGTTCCACACCACGCCAGAGCCGGCGCAATAGACGTTAGGGAAGCTATCGATGATCTCCGATGACGACCGCCTCGCCGCCGACCTGGCCGACGAGGCCGGACGCCGGCTGCTGGCGCTGCGGAGCCGCGGCGGCGACCCGTCAGCCCTGCGCCACGCCGGCGACCAGGGCTCGCACGAGTTCCTCACCGCCGAACTGGCCCGGCGCCGGCCCGGCGACGCGGTGCTGTCCGAGGAGGGGGCCGACGACCCGGCCCGGCTGGCGGCCCGCCGGGTGTGGATCGTCGACCCGCTGGACGGGACCAGGGAATTCGGCGAGCCGGGGCGCACCGACTGGGCCGTGCACGTCGCGCTGTGGGAGGCGGGCGAGCTGACCGCGGGCGCGGTGGCGCTGCCCGCGCAAGGCCAGGTCCTGAGCACGGCCGATCCGGTCGCATCCCCGCCCGCTCCGGCGGCCGGGACGCTCAGGCTCGTGGTGAGCCGCAGCAGGCCGGCCGCCTTCATCCCCCGGCTGGCCGACAAGATCGGCGCCGAGGTGGTGCCGCTCGGCTCGGCGGGCGCCAAGGCCGCCGCGGTGATCCGCGGTGACGCCGAGGTTTACGTGCATGATGGCGGGCAGTATGAGTGGGACTCGGCCGCGCCGGTCGCCGTGGCCCTGGCCGCAGGGCTGCACGCGTCCCGAATCGATGGGTCGAAGCTGGTTTATAACCAGGCCGTGCCCTCGGTGCCGGATATCCTGATCTGCCAGGCCACGCTCGCGGACATGCTGCTCGGGGCGATCAGTTCCGTGCGCTAGTCCCGCCGCCCGCATCCCGACCCCCCGGAGTCCCTGATGGCCACGCCGCGTTCCGATTACCAGCTCTCGCAGCTCGACGTGCTCGAAGCCGAGTCGATCCACGTGCTGCGCGAGGTCGCCGCCGAGTTCGAGCGGCCCGTGCTGCTGTTCTCCGGCGGCAAGGACTCGGTGGTGATGCTGGCGCTGGCCGAGCGCGCGTTCTGGCCGGCGCGCATGCCGTTCCCGGTCATGCACGTGGACACCGGCCACAACTTCGCCGAGGTCCTGGAGTTCCGGGACCGGCGGGCCGCCGAGCTGGGCGCCCGGCTGATCGTCGCGTCGGTGCAGGAGTCGATCGACTCGGGCCGGGTCGCCGAGGAGACCGGCCGCTGGGCCAGCCGCAACCGGCTGCAGACCACCACCCTGCTGGATGCGATCGAGGAGCACCAGTTCGACGCGGTGTTCGGCGGCGCCCGCCGCGACGAGGAGAAGGCCCGGGCCAAGGAGCGGATGTTCTCGTTCCGGGACGAGTTCGGCCAGTGGGACCCGAAGAACCAGCGGCCGGAGCTGTGGAACCTGTACAACACGCGGATCCGCCGGGGTGAGCACATCCGGGTGTTTCCGCTGTCCAACTGGACCGAGCTCGACGTGTGGCACTACATCGCGCGGGAACAGCTGGAGATCCCGCCCATCTACTTCGCGCACCAGCGCCAGGTCTTCGAGCGCGACGGCATCCTGCTGGCCGACAGTCCGTACGTGGTCCGGGCCGAGGACGAGCCGCTGCTGCAGGCCACGGTCCGCTACCGCACGGTGGGGGACATGTCGTGCACCGGGGCGGTCGAGTCGGCCGCGGCCACGATCTCGGAGGTGATCACCGAGATCGCGGCGACCCGCATCACCGAGCGGGGGCAGACCCGGGCGGACGACCGGACCAGCGAGGCCGCGATGGAGGACCGCAAGCGAGAGGGGTACTTCTGATGACGGGCAGCCACATGGACATGCTGCGGCTGGCCACCGCGGGCTCGGTGGATGACGGCAAGAGCACCCTGATCGGGCGGCTGCTGTTCGACTCCAAGGCGATCTTCGAGGACCAGCTGGCCGCGGTGGAGCGCACCAGCAAGGAACGCGGCGAGGACTTCACCAACCTGGCCCTGCTGACCGACGGGCTGCGCGCCGAGCGGGAGCAGGGCATCACGATCGACGTGGCCTACCGCTACTTCGCCACGCCGCGCCGGAAGTTCATCATCGCCGACACCCCCGGGCACATCCAGTACACCCGGAACATGGTCACCGGCGCCTCCACCGCTGATCTCGCGGTCGTACTGGTCGACGCGCGCAACGGGCTGACCGAACAGAGCCGGCGGCACGCGTTCCTGACCACGCTGCTGCGGGTGCCGCACCTGGTGCTCGCGGTGAACAAGATGGACCTGGTCGACTACGACGCCGCGGTATTCGAGCGGATCGCCGAGGAGTTCACCTCGTTCGCGACCAAGCTGGAGATCGGCGACCTGACCTTCATCCCGATCTCCGCCCTGCACGGCGACAACGTCGTGCAGCGCTCGGCCGCCATGCCGTGGTACGACGGCCCGTCGCTGCTGCACCACCTGGAGCACGTGCACATCGCCTCGGACCGGAACCTCATCGATGTCAGGTTCCCGGTCCAGTTCGTGATCCGGCCGCACCAGGCCACCGACCCCCAGCTGCACGATTACCGGGGCTATGCGGGCCAGGTGGCCGGCGGCGTGCTCAAGCCCGGCGACGAGGTCATGCACCTCCCGTCCGGGCTGACCACCACCATCGAGCGCATCGACACCGCGCACGGCCCGGTGGCCGAGGCGTTCCCGCCGATGTCGGTGACCCTGCTGCTGGCCGGCGACCTGGACATCTCCCGGGGGGACATGCTCTGCCGGCCGCACAACTCGCCGCCGTCCGCACAGGACGTCGAGGCCATGGTGTGCTGGATGACCGACGCCCGGTCGCTGGCCCCGCGCCAGCGGCTGATCGTGAAGCACACGACGCGGACCGTGAAGGCCTTCGTCCGCGACCTGCACTACCGGCTCGACGTGAACACCCTGCACCGGGACGAGTCCGCGGGCGAGCTGCGGCTGAACGAGATCGGCCGGGTGACCCTCCGGCTAACTCAGCCGGTGTTCGCCGACCCGTACACCCGCAACCGGATGACCGGCGGCCTGATCCTGATCGACGAGGCCACGAACGCCACCGTCGGCGCCGCCGTGATCACCGACGCCGGCTAGGCGATGCGGGCTCCGCCCGCCGCATGGCCGGCAGCGCGCACACGCCGGCGTCACCTCGTGCCATGGGCCGGCATCGCCTGCGGCGACTTGGCGAAAGCACCCATGTGGCGAAATTCGATGCACTAGGTTTGTGACCTGGCTTGTTGCAGGGCAATGCCACGGTCATATCTGCAGCGGAAGAGTCCCGACTGCACGAGGTCACGTCTGACGGTACGGATGTCACGCTAGTCGTTATGTGAAGGTTGTCGCGTTTGAGACCAGCACCTGAACTGGCCGCGGTCGAACCGCTTGGTGTCGAAGAGCGACTCTGGTCCGACCAGCACGCCGGGCTCAACGTGCTAACAGGTCTGGCTATTGGTGCCGCGGTGGCCCAGCCTCGTGCGCCGGTGCCCACTGCGGTACCCGGACGAGGAGCTCCGCGAAGATCAGGACGACGGCGCTGGGGGGCGCTCGAACACTCCCGATGGCTGCTGCCGGCTGTCCTGGCTGTGCAGGCGATCTTGTCACTGCGTTTGATGTGGTCGAACACGGCATTCCAGGATGAGGCTCTTTATCTTTGGTCGGGACATCTTGAATGGTCGCATTGGCAATATGGCACGCCAATACCCGCATTCTCGTCCTATTTCTCCGGGGCGCCCGTACTCTATCCGCCCCTCGGGGCGTACGCGGACACTGTGGCTGGGCTAGCCGGCGCTCGCATTCTGTCACTTTGCTTCATGCTCATCGCTACGACATTGTTGCATGGTGTTACGCGGCGCATTTTCGGACGCCGGCCCGCCTTCTTCGCCGCTGGACTATTCGTCAGCATGGGCGCGACCCAGTTCCTCGGCGCATTCGCAACCTACGATGCGATGGCGCTCATGTTGCTCGCACTGGCAACGTGGCTGGGTGTCCGGGCCGCTGATTGCGGCATGGTCGGCGAGGTGGCTCTAATAGTTGCCTCTGCCGCAGTGCTTGCACTTGCCGACGCGTCGAAATATGCGTCGACACTGTTCGATCCAGTGGTCATTGCGACCGCCACGCTGGCTGCATGGAGGATTCGAGGACGGAATGTAGCAATCCGCATAATTGCGATTTTCGGTGTTACATTGTTCCTGTTCCTCTTCATAGCCCTCAGATTCGGCGGTCCTTCCTACTGGCATGGCATCACAACGACAACACTGTCAAGACATACCGGCAACTCGTCCGCATTCGGGATCTGGTACCTGAGCTTCGCCTGGGCTGGAGCCATGATGGCACTGGCCCTGATCGGGGCAGCCGTAGTTTTCTTCACCTGGCGTGACTTGCCGACAAGGCTACTAGCGCTTTCCCTGCTTGCCGCGCCGTTCCTTGCGCCGGCCGAACAAGCGCGTATCCATGTTTTCACGAGTTTGTTCAAACACGTGGACTACGGAGCATGGTTCGGGTGCATTCTCGGTGGTTATGCTTTGGCTGGCTTTGTTCGGGCAGTTCCTGCGGTTAAGGCCAATGCTGCTGAAACGGTGAGTGTGGCTACGGTGGTGACGGCGACGGTTCTGGGCGCGGTTCTGGCGACCAACCACTTTACTTGGGGCTGGCCAAATTCTGCTCAGTATATGGCGGCCCTGAAACCGTGGGCCGCATCAAGCCATGGCCAGATACTTTTCGGTAATGCAGGGGTGGGGAATATTCCCGAATACTACTCCCCGGGAACGGTGCGATGGTCGCACGTGACTGGTGAGTTCTATTTCGCATACACCGACCCGGTTACCGGTAAACGCATCTTTCAACCCGCAGCCGCTTATGCAGATGCTATAAGGCACGGGTATTTCTCCCTGATCTCGCTGACCGGTGATGATTCGCTGGGGTCGTACGACAAGGAGATCCGGCAGGATATCAGGCGCTACGGTAACCGTTACAGGCTCGTCGTTGACGTGCCGTACCGACTGGCCGGCGGCGCCCGCGGCGCGTTCCTGGTATGGGTCAGAACGGCCGCACCATGAACACCGCGCCGGTCGTGACGGCCGGCCGGCATCGCAGGCTCATGGTCCTGCCCGAGCCACCTGACGACGCTGAGCGAGACTCCTACGCCTGGCGATCTCTGCCTGTGCTGGCGACTGCGCTGTTCGTGTCGGCCTTGTGCCTAATCACGGCGCAGGTGTGGTTCGAGATCCAGAATGCGACGGTCCTTCCGTTCGTCGTGCTGCTGTTCGCCGCCTACACACTGGTGTACCTCGCCTATCAGGCCGTGAGCCTGCCGGTGAACTACATGGGCCGCAGTTTTGACCTCGGAAAGCACAAGGCACTGGTTCGCAATTGGCGTCCGCTCCGCTATCCATCGGTGGACATCTTCCTGCCCATCTGCAGGGAACCGATCGAGGTGCTCCGCAACACCTGGACCGGGGTATTCGAGGTCACCCAGCAATACCCTGGCTGTGCGCTGGCGTACGTACTGGACGATGGTGACAGCGACGAGGCGCTGAGGATGGCCGCTGTATTCGGCTTCACCTACATACGGCGTCCGGTGCATCAGTTCAAGAAGGCCGGGAATCTCAACTACGCCTTCCGCCGCACCCGAGGCGAGCATATCGTCGTCTTCGACGCGGACTTCAGGCCGCGCGGAGACTTCCTTGCGGCGACGCTTCCCTATATGGACGACCCCGCAGTCGGGATAGTGCAGACCCCGCAGTTCTTCCGGGTCAGCCCGCAGCAGACCTGGGTAGAGCGCGCGGCCGGAGCCACGCTGGAGATCTTCTATCGCGCAGTGCAAGTGTCCAGGGACCGTTTGGGGTCAGCGCTCTGTGTAGGCTCCAACGCTGTCTACCGGCGTGCTGCCCTTGAACCCGAAGGGGGGTTCACGCTCATGCCCTATGCGGAGGATTCGCACACCGGGCTCGATGCGCGCCGGCACGGCTATGAACTGGTCTACGTCCCTGTGGCCCTGGCGGCCGGGGTCTGCCCGGCCACCCTCGACGCTTTCATGCGCCAGCAGTACCGGTGGTGTTGCGGCGCTACGTCGCTGGTCTGGACCGCTCACATGTGGTCGGTCTCCATGCCGCGGCGGTCGCGGCTGCCCTATGTGGCGGGCTGGCTGTGGAATTTCACCACGGCGCTGCGAACCCTCATCGTCCCGCTGATCCCGATCGCGCTGCTGGTTTTTGTGCCTAATGAAATCCGGCTCCGCAACGCGGTACTACTGGTCCCGGCGCTCATCACGTCGTGTGTCCTCTACCCGTTGTGGCACAACGCGCCGTATAGCCCGCGGACCTGGCCGTTGTCGATCGCAACCGGTTGGGCCCAGGTACTTGGCATCTGGGACTACTCGCGCGGCAAGGTGATGTCCTGGACGCCGTCGAGAGGTCCAGGCGACGCGACACGCCGCTTCTGGTGGGGAGTGACCACCTGGAATGGGACACTGGCCGTGGCCTGGTTTCTGCTAGCGGCATGGCGCATCTACCAGACAGGCTCGATTCGGTTCGCCATTGTGTTCCTGTTTGGTGCGGCGAACCTTGCCATTGTCGGACGCCTTATATTCCCCGGCAAGAGACGCGGGTGACAGCCGCCTTGCCATCCCGTGAACTAATTGGTTGATCGAGTGGCAACATGCGAAGGAGGCACTCATGAAAGTCCGCCTGCTAGCGGTCGTGAGTTCCCTCGCTGCCGCGCTAGCGCTGGCAGGCTGTGTGAACCCGGGGTACTCGCAGCTAGCGCCCGCCCCTAAGAAACCCGGGCCATCGGGACCTGTTTACGCTCCGCTTCCGGCTACGCCCGCCGCATACCTCGGTGTGTACGAGCAGGATATCCCGCACTCGTACCAGCTTGTCGATGAGTTTGCCCAGTCTGTAGGACGCCAGCCGAACATTGTGCTGTGCTATGCAGGGTGGGGGTCATCGTTCCACACCTCATTCGCTGACATTGCGCTGGAGCACAAGTCGACGATGCTTATCGACCTGGATCCCACCGATGTGCCGGTAAGGTCAATCGCAGATGGAATGCAAGATTCCTACTTGCGCTCGTACGCCCAAGAAGTCCGCGCCTTCGGCCACGCAGTGATCATCAGCTTTGCCCACGAGATGAACGGCAACTGGTACCAATGGGGCTGGACACATACGTCGCCAAAGACGTGGCGGCGCGCCTGGCGGCACATTGTTACAGTCTTCCGCCAGGTAGGGGCCGATAACGTGACCTGGCTATGGAGTGTCAACGGTGTGGCCGCCGGTGAAGGCCCTATCCGTGACTGGTGGCCTGGCGCTGCGTACGTCACCTGGATAGGGGTCGACTCGTATTATAACGCAGCAGCTGACGACTTCCATAGTCAGTTCCTGCCTACTATCGAGAACATCCGCACGTTCAGCAATAGCCCGATACTTATCGCTGAGACCGCCGTGGGCCCGCTTGCTGGACAAGCGGCGAAGATCCCCGGCTTGTTCGCTGGAGTGCGGCATAACCATCTCCTGGGCTTCGTCTGGTTCGATGTAGCGCAGAATTCGGGAATCTACCATCAGGACTGGAGGCTGGAAGGGCAACCAGGCGCGATCTTCGCTTTCCGGCATGCCATGAAGCGCTATTTCGCGCGCTCCAACTGACGTCATCGTTCCCGCGCCGACGGCAGCCGCTGGGGCCGCCCCGCCGACGCCGTGCCCGGACCAGCCGGCGCCGTGTACGTCAGCGACGAGGCTCCCGGCTTGCTGCACTGGTCGCTACCGCGGTCGAGGCCGTCGGCCCATGAGTGTTCGACGGTACGCCCTCCAACGCTGAGGCGCCCGATCTGGACGGCGTCTTGACCGCGATCACGGTCGAGCGGATCGACCGGGACACCACACTCAGCAATGCCAGGTGACGCTGAGTCGATGATGCACATCTGAGACCCTGCTCCGGAGCCAAGTTGCCGAACCAGTTGGGACGCGCGGGCTATCATTTCTGGCCTTCCTTCGTCTAGCTGGCGCAGCCTGGCCGCCGGATAGGCACTGTCCTGTGAACCTCAGTAGCGGGGGTCAAGTGAGCATCCGAATGAGATTCCGTGCTCAGTTGCCAAGGAACTGGCGCAAGCTCAAGGCAGTGCAGGCCGCGCTCGGCGCAGCTGTCCTTGTACTGCCGGCCGTGGTGGTGGCGGGCTCGGCCGCGAGCGCCGGTACCAACATGGTGGCTAACGCGGGAGCGGAGACCATGGGGCCGGCCAACTTCCCGCTGTGCTGGGGAAAGTATGGCTTCGGGAAGAATACGTACTCGATCGGCGTCACCAGCAAGGCCCACTCAGGCAGGAGGGCGATCCGGGTAACGCTCACAAGGCGCACCACTGGTTACCGTGGCGTACGGATGCTCGAGAAGCCGTCCTGTGCGCCGTGGGTCACGCGGGGTCACCAGTACGACCTGGGCGTCTGGTACATGTCGAATACCCCTGACTCGGTCATCAGCCTGTACCGGCACGACGTGAAAACTGGCTGGCAGTTCTGGATGGACCTCACCCGGCTGCCGGTCGGCGGCAGGTACAGGCACGCTTCCGTGCGAACGCCGGTGGTCCCGCCGCGCACCGACAAGATCTCATGGGGCGTGACGCTCTACGGCAGGGGCACGCTGATCACCGATGACTACTCCACGGTCGACGTGACGGTGAAGCCCAACGGCGGCGCCTGCACCGCGGGGGTGGCCTGCACCAAGGGCACCTGGCAGGTCCTGCCGTACCCGTCGCAGGTCCGCGCTATCCACGCGGTGCTGCTGAATACCGGCAACGTGCTGCTGGTAGCCGGCTCGGGCAACAACGCGAACTCGTTCGCCGCGGGCACCTTCACGTCTGCCGTCTACAACCCGGTCAAGGGCACCTTCCAGATAATCCCGACGCCAGACGACTTCTTCTGCGCCGGTCACGCCCAGCTGCCGAATGGCAACGTCCTCGTGCTGGGAGGTACTCTCAGCTACCCGAGCCAGGGCCACGGCTACCTCGGGCAGAACACCTCGTACATCTTCAACCCCGCGACGAACAGTTA
>Ga0306920_100005238_pt1 | contig 16725 bp, 12 predicted proteins | sample flu12Cox44000170_FD_204666 | JGI IMG/M metagenome (GOLD analysis project Ga0306920, IMG submission 204666) | Lab enrichment of tropical soil microbial communities from Luquillo Experimental Forest, Puerto Rico - flux4day.12C.oxic.44.000.170 (v2)... | ecosystem: Environmental > Terrestrial >... | reverse complement strand
TGACCCCCAGAGCAAAAGGCGCCCCCACATGCTCTCAATAACACCGGCGAAACTGAAGTGAGACCCGACTGCAGAAAGAAGAAAAGGATAAACGAACTGCGACCACCGCGGAGCGGTTTAGTTCAACGAGGGCATAAGCGACAGCCGGCTGCTGGAGCGGTTCAACACCCAGCAAGATCTCACGGCGTTTGAGGTTCTGGTGCAACGGCATCGGCCTATGGTATGGGCCGCTTGCCAGCGATACCTGCGCGACCGCCACGCCGCGGAAGACGCCTCACAGGCGACATTCCTCGTGCTCCTGCGTAAAGCGCGGTTGATCGCAAGGCCGGAGCGCCTGGCCGGTTGGCTCTATGGAGTCGCGACGCGGCTCGCCCGCAAGGCGAAAACGGCGGCCTGCCGCCGCGCGACCAGCGAAAGGCGAGCTCTCCCGGAGCAGGCAACCGCCGATCCCTTTCGCGACGTGGCCCGGCAGGATCTGCGTTCGGCCCTGGCTGCCGCGATGAACCGGTTACCCGAACAATACCGGGCCGCGCTAACCCTTTGCTACTTAGAGGGCAAGACCAACAACGAGGCCGCGCGGCAACTGGGCTGCCCGGCCGGCACGATGTCGTGGCGGTTGAAGAAGGGGCGGGATTTGCTCCGCCGACGGCTGACCGGGATCGAGGGCAGAATCCGCTGAGGAATCGCGGGTTGGCGACTGGCTCGTGCCATGCTTCGAACCCAAGCTGATGAGTACTCCGATACCCATTTCCATTCTTCGCCATGCCGAAGACCAGGAGTCCTTGGATATTTTGGGCGATCCTTTGCTTGGCGTTTGAAAGGCATCGTGACCAGCGCGAGACTTCGTCGAAGTCCCGCTCTTTTATTACAACTCAATCGCCTCCACGTCTGCGAGTGACAAATTCAGAGGCAGTTTAGTCATTGGCTCAATCGAAGGAGATGGGGGTCCACAGAGCTTCGTTCCAAATGCTGAGCCATTTGCGTTTGGGAGGATGAGAAGCGGGAGGAGGGTTGAGGGACGAAGGATGCGAAGCGGGAGGAGGAGAAGGATGAGGGATGAAGGATGAAGGAAAGAAGAAGATTTGCGGATTTTGGCCATGCGGCGGAAGTCGATCTTGCTGATGAGGTAGCGGAGGGCGTCGAGGGCGTGGTCGAATTCCTTGATCGGGTTTTCGGAGCGTTTGCGGGACTCCGGATCATAACGGTAGAGGCCGGTCTCGGCGATGAGGTTTGGGGTGGCGCCGGAGAGGACCTTCAAGGTGCCATCTTCGAGACGGGCGCGGACGGCGGCGATGGCTGGCCTGAGGTCCTGGTCGCCCTGGCGGATGGTGAGGCCGGCGTAACGGAGTTCGAGGATCTCGCGCGAGCCATGCAGGTCGGCGTACAAGGTGACGCCGCGAAGCGATCATTAGTCATTTGTCATTGGTCATTTGAATCTGCCAGAGATCGGGTTAGGGGTTAGGCGGATTGGGGGTTGAGGAAGGCGTGTATTTGGCGCGGAGGGCGGCGAGAAAGCGATCGCTTTCTTGCTGAGCCAACTCAAGTTCGCGCTTATGTGTTTCGGGCCAGGATTCGGCCGGCAGAAGGCCGGGGGGATCGGGGAGAAACCAGAGCCAGGAGAGTTTGCCATCCGCGTAGTTCATGTCGGAGCGAACTCCGAGGTCCGACTTGGCGCGGCGAAGTGTTCGCTCGGCAATGCCGGCCTGGGCGGCCAGGCGAAGAACCTCTTCGCCGGTGCGTGGTCCAGGCTGGAGCACATCCTGAAGGAAGGTTCGCGCCTCACTCCGAGCCTCACCGTAGTTCTGGGTGGAAGCCAGGACAAGGTCATCGGCTGAGACATCGATGGGGCCAAGCCAGTCGATCACGGGGATGTCGTTGGCGCTCGGGCGGATGCGGAAACTGAAGGAAGCGGGCGGGAGGGCCAAATTGGTTTTGGTGCAGGCAATGATGTGAATGTCCTCGGATGTATCGGGGACCTGGCCGACGAGGAAAGCCGTGCGGGCGGCAGCAACAATCGCGATGGAGCCGCTGCCACGGTAAATGGCTTTTTGACCCTCGCCGCCCTTGTTGAGATGGCGAACCAGGAGTGAGGCCGAGCGGGTTTCCTCGAGGACCTGGGCTAACGGAGTCAAGGCGCGGCGGACGAGCTGGTCGTTGAGCGCGAAATTGATGGTGCCGAGGAAGGCAGTAAGCGGGTCGATAATTACGAGGCGGGATTGGGTTTCGACGAGTGTTTCGCGAAGGAGATCGCAATCTTCGGGGAAGGTGGGGAGGCGGTGCGAAGCGACTGCAGGGTAACAGACGTCGAAGGTATGGATCCGAGCGGAGTCGGACTCGGCGGCGAGCAGGCGGGGCAGAACAGTGTCGCAGATGGCATCCTCATGGCCGATCAGGACGATGGAAATGGGGCTCGGGGGGATGTAGCCATCGGGCAAGGGGCGCGCCGTGGTCAAGCGGGCAGCCAAATCGAGAGTGAGGAGGGATTTGCCCTGGCTGGGATCGCCGTCGACCAGCGTCATTTTTCCAACGGCGATCCAGCGGGGAACCAACCAGTCGATCGGTTGTGGCTGGAAGTCACTCAGCGTAACAAGGCGCTTTTCTTTGGTGGCATTGGTCATTGGTTATTCATCATTGGTCGTTGGGTTAACTCAATCTGGAAATGAAAGGGAGAAGACCGAGGACCGAAAATTGCAAATGGAGCGATTATAACCCGAGGCAGTGGGTTATGTGAAGAGGAACTCGCTTGAGGGGGTAAGTGGCGTCCTGGCAGGGTGAGTCATCGTCCATAGCACTCCGTTGCACAGGCGGCCAAGGAGGATTGGCAGGCAGCCTGTGCCTTGGAAAGGCTTCCGGGCGGATTGAGTGACATATGAGGGCGTCATTGTAGGGCGAGGAAAAAATAGGAGTTAGGGATCATGTCGTTAGCCGCTCAAACTTGCTAACCTGCCAGCCAAGCTGGCAGGGGGCTTGTAACATCGCGTGACGCGATTTTAGAACGTGTCAAGCGAATGCAAAATGAAAAATGCAAAGTGAAAAATGCAAAATTCAAAGAGAAGAATACGTTCATGGCGGGTGGAATACGTCGCAGCGGAGGGGCGTTTTTTGGGAAGTCATAAGTAGAGGTCTGGTTGAGGGTTGGGGAATACGTCGCAAAGGAGGTCGATACGTCCGGGGTTTGCAATTACGTCCACGGGGGCCGGGGGGGTGGTGGACGAAACGTATTTTTTCAGGAAGCGATTGTAACAGGGTGGCATGAGTTATGATAAGAGTTTTTTCATTTTCGTTCGTAAATCCGGAAGGGGCCGATCGGATCCTTCCGGTCAAAGTTTTCCAGAACGAACTTTTTCACCTGTGGAAAATCTTCCAGAGTTTGCTTGGCATCGCCCCACCAGGCGTTTTCTTCTTCCAGCGCAATTCTCACATCATTGGCAGCCAGGCTTGCGGCGATCCAGGAATCGATTTCCGAATCGATGGTGCGGGGATAGGTAAGACCTTTATGGAACCATAACAGCGGCTGTGGGGGAGGTTGGCCGAGCATGGCATAGAAGATCGTGTAATCGGTGAAGATTACAAAGCGTTCGTTTTTCTGTTGTAGATAAGTAACGATTGCTTCCATTTGCGCGGGGGCGAGTTGCTGGCCGATTTTGCCGCGGGGAGGAGCCCATTTAATTTCTCCCAGTATGGGCACGCGGCAGCGTTCGGAAAAAACGGCCCCTTCAAAGAGGTCGTGCACGGATCGGCTGAAAGCGACGCGCCAACCGACCGCTCCAATCCACACGGTCAAGGCGGCAAAGCCAATTGCAAAGGCGCTGCCGACGAGTTTCGGCGATGGCAACTTCACCAAAGTTCCTTGAAAGGTGGGCGCCCAGTGAAAGTGGAGCAGTTTCCAGGCGGAGGCACCGCCAACAGCCAAAGCCAGGCCCATAAAGGGGTAGCCGTTTTCGGGCTGATTTTTCGTGCTCAGGATGAAGATATTCTGGGTCATGATCGCCAGGAGCGCCATAAGGCAGGCCGTGGCATCGGGAAACCATTTTCCGGGATCTTCGCGCAGATTGCAAACGGAAATCAGTAAGCAAAGGCCGGCGGCAATGCCCGCGCAAACAAATCCGACTCGAGCTGCAAAGGGACCGTCGCTGAGAGTGAGTGTGACCACCGTGTGGAAAAGGTCTCCCAAGAGCCGGCGTTGTCCCTCTTCCGAAGGAATGATGAAGACATGCTTCCAGAACAAACGCACATCGGACCAAATCCACAACCAGGTGACGAAGGCAAGGGCTGTCGCGGCCGAACCCAGGACAAAAGCCAGGCCGCCTTTGAAAAGGGCCGCCCAGGAGGTGGAGCGGACGAAAAGGACCATGGCCAGGAGCATCGGCACGGAGAAAAGGCCGGCGTTTTGTTTGCTCAAAAAGGCGAGCGTAGTGCAAACGCCAGCAACAAAAGCACCCAGCATCCGCGGTTTTGCCGGCTCCGGGCCGGGAGGGATGATGAAAAGCAGGCCGAATAAAACAAACAAAAAGGCAGTTTGTTCCAGCCAGGGAGTCCCGAATGGGGGATAAAAATAAATCGCGGTGAGCAGTGATCCGAGGGCCGGCCAAAAGCCGGCGCGATAAAACCGTTTCAAAATGACGTACACGCACAAAGAAGCCAAACAATTACCGAGCGCTGCGTGCGCAAGATAACAATGGTAGCTCACGCCACCAAAATGAAAGAAAACAGCCTGGAGCCAAAAGGTGAGCGGGCCGACCGGAATTACGAAATCCTTGTAGACGATTTGGCCCTGGTGGACCCGATAGGCACCGTCGAAAGCGATGGATTGGTCGAAAGCGAAAAAACCTCGCGCGCCGGCTGCAAACACGATCCATCCGGCGAAGATGAGAATGGGAACCAGAAGACCCAGATCCGCGAGTCGGAGGATCCTGCTCGCCATAAGACTACAAAGCGCTTGATTGAAATGCTGCCGGCGCCTTTTGCAACCACCGTGCCAGGTGCTTGAACAACCGTTCGCAGTCTTCGCGTCTTACCGCACCCATGGTGGCGATTTGGACTAACCGGCGTTCCGCCAAGTACTGGCTTTGGCCGCCGATCTCGAATCCCCAGGACTGGCACCGGCTTACAAAATCCACGGACGCATAATCGCCGGGCGGCGTAAAGGTCGTAATTACCGGGCAGGCACGACGATCATCGGCCAATGGTTCCAGACCCAAATGGCGGAGTTGGCGCCGGACGTATATGCCCAGCGATGCGTAGTGATCGTAGCGCGCCTGGGCTAACTCTCTACTCGTGTAGGCGGATAACGCCGCCTCCAGAGCACGAACCGTCGAAGAAGGGAAGGTAAAACGCGGACCCTCAGTGGCCAGGGTAGCCGGTACATCCAGATAGCTGGGTACCCGGTTCATATCCAGCCCTGCCAAAGCGGATGCCGTGGCAAACAGAATCGCGAGACCCGCGTACGAACCGAGCGCCTTGCCCGTGGCCCCGGTGGCGAGATAGACATCGCGCAAATTCAGAGGCACAGCGCCCAGACTGCTGATGCAATCGACGCAAACGCGAATGCGCCGCGCTTTGGCCAGGCGGATCAGCCCGGGCAGATCGTTTAGGACCCCCGTGCTCGATTCCAGGTGAACTCCCCATACCCAGCGATAATCGGGGCCCTGATCAAACGCCTCGGCCACTTGTTGTAAGTTCCACGGCTGTCCCCACGGCCAAGTCAGAATTTTGAAATTCAAGCCGAACCGCGTCGCCTGCCTGGCCAATCGATTGCCGAATTCCCCGTTCACCAACATGACGCCATGGCCCGCATCGGAGGTGGCAGCCAAAGTGGCGGCAGCGGCCTCGTTGCCCAGCGTGCCGCTCCCATTGAACAGGGCAACATCCATGCCACCTACCATATCGCCGAGCGTTTGGCGAACCTGCTGAAACAAGGCGATGAATTCGGGCCCGCGATGGTAGATGGGAGGTTGTTGAAACGCTTGATGAACAGCGGCGGCCAGAGTAACCGGCCCCGGCAACAAGCAAACCTGGTCTGTGGAGCGCGAGGCGCGGGGCGTGGTGGAAACGTGGGGCGTGGGGCGCGAGGCGTGGGGCGATTCGAGCCACGCTCCGCGGTCCACGGTCCAAGCTCCCCGCGCCGCACCAGAAGGTTCACGCTTGACGATATTGAGGTGGGATTCCCACAACCTTTTGATATGCTCGACGCGCTGGGGCAACTGGCCAACGGTAAGGACCATCGGAACAAACCAGGCGCTGCCACCGAGTTTTGCCGGGCCAAGCGCTTCAAATCCCAGTCGTCGATAGAGCCGAACGCGTTCCCTGAGACCGGAAATGAAAATATGGGTGTAGCCACAGGTCTGGGCGTACTTGTAAAGACACCACAGCAGGCCGAAAAAAATCGTGGTATTGCGTTTATCGGGCTCAATGGCCAGCAAGCGGACTTCCAAAGGACGGTTTCCCGGCCGGTTTAGTAGCTCCGGATTTGCCAACCGCTCCGCCACCGAGTAGGGAGGGGAATCGTGGCTGCTAACCATGCCAATAACGCGCCCGTCCTCCACCACGATGAAGTATGCATTTTTGTGGTGATATTTATCGACGAGATGGCCGTTTCCCGGATCCACGTGTTGCGGGATTTCACTTACGAAAGTGCGGTAATTAAGACGATGAATTTGTTCGAATTCCTGAGGAGTTTCCGCACGTTTAAATGTGTAATGCCCGACTTTGAACATTCTGGGCCACCCATGAAAATTTTAAGCCAGGCCATCTCGGCCAAAAACGGCGCACAAACCCCGCGGAGAAAAGGGTACAAACGAAGACACCAGATAGCAAGGATTTTATTAAAAGAATTGGAACGAATTACTTTTCACACTCCCTTAATCCCTCAAGTCTTTACCGAATTAACTGCCACAAGTCTCCCGAAAACTACTATACGAAGGAACAGTTGCGATTTCGATCACAGCTGTTTTGAGGATGCCCTGGTGATAAAATTATGCTTAATGCTCGATGCTAATTCGTCCGATTTTGTTAATCTAGGCAGGTTAAGGGAATTTTTGGTCGGTGATTGGTCATTAGTTGTTGGTCATTTGTGGCGTCTGACAGGGCCGGCTCTTCACGGACGATTGTGCCCCTCGAGTGACCACCAACGACTGATGACCAATGACTGATGACCACTAGGTCAGCTGATGAAACGCGAGACAGCCTTGTTTTGCCACTCCTGCGTTGCGCGCCAGAGGTACCGACCCAAACTCGAAATTCTGGAAGATCGCTTATTGTTGACAACCGTCACCAACCTGGGAGACGGCGGTGTCGGGTCCCTGCGGGTCGCGCTCTTCGTTACACCGCCCAATGGAACAATAGACTTTGCTCCCGGATTAACCGGCACGATTCGGTTGACACAAGCTTTACCCATTGTCAGCAACGTTGCCATAGTTGGTCCCGGCGCAAATGTCCTGGCTGTAAGCGGGCAAAATAATTTTCGCGTAATTAACATCGCGCCAAATATTTCCGTCGGAATTTCGGGGTTGACCATTACCAATGGAAGTGCCGGCAGCAATGGCGGCGGAATCAACAACCCCGGCACGCTCGTGATCGTAGGGTGCAAAATTTCCGGCAACGCCGGCGCGGGCATTATGAACAGCCGCACTTTGACCGTCGACCGGAGCACCATCTCCGGCAACCTGGGGACAGGCATCCTGAACAACGGAGCACTTACTCTCACGAATTCCACGGTGTCCAATAATAGCGGAGGCGGCATTAACAACATCACCGCCTCTGCGACCATCGCCAATTCGACGATTTCGAATAACACGGGCAGCAGCACTGGCGGACCCGGAGGCATCAATAACAGCCGCGCCGGTCTCATACTCACGAATTCCACAGTCGCCGGCAACCGGGGCGTCAATACCGGAAACACCGTTGCGGGAGGAATCCTTTCCGAAATCGGTTCGTCGTTGACTTTGCGCAACAACATTGTCGCCGGCAACAGCGTAACCGGTTTTGGCATCTCGGTTCCCGATTTCTCCGGTGTCGCCGATTCTGCCGTAAATAATCTGCTTGGAGACGGCACGGGTAGTTTCGGCGTGGTGAACGGAGTAAACGGCAATATTGTGGGAACGGCGTCCAATCCCGTGGATGCTCAATTGGGACCCCTTCGTAATAACGGCGGGCCGGTCTTAACGCAAGCATTACTGCCGGGCAGTCCCGCCATCGATGCCGGCAACAACGCGTTTTCACCGGGTCCCACCGATGCCAGGGGGTATCCACGCATCTCCGGTGGAGTCATTGACTTGGGCGCTTACGAACTGCAGCGCCCGGACCCGGCGCATGCCGTTTTCGCCCTGGGAGGCGCACCCGGAAAGGTCCAGGTTCGCAGGGTCCGAGACGGCTCGCTTCTGTTTGAGTTTTCTCCTTACGGCGCAAGTTATCGCGGCGGGGTCGCCGTGGCAGTCGCCGATGTCGATGGCGATGGATTCCCCGACGTGATCACCGGAGCGACGGACGGCAATCCGCATGTCAAAGTTTTCAGTGGGGCCGTACTTTTTAACGGTTTTAACCCTTCCAATCCGGATGCCGCCTTGTTGACACAATTTTTTGCCTACGGCCTCAATTTCAACGTCGGAGCCAACGTCGCGGCCGGGGATGTCAACGGCGATGGCTTTGCGGACATCGTCACCGGAGCGTCTGCGGGCAATCCACACGTCAAGGTCTACAACGGCCGAGCCATCGCTACTGGCGCTCTTACTGCCGCCACCGCAGACGCCAATCTCTTGACCCAATTCTTCGCGTATGGTTTGCAATTCAATATCGGGGCTAACGTGGCCGTTGGCGATGTAAACCATGATGGATTCGCCGACGTCGTCACCGGAGCCACGGCCGGAAATCCGCATGTCAAAGTGTATAACGGCCAGGCCATTGCCAACCGATCCTTTGACCCGTTCAATCCGGATGCGAGCCTCCTGGCCCAGTTTTTTCCCTATGCGTTGCAGTTTAATGTTGGAGCTTTTGTGGCCGTGGGCGATGTCAATGGCGACGGCTTCGGGGATATTATCACCGGAGCGAGCACGGGAAATCCCCATGTGAGGGTATTCAACGGCAGTGACATTGCGAACGGCCGGTTCGACAATTTCAATCCGGATGCCAGTCTGCTGGACGAGTTTTTTGCTTTCAACACCGGTTTCGGCTCGGGCGCTGCAGTGGCCTCCGCCGACTTCGACGGCGACGGCCGGGCAGACATCTTGGCGGGATCGACCGCCGTAGCCTCCCTTTTTCGAGTAGTGGATGGCTTGAATTCATCCGGCATTCTGCCACCGGCCATCAACGGCATTGACGGCTTCCTGGCCACGATCCAGGGTGGAGTTTTGGTGGGAGCCTGATTCACAAAAAATCTCCGTTGTTAAAAAACCTAAATCGGCATAAATTACGCTCAGCTTGGTCAGGTTTGGAAACTTGACCCACGGTCATGCTTGGGGAATCTGATGGCGGATTACTTCGCAATTGCCACTTGGCCTTTTGGACAAACCGCGGTAAAGATTGCGGCGGAGATGATGCAACAGGGCAAGCCAGCCCTGGATGCCGCCATTACCGGAGCGCAGGCAGTTGAAGACGATCCCAAGGTGAATTCCGTGGGCTACGGCGGGCTGCCGAATTCGATCGGCACGGTTCAACTGGATGCCTGTGTCATGGATGGCCAAACCTTGGCCTGCGGTTCCGTGGCGGCTGTGGAAAACATCAGGAATCCCGCTGCCCTTGCCCGCAAGGTAATGGAAAAAACGTCTCATGTGATGCTCGTGGGCGAAGGGGCAAGATGGTTCGGATTGCAACAGGGCTTCAAACTCGAAAACCTCCATACTCCGGAAAGCCTAGCCGAGTGGGAAAAACGCCGCAAAGAAAACCGGCAGTCCCGGATCCCGGTTGACCCCCATTCCGCCATTAGCGCCGTGCCCCCTTCGGGGCATGACACCATAGCCATCTTGACCCGAGATGCGAGCGGATCACTCGCCGGCGTGTGCACGACGTCAGGCCTGGCTCATAAATTACCGGGCCGGGTCGGGGATTCGCCGATCATTGGCGCCGGGCTTTACGTGGATAACTCGGCCGGCGGAGCCGGGGGAACAGGAGTTGGGGAAGAGATCATTCGCATCGGCGGCAGCTTGCTCATTGTGGAAGCCATGCGCGCCGGCAAAAGCGCCCAAGAAGCCTGCGAGATGGCGGTGCGCCGGATTAATGCGCTGGCCGTGCGGCGGGGCATGCATCCGGCCAAGGTCGCGTTCCTTGCGCTCGATGCCAAGGGCCACCCCGGAGCGGCTTGCACGGAACAGACGGGATTCCAGTATGCCATCGCCCGGCCCGGTAAGGTCGAGCTGTTAAAGGCTAGAGAGCTTGGAGTGGAGAACAAATAGCGAGCAGATCGCGCAACCGAGTAATTTTGAAAACCGAAGACGGGGCCTTGTTATTGGGATCAAAAATTACAGCCTGGCAACCCGCGGCGCGAGCCCCTTCATAATCGTTGGCCATGTCATCGCCAACGAAAAGAATTTTTTGCGGGGCCAGTCCTGTCATCAAATACAGCGAAGCAAAAAACTCTGCAGCCGGCTTGCGCCAGCCGATTTCCGAGCTAATCGCGATATAGTGTATGGGCCGCAACAAGGGTAATCCGGCCACAACGCGCCGCAGACGCCGGTCATAGTTGGAAGCCAACCCGAGCGTATACGCTCTCTCGGCCAGTTGCTGCAAAATGTCGGTTGCATCCGGATCGCAGCGCCACGCCGCCGGGTTGCTGAAGTGATCAAACAATTGCTGAAAACAAGTCTCGGGGTCTGCGACATCATCCAAGACAGTTCGCACGATTGCCCGCCAACGCTCCCGTTCCCGCTCTTCGGATGTTTGCCAGCCGGCATGCTTATCGACTGCTTCTTCACGTTGAAAGGCAAACCGAAACCGCTCGGTAATCGCTTGCGGCGCCAGTTTACTGCAAAAGCGAGCGCCTACCTCGGCATACACGAGACCCGCAGCCGGTTCCGGATGAATCAATGTCCCAACCGCGTCGAAGACAACGGCACAAAACTCCGATGAATCCATGGAAAGGATATAACACAAAAAATGAGACAGCAGCAAGCCTTAATCGTGACGACATGTTGCGCAAAAAACTCGCTCGAACCCCCACTATTGTGTAGCCCAAGAGGTGGGTAGTGAAGGCCGAGCGAGAAATAGGAGTTAGCGATCGGGGGTCAGGGCTTAGGGGAAAAAAGTGCGACACAGTACAGGTGCCCGGTAAAGTTGCTACTGATCCCTCATCGCTGATCCCTCACCCCTATTACGCATTCGGTCGGGGAGTGCCAGGTTAATTTCCAACACGTTCACGAGCGGCACTCCTGCAATTCCGCCCAGAGGCGCGAAGGCTTTCTCGCGCAATAGCGCTTCCAGTTCCGCTTTCACGGTTGCCGGCGCAATTCCCGTTTTCTTGCCCCAGGCATTGGCTACTCGATCCAGTTGATAGCGAGCTCCTTTCAACGTGATGTGGGGATCGAGACCGGAACCGGAAGCCATGACCAGATCAGCCGGAACTTGCTCCAGATCCACGTCCGGGTGCTTTTGCCGCCACATGTCAAAGAAGTAGGACTGAATGTCCGTGCCCTCATTGACGGGTTCCATGACTTTCTCGGTCTTCCCGTCGGAGGTCTTATGCTGCAGGCTGGGAAAAGTGGCGGGATGCTCCGCGGAGTAACTCACGAAGAACGTAACGGCCAGATCCTCGGGCTTGGGGTCCGGTGTATTGGGATTATCCTTTATCCACCGGGCAATCGCATCCGGATGAGTCTTCTGCCACGCTTCAACGTAGGCCGCATTGGCCTTGTCGTCCTTGACCCACATCAATGCCGCACTGGGATAGGTTTGCGCCCATTGTGCCACGATTCCTTTGCCATCTTTGAGGGGGTGCGTCTGGAACCAGAGTTCAATATCCGGCCCGACGTTTTGCCCGTTTTTAGGGCTCTTGCTTCCGTATTTCACGATGGGGCCAAAGGCCTTGGCCACGCGGAAGCGGAGCTGGTAGTTATTCGCTGCCCAGTTACTGGCTCCGGAGGCCGCCGCGTTGTAGGCCGCCGCCGAGGGGCGAGGCTGGAAATACTCGTCTCCCGTGAATGGTTGGGCGATGAGCTGCGATCCAACTGCGTCGTTGGCTTCCGTTACGAGTTTGCCTGACTTGTCGATTAGACTTCCTTGGGCCTGGTTGCGGAAGAGCGCCTGGCCTATTCCCCAGAGCGCCAACGGGTAAAGGCCGGAACACACGAGCACCGTCAAAATTAACAGGCCCAGGTTTGCACGGATGTGTCTGACCATGTCTTTGTCTCCGCTTTCATGCTGTCCTCTCACGGAGTGAGAGGGCTACGTTCAGGGAACCAGATGTAGCACAACCAGAATCACGTCAATTAGTTTGATGCCGGCAAAGGGCACAATCACGCCGCCGAGACCCCAGATAAGGAGGTTGCGGCGCAACAATGCGTCCGCGCCAACCGGGCGGTACGTGACGCCTTTCAAGGCGATCGGGATCAGTGCCGGAATAATCATGGCATTGAAGATTACCGCCGACAGGATTGCCGAGGTCGCTGAGTGGAGTTTCATGATGTCGAATGGCTTGAGCCACGGCAGTGTCGCCGCAAACAAGGCCGGAATGATCGCGAAATACTTGGCGAGGTCATTGGCGATGGAAAACGTGGTCAGCGAGCCGCGGGTCATCAGGAGTTGTTTGCCGATTTCCACTACTTCAATGAGCTTGGTCGGGTCGCTGTCCAGATCGACCATGTTGCCAGCTTCCTTGGCGGCCTGGGTGCCGGAGTTCATGGCAACGCCGACGTCGGCCTGAGCCAGGGCCGGGGCGTCGTTGGTGCCATCGCCCATCATGGCCACCAGCTTGCCGGCCGCCTGTTCCTTGCGGATGTAAGCCAGCTTGGCTTCGGGAGTGGCCTGCGCAATGAAGTCATCGACACCCGCTTGCTCGGCGATTGCCTTGGCCGTGAGCGGATTATCGCCAGTGACCATGACCGTGCGAAGGCCCATGCGCCGCAACCGCTCAAAGCGTTCGTGGATGCCCGGCTTGAGGATGTCCTCCAGAACGACCATGCCGGCAAGTCGGCTGCCTTCGCAGACCAAAAGCGGCGTCGCTCCCTTGCTGGCCACGGCCTTTACTTGGTCTTCCAGAAGAGTAACGCTCTCAGCGCCAGAGGTCGGAAGACAGAATTCGGAGGTCAGAGGTCGGAAGTCAGCTCTGGCATCTCCGACTTCCGTCCTGTGACCTCTAACTTCGAGCAAGTACTTCAGCACGGCCTCGGCAGCGCCTTTGCGGATGCGCCGGCCGTCGGGCAAATCGACGCCGCTCATCCGTGTTTGTGCGGTAAATTCCACGAACCGCGAACCGGGTGGAGCCAGCGTCTCCACTCGGCTGCCGCGCCCGGGCATGCCGTCCTGGCCCGATTCCGGCGGCAATCTCTGGAACAGATCTAAAATACTTTTTCCCTCGGGAGTTTGATCGGCCACGGAAGCCAGGGCGGCCAGATAACCGAGTTCGGCTGCGGTGTAATCTTCCGCCGGAACAAATTGCGTGGCCCGGCGGTTGCCGATGGTGATGGTGCCGGTCTTGTCGAGAAGCAACGTATCGACGTCACCGGCGACTTCGACGGCTTTACCGCTCTTGGCGAGGATGTTGGCCCGCAAAGCCCGGTCCATCCCGGCAATGCCGATGGCCGCCAGCAGGGCGCCGATGGTCGTGGGGATGAGACACACCAGGAGCGCCACCAGCGTCGGGACGTCAGTGCCCAGGCTCTTCACCGGTTCCGCAAGGCCGAGAAAATCTTTCATGTAAAGCTCGGCATGCAACGCCATCGGCCAAAGAGCGGCGGTGACAATCAAAAAGATCAACGTGAAGGCCGACAGGACGAGGGCCAGGGCAATTTCGTTGGGGGTGCGCTGGCGAATGGCGCCCTCGACGAGGGCAATCATGCGGTCGAGGAAGGATTTGCCGGCCTCGGTTGTGACCCGCACAACGATGCGGTCCGACAGAACGCGAGTGCCGCCGGTGACGCCCGAGCGATCGCCGCCTGCCTCGCGGATCACCGGGGCAGATTCGCCGGTGATGGCCGATTCATCAACCGAGGCAACGCCTTCGATGATCTCGCCATCACCGGGAATGATTTGTCCGGCGACGACCAGAACCCGGTCACCCGTTTCCAGTGCCGTGGATACGGTTTCCTCGATTTGATCATTTTCGAGCAAGCGAAAGGCCGGGGTTTCCCGCCGTGTCTTCCGCAAGGAGTCCGCCTGAGCCTTGCCGCGCGCCTCGGCCAGCGCCGTGGCAAAATTGGCGAAGATCACCGTCAGGAAAAGCCAGATGTCCAGGGCAATCAGGTAGGCTACCGGAACCTGGCTGGTAAAACCGACCAGCGCCGCAATCGTGAAGAGGATGGTCAAAACGGTGCCAATTTCCACGACGAACATGACCGGATTTTTCCACTGAATATCCGGCCGAAGCATAATGAAGGATTGCTTGAGGGCGGCACGCAGCAAGTGAGGCGCAAACAGACCGTAACGCCGGCTGGCGCGGCGCGTGAGCTTCAGTTCCTCCGGGGAAGGCCCTTGAACGTAAGGGGCGACGTACACGGAAGTCTTTGACATGACTATCCACCAAAAGGTATCGGCCCCAGGTGCTCCGCCACAGGACCGAGGACCGCGGCCGGCAAGAACAACAGGGCGCCTACCAGCAAAATGGTCCCCAGGACAACAAATCCGAAAGTAACGGTGTCGGTACGAAGCGTTCCGGCCGTGAAAGGGGTCGGCTTCTTGGCCGCCAAACTGCCAGCGAGCGCGATCGGGGCAACGATGGGAATGAACCGGCTGAATAGCATCACCAAACCAGTGGCGATGTCCCAGTGCGGGCTGAAGGGTGCATGGTCCGGATTGTCATTGAATCCCCAGGTATCGTTTAACCCTTCGAAGCCGGAGCCGTTGTTAGCCGAGGCGGAGCTAAACTCATACAGAATTTCCGCAAAGCCGTGCGCGCCGGGATTATTGGCTGCCTTCTGGCCCCAGTCCAGTGCAGCAAAGAGCCCGGCCGGGCCCAGAATCATGATCGGGTGGATCAGCAGGGCGAGCATGGCCAGCTTCATCTCCCGGGCCTCGACCTTCTTGCCCAGGTACTCAGGTGTGCGTCCGACCATCAGGCCGGCCAGAAAGACACCAACAATCAGATAGACCAACAGGTTGATCAAGCCCACTCCCTTGCCGCCGAAGACACAATTTAACCACATACCGGTGAACGGGGTCAGCCCGGCGAGGGGGTTGAGGCTGTCGTGCATGCAGTTCACCGACCCACAGGTGACAGCGGTTGTTACCGCCGAGAACGTGGAGCCGGCGGAGGTGCCAAAGCGCAATTCCTTGCCCTCCAGATTGCCCAGTTCCTGGTCGACCGGCAGCCCCGCCAAGTTGAGAGTGTCGGGTGGGGTCAGGTCGGTGCCCCGCTCCACGAGTTCGGAGGCACGGCCGGGATTGGTGAGCATCCAGAAGTGTTTCGTGGTGCCGTCCTTCTGCGGGACCTCGAGCGGATGCACTTGCCCATCCCGCGCCATAAGTGCCGGGTTCGGATGGAGCGTGTCCCAATAGATCGCCCACGTGATCATCGTGACGAACAGCAGCATCATGACGCTGTAGATCACCGCGGCATGGCGCATCCGCCCTAGCATCCGCCCGAACATGACCACAAGCGAGAACGGGAAGATCAGAATGTTGATGCAGGTCAGGAAGTTGGACCAGGCGTTGGGGTTTTCGAAGGGGTGCGCTGAGTTGGCGCCGAAAAAGCCGCCGCCGTTCGTACCGAGGTGTTTGATGGGGACGATAGCAGCGACCGGGCCGCGTGGAATCGTTTGCGGCTGTACCTGGCCGGTCTCGTTCGTTCCCATCGCGCCGGGTTCGAGCGTGGCGATATCGGCTGCCTTGTCGAAGGTCATGGGAACGCCGTCCGCCATGAGAAGTACGCCCATGATCAGGCTGGCGGGGACGAAAACGTAGAGCACCACGCGCCACATGTCGAGATAGTAATTACCCATGTGGGAGTCGCCGCGCAACCCGCGCGTGATCGCGGCCAGGGCGCAAAAGCCGACGCTCGCCGAGACAAACATATTCCAGAGGACGAACACCAACTGGCTGAAGTATGAAAGGTGTTGCTCCCCCGAGTAGTGCTGCAGGTTCGTATTCGTAAGAAACGAAATCGCGGTGTTAAAGATGGTAGTGGGGGCAAGCATCCTTTTGCCGTCCGGGTTCAGAAACGGGACCAAGGGCTGCACCGCCAAGACAGCAAATCCGAATACGAACATGATGGTATTGAACATCAAGAGCGAGCGGACATATTGCTTCCAGTTTTGCGCTCCGGTGTCCAGGCGCTGTTCGAACCAGCGGAGCCATTTCGGAGCGTGATAGTGACCGTCGTTGATCCAGGCCAGGTAAAGGCCGATGGGAATCGACAATAGCACGGAAGTCCCGACGATCAAAAGCGGGAGGAGCCACATGAATGAAAGCCTTTAGTTTTTAGAACCACTCGGGCCGCAGGAGGGCCACCAAAAGATAAATGAACAAAAACAGGGTGACAGCTGCAGTGAGTATGACCATGGCAGGTCCTTCTAAACTTTGTCGCAGGCCTTTACGAAGGCAAAGAGCAGCCCCAGCGCGGCCAAACCTAGCAGGAACATGGCGGGC